>Ga0181520_10013237_pt1 | contig 10445 bp, 6 predicted proteins | sample PEATcosm2014_Bin_29_FD_132451 | JGI IMG/M metagenome (GOLD analysis project Ga0181520, IMG submission 132451) | Peatland microbial communities from MTU Mesocosm Facility, Houghton, MI, USA - PEATcosm2014_Bin02_30_metaG | ecosystem: Environmental > Terrestrial > Soil > Wetlands > Peat | place... | reverse complement strand
GGCCCAAGTCGATACCGCGAACGCCCAGCTGGGTGTCCTCGAGAACCAGCTTCTCAATACGAGGATTACGTCCCCGATCACGGGCGTCGTCGCCAAGAGGTCCCTGATACAGGGAGACATCGTCCAGCCGGGCCAGACCATTTTCACGATCAACGACTTGAGCGCGGTATGGGTGACGGCCAACTTCGAGGAGACGAAGATAGGGAGGATCGCGATCGGAGCCCCGGTCGAGATCAACGTGGACGCTTTCAGAGGCAGGACCTTCTCGGGCAAGGTCGACCTGATAGGAGCCGGAATCCTGCCGCCGCCCTTCGCGATCGGGGACTTCACCAAGACGACGCAGAGGGTGCCGGTCCGCATCTCCCTCGACGAGGGACAGTCGAGCCTCATCCCGGGGCTCTCCGTCGAGGTGAAGGTGAGGACCAAGCCGCTTTTCAGGCTTCCGTTCGGCGAAAAGGAAGGGTCCTACTGACCCGGCAATAAAACAGTGGAGATGAGCATCGAAAAAGAGCCGCGGGGCTAAGCCCTTTTTCGATGCGATGACGGCTTTTCAATTGCCGGGTCGGTAGACTTCCCTTCATATCCCGAATTCCAGCACGACTCTCGTACCGCCGGACCGCTCGATGCGGACGCTCCCACCGAGCTGTTTCGTCAGGCCGTCGACCAACATCAGGCCGAACCCGTTGGAACGGCCGAAGTCGATCGACTCGGGGAGGCCGATGCCGTTGTCCTGGACCGCGAGCGTGACCCTGCCCTTCGCCAGAGAGGCCGCCACGACGATTTCGTTCCCGCGCTTTCCGGCGAAGGCGTATTTCATGACGTTGGTGAGAAGCTCGTTCACGATCATGCCCAGGGGCTGCAGCTGCTTGGCGTCCAGGACGAAATCTCCGATTCGCTTCTCGACTCTCACGGAAGCGGAATTGGGGAAATGCGCGATGATCAGGTCGATCAGGGGCGGGAGGTAGAGGAGGACGGATACGCCGCCGTAGCCGCCGGACTGGCTCAGCGTGTCGTAGAGCACGAGAATGCTTTGAACCCGGCTCCCCGCGTCCTTTAAGGCCGCCTTCGCGGAGCTCTCCTCGGCCGCCTCCGCCTGGAGGACCAGGAAGTTGAATATGGTGTTCAGGTTGTTCTTGACCCGGTGCTGGACTTCCTTGAGGATCAGCTCTTTCTCGCGGAGGAGTTCGCTTATCTTCTCCTCCGCCAGCTTCCTCCCCGTGATGAAGCGGGCCTGCTGGAGATTCATATAGGCCGAATCGGAAAGCTGTTTCGAGAGCGTGTGCAGGGCCAGGGCGACTTTCCCGAAACGCTCGCGACTCATGGAGGGAACCTCCATGAACGCCTTCATGAACGATTCTTCGTCGGCGCCGATCTCACGGGCGTACTCCCTCATGCCCGCTTCCGACTGGCTCTCGTCTCTGACCTGGCCTACGAGCCAGTTGGCGATGTGCTTCCCCCCCACGACCATGCTGGTCCCGGCGTCCCAGAACCCGCCGCTGAGGCAGGTCCGCACGACCGGCCCCTCCGGATGGTAGCGGCCGAGGAAGGCGTCGGATTTCATGCAATTCGAGCAGCCGCGCTCCGTCTTCCGGATGATATCCTCGCAGAGCCGCGTGAAATGGCTGGGCGCCGTCAGGGGCGTCCCGTCCGGCTTGGTGATGATGGACGCCACGCCGGTGGCCGCGGCGAATTCGTCCTGGATGCGCTGGATCGAGGCGAAGTCGAAGAGCTCCTCGAAGGCTGCGCCCTCCGAATCGTCCCCGGGGCGGGTGAGGGCGCCCAGTCGCTTCTCGAGCGCCTCCTCGAGCATCTTCCGCTCGGTGATGACGTCGAACACCGCCGCGAAGTAGCCCTTCTGCGGACTGTACACGGAGACCATGAACCACATCTTCATGGACTCCACGTAATACTCCATGCGCTCGGGCTCTCCGGTCCACGACACCCGCCCGTACAGCTCGAAGAGCGCAGGGTCGTTCTCGCGGATGCCCGGGACGACTTCCGTCACCCTCTTGCCCACCACGTCCCGCAGACCGGTCTGCGCCTCGAAGGCGGCGTTGACCGACAGGTAGGTGAAATCCACGGGCGCGCCGTCCTCGCCGAAATGCATCCGGCAATAGGCGAAGCCGTTGAGCATGTTCTCGAAGAGGGAGCGGTAGAGCTCCTCGCTGCGCCTGAGCGCCTCCTGGACGCCGTACTCCTCGGTCACGTCGCGGAAGACCAGAATCACCCCGGTGGCGACTCCTTCGCCGTCGTAGATCGGCGCCGCGGAATCGGCGATCTGGTACTCGGCCCCGGAGATCGACACGAGGACGGTGTGGTTCGCCAGACCCACTATCGCGCCGCTCTCGAGCACCCTCTTCACGGGATTCTCCACGCGCGCCCTCGTGTTCGCGTTGAAGATGGGAAAGACCTCGCCGATCGGCCTCCCCGCGGCCTCGGCGATGCCCCAGCCGGTGAGCCTCTCCGCCACCGGATTCATCCTGGTCACGGCCCCGGACGCGTCGGTCGCTATCACCGCGTCGCCGATGGAATTGAGGGTGGTCCTCAGGTGCTCCTTCTCCAGCCAGAGATTCCGATTGGCCTCGTGCAGCCTGAAGGCCATCTTGATCGAGGCGTCGATGACCGCTATTCCGGAATTCTTGAGTATGTAGCCGTAGGAGGTGATGGCTTCGGTCCGCTCGACGACCTCGGGCTCCGAATGGCTGGAGAGGAAGATTACGGGGATCTCGCGCCCTCGGAGAATGGCGGCCGCCGCCGCAGGGCCGTCGAGGCCCTTGCCCAGGTCGATGTCCATCAGGACGAGGTCGACGGAAGGGTCGGAGCCGCATCGATCCACCGCCTCCTCGCCGGATCCTGCGGAGATCACTCGGTATCCGCGATTCTCGAGGCTCGTCTTCTCGGCCAGGGCCGTCAGGAAATCGTCCTCTACGAGGAGAATGCTGCTCGTCTTCCCGCTGTGCGTCATCATTACTTTTAACCGGATAACCCGATTTTTTCAATAAAATTCGGGAGTCGTCGTCACGTATCGGGTCTCGCCCGCCGAAATGGCCTCCCCCGACTCAAGACTTCGCATCGTCGGGATAGCTCGCGGTCGCGAAGATCGTGATGCCGCCGCGCGGCTTCTGCGTGACGGTGACGGTCACGCTACGAGGCTTGCAGGCCTCGTAGACATCCATGGCTATCCTGTCCGAGAGATCCTCGCAAAAGGCGCCTTCTTCGCGGAGAGCCCAAAAATAGAGCTTGAGACTCTTGCTCTCGATGCAGAGGGCCCCGGGCTCGAACTCGATGCGGACGGTCTCCCAATCCGGCTGCCCGGTGACGGGACAGAGACTCGTCACCTCGTCGCTCTCGAGCACGACCCTCTTCACGTGGGGCGGGGCGGGGAATACCTCGAGGCGCCGGCTCGGCGTCGTGACCCTGCTCCCGAGAGCCTCGAATTTCCTCTCTTCCATCATCCGCCTCCCATGCCGAAAGGATTGTACGCGACCCCGGTATCGAACGCGTCGACTCCTTCCCGCTTCTTGAGGCGCCCGACGACGAGATAGGTCACCGGCGTGAGGACCACTTCGTAGGCGACCTTGAAGGCGTATTGCGCGATCATCATCTGGAAGAGGACGGCCGCGGGCACGATGCCGGCGAAGCCCAGCCCGATGAAGATCACCGTATCGAGACCCTGGCCTACGACGGTCGAGGAGATCGTCCTCGTCCATAGGTAGCGCCCCTTCGTGAGCTTCTTGAGCGCCGAGAGCGTGATCGAATTGGCGAACTCGCCCGCCCAGTAGGCGATGAGGGAGGCCGCCACGATCCTCGGGGTGAAGCCGAGGACCTTCGCATAGGCTTCCTGGTCCTTGAAGAAGGCCGGGAAGGGCAGGACTATCGCGACGAGGAAGATGGCCGACATCAGCGCATTGGCCGCGAAACCGGACCAGATGACGATCCTGGTCTTCCGGAATCCGTACACTTCGGTGAAGACGTCCCCCAGGATGTAGGTGACGGGGAAGAGGACGACGGCCGAGGGCAGGACGAGACCGAAGACCAGGATCAGCTTGCCCGCGATGATGTTCGAGACGAGGAGACAGGTGACGAAGAGGGCGAAGAGCAGCAGGAACGTGGACGAGAACGACGCGTCATCCCTTTTCACGGGACGCCTCCTGTTTTGTTCAGGCGGGTGGACTACGACCGCCGAAGTGCCATGACTCTAGATCAAATGGCCCGGAGGGTCAATCGGAACGGCCCCCTCGGAGGACGGCTTCATGTCTTGTAATACGCGCCTATCGCCCACGTTCCCAGGCGATCGGGCAGGAGACGGCGCTTGAGAAGGATGGCCGCGGATTGATAGGCGGGTCCGAAAGTATATCTGAGTCGCGGCCTCGGGCTGCTCAGGATCCTCTCGACGAGAGGGCCGATCTTTTCCGGATCGTATCCTTTCTCCTCGTCCGACCAGCCGACGCGCAGGGCGTTCGAGAGGTAGGGCTCGTAGTCCTTCGCCGAGCTCGCTTCCTTGTGGCAGTCCTGATGCCGTATGTCGCCCGGCTCGATGAGAGAAACCCTGATGCCGAAATGCCGGACCTCGGCGCGGAGCGCCTCCGTCATTCCCTCGAGGGCGAACTTCGAGCCGCTATATGCGCCTTGGTACGGAAGAGCGATGATACCGCCCGCCGAACTCATGTTGATGATGCTGCCGCCGCCTTGGGACCGCATCGAGGGAAGGACGGCCTTGCATACCCGCATCGCCCCGATGCAATTCGTCTGGAAGCTGGCTTCGATGTCCTCGAGAGAGAGCGCCTCGATCGGACCGACGATGTGGACGCCGGCGTTGTTGAACACCGCGTCGATCCGACCCTCCGTCCTGAGGATCTCGTCGACTCCCCGGACGACCGAGGGCGAATCGGCGACATCCATTCGAATCATCCTGAACGAGCCTGTCTCGACCGGCTCGGGAGACGCTCGGCGACTCGAGCCGTACACGCGATATCCCCTGCTCCCTAAGTACTGGGCGCAGGCTCTTCCGATGCCGGTCGACGCGCCCGTGACGAGAATCACCTTCGAATCGCTCATTTTCATTTCCTCCGGTAAAACGCGGTCATGGATCGGACTGGCGCGCCTCGCGCGAACTCTAGATCTCGTACTCCTCGCCTTCGTCGCTCCGTTCGACGCTTCGGGCTCCCGGCTTCCTGGGGCTCGCCCGCTTCCTGGGCTTCGCGGCGCCCGTATCGGCCGAGGAGGCGGTCTGCCCCTCCGCGAGGTCGGCCGCCGCGTCCTCGGATGCGGCGATGGCGGCCTCGTCGGCGGCTTCGTCGCCGACCTCGACGAACGCCGTCTCCTTCCTATTCTTCTCGAAGGTGTAGAAAGCCGCGGGTACGACGAAGAAAGTGAGGACTGCGGAGAAAAGGATGCCTCCGAAGGTCACTATGCCGAGACCCTGGCCGAACTCGGAGCCCTGACCGCCGCCGAGGATGAGGGGGAAGCTCGTCACGAGGACGGTCAGCGTCGTCATGACGATGGGCCTAAACCTCAGCCTGCCCGATTCGATGAGAGCGTCGACGAAAGGCATCTTGCCGATCCTCTCCACGACGAAATCGAGGTAGAGGATCGCGTTCTTGGCCGACAGGCCGATGAGCATGAGCATGCCCAGGAGTCCGAAGACGTCGAGCCCGCTGCCCTTGATGAAGACCACGAACAGGGCGCCGACGAGGGCGAGTGGCACGGGGAGGAGGAGGTAGATCGGGTAGCGCCAGGAGTTGAACTGGGCGCCCATGACGAGGTAGGCGAGGAAGAGCGCCAGGAGGAAGGTCACGGGAGCCTGGGTCTGGAGCTGCTGGGCGAGGGCCGCGGAGCCGGTGCTACTGTTCGAGGTGAGTTGCAGGTCGTCCGTAAACACGCCTTTGGCCAGGAGCTCCTGCCCGAGCTCGTTCTGCACGCTCAGCTGAGGGGGGGCGTCCGGCGTCAGGTTGATCGTGTACTGGGCGTAGTAGATGCGGTTGTAGCGGGTCATGCTCGTAGGCGCCTGGTTGAGCGTAAAGCTGCCCAGCCGCCCGGCCTGGAGATTGGTCTGGAGCATGGGAGAGTATACCGGAAGGTTGAGCAGAGATTGCCCGCCGGCCAGGTAGACCGGATCGACCATGACCTCGATGGGATAACTGTTGCCGCCGATCTGGACGCTCGCCGCCTGGATACCCGAGGTGGCTATCTGAAGGTCCAAGGCTACCGCGGCGGGAGTCAGCCCGGTGCCGCGAAGCTGAGTGGGGCTGGGATAGAAATCGTTCTCGAGCGTCGTGTCGGAGAGGCTCGAGGATACGTCAGTGACCCAGTGATTCTGCTGGATGGCCTGGATAATGGCGGGGTCGTGCGCCTGGAGCCGATCGAAGCTCGCGGAGGTTACGTTGACCTGGAGCGAGCTGCCCCCCGCGAATCCGCCGCCGGCGCTCACGGCAAGGCGGCCCGAAGGAAACTCGCTGTGGACTAGGGCGAGGAGGGCCTGGCGATAGCGAGGCATGAGTACGAAGATGTTCTTCCGCTTTCCTATGGGCTTAAGAGTCAAGGTGAAGGCCGTGCGATAGGTATACCTGGCCCCCGTGAAGAGATTGGTGCTCGACACGACCGTCTGGACGGTGTCGACCTCGGGCTGACGCTGCATGAACGCCTCGAGCTTTCCCGTGAGCTCGTTCGTGACGTCGATGGGCGTGCCGACCGGCAGGAACATGTTGACGGACATGAAGCCGTTGTCCGCCTGGGGTACGAAGTTGAAGGGAATATGGGGGGCGATCAGGACGATTGTGACAGTCAGGAAGACGCCCGAGCCGACCAGTATCCAAACGCTCCGCTTGATCACGCCGACGAGTACGCGCGCGTAGGCGTCCCTGACCCAGTCGATGAATCTCTCCGTCAGGTTGTGGAGGGTCATCGTGAGGGCTTGGAAAAAGCTGAGCAGGATTCGTCCCATGTAGAACAGGATGCCGAGCGCCGCCGGATAGAGCAGCACCGCGGGCAGGAAAAGGTAATGCCGTGTTAGGACGAGGGCCGCGACGATGCCGAGCCCGAGAAGGAGGAAGAATCCCCTCCTCCAGTGCTTGAAGCCCCAGTCGATGGACTTCCGCAGCATTCCGAAGCTCTCCGCGAAGTCCTTCCAGTCGAAGATCCTCGCGTCGGGGGTGTAAGCCAGCCGCACAGTCAGGAAGAGAAGAGCCTCCAAGAGCGAAAAGGCGACAGCCGCCGCGAGACCCAGCGAGAATTGCTGGATGTACCGGCCCACGAAGCCGCCGATGAAGCTCACCGGGATGAGGACGGAGAGAAGGGACAGAGAAGCGGCGATTACCGCGCTGAATACCTCGCTTCCCCCTTTGAGGACCGATTCCTTGAGCGTGAAGCCCATCACCCTATAGCGCTCGACGTTCTCAGAGACGACGATCGAGTCGTCCACCACGATGCCGATCGCGCTCACGAGGGCGAGGAGGGAGACGAGGTTGAAGTTGAAGCCGCAGAGCTTATAGAGGATTGGCGAAGCCGAGAGTGCGATGGGGATGGCCAGGATGACGGATAGGGCAGTATTGAGTTTGCCCAGGAACAACAAGACGATGATCGCCACCACGATGCTCGTTATGATGAGCTCGTGGAAGGTATTGTCGATCGAGGCCGTTATCGGACCCGTGGAGTCGTAGCCGATGACGTAGGAATAGCCCTGCGGAAGCCTCGTCTTGGCCATGACCTTCTCGACGTCGTGGACGACCGCCACGGTGTTCGAGTCCGTAGTCTTCTGGATGTCGACGAGGACCACGGGGTTCCCGTTGACCCTGGCGTAGCTGTCGACCGACGAAGTGTTCCTGACGCTCGCCACATCGCCCACGGTGACGCCGAGCGTCGAGTTCACGAGGAGTTTCGAGATCGTGACCGGGTCCGTGGGGATGTCTACGGTTGAGAAGGTGAGCACGTTGCGCTGATGGTTGATGGTCCCGATCGACGTATTGATGGCCGAGCTGGTTACCGCGGACGCGACATCCTGCGGCGTGAGGCTGTAGGAGCGCAGCTTGTCCGGGTTGAGGAGGACCTGGAATTCCCGCGTGGGGGCTCCGTCTTCCGTGATGTTGGCGACGCCGCTCACCCGCTCGAGGTTGGGCAAGAGGTCATTCGTGACGTAGTCGGACACTACGTCGAGGCCCACGCCCTTCGCGTAGAGGCCTACCTGGACGACGGCCACCGAGCTGGGATCGAAGGTCTTGATGGTGGGCGCGTTGACTCCCGGAGGCAGCAACCTGATCGCCGCGGAGACCTGCGAGGCGACCTGGTTGGCGTCGGAGTTCTTGTCCGTACTCTGATCGAAGAACACGGCGACGATGCTCGAGCCCGTCTGGCTAGACGAGATTATGTCCGTAATGCCGCTTATTGTGGTGACCGTATTCTCGATGACCTGGGTTATCGACTGGTCGATGACCGAAGGAGTCGCCCCCGGGTCCAGCGTGCTCACGATGACGACGGGGATGTTTATGGTGGGCAGCTGATCGACGCCGAGGCCCCCGGCCGACACGAGGCCGAAGACCACGATCGCCACGAAGACGCCTACCGCAAGGACGTAGCGAGTCACCGAGAATTTGATCGCGGGATTGATCTTATTGAATATCTTCGCCTCGAAATCGCGTAGCGCGCTCATTACCTTCCTGCCTGCCCGCTAGGGCTTCCGCCTTGCCCCGAGGAAGCGGCCTGCTGACCGGGAGCTCCGGAGGCCGCGTTCGCGCCCACTGCCTGGACCACCTGGACCGCTGAGCCGTTGAGGAGGCCCGGAGGCGGACTCACTGTAACCTGGGACCCGGGGTCGAGGCCTGAAACGGCGGCCGTGATCCCGCTCTCGGCTATGATCGTGATCGTTTGCATCAACGCCTTGCCTTCCTTGATGACGAAGACATAGTTCCTGTCCTCGGTCGTCTGGAGGCTCGCGATGGGGATGAGAATGCCCTTCGCCAGCGTGAGCGAGTAGCCCACCGTCCCCACCGCTCCATAGGCTATCGGAAAGGCGATCGGGACCGAGGCCACCATCGGCACCATGCCGTTCACCGGCGCCGCGGGCAACTGTCGAACCTGGATCTGGAATACCTTGCCGTCGTAGTTGAAGTTCAGCTTGGTTCCGACAAGGAGGTGCACGGCATCGGTAGGCGGAACGTTGAAGTCGACTTCCTTGTTGGCGCTGACCAGGACGAAGGTCGAGGTGGCGACGCCGACATATTCCCCGGGGTTCACATTGACCACGGAGATCTGTCCGGCGAAGGGAGCCTTTACCTGCGCATACTGCAAGTTCAATTCGGCTTGCTTGAGCTGATTATCCGCCTGATCCACCCCGATCCTGAGCTGGGCGAGGGTCTGTACGTCCGCCTTCTGGTTCTGATCCAGGTTGGTCTTGGCCGTCGCGAGATTGGCCTGGGCAAGCTGCAGCTGGCTCTGGGCGCTGTCCACCTGGGACGAGGTGGCCCCGCCGACCGCGAGCAGAGCCTTGGCCGAGTCGAAGTTCTTCTGGGCGGCGGCAAGGGCCGCCTCGTCCGACTGGACCTGGAGCGCAAGCATGGGATTGGCCTGACTCGTCGTGTCCTCGGCCGTCGAGAGGGTGATCTTGGCGTTATCGAGCACGGAACTCGCTATTTTTGCCGAGAGCCGGAGCTGCGAGTCGTCGAGCTGGATGACCGTCTCGCCGGCCTTCACCCAGTCCCCGGCCAAATGGTTGATCTTCGCCACGGTGCCCGCGATCTGCGAAGCCACGTTGCTGTGGATAACCGGATTCACCGTGCCCGCGGTATCGCTCACGACCGTCAGGGGGCCTTCGGGCACCGTCTCAGTCATTACGGGGATGGCGGTCGCGCCGCGGGCGCCGCCCGGACCGCCCTGCCCTGCGCCGCCCGGCCGTGAGCCGGACGAGGAAGCGCTCTGGGCATGGCCGCAGTCGGCGAGCACGAAGGCCAGCCCGGCGGCGCCCAAAAGAGCGAGGGAAAGGCGAAGCGCGAGCGCGCGGAGCCTAAAAGTTCGTGGATGATTCATAAGCTGGTCTCCTACAGGCCCATGTCGTTCTGAAGCTGGAGAATGGCGAGCTCGAGGGCATTCCTCGCCGTCTCGAGGGCGGTGTTGGCGTTCACCATGACGACGGCGGCGGTGAGGACGTCCTGGTTCGTCGCCGTACCGTACTGGCGCTGCACGTTCCTGAGATCGTACTGCCCCTTGCTGTTCGTGGCCGTCAGCTTCGCCAGATCGAGTTTCTGCGTCTGGAGCTGGACCGCCTCATAGTCGTTCTCTATCGCGAGCGAGATGCCACGACGCAATTGATCGTCCTGCAGATCGTACACGTTATCCTGGTAGCGGTTCGCCTCCCTCTGATACTCCGCCGAGCCGGAATCCAGGATAGGCATGCTGACTTTCCCGCCCACGCCGATCGTCATGGCCGTCACGTTCTGGTTGGGAGAAGGGTATAG
>Ga0181520_10013236_pt1 | contig 10445 bp, 7 predicted proteins | sample PEATcosm2014_Bin_29_FD_132451 | JGI IMG/M metagenome (GOLD analysis project Ga0181520, IMG submission 132451) | Peatland microbial communities from MTU Mesocosm Facility, Houghton, MI, USA - PEATcosm2014_Bin02_30_metaG | ecosystem: Environmental > Terrestrial > Soil > Wetlands > Peat | place... | reverse complement strand
CTGATGACGTGCTGGTTTATCTTCTGCTGAAAGTTGTAATCGATCCCGAACGCGCCGCTCAGGCCCTTGCGGTTCGAATCACCATAAGTCATCACCGTGCCGAGCAAGTTAAAGGCGGTCAACGGAGCCGGAATGGAAGTCGTGGTCGTCGTGGTGGTTGTCGCCGAGAAGGGTTCGCACGAACTGTCCAGGAACGACCGAGGGATTACAGGCGGCGCGCACACCGTGTCTTTCCGGGGAAATATTGGCAAATCCGATGATGCGGCCGTTCCCAACAGTGAACTTAGATAGGACGAATGGTTGATAAAAAAGTCATTGAACGCGAATTCGAGTAACCCGTGTTTGACGTGGGATGTTATGCCGGCGTCGACAATGCCGCCCTCCCCACTCGGACTCACGTCCGTTCGGATCTCCGTGTCGTAGTTCGAGAAGGGTGCGAACTTGAACACCGAATCAACGGGTGAAAACCGCTGGCCGTGCTCGAAGGCAAATCCCGTGAGGTCGGTCGTCGAGGCAAAGACGTTGATCTGGCCGGGCACCAAGGCGCCGCCAAAAGTGGGGTCGAAGTAGTACTTTTGCGAAATTCGCCAGGAAAAAATATCCCTTGCCTGGGGAATGTCCGGTGAATTCTCTGGCACGTCCTTCCGGGCCAGAAGGGAATTGGTGAGTGAATACTCGATTTCGTTGGTCTCGGTGAAGATATCCATGGCATCGAAGCGGATGACGTCCAGGATGTTGTCCGCGTCGCGAGCCCGCACGAGGCGGTACTGAATATCCGGTTCGATGACATGCTTGAGACGGCGCCCCCGAAAGGTCCGGTCGAATACTTTCTCCAGGGAGGGAGGCCGGAGGTCAAGCCCGAGCTCCGCGAGCAGGCGATCAACGGGCGTGTGGTCGGGCACGAGGCTGACGCCATAACGCGTGGCCCTAAATCCGACCGAGGGGATGAAACGGAAATGCCAGAACTCCTTCGGGCGCAGCAGGAACTGCGGGTGAAAGTCCAGGCGGTTGTCCAGCAGGGGGAGCGTCAATCCCGGCTGGGTCCGGCCCACCTCGTCCACAGACGAATCGACGGAGAAATATACGGGAGAGTTCCCGATTTCCTTGTCTTCCCCGGAAAACTCAAAGCTGGGCAGGTGGCGAATGATGACAGCATTGCCAGGAATAAGTTCCGTCGATAAGAAGTCCTCGTACCTTTCCGCGGAAACATTAAAGCTGTAGCCGTCCCAGTTCTTGGAGACTGATCCGGATTGAACAGCTTCGGAACTGACCGCTTCGGTGTAAGTTGAGGACCAAGTCGTTCGGAAGGCAAGGGTATTCACATAGTCCACGTTGAGGATGGCACGAAAGCCGGCGCCAATGTCATCGTCTTTGCCAATGGCGTGAATGCTCTCGCCGGGTGCGGCGAGCGAGACTTTAGTGTAGGCGCCGGTGGCGGGATCGAGCTCTTCCGTAGTGCCCGAATACTTGTCATTAACGCCAAAATATTGAACGGTGAAGTCGGCATTCTCGCTGGGTTTGGCGCGAAATTCTCCACGTTCCGCGATTCCGCGCTTGCTGTAATCCTCGACTCCCAGCATCAAGTCAGCACTGGGATTGATGGCCCAGAAGAATCCATCCCCTACGATGTAGCCTTTCTGGGTCGAGTTGCCAACGTGAGGAAGCAGGAAGCCCGTCTGCCGGGGCTCGCGCGCAACGGAGTCAATCAGGACGGGAAAATAAAAAATGGGAATCCCGAGGAGACGAAAGACGGCGTCGTGGGCCACGGCTTTGTCATCAACGGTCACGCGCGCTTGCCGCGCGGAAATCAACCAGCCGTCCTTGGCGCAGTCGCAGGTCGTCATCCGGGCGTGGTCCAGCAGATAGGTATCCTCGTCGAGGCGGTCCACGGTTTGGCCCCAAATGTAAAAGGGATTTTCGGTCTTCAGAACCCGCGGCCGCGGTTTCCCTTTGGGATGAAAATATCCCACGCCATTGCTAAACCACCCTTTCTTGTTCCGAATGTTGTAGTGGACTTCATCCGCGACAAGATGGCTTTTGGGGTCATCAAAGACCACGTGTCCGCGCGCCATCACGTCACCCGATGCGGTATCGATGGAGGCTTCGTCCGCGGTCACGCGCATGTCTTCGTAAACGATCAGGACGTGGCCGCGCAAGTGGGAAGTGTCCTTATCCTTCTCCTGGGAGTCCGAGCGGATGACAACTTCTTTTCCCGCCCCCATCGATTCTCGCGAGACCGGAATTTGCTGCGCAGGTAATTGCGAGGCGAGGACAAGAACGAGAGCGACAGCCGCGGGAAGCCGCGAACTGGAACGTCCGGAAAAATTACCAAGAAGAAGGTTCATGGGCACGCAGATTGGCCATTTTACTCGAAAGCACTTTGTTCTTCCGAGTGAATTTGCTAAGATGCCTGGGAAAGAGGGAAAAGCTGCCTGGAGGACTGATTACCCGCAGTGAAGTGCCCCAAGTGTGGATTCGTCAACAACGCTGGATTTGATGAATGTGAAAAGTGCGGTTGCACGCTGGTGACAGCCGCTCCCGGGGAATCCTCTCGTGTGCTGGCTTCCTTCAATCCAAACCCAGCGAACCCACTGATCCCCTTTTCGCCAGAACTTCCGCCGGGCATGAAAGGGAAGTCACTCCAGGCCGAGCCCGAGTTTCCGATGCAACAATCACGACCTCCCGAGGCGGCGCCCCAAGCCGCGCCTTCGTTCGATGAAGACCTATCGAAGGCCCACCGTTCGCGCGTGGGCGAGCAGGCGCAGGATTGGAGACTGGAATTGTCGGACCGAGTTGAAAACTACCCCAAGCCTCGCGGTCGCGCCCAATCCGACGCAGATCCCCGGGGGAATTTCGAACTGGATTTTGACGCACCCGAAAAGCCTGAGCCGTATCGTGTTATCGAAAACGAGTTGGGGGCGTCGGAGAATACAGACGGCGGCCTGGATATCGATTTCGGGGAGACCGGCGAGGTGCGAGGCGGAGACGCTCCGTCGGTGGAGGTCCATGCGGCCGGAGAGTCGAGCGTGGCGCCAGTGCAGCTCGATGCCGATCCCTTAGAAGAGACGGAAATGTCGCTGGGCGAACCGGTGGAGAAAAATCCTCCTATGGAAATACTGGTCGACTCGCCTCTCGAGGGAGCTCTTATGGAAGAGGTGGCTGCCGAAATTTATCTGGCTCCCTTGGGTCGCCGCTTCCTGGCCGGCTTGACGGACGCCCTCATCCTGATGCTGGGGGCAGGCGTGTTTGGGATGATTTTTTGGCAGTTTTGCGGGCGCATATCACTGGGTCCGCTTAATGCGGCGGTTCTAGGATTGGCTGCCGTCCTTCTGATCTTTGGCTATTTTGGAGTGTGCACTGCCGCTGCCTCCGCCACCCCCGGGTTGCTGTGGATGGGATGCGAGATCCGCAACTTGGGGGGCGATTACCCAACCCAAAGCGAATCCTTCTGGCGCGCTTTCGGGATACTGGTGTCGGGATCGGCCCTCATGCTGGGTTTTATCTGGGCTTCGGTGGATACGGACAAGCTGACGTGGCATGATCGTATGTCGGGCACGGTCATTACGGTTGGGCATCCCGCCTCGGGCTTGGCGGACGTGAGGGCGGAAAGCTAGCCTTACCATCGCCCGGCGGATTCCTCACCGCAGCGCCGGCTAGTGCATCCATGGGAAAAGGAAGGTTCGTCAATCAGAAACTCGGTAAGTCTGTGAGCCGCGATGTCGATTTGCTGAAGTCCGTGCTCAGCGGGAGTACCCCTCAACAGCCGCCAAAGCGCTTAATGAATCTCGCCTTCCCAAGAAAGGGGAACTCCCGGCCCAAACCGCAATTACCACCAGCCGCAATCAAAGGGCCGCGCTACTAAGGAAACTTCGTCACGATATTCTGCAATCCTCAGCGAGCGCACTCCGTTAAGCCTCGTGGATTCAACCGGTTATTCGGATTGGCAAGTCTCAGGAAAAAACCCTCCGCGCGTCCGGAGCTTCCTTCCCCATTTGTGCATCCAACACAGAGATTGTCGTGTTATAATTATGTGCATCAGGGCAGTGCAGGCCCCGGGTGAAGGAGCTATCTCAGTATGACAAATCGGATTCGAGCCGGACTCATCTCTATTTCCCTCGTTCTCATGTCGTATGTTGTCGTGGGGAAGTTGCTGGGGAATAGTCAGACCTCCTCGGAAAAAACCTATCGCGACCTGGGCGTCTACAGCGAAGTCTTGAACCGCATCAAGCAGGAATACGTGACGGATCCCGATCTGAAGAAGGTCACGGACGGCGCGATCCGTGGGCTGCTCGAATCGTTGGATCCCTACAGCACGTATTTGTCCCCCGAGCAATATCAGGACTACTTGCAGCACCCTGACCCGGGACCGGCTGACGTGGGAGTTTTTGTCTCCAAACGCATGGGATATGCCACGGTGGTGGCGGTTATGCCCGGAAGCCCAGCGGAAAAAGCCGGCGTCAAGCCCGGCGACTTGATCGATGAGGTTGAGGGTGCGCCGACGCGCCAATTCTCCGTCGTGCAGCTTGAGCGCGCGATGGCCGGGCAGCCCGGTTCAACCGTGAAGCTCACCCTGGTCCGTGAGGGAAAGGTTGATCCCGAAAGCCTTACCATCACACGTGCCGTTCTGAATTACCCTCCGGTTATCTCCAAAATGCTGGAAGACGGCGACGGGTACATCCGTGTGGCGACCTTCAACAAAGGGAAGGCCCGCGAGATTGCAGCCAAGATCAAGGAGCTCGAATCGCAAGGCGCGCACAAGATCATCCTCGACCTGCGTAACTGCGCTGGAGGTGATGTGCAGGAGGCGGTCGATACGGCGAGCCTGTTCCTGGATAAGGGTCTGGTGACATACCTCGCCGGGCAGCGCTTCCCCCGCCAAGACGTGGACGTTCATCCCATTGGCCCGGTGTGCACGTTGCCGCTGGCAGTGCTGATCAATCAGTCGACAGCGGGTCCCGCGGAGTTGGTGGCGTCCGCAACGCTAGGCAACAAACGCGGCGAGGTGGTCGGCGTGCGGAGCTTCGGTGTGGGCGTCTTCGAGAAACCCATCCCGGTCGGCGATGGTTCGGCATTGCTCCTTGCCGTGGCCAAGTATTATGGATCGGATGGCAAAGCCATCAGCGAGAATGGTGTGACCCCCAGTGTGGTCCAGCCCGCCGGTGGACCGGCTGAGAGTGCGGATGGGGATGATGATAGTCAACCGGAAGAGCCGGAGCAGTTTGGCGGCAAAGATGACTTGCAACTTCGCAAAGCCATCGAGATTCTGGGGCAAGCTGCAACTATCACCAAGGCTGCCTGATCACTGGAAGTTCGAAACTCGGTAATCGAAACTGGAAACTCGAAGCTGGACACCCCAAGCTCGAAAATTAGAGTTCAATACACCGAATAGGTGTTCGGGGTTTACGAATTTCGATTTTCCAGTTTCGATTTCCGAACTTCTCCTGCCTGAACCACGAGGTCGAATCTGGAAGCCCCAAGCTCGGAACTCAAAAACCAAAAATCGAATAATCCCTCGCGGCTTTCGAGTTTCGATTTTCGGCTTTTGATCGCCGATTTTTGCCTGCCCTTCCTTCTCCTGCTGACCCTTGCAATTACTGCCTGCAACATGTCTCATCCGCAACGTGCCAAGGAAACGAACCACCACAATCTGACGAAGCGTTCCGAGAGTGTGCTGGCAGTGCGATTCCAGAGCGTGGTGGCGAATGCTGGCGGCGTCCAGATATGGATCAAACAGCCAACCCAATCGGCGTCGAAGCAAGGCGCCGGCACGTCGATGCAAGTGGTCGCGACTCCGGCGGGTTACTCGGAAGTGATGTCGGCTGTGCGGCAGGAGGCGGGCAAGGACAAGCTGGAAATGGGCGCCTCGACGGCAAACGCCGCAAGCGGACCGCGTGTGGTGAACCTCTACGTCACGCAGCGTGGGCAGCGCATATTCCAGGTCCACTTGCGAGAAGTGCCACGCCTGTTGCGCGCCGCCATCGTAATCGACGACATGGGCCACGACTTGGAAGCGGCGCATAAGCTTCTGGCGATCGGTTATCCTCTTACCTTTTCGGTGTTGCCTCACCTCCAGTACACCCGAACGACGGCAGAAGAAATTCACCGCGGCGGGCATGAGGTTATGTTGCATCTGCCCATGGAGCCGGACCCTGGCTCACATGCCTCGCCTGGCGAAGGAGCCATCCTCGTCGGGATGAAAGCAGCGGACGTGCAGCGGGTCGTGCAGAATGATCTCGACTCAGTACCCTACGTGGCGGGTGTGAACAACCATATGGGTTCGCGCGCAACTCAGGACGCCCGCTTGATGGGCGACCTTATGCGAGTCTTGAGAGAGCGTGAGCTTTATTTCATCGACAGCCGGACGACGGCCGCAACCACGGCGTTGGACGCCGCGCGCCGTGAAGGCCTCCCGGCTTTTTATCGATCGGTGTTTCTGGATGATATGGAAAGCGTTCCCTACACGCTAGGGCAGTTGCAAAAGTTCCGGCACACGGTGGAGCAAGAAGGTGTGGCTCTGGCGATCGGACACCCACACGCCACAACGATTGCCGCGCTGGCGCAATTCCTGCCGGAATTGGACCGGGCAGACATTGAGTTGGTCGCGCCGTCCCAGATCGTTCGGCTGCCTGAACTTGCCCGGCTGCACCCACCTGCCAGCCCGAAGTGAGCTTCTTGCTTGGAAAGTCGCGCGGAGTCAGTCCGTCTCGATGAGGATTACTCACCCGATGCTCGCGCCGTGCGCATCTACTGACCGCCCCCCAGGATCTTCTTCCAGCGCGCCCAGGCATCTACGCGGGCCTGGCGATTGGCGTCGTTTGTGTCGGGAGCTTCGCCGGCGCGCATGAAACCGTGGCCTGCGCCGTCGTAGGTGACAGGCTCAAACGTCTTTCCAGCGGATTTCATGTCGTCGCGCGCGGCGGGGAGTGTGGCGCCGATACGGGCGTCGTTTCCGGCGTAAAATCCGTATACCGGCGCCGTGATGTTCGCCATTGCTTCCTTCGCCGGCGGCGGCCCGTAAAAAACGAATGCGGCGGCAAGATCGGAGCGATGCGTCGCGAAGCGGAAGCTCTGGCCGCCGCCCCAGCAGAAACCTACCACGTAGAGCTTGCCGTTCGAGGCAGGGATCTTGTTGGCATAATCCGCGACGGCGTTGAGGTCCGCAGTGACCTGATCAGCGTTCAAGTGGCTTACGGCCTCAACCGCCGGACTGCTCATGCCCTCGCCCGCGGGGAAGGCGTTGCTGCGGCCACCGTTCGGGCCCATTCCCGAAAGAAGGTCGGGGGCCACGGCGATGTAACCGGCTTCCGCCACTTGGTCCGCCAAATCCTGCACCCAATCCGTCATCCCGAAAATCTCGTGAATGATGAGGACCACAGGCGTCGTATCTTTCGCTTCCGGGTAAACGACGAAAGTCTCAACCGCCCGTCCGTCGTGATTGACCGTAACCCACTCACGATGCCGGGGCGACTTTTCTACCTTCGCGCGCGCCCAGTCCTGCGCCAAAGCGGGTACTGCGCTCACCAAAAGAAGGAAACACACCGTGAGGGATCGCATAGATTTCTCCTGATTGTCGGTGACTAGCCCTGGTTCGAACTGAATCGCGTTCTCGAGTGAAGACCATGAAATCATACACGCGTTGATTGCACGCTCGCAAGGCCTGAGGGTGCCCCTACGAGACGCGCCAGGCGGTTGGCCGCCAAGCGGCGGACAAGGGGATCGGGAATAGAGAACGATGGGTTTTGGTGAACCGTAACGGGCTTAATCTCGACGCTAGGGTGAAGTAAACTCGCCGGTGCGATATCAACCGCGCGCACCGCCGGCGCTACCGCACTTCCGAAGCGCCTTGGGCGGGCTTCGGGCACGGTAGCAGCCGGCGACATTCCCTATGGGTTAATTTTGGCAACCTTCACTTCAAACACATAGCGGTGGGTGGAGGCGACGTCGTCCACTTCCGATATCACCGTTGGCTTATCCATGGGCACAATGGCCTCTACCTCAGACCGCACATGCCGAATCACGGGGTTTTGCGTGTCATGGCCCTGCTCGCCTTCCAGGCTGGAGTAATCCCAAATCGTACTAATCGAAACCTTATCGTTCCCCATCGGCCAGAGGCGGCAGTCAATATCCATGCCAACATCCATATATTGAAATTTACTGGCCTCCGTGACGGGGACCCTGCTGCCCACGCGGAGTCGCTTCCAATCGGTATACTTATTGGGTTCTCCGGCTCGCAATAACATGGAGTAGCTGCGGGAGTTGATCTTCTTTCCGCTGTCCATCTCATTGACCGTGAATTCGACCTTGTACGAGTCGCCAGGTTGGGCTTGGGCCTCCCCTTGCTTGCCGGTTTCTTGGGCAGCGGCCCACTCGAGGCTTGCGGCGCCCGCCACGAACAAAGCCAGAAGTGCTGTTCTCACGATTTTCTTTCGCATCGATTCCTCCTCAAATTTTCGCAACGATTGGATGTTAGCCGGAGCAACGCATGGAGCTCGCCGTCCCGGAAATTCTTCCTATTCCTATTTGTCATCCGCACTTTCTTCGGAAGAAAGCGGTTCGATCTTGATCGCGGTAATACTGAGCGCAGGTATCTCCAGTTCGGGCTCTTGATCAGCCTTCCACGCGGAATCGGCGGGCGAGGCTTTGAGCGACTCGGCGTAGACCAGCAGCAGCTTTTCTTGCTCGCTTAGGGGACGGGGAGTGGGAAACTGCTGCGGGCGTGTATCGACCTTGGGCTGTCCGACTGAGCGCTGTGGGCGGCGCGGAACGGTTGGGCGCGCCGGTGGTGCGATCTTCGCGACAGCGGGCGCAGAATCACTCGCCGTAGCTTTCGCCGCGACGGAAGTTGGCGGGGTCTGCTGGCGTTGCCAGTGAATCACAAACAGCATGACCATTGCGGCCGTGGCTGCCATTCCTATCGCCCAGGCCCAAGCCGTGCGTCGGCTTGCAGCCTGCTGTCGGCTTCGCACTCCGGCGAGAACTCGGCCCTCCAAGCCTGGGCGCGGTTCAGCGCTCGCGTAATGGCGCAGGGAAGCGCGGAGCAATTCATCGACAAAGCGTTTTTCCTTATCGTCCACGGCTCTTCTCCATGAGACTCGCCAGTTTTTCGCTCAAGATGGTGCGCGCTCGCGAAACGCGTTCCCGCACCGACCCTTCGGGGACCCCCAGCACTTCGCCAATTTCTGCCGAGGTGAGTTCCTCGACGGTGGAAAGCGTCAGGGGGTCGCGTAGTTCCCTCGGCAGGCTTGAGATCAGGCGCTCAACCAGCGCCAGCGTCTGGGCGTGGACGGCCACCTGTTCCGCGCTCGCCCCCGCCGCGCGGAGAGTTTCAACCGCTCCCGCCGCATCCTCGAGCGATACCGGCACAAACTGCCGGCGGCGGTCGAGGGCCACCCGCCACACCGTCCGCGCCAGCCAGGCGCGCGGATTGCGGATCTCCGCCCAGTGGCGTTGCTGCCGCAGGAAGCGCATGAAGGTTTCCTGCACGGCATCTTCGGCGTCGTGGTGGTTCCTCAGCACGGCTTGAGCAACGCGATAGACGTGCCCGCCGTGCTCGCGAACCGCAGCCTCAAATTCTCGATCCTTCGCGTCCGCGGAGAGAAGCGCCTCGCTCAAGATCCCCATCGCTTCCATACCACCCTCAGGCATATGACGAATGGCCACCACCCGCTGTTCAGATTTATTTGCCGGCAGCAGATTAGCACCTGGATATAAGCCGTAAGGGATAATCAAACGTCCAATCTGAGAACGCTCTAGAGGACGAATTCTTGCTAACCCCGATCTATTTTGGAGAGGGAATCACCCGGGATTGAGATGCTAAGGCCGGGCTGGGAATCGAACCCAGCAGAGCCTCGAGAGAGGCGCTCAACGGGTTTGCGGCCCGCGGGCAGCGCCAGCTACCTAGACCGGCCACTGCCATTATATCGAAGATGCTGGGCCGAACGCCGGGTCCGACCAGGATCCTGTCAAAGTCTGCAAAGTTCCCCGCAGGGGAGCAAGATCACTAGCCGTCGGTGAAACCTACGGACAAGGAGTGGCGAGAGAGTCGACGCCGCCGGGGTCGACGATCCTTTGGCCCGCTTTCCTCGCGCCTGGGGCTAATGACCTTCGGCCGCCGGGCCGCCACCCTACCTCGACCTTGACGTGGCTCCGACGGGCACCCTCACGGCGCAAACGTCCGCCTGCGGGGGTCGCACTTCCGAGTCTACCGGATGGGAGCAGACGCCGTTGTCTCACTCGGACCTCGGCGTACTTGACTCTCCTTCAAATGACTTATTTTTCATGCACTTATTGGGATACGCGAAATATTGAAGCTATAAGCCAATTGTTTTCTGCAATTTAACGGGATAGCTGGAAGGGACCGGAAAAACGGTGACTTTTTGAGGTCAAATATCGATCTAAGTGGTTTTGCTTTCTATAATTAATCGGCAATTAATCGGCTATTTTGT
>Ga0181520_10013235_pt1 | contig 10446 bp, 6 predicted proteins | sample PEATcosm2014_Bin_29_FD_132451 | JGI IMG/M metagenome (GOLD analysis project Ga0181520, IMG submission 132451) | Peatland microbial communities from MTU Mesocosm Facility, Houghton, MI, USA - PEATcosm2014_Bin02_30_metaG | ecosystem: Environmental > Terrestrial > Soil > Wetlands > Peat | place... | reverse complement strand
GGGCCGATGCGGATCGAAGTAAACTGCTGCGTCACCGCATAAATCGCGCGCGTAGGGCCGGTCGGCAGCGGCAATCGGCGTTCCCATCGTCATGGCCTCTACGAGAGTGAGATTACCGGACTCAACCAGTGACGGCGTAACAAACACGGTGGCAAGGTGGTATGCGGACCTAAGCGCGCCTCCGCCGAGGTAGCCCAGCCCGACAACACCAGGGGTTTTACAGAACGAATGTTCGGGAGGGCAGGTGAGGAATAATGTGGCGCCAAATGCGTGTCGCTGAACTTCCTTAAACGCGGCAAGAAGGCATCCCAAATTCTTGTACGGGCTGGAATTCCCGACATACAGAATACGCAAATGAGCCGGCACGCTCGCCATGGCTTCGACGTTCCCGCCCTGTTCGAAGGTCATTCCCACTCCGTCACCCCACGGCTTGACCACGACCATTTGTGTGTCTGCCAATCCACAGACCGTTCGAATCCACTCCGACATGGTCGGGGTCTGAGTTACTACTAACGCCGCCTTGCGACAACTGCGCTTCGTCAGTATGCCGATCGTCTTCATGCGGATTGCGTTCCCCAGGTTGCAGCGCCTGAGCGCCTCGTCACAAAAAGGCAACGACTGTTGGATGAAGACGACTGTCGGCACGGACGTTTGGCTCTCTCCGATTCCGCTCATGCACAGCAGGATGTCGGGTCGTAATATCCGCACCGCCGCATGCACTCCACAAGTCAGCCAGTGCAGCCTGCCAATGGCCGACGCCTCAGCATAGGACCGCGGCACCTCGACGATCTTTTCGGACCCCGGCACATCGAACCAGCGCGCATCGCGAGGAGAGCTAAAAACCGTTATTCGCTCAAACTCGGAGCACCGCACGGCAGCGAGGAGGACGTCTCTTAACACGACCGCTCCTCCTCCGTACTTTACGCCAACCGCTTCTACAGCAAGATGCAAGGGGGCACCCCATACCAAGTTCTTCGTCCCTCCAACCTCAGGCACCCTATGCTCCACGCATCGCCCGTCTCTGCTTGACTCCTTGCTCTTGAATAATGATCTTCAGAACGGGCTCGATCAGACGACGGCATCACAATACGCAGACCTGGCGGGCAACACTTCATATCGTCCATGGCGGCTTGTCGGAACGTGGCCTGAATACCGTCCCCCAGAACATCCCCACTTGTACTTTGTCCTTTTAGTTGCTACACGCTCCAACGCGTACCGTTGGTGGCGCCGACAAGTTACAGGCGCTCTAACACGGCATCGACGAAGTTCGTGATCGCGGTGCCTGTATTCCAGTTAGCCCCTGCGAGTCGAGCCGACGCTCTTCCCATCTCCTTCAATTTGTCCGTGGAGCAGTTGAATGCTTCTGAGCAGACTGTTCGGATTTCATCGGCGCTGCTAGGATCAATGCCCCATCCGTTGACCCCAACCTGCAAGGCTTCTGGGTAATTCCCGATTCTCTTCGACACCAGGAGAGGCAACCCGCTGTGCATTGCCTCAATTACCGATAGCGGGTTTGGATCTGAGAGCGAAGGCAGCAAGAACAGATCCGCGTGCAAATATGCAAGCGGCATGCGTGCGTAAGGTATGTTATGGCGCACGGTGATGTGGCCGCCCAACGCCCGTGAAGTAATCGTGTTTCCAACCGTCTCCCGAAGTGGGCCGTCGCCAGCGATCAGAATACTCCAATCCAGCAGCATCCGGGGCTCGATGACAGATAAGAACTCACAGACTCCTTTTGCTGGAATCAGTCGCGCTGGCCAGATCGCCACTTTTCGATCCACTGGCAAGCCCAATTCTCTGCACCATTCATTCCGGTGCATCGCACGGTCAGGTCGGTCACGATCTACGCTGAAACGCCCCTCTTCCACGAGATTCGGCAGTCTGACGCACCGCGGCATATCATCACCCTCTCCCCAGAGGAGGCGTGCTAATCGTGCCCCCTCCTCACCGGGTACGGCCAACAAATCGAACTGAGATAACAACCACCTCTTCACCCCACGAATTCCAGTCGAACGCCTTCCCGGGCTTTTAGTATTGCCCTCAAACCAAGCGATTCCTACACGCCGCCTCCCGAACGCGGAGACCAGCGCGCCGGTGACCGAGTCCCACGGGCCGCCGACCATGAGAACGTCAATACGTTGTCTCATCAGGTCCGCGATCATTGTCGGATTGCAGTGCCATGGCTTATTGTTAATCGTCGGACCAATGTCGCTCCAGAACTTGCTTGCAAACGTCATTGCCCTGGTGCCCGCCCAATCATCAGGGCGGTCCCTGTGCTGCCTCGACATGAAATATACTGACAATGTCACATCGCGTCGCAGGAACGCTTCGCTTAGCGCGCAGAACATGTGTACGCGATATGGCGTTACTGTGTTGTGCACCAATACGAACTGTTTCATGTTTTGTTTAACGCCGTTCGGATGACGGAATCCCTCTCGATTCCGGATACTGCTTCCCGGATCGTGCGGCGGCTCCTCATGAGCATTGAAAGACTACAGACGTTTGGGACTGGCAGCTTGGTGGTAACCCGATTGGAACGGAGCACAACTTAGGTTCATGCGTGTTTAAAGCACTGATCCGACGTGACTACCGCCGAAGCGGCTAGTCACTTTCACCGAATCAGTTGTTTGTCGGGGATAATTTCGTAGCGCCCCCAAAAGGTGCGCGGCTGAGTACGTACAGCTCTCTATAGCGATGGCATCGAAACCCATTGCGTGTCGCAGCACTCAAAACAGCTAGCTTAGCCCGTTGGTTGTGAACTTCCACGTAAACGCACTTTGTCTGGCGGAGCCAGACGTCCGCATCACTCGAGAACACCTGTTCCTCAGCGCCCTCGATGTCGCATTTCAGTATGTCGATCTCACTCTCGCCTAGGTCACCCAAAATCTCTGGCACTGAGATCCCTGTGCAGGTTGCACCATGACGATTTGAGACTTCGTCGACGTGCGCCGCCGTCTCCACAGCGCCCGCGTGAAGAGTCAGAAAGCCCGGTCGCGGCCAGAGAGCGCGCTCAAAAACAACACAACGGTTTCCATGGATCGACACATTCTGCCGCAGGAGCATCACGTTGCTCAGTTCCGGCTCGATGGCGACAACTCTTGCAGTCGGAAAACGGTTAAGGTACCAACACGCAGTATCACCAATATTCGCACCCGCATCAATTATCAGACTTGCGGTTTCAGGCAACATGACGCCATAGCTCTGACGAATGACTGTCTGCGTAAGCTGGTGAACGTCTGATGTGTTTTTGCGAATGGTAAAGGGCCCGGGCAGCGACCGCAGGTGAAGAGTATAGGGTGTCCGCGGAGGTTGAGCATTGTGCGCGATCCAGACGAGACGGATGCAAAGCGGAATTCCCTCTTTCCATGCCGTGACGATCCAGTCCAGGATACCTGCGAACATCCCGTAGAGTCCGAATGGGCAAACCATTCGAGCGAACTGTCGGAAGGCTTCAATCGCTGTTGCGGGTGTGTCAAACATACATTCGGCCATTGATCATGACCAGTCACTCAACTGGCGGTCTGTTCTATCGGAGATCGATTCGACAACAGCGAGGCCTTCTCCACAATCGTCGTCAACAAGTTCAGTATATCAACGCTATCGTACATTCGGCCAGCCGCGTCTGTGCGTGTCGAGTATTCGCGGTCCAGACTAAGTAATGCAGCGGCGGCAGTGGCCGTGGAGTCTATGTCTAGGCAAATGCCTGCCTTCATAACACCAACAGTCGATTGCAGTCCCGGCAGGTCTTGACATAGCATCGGAATGCTAAAGCAAGAGTATTCCCATATCTTGTTCGGTGCGCAAAACAGATTATTGAGTGAGTCAGTCGCATACGTAACCACGCCGATGTGCGCGTGGCTTGTTACCGCTAGGTGAGCAGGAGACGCAATTGGAGGGACGTAGACTAGTTCGGGGCACACTGCGCGGACCGATTCAATAAAGCCGTGATCTTTCCCCATGGCGAGGAATCGCCAAGGGTGTCCCAACTCCTGAACCGCCTTGGCGACGAGACGAAAGTCTCGGTCCGGAGCGATGTGACCCTGATACATGACGATCTTGGGATCGCCCTTCGCATACAGTGAGCCAATAATCGCCCTCGATTCGTTTGAAGGAACCTCCTGGCGCGGTCGTCTATCTGTAACGACAGGATAATTAGGCAACACATTCGGAGTAGCATCAAGGGCGAACCAATAGCGCAGGAGTGCCGCACGTGAACGTTCGGGCACTACCACACAGGCAGCTCGTCTAGCGAGGTAGCCAAGCGGCACTTTGTATCGAAACACTTTGTCGTACAACTCATTAACTTGTAAGACGTAACGATGTGCGGTAAGGTGTAGGCCAAGAGCCAAGGCGGTGTCTGCGCTCCCTACCCATAAGAGCGTGTCGCCAGCGGCCGCAAGTTCGCCCCACGCAACCTGATGAAACCGAAGCCACTCGCCAATCTTGCCGGGCACCCAATGCTCGCCGCGAAGGGTCGATAAGCATCTGACGCTCACACCTTGGGCCTCCAAGAAAGCAAGGTTTGTACTGGTGATCTTGGATACCACCAGTTTTACTGAGAAGCCGAGGGATCTAAGCCCTATAACAACCGTTCTGATTGAGGGCAGAGTTTCAAAGTCGCCTTTGCAAAGTACGATGATGGTCTCATTCACGGTGTGGTAATCGTCTCCAACGGCTTGCGATACTGATACTCACACTCACTCCGTAACGGAAATGTGCCCGCGAACGCTTTCTCGGGGCCGCGAAATGCCAGCAGAGTGAACCTTACTTCGATGCTTGTAGCTTCTGAGGTTCATAGACGGGGCGGGAGTGGTTGAAAGCACGGGGCGAGTAAGCCCGTCGAACCTTGTGCCGCACGGGGACGAGCTGCCGGTAAAGATACAACAAAACCAAGACTACAACAAGCGGAACCACAGACGCGCCGAACGCGGACATCATGTCGCCGCGGACGAACAATGGCGGAATATTGCGGCAGCACAGGCCTATGGTATAGAAAACGACGCTATCGGAAAGTAGGCCCACGACTGCATATCTGCTTGCGACGCCGCATCCTAATCCGAGTAGCACCGAAAGCATCAGCAGGCCTAAGTAGCCACCGTTCGCATAACCCTCCCCTGCCAGCCCGGCCGCGAACGAAGGAGAACCCGGGTGGGCCGCCGCCGTGAAAATTGCCTGATCTGGATCGAGCGATGGTTCTGCTAGAATCTTTCCAAAGCCAACAGGCTTTCCTGGCCAGACCTGTCTAGGCACCATGGCCACCACTAGCGTGTAAGGGGTGTAGAACCAAAGAAATGGCCGGTTTCCCCCGTATTCATTTAAGCACAACGCCGTCCAGTCCGGTATGCTCGTGTGCGAATGCATTAGGCGCTGACCTGAAATGTTCCCAACATCGGTCGAGTTTGCTACCAAATAGTAGTATACGCCGCGTAGGTCGCGAAACTGTTCGCTACGTACCGCTTGCAGAACGCCTCCAAGGACGATCAGAATGCCTATGAGAACCATTGTGTCGGCGTGTAATGCCCACCGGTGTCTGCGCTTTATTGCCATAATAGCGTCAGTAAACAGCACAATCATCCCACACACAAAAACGTTCCCTGCCGATCCGATTGGGTACACAAGCAGTAGGTAAAACGCAATCGAGGCGATGAAAAGCCACCGAGTCAGAAGTGCCTTCTGTATCAGGTACTGGAGTCTGAGAAGTCCTATGCACCACAAACACGAAGTCGTCAAAAGCGGCCGCACGCGCTCCGTAGCGTCGAGCCAGCTCGGTTCCTGCCCAGGCTGGCTTCTATAGAAGTGGACGAGCGAAGCCTCAAAACCGCCGTATCTGAAAGCGGAAGCCACCGTGTAGAAAGATGCAACCAGGGCGACCCAGAACGTCAAGCGCACCATGTGACCCTTGGAGATGTACTCAAATACACGACCCGATGATGATACCGGCCAGAGTCGTGAGAGTTTCGCTTTAGCCGTTCTAGTGGAAACCAGTCGCTCTCCTATGAACCAAGCTGCCGAAAAACTACAGAACGCGACTAGACAGGCAACATCTACTGCGACCTTCGTGGCCTCGTCGCTGGCGAATACGCCGAAAAACAGTAGATACTGGAGGCACACGTGAGGAAACGGGTGCACAATACTCTGCGCGAAACCACGCCGCAATAAGAAGCATAGCCCCGCAGCCAGGGCGATGAGGCCGGTTAGCGTCACTGGCATGGTCATTGTGGGAATGGAATAGTGGAGTTCAAGTCAAACATCAACGTTGCGGCGACGACGGTAGTTTCCCCAAAAGTCTTGCAAGGGCGTTGGCGGGCCTCTGAAAGATACCTGCGCCGTATCTGGCCACAAACGGAAGGCCACCGTAATTCCAGATTCTCCGGCGCCCGGCGAGAGACTCGGTAATCGAGGAGCAACAACTGGGGGAGCGCTACTGGCGCAGCAGAAATCAATGGCAATCCGATCATATGACTACGAGATGGATAGGCGATGGCGCAGGTATGCCGCCTGCCACACTGTGTGAGCGATGTACGCGCCAAGCATCGAGCCGGCCAAGCCGAGTGCAAGACTTTTGGGAACAAAGAAGTAACAACCGCCGAGAAGCACCAGGGCCCACATTCCATTAAACACAAGGCCAATCCAGACGGATCCAGCGCTAAGTATAGCTGTTCCGACGACGCCATTGACACAGCTGATGATGGCTGTGAAAGCAGACAGAACCAGCACCAACCAGCCCTGCTGGAAGCCGTGCCCGTACAGTCGCATGATCAGTGGAGCACCCAACGCGATTGGCAAGGCAATGGCTGTCGCGGCTACCCCGGTCAGTATTAGGTTCCATCGAAGAGCCTTACCGTATCGTGACACGTCTCGCTCCCCATTGAGATTAGACAGGATGGGTAACGCAAACTGCGTCAGCACTGCTGGTATAAACCCGATGGCGTTTCTCCACTGGCTTGCGGCACTGTAAACACCCATCTCAGCGTAGCCGCCTGGTTGATTCACCAGCATCGTGTTTGCCGCCCAAATTGCAGGCCCAGCCAGCGCTCCGCTCAGAAATGCCGGTGTAGAGAAGATCCAAAGAATCCTGTATTCCGCCCAACCACTGGAGAACCTCGGACGGATTCCGAGAGCCGCGCACTGACGTTGCAGTGAGACATGGCTCAACAAACATGTGACGGCCGACGTAGTCGCCAGTGCCCATATGGCGCCGGGAAGCCGCCAGAGGAGCACACCTGCAACGGTGACCGGAAATGCTAACAGACCCCTCACCAGGTTGATGCGGGCGATAGTACGGAAAGCCTCAAAGCCCGAGAGGGCACCAGTCTGCGCTCCGTTGAGCGCATTGAAGAACAAAAGGACACTGCCAATGCGCAGTTCGTACGCGAGTACGGGTGCATTCAGCGTCTTGGCAGCGAGCGCTGGCGCGTAAGCAAGGAGACAGAGCGCCAGCAACCCTCCCGAAATCATGGCGACGGCGCAACCGAGCGCAATGATCCGCCCAGCGCGTTCTGGATCGCGAGTCCGAAACTGCGCTACGTATTTCGTTGCCGTGACACCGAGCCCTAGGCCCGCGAAAATCCCAAGCATGCCCACAGTGTTCTGGATAATGCCGTACTCGCCAAATTGCTCCCGGCCCAGTAGCCGCGCCGTGATTACCGACGCCGCCAGGTTCGCGCCCTGCGCGATCGCTGCCCCGGTTAGGGACCAAACAGCGCCCCTGACGAACCGGCCGCGAAGCGAGTCGCCGACCCATACGTCGGTGATCGCTTTCGTAACGCCGTTCCACGATTTGACCTCAACAGGCATCAAGAGTAACTTACCTAAACCTAGGCTTCTACGGAGACGAGGTCCCCCGGTCGAATCCCGTCGAATTCAGCCGCTTCGCCCGCGAGCGCGTGGGCAGTCCTTTCGTTGGCGTCGCCTCTCTGAACGGACTACGCCAGCGGCCTATCCGTTGGTAGGCGTCCGGGGCGTCCAGTGAGTGCTCGGCCCCTTCGACGCTCGTCGGTCCCGCCGACTCAGGCTGTCCGGGCCAAGGCGACCTCAGGGCGCCGCGTTTTCTCGCCCGCCTCGTGAGCCGCCGGGGCAGCGAGTCCTGAACCCAGCAGTCAGAGGTATTTGAGACACCCGTGCACTTACATTTCCGCTGGCTGGGTTAACTCGGATACGCAACCTTTTTCAGCCGGCATCGAGGCTCTTGTCATGCTACGCGTGACTTTCACCCCGGCCTTGATCATCGGGTCCTCGATACAGTGATAGAGCAAAACCGGCAATGCCCCAGAGCCTACTAACCAGACACCAATCTGCAGGGCGAAAGGCGCTTTCTTAAGAACAACGAAAGATAGCCACAGAACAAGCGCGTGCGACAGGTAGATTCCGTACGAGTATTTCGCCACCGTCGACGCAGCAGTCTGAAGCCAACGGATTTGAACCTCTCTGAAGAGTGGCACTGACCATCCGAGCAGAAGACACGCAATCCAACCCGCTGGAAGAACGGTCCGGGAACCAATGAATGTGCCGACTGCGCTTCGCAACAAGACACATCCAGCAATCACTAGGGGCCATCCCCAAAAGGAAAGCTGGCGCTTGCCACGAAACCAGAGGCGGTATGCTACTAGGCCGCCGAGAAAACACGGAAAGTAGTAGAGGAGTGATATTCCTTTGAGGCGCAGCACTGCGAGGACTGCGATTGCCAGAGCGGTCAACGCCCACAATGCGGGCGCGGCCCACTGTCCCTGCCAGTGTTTCTGGAAGAACACAAAGAGGAATGGCAGGACGATGTACATCTGCACTTCATAAGGAAGGCTCCATAGTGGCGCGTATAGTGATGGAGCGCGCGTCAGATTCTGGATAAGTGCAACGTTTGATATCGTGGTCGTCCAGGAAGGCGGTACGTACGTTTGGGTTGGGAAGGGTGGTACATGGCCAATAATCATGATCGCCACGATGACGATGGCTAATGGGTAGATGCGAAAAATGCGTCTCACATAGAAGCTAGAAAATAGACTCCGACCCAAACAATGCTGACGATCAAGCGACAGCATCAAGACCAGACTGGTATGTACAAAAAATATCAGCACTCCCGTCTGGGCCATGTCGTAGATTGTTATCACGCCGGCCATAGACTCGATGTGCAAAGTCTGCAGCAAGTGTCCGAAGAATACAAACAGCACCGCGCTCGCGCGTAGAAAGTCGAGATTGTACGATTTGGTATCGCTCGGCATCTTGCGCGGCATTGTTTGAGTTAGTTGCGGCTCAACGAAATGGCCGGGCACGGCACCCGTTTCAGTATTCAGGTTTGGTAACGTTCGACTCACAGTTTTACTAATTGCGTTTGCAGCACCTACGACTTCGTCGGCTTGACTTCATGTGGCGGATGACCGGACAGAGTTTTAATTGCTTCGGGACGGGTGCCGAAGATAAAGAGTGCTTGGATCATGGCTTTGCAAGAATGGCGAACAGATGATAGGTCCCGCACACCCGTGGCCGCCGCAATTCGCGAGCCATCCGTCTGATTTGTGGAATCCATGGTGCCAAGCGCTTGATGAGGGTCTTGGTCGCCGTCACCAAGTTGATGCCGGAGGTGCCGTTGTTCTTCGTGGGAAGTCTGTCGATGCCGCTCAATCCCGGATAGCCCGTCGTCTCCAGATGGTCAATGTGCAGTCCCCAAGTGCCAGCGAGAACCTGAATCGTTCTGGGTGAAAAGTATTGCAGGTGCTCCAAATCCACGCGGAAACCCACCCAGCGCTCCGCCGTAGCTGCCTCCTGTCCTGCTCCTCCGCCGTTCGGGGTCCAAATCACCAGCCGCCCGCCCTGTTTGAGCAGACTGACGCCGCGGGAGAGCAGTCTGAAAGGTTCGACAGGGTGCTCAACTAAATCGTTCATCACGATCACGTCCGGCTGATCGAAATCCCACCGAGCCTCCGCAAGTTCACCTCGAACCACAGGGATGTGGAGCGCCCGCTCCAGAAAATCGCAGGCCTCAGACGATATTTCGTTGGCAATCACGTCCGCGCCCACATAACGAACTGCTTGAAGGAACTCACCCGTCCCCGCACCGACTTCAAGAATCAATTTGCCTTTGAGTGTTCCCAGCAATGCAGTCAGCCGTTGGACCTTCAGGTCAACACCCGCCGCGCTCTTTGCTCCTTCGCGGATCGCTTGCGCGCCCTTGTCATCTAGCTGCTTCGGCCGATGGTCGAACCAGTAGCCTTGGTATATGGCGTGGATTTCCGTCTCGGGTGGTATCCCGCATACGTACCAAAGGGCGCAGTCCGGGCAATAACTCACGGGCAGTCCATCGGGCCTCCTCAACACCGGCGGGTCTGCACGTCGGCAAATCGGACATGAACGGGCACGAAGAGATTGGATGTCCCACTTTGGTACCCGTGCGTCTAGCTTAGGGAGTCTCGGAACATCACTAAGATCCGCTATCTTTTGAGACAGTTCTTGTCG
>Ga0181520_10013232_pt1 | contig 10447 bp, 9 predicted proteins | sample PEATcosm2014_Bin_29_FD_132451 | JGI IMG/M metagenome (GOLD analysis project Ga0181520, IMG submission 132451) | Peatland microbial communities from MTU Mesocosm Facility, Houghton, MI, USA - PEATcosm2014_Bin02_30_metaG | ecosystem: Environmental > Terrestrial > Soil > Wetlands > Peat | place... | reverse complement strand
GGTCATCCTCTCTGCCTATGAAAAAAACAACTAAAACCACTCCGTCCGTCGTTTCCACTTCCACGCCAACCCCGGCTGCGCCCGGCGGCTTCACCCTCGGCCTTGATCTCGGCGACCGCAGCCATTACTTCTTTGTGCCCGACGCCACCGGTCGGATCGTCCACGAAGGGCCGCTGCCCAATGACCGCGCGGCCCTCGCGGGGCTGCTCACCAGCTATCCCGCCGCCACCGTCGCCCTGGAAGCGGGCACGCACCGCCCATGGATCAGCCGGCATCTCACCGGCCTGGGGGCCACGGTCATCGTGGCCAATCCCCGGAAGCTCCATGCCATCACCCGCCACGAGCGCAAGTGCGACCGGCGCGACGCCCAGATGCTCGCCCGCCACGGAGCGTTGTCCCGGTTCACCAAGCATGTTTTTGGAGATTATTTCACCCGGCCTGCACGGTTCGCCTTCGGCAAGGGATGCGACCAGCCCGGCCATGCCGGCGCAATGAACATCCGTTCACTCTGCCGCTGTCAAAGTGGCAGGTGGATTTTGAGGTTTCATCGCGGTGTCTGGGTGTGATAACTTTGCGCCGTGAGTGCGCTTGCCGAGCCGGCCTTTGCCTGGGAACCCATCACGCCGCGCGGCGTGGCGGCGTTTGCGCGCGCGTCGTTCGAGCGGCTCTTCGTGGTGCAGGCGGTCATGGCTCTGATCGCCGCCGCCGCCGTGGTGTGGATTTTATCCGACGGAATTTTCCCGACGATTAACGCCGCCATCGGCGCGCTGCCAGATGCCGGTGAAATCCATTCCGGCAAGCTCGACTGGCGCGATGATTCCCCGGTGCTGCTTGCGGAAGGGAAAATCCTCGCCTGCAGCGTGGACCTGGAACACGGTGGCGCGCTGCGTTCGCCGGCGGATTTTCAGTTTGAATTTGGCCGCGACTCCGTCCGCATCTTCTCCCTGTTCGGCGAGACGGAGGCGGCTTATCCCCCCGGCTACCTGATCGCCGCCAACCAGCCGGACGCGCGGCCTGCCTGGGGCGCCTGGGCGCCGGACATCCTGGGGCTGGCGGCCATCGGCACTTTTCTCGGGCTCCTGCTGCTCTGGGCGCTGCTGGCCACAATTTATTTCATACCGGTGTGGCTGGTCTGTTTTTTCAGCACCCGGGATTTGAACTTTCGAGCCAGTTGGAAGCTCGCCGGGGCCGCCCTCATGCCCGGCGCTTTGCTGTTTTCGCTGGCGCTGGTGCTCTATGACCTCGGCGGATTCGACATTGTGCAGCTTTGTTTCGCCTTTGGCATGCATCTGGTCATCGGCTGGATTTATCTGTTCGTCAGCCCGATGTTTCTTGACCGGGTTCTGCCGGTGGAGAAGAAAAATCCGTTTCAACCCACGGACAATTGATCCGGCCAGCGGAGCCAGACATTTCCAGTCTTAAACAAGGCAGTTGCCGGTTCAAACCTGCCTGCCACTGACGGTCCCGCTCAGAAATTCACCACCCGTCCGGCATCACGGCAGACACGCTGGTCTGGCTTGACGTCTGGAACGGGAGCCGGACAGGCAGAAGTCATCCGCCGAGTCCGGGCCGCCGCGCGGCGATTTAACTGGCTAATCCGCCAGTTTAGTGCAAACTATGACATGTTGAAAATAAAAACTCCACCTCGCGCCCGCAGGCAACCGCTGGAATCCGGCCAGGTCTGGCACATGCCGGAATTGCGGATGAAGGTGGATCTGGTCGGCAAGCTGCTCGTTCATTACAAGCTCGCCAAGCACAACGCGGTCAGAATCCCAAACTCCATCGGCAGCATAGTGACCATCGAAAAATTTCTGAAAAAGAACAAGGCCGTCCTCGTCCAGGAAGCCGCGCCTGCCGCCGCCAAAAAATAGACCGTTTTTCTTCCAGCCGGGCCATGATCAGGCCCGGCTTTTTTATTGCTTCCACAACCGGTCCGCCCACGAGCAGCCTGCAAACGATAAGATGCTTGCGGCGCACTAACCGGTTTATCATGGCGCTCAAACCCCCGGTAAGTCACGGATGCTTGTGGAATTTCGGCAATCAGGTTACAGACAGGCAAAGATTGGGTGACGACCGCAGTAAGTTGTTGCCGCGGCTCTTTGAATTGCTGCAAAGTTCGGTTGTCATCAGCTTATGCAGGACGACCAACAACATCTGCATTTGAATCTGGGCGAGCCGGTGGTCTGCCGCTCGGTCTGGATTTCGGACATCCATCTCGGCACGCGGCACGCCCGCGTCACGGAGCTGCTGGAGTTTCTCCGCCTCGTGGACTGCAAGTATCTCTACATCGTCGGCGATTTCATTGACGGCTGGGAGCTGAAGTTTCGCTGGTTCTGGCGCGACGATTACAACGTGCTCATCCAAAAACTGCTCCGCAAAAGCCGCAAGCAGACGCAGGTGATTTACATCAGCGGCAACCACGACGAGTTCATCGAGCAGTTCATCGGGACGCGCTTTGGCAGCGTGACGATGGCGCGGCAGGCCATCCACACCGCCGCCGACGGGAAGAAATATCTCGTCCTCCACGGCCATCAGGCGGACGGCCTGACGCATTTCAACCACCTGCTGGAAAAGCTCGGTTCGCATCTTTACAACTGGATTCTCGATTTCAATCTGTATTTCAACCGGCTGCGGCGCGCGCTCGGTTTCGGTTACTGGTCGCTGGCGGCTTTTCTGAAATTCAAGGCCAAGTCCGCCGTCAGGTTCGTCACTGAATACGAAAGCACTCTGGCTTCCATGGCGCGCAGCCAACAAACCGACGGCATCATCTGCGGTCACATCCACCGCGCCGAGATCAAGATGATTGACGGCGTGCAATATTTGAACTGCGGTGACTGGGTGGAAAGCTGCACGGCCTTGATTGAAGATTTCGACGGCAAGATCAAACTCATTCACTTCCATGAAAATGATGTTCTGCGTGCTGGGCGAGGGCCGCGGGCACATGACCCAGGCAATGGCCGTCAAGGAAATGGCCGAGGCGGCGGGACATCAAATCGTCGCCGTCACGCTCGGCGTGAGCACGCAACGGCCGATGCCGGCCTACTTCGAATCGGCGATGAAACTGCCCGTCCGGCAACTGCCGACGCTGGAGTTCAAATATAAAAACGACCGCGCCGTCAGCAACACCGCCACGCTGCTCGGCGTCTTCGGCAAACTGCCGAAATATTTTCGCATCCTCCGCCAGTTCGACGCCATCGTCCGCGAAACCCAGCCGGACGTGATCGTCAATTTCTTTGAGCCGCTCGCCGCGTTTTACGCGCTCACGCGACGTCATCGGCCGCCGGTTGTCGCCATCGGCCATCAATTCATGTTCGGGCATCCCGGCTATGTCCGCGCGCCGCGCTTGTGGAAACAGTTGTTGAGCATGAAGCTTTATACGCACCTGCTCGGCGCCCGCGCAACCAGGCTGGCGCTCTCGCTTTATGAAGCGCCGGATCTGCCCGGAAAAAGAATCATCGTCGGCCCGCCGATCTTGCGGAAACAACTGTTTCAACTTGAAGCAGATCCCGACGGCGGCTTTGTCCTCGTGTATCTGCTGAATCACGGTTACGCCGGACAGATCATCAGCTGGAGCGCGGAAAATCCGCAGACGAAGCTGCATTGTTTTTACGACAAACCCGGCGCACCGGCGGAATTTCAACATTCGCCGTCGCTCACCTTTCACCGGCTGGATGGCGGGAAGTTTTTGAGAATGATGGCTGGATGCCGCTGCGTCGTCTGCACCGCCGGGTTTGAGTCCGTGTGCGAAGCCGCGTGGCTGGGCAAGCCGCTGATTCTGGTGCCGGTGGAAAATCACGTCGAGCAGCAGGTCAACGCGCTTGATGCCCAACAGTTCGGCATCGCCCTCGCCGAAAAAAGTTTTAACTTGGATCGTCTCGCTGAACTGCCGGATCATTTGCCCGTGGAAAAATTCCGCAACTGGGTCAGCTGTGCGCCGGATAAATTTTTTGCCGCCATCGAACAGGCGCGCCGAAGTGTTTGAAATTGCAACGCACGGCAGTTCCGGCAGATTCAACGGTAATGTCTCAATCGCCATCGGACTTCGGCGGAAAAATTTTGGCGGCCGGCGGCGGCAAATTCATTTGATCACCGGTGAAACCATTCTCCCTTCCCGTCTTCATGCTGTCGCTCGGCGGTCGCGCCGCACTGGCGCAACCGCGAGTCCCGAAATGCCGGGCAGACGGACGCAACTGGTTTGCTGCACTTGTCTGCGTCCGCAATTGACCGCTGCGAAATCACCACGCCTGGTCGCGACATTCTTGCCAGATGCTGGATGGCAATTGGGCCTTGAGCAATCCCGAACGGATGACCATCATGCTCGTGCCGGACATGACCACGAACTCCTGAATTACCATGAGCCACCAGATCAAATTCTTGTTCAACGCCATTTTGTTTCTTGCCATGACCACAGCCGGGGCTGAAACGAAATTCGTGCCGCTGCCGTTGGAGGGACAGACGTTCACCCACGACCCGTCCACAATTGTCAAAGACAGCGGGCGCTTTTACAGCTTCGGCACCGGGCCGGGCATCCGCACCAAGTCGTCGCCGGATTTGATTCATTGGACGAACGGCGACCCCATCTTCCGCGTGCCGCCCGCGTGGACGACGAAGCTTGTTCCAGAATTCCGGGGTTCCATGTGGGCGCCGGATGTCATTCGCGTGAACGGGAAATTTTTGCTCTATTACGCAGTCTCTTCGTTGGGCAAGCAAACCTCCGCCATCGGTCTCGCGACGAGTCCGACACTCAATCAGGGCATGACGAATTATTTTTGGACGGACAATGGCCCGGTCATCACCTCCACCCCGGACAGCGCGTTCAACACGATTGATCCGAGCGTGATGCTGGATGCGGACGGAAAATTGTGGCTGGCGTTCGGCTCGTTTTGGCAGGGGATATTTCTGACCGAACTCGATCCGCAGACCGGCCAGCGCATCAGCACCAACTCACCCCTGTTCCATCTTGCCTGGAACGATTCCATCGAGGCCGCCTGCCTGGCACGGCATGAGAAATTTTATTATCTGTTCGTCAACTGGGGCCAATGTTGCAAAGGCACCAACAGCACTTATGAAGTCCGCATGGGGCGCGCCGAAAAAATCACCGGCCCATATCTCGACCGCAACGGCAAAGATCTCGCGGACGGCGGCGGCTCGCCGTTTCTGGCCAGCAGCGGACGTTTCATCGGCCCCGGCCACATCGGCATCGTCAACGACGGCACCACCAACAGCCCGACGCGGTTCAGCTATCATTATTATGACGCCGACACGCAAGGACGCTCGCGGCTTGCGATTGGCAACATTGATTGGTCCGACGGCTGGCCTGTCGCCGTAAATGGTTCAACGAATGACTGGAAGCTCGTCTGGTCCGACGAATTCAACCAGAACGGCCCGCCCGATCCGGCGAGCTGGAGCTACGAGCGCGGCTTTGTGCGGAACCATGAACGGCAATGGTATCAGCCGGAGAACGCCTTCTGCACAAACGGACTGCTCGTCATCGAGGCGCGGCGCGAGCACAAGCCGAATCCCGGTTTCACCACCAACACCCCGGACTGGCGCACGAGCCGCGAGTGGATTGAATACACCTCCGCCAGCGTCACGTCGCGGCACCTGCGCGAGTTCAAATACGGCAAGTTTGAAATGCGGGCGCGCATTGACACGCGGCTTGGAAGCTGGCCGGCCTTCTGGACGCTCGGCGACACGCCGCGCATCGGCTGGCCCGCGTGCGGCGAGGTGGACATCATGGAATATTACACCGGCAAAGTGCTCGCCAACATCGGCTACGGTCTCGATGGGAAAATCAAATGGTCCAGCGTCAAAAAGCCAGTCGTCGAGCTTGGCGGCGATGCTTGGTCGAAGGAATTTCACATCTGGACGATGGAATGGGATGAGCAGAAAATGGTCCTGCTGCTCGACGGCAGGCTGATGAACCAGCTTGATCTCGCGTCTGCGGACAATGCCGACCGCGGCAATCCATTCCACCGGCCGGTTTATATTATCCTGAACCAAGCCATCGGCGGCGACTGTGGCGGTGATCCGTCGCAGACGCAGTTCCCCATGCGCTTCGAGATTGACTGGGTGCGCGTTTATCAGCGTGCTCATTGAATTCTCCGCCGATGGACCACCGCGATGAAGTTGTTTGCCGTCTTGGCAGTTACATTCCCGAATTGTCCGGCAGACTTTGGCAGTCATTCAAACCAACTGACCCGGCTGAGACTGACGGATGTATTTTTAATGGCTTCAAAACCGGCGGTCAGGTGAACTGCCGATGAACTGGACTGGAATCAGATTTGGATTTAATCTGGTTCGTAATGATCCCGGCAGACAAATTGATGACGGGCAAAACGCACTGGCGGTTCTTCTCGGCCGTGGCTTTCCCTTCCACGCTCATCATCCTGCTGCTTGTCCCGCTGATGCTGCTCGAATTGGCCGGCATGGCGGCGGAGGGATGGAAGCGACGTGGCACCTTTGAAGGAGCCATCCTGCTGATGGCCGCCGCGCTGGGGCTGGTTTGGAACATCATTGGCGGCACGGTCATGGGCCTGGTTCGCAACCCCGCCCGTAAACTCGTCAGCAAATCGCGGTTAAGCAGAAGCGCCACCTTTTTTCTGTTTGCCACCCTGCTGGCCTTGCTGGAGGAAGGCGTGACGACGGCCTTGACGGATCTGGCTCCGATGTTCGGGAATGCGCAGGCGTTCATCACGGCCTCGCGCAACTATTTTGAGGTGGTGGTCTGGCACAGCGTTATTGTCATTGCGCCCATGTTCCTGGTTTGGTCCTGGTTGCTCGCCAGATTTAGGTTCAGACCTGGATGCGTTTTTCTTCTGTTCGAGATCAATGGGGTGCTGGCGGAACTCCTGATTGGCGGTCCGGCTCTCTTCATGGCGCCGTTCTGGATTTTCGTTTATGGGTTGATGATTTATCTGCCCGCCTACAGCTTTCCAACCGACGTAGAAACGCCCGCACCACGCTGGTATCACTATCCGATGGCGGTTGGAGCCTGCCTCCTGGCCTCGGCAACAGTGGCGCTGACGGTAAACTTGGTTTCGCCCCGCCTGCCGCACTTTGGCACAACGCTCATGTTTCCGAGGCCCTAATAAGTTCGCGGTCATCAATCAGGAAATAAACCAAGCTCAACACCGCTGCGTCGTGCGCCGGTTCAGACACCAGCACTTGATCTTGACCTGAAAACAATGAAAGTCCCGTGCCTTCGACAGGACAGAATGAAATGACGTTCCACTCCAAGGATTCTCCTCCCCTATGGTGGACCCGGCATACCACCTGCCCTTTCAACGCGCCATCAGATCTGGATTAAAAGGATGTGTCAGTGGCGTAATATCCGGGTTTCACCTTTCTTCATCGGCAGCGTGATACACGGTCCGGCAGCGATGAGTTCATCTGTGATTGCGTCATGGATGGCGTTTTTGCCGCCGGTGTCGAGCGTGATGGGACCGTCTTGAGCAGCGTGGAGGGCGACAAATGGGCCATTGGCGTAAACATTACAGTCGGCCTGGGTGAAGAGATGCACGCCCGCCTTTCGGGCCGCGAGGCGAAGCAATTCGGAGGTCAAGCCGGGTGCGCCCACAAACAGGGACCAGCCATCCGGGGTCTTGCGGAGGGCAACAGCGGCCGTGCCATCCGGATAGACCGCAAGAATTTCTGCGGGAGTTGCGTCGCCGACGGCAAACAATGGATCAACGGGCGCATCAACTCCGAATGAAGTTTGCAATCCGAGTTGTCTGCCCTGATCAGTGGAAATTGCCCAAGCTTTGGATGGGAACGCGCGGATCAAGCGGAAACCGGTGAGTTCCTGCATTGCTTCTGGTGAAGTTCGGTCCCCGTCATGCAGGCCGGGTGCATAACACCAAACGCGGCAGGTCCTGCGGGTGTTGGCCTGGATGGCTTTTCTTTGGGCGGCCGAGAGCTGCCAGGCGTTCAGAAAAACATAGAGCTTCGAGCGAACCCGGCCGCAGACTAAGTCGTCGAGGAGGTATTGTCCATAGGGCGCACCCATTCTCGCCAGGGGCCGGCGCACCTGATAGATTCCGGGATCGGTGACCCTCCAGGCGCTGGCCGAAGTTTCCAACATGGCGCGCTCGTCAATAATGGCAGCGACCTCCGGACGATAAGGAGCGGGCGATTGCAGGAAGGCCTTGTCCACCGGGCCGAGCTGTCGCATCACGTCCCAGATTTGTGGGTCATTGAACCAGCCGGTCATTCCCAGGTCCATCCACCAGGTTGCGAAGTTGCGGGTGGCTTCCTCGGCGACATTGCGGAGCAGCAATGTTTTTGTTTCGGCAAGGTTCGTTCCACCGTCAAACTGGCCGGGGAATGTGCCGCTGCCAAGATAGGTCCGCGTATCATCCTCGAAGAGCCACAGCTTGCCGGCGAGGGCGACACTTTCTGCGGCGGTCATGGCGGGCGCGCCGCCGCCGATGCCCCGGTCGAAGTAGGATATGGGAGAGCATAAAACGTCAATGTCGGGGCAGTCGAGGACGTGGCGCAGCGCGTAATGGCCGCAGGTCGAAGGCCCCAAATGGACCGGGCCGAACTCGAACAGGTAGCCATAAAAAAATACGACGAGTTTGCGCCCGTGGGAGGCTTGGCGCGCCGCATGTGCCAGATCACAAATCAAGTCTGCCATGGCCTGTTGCTGGAAATCGGCAAAGTCAATCAGCGGTTGCTGCGTGGCAGGATCACGCAAGACGCCCGTGGGTGATGCGCGACGCTCCGCAGAGGTGGGCACCAACACGCCGGCGAGCGTTGCTCCTGGATCGTGCCAGGCGGCTTTGAGCGCGCCGTCGTTTCCATACCGGGCTCGCAGCCAGTCACACCAGGCAATCGCGTCGGCAGGTGCGTATCCATTCAAAAGCTTCCCCCAAGCGTCCTGGTAAAACCATTCCCCGGTATTCTGGCCACAGGGGTGGTAGCCCGCCACATGGTCGCCAAACTTGTTCTCCAGGTGCGCGACCAGAGCCGTCACGCGCGCGGCGGCATCCCGCCGGTAAAGCGGCGACGCGACGACCGCGTGGTGCTGCTGCGAACCATCTTCCCAAGTCATCACGTCGCCAGGATGGGCTTTGCGCCACCAATCCGGCGGGTCAGCTCCGAAGCGCGGGAGCAGGAGTGCTTTCTGGTTGGCTGCGAGAACTTGCTCACAAACATTGTCAATCGCGCTCCAATTAACAGGCTCCCCTGGAGCGGGCCAGGGCATGTCCACCGGGAAACTGACGAAATCCACGCCAGCCGCAGCCGCCATTTTGATTTGTGACGCGAACACATCAGGCGGGCCGCCTAAATGAACGAATGGTTCACCTGGGCGATAGAGCGCCACCGTCAGGTCGCGCGCAGGTTCCGCCCGCGCCCAGAACGTGACACGGTAATGTCTTCCACGAATGATGGGCAAGTTGGGCAAGTGGTAAATGTGCCAGTCGGGCCAATCCCCGGCAGCCGGCTGGTGAAGCATCACATGGAGGCCGGCGGTCCCGTCCTGACCGACGGATGGCTCAACCTTAACCGTTCCCACTGTGTTCGCCGCGCCGGTTGGCCAAGACGTCCACGCACGGGAAAACGAATCCGGTCCATCTTCAAAATCGGCCATGGCCGTCACATCCTTGCCAGTAGCCAGATCTATAATTCGAATGTTATCGAGGAACACATCTCCTGAAGCCTGGCCGAAGCGGAAATGGAGCGTGCCGGAGTCCAAAGAATCATTTTCAGCCACGAACTCGAAATCAACGGAACGACCGGCGGAACCAATCTTTATCGGCGCGGAACCAGGCCCGCCGAAGAACATGCGCGGACGCACGGGCCGGCTGTCAACCATCAGACGCGGGACACCCGACGACGCGTCAACACGCACGGTAAGTCCGGAGATCGCCTTGGATGATTGAGCGACAGATCCGAAGGTGGTCAGACACAGCAAAAAACCGAGTCCGAAAATCTGTCCGGGGCGTCGCCCCAATGATTGTGTGCCGAGAATTATGGCGAACATATGGTTTGCTCAGGACAAGCTGTAGCGGCTCTCCAAACTCCCGACAAGGAAAGATTTTCCGGCGTGTTCCTGGCGTAAAATCCCGCATGCCATCATCATTCATCCGGCGGCGCGCGATTTCTCGAAAAACGCTTCGGCGGTTGTCTTGATCAAGCCGGTTGTAAAAACACCGACAATTCTGCCGGGCATATACTTCAGGGTTGAAAATTAGATTCGTTGAATTTAGAAATGATAATGATTACATCCAGAAGACATACCCGGTCGTAAACATCAAAATCCGGCAAGAAGGTTCTCTTGAATTAGTCACCTGCAAAAGCAAATTAAACGCAATGGTTGCGTTGGCTGACTCCGGCTCAGAATTTGTAAGCCACGCCGGCGATGATTTTCGCGTCGTTTTTCAGGTGCGCCGCCGCCGGCCGGTTGGCGTAGCTGTCATCCAGGCAGGTTTTCAGGCTGAGC
>Ga0181520_10013231_pt1 | contig 10448 bp, 9 predicted proteins | sample PEATcosm2014_Bin_29_FD_132451 | JGI IMG/M metagenome (GOLD analysis project Ga0181520, IMG submission 132451) | Peatland microbial communities from MTU Mesocosm Facility, Houghton, MI, USA - PEATcosm2014_Bin02_30_metaG | ecosystem: Environmental > Terrestrial > Soil > Wetlands > Peat | place... | reverse complement strand
TAAATTGGAAAGCGCGGGGGCTCTCGCGAGCCGAGCGAGCTCCCGCCTCCTCGATGAGGTACTAATGAAGGACATCGCAGCGCTTCACCGGGCTGAGTACGACGTCGCGCCGGAAATAGTAGCGGCGGCGCCCGGTGTGGTGAAGTTCCTCGGGGAGCATACCGAGGCCTCGGACGGGCTGGTTCTTTCGGCGGCTCTTTCCTTCGAGATCCAGGTGGCCATTTCACAGCGGCGGGATTCGTCGCTCCGATTTTTCGCGGCCGACCTGGGAGAGCGCAAGAGGACGAGCGTCGGGAACCTGAAATTCAAGAGAGAGGACCGCTGGGCGAATTATCCCAAAGGCGTGCTTGACCTCATGGTGAGGGAAGGCTTGCCGCCGAAGGGAGTAAACTTCACCATAACCGGGGACATTCCCGTCGGTCTCGGCCTGGCCTCGGCGCTGGCGTTGAAGGAGCTGTTCGGCCTCAACAAGCGCGGCGAGGAGCTCGCGGAGCTCGCGCGGAGGGCGGAGATGGAGTTCCTCGGGCATCCGGTGCCCTCCTACGACCATCTGACGGGGGCCGCGCCCGCCGGAGGGACGGTCTCGATCATCGATCTGAGGACCGATCGGCGGAGGGCCGTGCCCTTCCTGGACGGAGCGTACATCGTCGTGCTCACCGACTCGAAAGTGCCGCGGATCAATGTCGATGCGGAGCTCAAGCAGCGTTCCGACGATTGCCTGAAATGCCTTTCCGTCCTCTCGCGCGGCTCGCAGAGGACCCTGCGGGAATTCGGCCCCGACGAGGTGGACGAGCTCATGGGCAGCCTTCCCGAGAGCGTCCGGAGGCGCTGCCTCCACGTCGTAGAGGAGATCGCCCGCGTCGCCGAGGCCGAGGAGGCTCTCGTAAAAGGCGACGCGGCCGCGTTCGGCCGAGCCGTCAACAAGTCCCACGCCTCGCTGCGAAATCTCTACGAAGTCTCCTGTCCCGAGATCGATTGGCTCGCCAAGCGGGCGGTGGAGATAGACGGCGTCCTCTGCTCGCGCCTCACCGGGAAGGGCTTCGGGGGCTGCACGGTGTCCGTCATGGCCGAATCCTCCCTCCCCGAATACAGGAAGAGGCTCGAAGATTACGAGCGGATATTCGGGTTCCGCCCTGCCATCCACGAGACGAGGCTCGCAGGCGGCTTGCGCGTCGTCGGCTAGCGCGATGAGGATCCTCGTTACAAATGACGACGGCCTCGACGCCGAAGGCCTCGTCGTCCTCGCCGAAGTCCTCTCGAGGAAGCACGAGGTCTGCGTATTCGCCCCCGACAGGGAACGCTCCGGCGTCTCCCAGGCCCTGACCCTCGGCGAGGCGCAAAAGGTGCGCAAGGTCCGGGAAAGGACCTATGCCGGCTCGGGGACTCCCACCGATTGCGTCCTCCTCGCGATGCTCGGGGCGATCGGCTTCGAGCCCGAGGCAGTCGTCTCGGGAATCAACCGCGGCCCCAACCTGGGCACCGATATAGTCTATTCCGGCACCTGCGCCGCGGCGAGGGAGGCCGTGCTCGGGGGCATCCCCGGCATCGCCGTATCCTGCGCCTCTCGCGCGCCGCGCCTGCGCTACGGAGCCGCGGCCCTGTTCGTGCTCGATAACCTGGAAGCGCTGGCGGCGGCGTGCTCGGCCGACGCCTTCATCAATGTCAACGCGCCCAGCGCAGACGCGGCCTCGCGGGGCGCCGAGTGGAGCCTTCCCTGCGCGCGGATCTACGGGAACGCGCTGAAGTCCTTCCCCGGCCCGGACGGCTTCGACTATTGCTTCCTGGGCGGAAGCGATTCGGGCGCCCGATCCGATCCCGCGAGCGACTACTCCGTCGTGAGCTCGGGCAAGGTATCGGTCACTCCGATCCTCGTCCAACCCCAGGTGCCCGCGGGCTTCCAATCCGGGCGGGAGTTCCTGTAGGCTATGCCCATGTCCGAGGCCATTTCAGAGGCCGCGCGACTGGTCGCCTCCCGCGATTGGCTCGGCGCGCTCGACATCCTCCGCGGCGCCGAGACGGAGGGAGGCAGCCAGTTCGAGACGGCGTACCTGTTCGGCATCTGCCACGCGAGGCTCGGCGAATGGGACGACGCCCTGCTCTATCTCGAGCAAGTCGTCACCGGGGGACTCGATTCGGCCCGCGAGCGTCAATGCAGGATGGCGCTCGCCTATGTATACATCCTTACCGGCAGGCACAAGCTCGCCGAGTACGAGCTGTCGCGGCTCCGGGACTCGGGCTACGAGTCCGTGCAGATGTGTTCCTTCCTGGGCTACGCGGCCTGGGCCCAAAGCAGGTCGGAAGAGGCCCTGCGATGGTACGGGAAGGCCCTGGAGCTCGATCCGGAGAACGCCAACGCGCTGAACGGCATGGGCTATCTCCTCGCCTGCGAAGGAAGGGAGGGAGCGAGAGCCCTGACCTTCTGCCGGAAGGCCGTGGACAAGGTTCCGGAGAACGCCGCCTACCGCGATTCCCTGGCTTGGGCCTACTTCAAGCTCGGCTTCCTCGACGAGGCGAGGATCCAAATCGAGAGGGCCCTTTCGCAAATGCCGGGCGCGCCGGAGATCCGGGAACATGCGCGGGCTATCGAACGAGGAGAACCGAAATGAATCGATGGCGAACCGCGATGCGGCTTGCGCCCCTCGCGCTCGCTCTCGCCTTCGCGCCGCCGCGCGCAGGCGGCGCATGGGCCCAGTTCAATCCCGTCCTGAGCTCGCCGGGCGCCGCCGAGCAGCTCCGCCTGGGCGTCCAATCCTACCACCGCGGTCGCTACGCCGAATCCATTCTCCTTTTCGAGAAGGCCCTCGCATACGCGCCGGGCGAGCCCCTCATCGAGTATTGGCTGGGCAGATCCTATTATAAGGATGGCTACGAGGAGACCGCCCTCCGCGTGTGGTCCCCCCTTCTCGAGGCCCCAGGCGTGCCGCTCTTCCTGAGAGCCAAGGCGGACTCCATACGCGGATCGAGGGCCATAGCCCCAGCCGCGGGCGACTACGACTTCGTCGAAGTCGAGCGCTTCGAGGGGAAGGTCGGCCGTCAGACGATCTTCGACCGCCCTTCGACGGTGATCCCGAGGCCCGACGGCTCCCTCCTCGTCGTAGCCCACGGCAGCAACGAGCTGGTCACCCTGGACGCCTCGGGGGTCGCGAGGCATCGCGACCGGGGCGGCCTCGCGGGCTTCGACAGGCCCTACGGGGCGGCATTCCTGCCCGACGGCACGCTTTTCGTGACGGAGTTCAGCGGCGATCGGGTGTCGCGCATATCGCCCGACGGCAGCTCCAAGACTTTCGGGAGGAAGGGAAGGGAATCGGACGGTCTCATCGGCCCCCAATACGCCGCGACGGACGGCGACGGCTACCTCTACGTCGTCGATTTCGGGAATTCCAAAGTCAGCAAATTCGACGACCAAGGCGCCTTCGTCCTCTCTTTCGGCTCCGAGGCGCAGGACGGATTCCCCGGCTTCAAGAGCCCCACGGGCATTTACGTCGCCGACGGAATCGTCTACGTGGCCGATTCGATCGCAAAGTCGATATTCAAATTCGACGAGTCGGGCAACTACATCGGCGCCCTCGCGGAAGGGACCCTGCATTTTCCCGAAGGCATCTCGTCCTGGAACGGCGGACGCTCCCTCCTCGTCGCGGATACCGACAGGATCGCTTCCGTCGACCTCGAGACCGAGGCCGTCTCCGAGCTGTACCGCGCGCCCGGCAAGAAGGCGCGCATCGTCTGCGCGGCGCCCGACTCCAACGGCAACCTCGTGGCATGCGATTTCGATGCCTCCGCAATCTCGGTGCTCTCGGACGCCTCCTCCCTCGCGTCGGGGTACGACGTCGAGATCCAGAGCGTCGATTCGAGCGCCTTTCCGAAGGTATCGCTGGACGTGATCGTACGCGACCACGACGGCTCTCCCGTCGTCGGCCTGCGAGAGGGCAATTTCTATCTCACCGAGACCGTCCGAAGGACCACTCAAGAGGACGAAGGCGGGAAGGCGGTCGTCCGCACCGAAGAGACGATAGAGCCGGCCTCGGACGCTGAATACCTGGGGTCGGGGGACAAGGCCGAAGGATCCCGATCGGTCCTCGTGCTGGAGCGCTCGGCCGACATGGATTCCCTCCGCGAATCGCAGAGGGCCGCCTTGGCCGAGCTCTACTCGAAGCTCGCCGGCGGGGACAGGGAAGGGCCCTTCCTCGTCACGGCGGGCCCTTCGCCGGCCCTGCAATCTAAGGGCGATCTCATGACCGCGCTCCGGGTCGCGCTGTCGCCCGCCTCGGGTCGGGGCCGCTTCGACCTGGCGCTGCGCCTGGCGGCCACCAGCCTCCTGCCTTCGGGCAACAGGGACGCGATCGTCTATCTCGGCACGGGCGCGGTCGACGAGGCCTCGTTCTCGGGCACGACCCTGTCCGAGCTGGCGGCTCTGATGCGAGACAACGGCATCCGATTCTTCGCGGTGATCCTGGCCGAGCCCGATCCCGCGCTGCGCTATCTGGCCCAGCGCACCGGCGGCGACATCTTCTCGGCCTCGAGGCCGCGCGGCCTCGGCGACCTGGCGGCGGAGATCTCCTCGGCCGCCACGGGCCGATACCGCTTTTCCTTCGTCTCGAAGGCCGAGACGAATTTCGGATGGGGCTATCTCGACGTCGGCGTCGAGGCCTATCTCTACAAGAGAAGCGGGAAGGACGAGCTCGGCTACTACGCTCCGCTGAAATGAAGGAGCCGACAGTATTGACTAAGGCGCGGCCTGCGGATATATTTGCGGCCATCGTCGAAGCCATCTTAGCTCAGTCGGTAGAGCGCGTGACTTGTAATCTCGAGGTCCTCGGTTCGATTCCGGGAGATGGCTCGGGCCGGCCTGAGTCGCTTCGATCCCCTGGGGAGATTCCCGAGTGGTCAAAGGGGGCAGACTGTAAATCTGTTGGCTTACGCCTTCGAAGGTTCAAATCCTTCTCTCCCCATAGCCCCTTCTCGCGGAGAAGGGGCTTTTTTTCGCGCGCATTCCGGCTCCGGGGCCGATAGGCATAGGAGGGCCGTCGATGGCGGATGAGTTCTACGCGGAGGGAGTCCGCTTCTCGTGCACGCGCTGCTCGGCCTGCTGCAGGGGAGAGCCCGGCTACGTGTTCCTCGCGAGGGGGGATATCGCGAGGCTGCTCGCGCGCCTCGGTCTTGATTTCAAGAGCTTTTTTCATGACTATTGTAGCCTGGTCGACGAGGGGAACGGGATGGCCCTGAGCCTGCGGGAGGTCAAGCGGGAGAACGGCTCCAACGACTGCGTGCTCTGGGGCGCCGAAGGCTGCAAGGTCTACGAGGACCGGCCCATCCAATGCTCGACCTATCCGTTCTGGTCGTCGATCATGGAATCCAGGGCGTCGTGGCAGAGGGAAGCGCGAGCCTGTCCCGGCATCGATTCGGGGAAGATGATATCGAAGGCATATATCGAGGAACGCCTGCTAGAGCGGCGCCGGGCCGGGACCATCGTCCTGAGCTACGGCGTCGATCCGGAGTGCTCTGATGAGGATTCGATTTTGGGGAGTGAGGGGCTCGGTGCCGACCCCGCTCATGCCGTCGAGGGTTAAGAGCAAGATCTCGTCGACGGTCCAGCGGATAGCGGCCAAGGACATCGAGAGCCAGGAGGCCCGCGAGCTCTTCCTGTCGTCCCTGCCGGATTACCTCTTCTCGACGGTGGGCGGGAATACCGCCTGCGTCGAGGTGCTCACGGGGGAGCATTGCCGATTCATCTTCGACGCCGGCACCGGGATCCGCGAGCTCGGCAACGAGATACTCGCCACCAAGAAGCCTTCCGACTGCCATCTCTTCTTCTCGCATTTCCACTGGGACCATATCCAGGGCCTGCCGTTCTTCGGCCCCGCGTTCGACCCGCGATACTCGATCACCTTCTACAGCCCGGTTCCCGAGTTCAGGTCCATACTCGAGGGCCAGATGAAGCCCCCGTACTTCCCCATCACGATGGACGTGATGTCCGCGGACAAGGAGTTCCGGATCCTGAGCGGCGATCCCGTCTCCGTGGGGAAAGTGAAGATCAGCTATCGCGCGATGAATCATCCGGGGGGCTGCTACAGCTACGCGATAGAGGAGAGCGGCATCAGGGCGATCTACTCGACCGATACCGAGCTCCGGGAAGAGGACTTCCGGCGCACTCCGGAGAACAAGGCGTACTTCCAGGACGCGGACATCCTCGTGCTGGACACGCAGTACACTCTCGGCGAGGCGATCGAGAAGTACAATTGGGGCCATTCCTCGTTCAGCCTCGCCTCGGACTTCGCGGCGACCTGGGGCATCAAGCGGCTCGTGCTTTTCCATCACGAGCCTTCCTATGCCGACCTGAAGGTCGAGTCGATCTTCAAGAACGCCTCATGGTACATAGAGCATCTCGAGAGTAGGGGAATCGAGGTGTTCCTCGCGCGCGAGGGCCTCGATATCGAGGTCTAGCCGCATGGACGATTTCATAGCGCGCATGGACCTGAAGGCCGCCCTGCGGCTCTACGTCTTCCTCGAAGCCAGGGAGGACGAGCTGGAACTAGGAGCCGCGGAGCTTTACGCCGAGCTCAGGTCCTATCTCTACGAGCGCCTTTCCATCGAGGAAATGGAGTCTCCGGAGACCCTCCTCGCCAGGCTCGATGCCCGCTAGAGACCGATACGGAGGCCCTACCGCGATGAAAGCAGCACTTGGACGAAGCCTCGCTCGCGCCCTGCGCCTCGCGCTGGCGGCGCTCGTCCTGGCCGCCGCGGCCGTATCGGCGACCCTCGCCCTCGCGTCGCGCCCCGCCGATGGCATCGGCCAAGGCGGCCTCGTTACCGTCGAAAAGGGCGATAGCGCCCAGACGGTCGCCGCCGCGCTGGCGCGCAAAGGCTTCATCAGGTCGGCCTTCGCCTTCAAGCTCCTCGCCAGGGCCGAGGGCGTCGGCTCTTCGTTGCGCGCGGGCACCTACAGGATCGGACCGGGGATGGGAGCGAAGGAGATACTGGACGCGCTGGTTTCCGGAAAGCAGGCCTTGTCCAGGATCACCGTGCCCGAAGGCTTTACGCTCTCGCAGATCGCCGGCCTGCTCGATCGCCTCGGCGTAGTCGACCGGGCATCGTTTCTCCAGGCCGCCACGTCCACCGCCCTCCTCGCGGATTTAGGCATCCAGGCGGTTTCGGCCGAAGGCTTCCTTTTCCCCGATACCTACTTCTTCCCCCTGGGGTATTCGGCGGAGAGCATCGTGCGTACCATGGTCAGGGCCTTCCGCGAGCGAGTCGCGGCGATTCCCGAGTCCGCCGCCCTGTCTCCGAGAGAGCTCTACGATCGATTGACGCTCGCTTCGATAGTCGAGCGCGAGTACAAAGCCCCCGAGGAAGCGCCGATGATAGCGAGCGTCTTCTACAATCGGCTCAAGATACGAATGGCCCTCCAATCCTGCGCGACGGTCGTGTACGTCATCACCGAGCGCCTCGACAGGCCCCATCCCGACGTCATCTACGACCGCGACCTGAAGCTCGTCGATCCCTACAACACCTACGAGCATCGCGGTCTTCCTCCCGGCCCGATCTCCAACCCCGGGATGACGGCCCTGAGGGCCGTATTCTACCCCGAAGCGAGCCGATACCTGTATTTCCGCCTCGTGGACCCGGAGGCGGGGACCCATCACTTCTCGACCACCCTCGAGGAGCACCTGGACGCCCGTACTCTCTTCATCAAGAAGGTCGGCGGCTGATGGGGAGGATACCCGACCGCCTCGTCCAGGAAGTGCTGGATAAGACCGACATCGTTTCCGTGATCGGCGAGCATGTTCGCCTGGCCAAGAAAGGCGGCAGGTGGGTCGGGCTATGCCCCTTCCATCCGGAGAAGAGTCCGTCCTTCAACGTCGACCCCGATAAAGGCCTCTACTATTGCTTCGGATGCCAGAGGGGCGGTTCGCCGGTCCAGTTCCTCATGGAGCTCGAGAAGCTGAGCTTCCCGGAGGCGATGGAAGAGCTCGCCAAAAAGGCCGGAATCGCCCTCGAGCAGGAGGAGGCTCCCAGCGACGACGAAAAGGAAAAGCGGGCCCTCCTCGAGCTGAACGAGCGCCTTCGCGGCACCTTCCACTGGTTCCTCACCGAGAGCCCGTCCGGCTCGCGGGCGAAGGATCGTCTTCGCGCCCGCGGCATACCGGACACGGTCATCGAGGATTTCATTCTCGGCTATGCACCGCGCGACAAGGGGTGGTTGCACCATTTCCTTTTAGGCAAAGGCTATTCACCTGATTTCCTTGCTCGTTCCGGATTGTTCGCCGGATCGTCCCACGACTATCCGATCTTCTGCGACAGGCTGATATTCCCGATCAGCGACCCCAAGGGGAGGGTGATCGCCTTCGGAGGGCGCCTCCTGGAAGGCGAAGGCCCGAAATACATAAACAGTCCGGATACTCGGCTATTCAGGAAGCAGGACAACCTTTTCGCCGTGGAGAGAGCCTCGCCGGCGATAAAGAAGCAGGGCGAGGCGCTGATCTGCGAAGGATACATGGATGCGCTATCCTTTCATGCGGCGGGCATCCTCATAGCCGTCGCCCCTCTCGGGACGGCCTTCACCGCCAGCCAGGCGAGGTTGCTGAAGAGGTGGGCCGACAGGGTGTTCCTCTGCTTCGACTCGGACGAGGCGGGGAGGAAGGCCGCGGAGCGCGGCTGCGCCGTCGCGGCGGCCGCGGGACTGGAAGCTTGGGTAGTAACGCTCCCGGGAGGCAAGGACGCTTCGGAAATTCTGGAAAAAGATGGAACGGGGACATTGCAAAAGATGCGGGATTTCACTATAAATGGAGGCGATTTTCTCGTACGGCGAGCCAAGGAGCTTTTTGACATAGGTACGGTGGAAGGCAAGGCGAGGGCATCGGCGTTCTTGTACCCTTATGCCGACGCGCTGGACTCGGAGGTCAAGCGGTACGCGTTCCTGGAACTCGCGTCCAGGGAATTCGGGGCGAACCCCATTTCAATACGGACGGATTACGAGGCCGCTAAACGAGGGGCCGCGTCTCGCGCCTACAGGGATCGGGCCGCGGCCTCCGAGAGTCGGAGCGCCTCGGGCGGCGGCAGCGCGCGTACGGACGAACTCGTGTTCATGGCCGCCGTAGCTCTCAACGCCGATCGCTTCGCGGGGATACGTACTGAGATAAAGGCAGAAGACCTCGACGATTTCAGGGCTCGCGACATCTTCATCGCCCTGGAAGAGAGCTTCCGCGCCGATGACCTGGGGGTAGAGGCAGTATTGGCGAGGATCGAGGACGAGTCGGTACGCCGCTTCATCCTCGAAGTCTCGGCGTCGGGCGAGGTCGCGATCAATTCCGGCCGCTTCGTATCCGACGGCGAGGCGAAGGTCCTGCGCCGCAGCCTCGAGCGGAGGCGGCAAAGGCTGCTGGCGAGGATCGCCGATATCGGCGGCTCGTCCTCGGGCGCCTCGGCCGACGCGCTCAACGATCTTTTGTACGAGAAAAAGCGCCTGGATACCGAATGGGAGGCTATGAAGGGTGAGCGCAATGAACGACCTTGAGCTGGACCCGGCGATCGCCAAGCTTCTCGAGTACGCCAAGACCAAGAAATCCATCAGCTTCGACGAGCTTTCGGATTTCCTTCCCGAGCACGTCCTGAACTCCGATAAGATCGACGGCATCCTCGCCCTCCTCGAGGCGAACGACATCCGGCTCGAGGAGGAGGACATTCAGGTCGAGGACGAGGTCGCGACCAAGGAAGCGGAAGCCGAGAAGAAGCGCCTCGTCTACAACGACAAGGAATCCTCCGTCGACGACCCGATCCGCCTTTATCTCCGCGAGATCGGCAAGGAGAACCTGCTCACCGCGGAGCAGGAGGTCGAGCTCTCCAAGTCGATGGAGGAGGGCGAGAACATAATAAAGGGCATCATCAAGCGCTCGGGCGTCCTCATCCCGGAATTCTTCCAGATCGGAGTGAAGGCGACGCGCCGCGAGGCCAAGGACTCCTCCCTCCAGCGAAAGGAGAATACCGAGAAAATCGCCGAGCGCCGGCGCCTCAACCAGTTTTACCGCGACATCATCCGCGACTGCCTGGCGGACCTCAAGGAATACGTCGAGCACAAGCGCCATATCCTTTCCCGCGGCGGCGACATATTCGCGGATACCGAGCTGGCGGCCGAGCGCGATGTCCTCCTCGCCCGCCTCAAGGAGGCGGAGATACACCCCGAGGAGATCAACTCCTTCTCGGAGAAGTTCACCGTCTCCGCGAAGAAGATCCGGAAATACCGAAAGGAACAGGAGCGGATAGAGCGCATATTGCGCATATCGAGCATGCGCGAGCTCCGCACCTTGGGCCGCAACCTGACCGTCAAGGACAAGCGCGAGGCGATCGAGGAAGAGCTCGGGCTTTCCTCCGACGAGATCAAGGAGAAGATCCGCCAGATCCAGGTCACCGAGAAGAAGATGCGGGAGCTCGAGACGATGTTCGAGTCCGACGCC
>Ga0181520_10013230_pt1 | contig 10449 bp, 15 predicted proteins | sample PEATcosm2014_Bin_29_FD_132451 | JGI IMG/M metagenome (GOLD analysis project Ga0181520, IMG submission 132451) | Peatland microbial communities from MTU Mesocosm Facility, Houghton, MI, USA - PEATcosm2014_Bin02_30_metaG | ecosystem: Environmental > Terrestrial > Soil > Wetlands > Peat | place... | reverse complement strand
CGGATCCGAGGGAGTAGAAAAAGAATTGGTACGGACCTTCCTTGAGTACTGTGGGCATAAGATGATCTGCCGCTCAGACTCCGCCTCATCATTCAGCCAAGACTCATCATACCTCACGGCTAGCTGCGGGGATACCCGTAAAACCCGCGGCCTGTCCATCATGCCAAACATCCGAACCAACCATGCAAATCTGCCATGCTATGGAAGATTTGCAAGGTGAGTTCTGTGACTATGAAGAAACAAGAGGCATCAGAAGCCGCTTCCACCTTCGTTAGATTAGAGCACTGGCTTGTCAACCCGGCCATCCTTGTATAGCAGGAAGCTTGTGGACACAGGATGTATACAGCTCCATGGCACGGCCGGGCTGCATACAGAAATCCCCACGTGGACGTAATCGGCCCCATCCTCTAGAAGGGTTACCTCTACGTGATGTACCGCCCCCTCTGCGTCGGCATAATCGTGCCCTTTAAGCTCCAATCGCAAACTTTCATACGACTTTGCTGACCACTTGTCGAGTTCTTGTTCAAGGTGTCTTGCCAAATCTGTGCGATCCACGTCTGCAATTCCTCATGAGATCCGGAGATTTCGAACGTCCCCTATTCCCGGAACCCACCACGTTCGTCAAGACCATGGGGGGAGCTTGTGTTGCCATCTGCCTCGTGCTTTCTGCCTTCCGCCTTCTGCCTGTTCCCGGGGATATTTATAGAACCCCCGCCCGGTCTTACACCGTAGCCAATTGGATGCGACCCTCCTTGAATTCTGGCCACCGCCTGTACAAAATGGAAGGATCGCCCGTCTGTAAGCCAGTTCTGCCTTCCGGCCAGTGCCCGCCGCGTTATGCCTGTTGCCCACCGCCTTCCGCATACTGCCTACTGCATACTGCCTTCCGCCTTCTGCTTTCCGCCTTCCGCCTACTCCCGAGGATACTTATAGAACCCCCGTCCGGTCTTACGCCGCAGCGGGCCGGTGGCCACGAAGGCCCAGTCGAGTTCGTATCTGTTCGAGGGGAAGGGCAGTAACCCTTTTGCCCAACTCGTACACCTCATGACCAGGATAGACCACAAAGAGGTGCCGCAGCTCCAAGTCATCCAGGGCAATGTGCATGGACTTTGTGATCCCTAGGGCGGCACTATACTTAATTTCCACCCCATAACGCGCACCGCCGGCAAAGAGCAGGAGGTCCAATTCCGCCCCGGATTGCGTCCCCCAGAAGTAGGCGTTGCGTTCGCCCACCGACGAAAGGATCTCTTCAATTACGAACCCTTCCCATGAGGCACCCAGCTTGGGGTGACCTTCCAAAAATCGAAACGAGGGGACACCCAGGAGTGAGTGCAAAAGTCCCGAATCTCGAATGTAGACCTTAGGGGACTTTATCTGACGCTTGCCGAGGTTCGCATGCCAGGGCTGGAGTTGCCGCACCATCAGAGCGCCCGTCAGGATGTCGAGGTGCCGGTTTACCGTATTGTAGGATTCTCCCAGCGACCTCGCAAGTTCAGAAGCGTTCCAAATCTGGCCATGATAGTGCGCGAGCATCATCCACAGGCGGCGGAGAGCAACCGGCGGTGTTTGCACCCCGAACTGGCGAATGTCCCGCTCCAGAAACGTCTGCGTGAAGTTTTCCATCCAGGAACGAGACGCCGCTTCACTCCTGGCCAGGAATGGACGAGGGAACCGCCCGCGCCACCATAGCCGCCGTAGGTCCTTGGCGCCCACTTCGGAAAGACTGAAGCCCCCCATTTCAACCAGCCCGATGCGGCCCGCCAGCGATTCGGAACTTTGGCGAAGCAATTCCGGTGAAGCGCTGCCTAGAATCAGAAAGCGGGCAGGGAGAGGCTTTCTGTCGGCAAGAACCCGAAGGATAGGAAACAGTCCCGGTTGGCGCTGGACTTCGTCGATTACCACCAGGCCTCGCAGGTCGCGGAGCGCGAGCATGGGTTCGGACAATCGGCGCTGGCTGACGGGATCTTCCAGGTCAAAATACTCCGCCTTTCCGGCCTCGGCAATTTGCCGGGCGAGCGTGGTTTTGCCACACTGGCGCGGGCCATAAAGCGCGATCACAGGATTCCTGCGAATCGCCTGGCGAACCTGGTCGTGCAGATCCTGCCGCTCAATCATCCTCGTATTATAGTCACCGTGTGTATAAAATACAAGGATCGTCTCTTATTAGTGAACCTTGCCTTCTGCCTTCTGCCTACTGCTTTCTGGCTTCCGCCTACTGCCTACTTCTTAGGGTACTCATAGAACCCCCGTCCAGTCTTGCACCCCAGCCAACCGGCGGCCACCATCTTCTCCAGCAGCGGGCAGGGGCGGTACTTCGAGTCGTGGAAGCTCTCGTAAAGAACCATCATGATGTCCAGGCAAACGTCCAATCCGATCAGGTCGGCGAGTTCCAGCGGCCCCATGGGGTGGTTCATGCCCAGCTTCATCACGTTGTCGATGCCTTGGGCGTCGGCCACACCTTCCATCAGGCAGAAAACCGCCTCGTTGATCATGGGCATCAGCACGCGATTTGACACGAATCCCGGAAAGTCGTTCACGCGCACCGGAGTCTTGCCCGCGGAAGCAGCCAGCGCAATGGCCATCTCAACGGTTTCGGGCGAAGTTTGCAAGCCCGGCACCACTTCCACCAATTTCATCACCGGGACGGGGTTGAAAAAGTGCAGGCCGACAAACTTGGTAGGCCGCTGGGTAGCCGCAGCCAGGCGCGTGATAGAGATCGAAGACGTATTGCTGGCAAATATCGTCTCCGGGCGGCAGTGCGGCTCAAGCGAGCGGAACACGCCGGCTTTCGCCTCGAATTTCTCCGTCACTGCCTCGATGATAATGTCGGCAGCAGCCAGGTCCGCTGCCACGGTTGTCGTCTTCAGCCGCGTCACCGCTTGCTGGCGCTGTTCTTCAGTAAGGCGCTCCTTTTCCACATCGCGCGCCAACCCTTTGATGATGCGCTTCGCGCCCGCGTCAATGAAGGCCTGCGAAGTGTCGAGCAACAATACGTTATGCCCGGCGCGAAGCATCACATGGGCAATCCCGTGGCCCATCTGGCCCGCGCCGACTACACCGATTAATTGATTTAGCGATTTAGCGATTTGGTGATTTTCCAATTCAGTCATGACCTGCCCCCAACAATTTCCTGATTTTGCGATTTAGTGATTCAGCGATTCGAAAATACCACAAATCACCTAATCGCCAAATTCCGGCCCCAGTGCGCCCCGAAGCCGCCGTTCCCGGCAAATTGTCCTTCCAAGTCTGCAATTTTCTGCAAAATCCACGTCACTTCGACAAAAAATGTCCGACTTTTCGTTGGACAATGTGTCATGATTTTGTTTGTTTTCATACACATTCCAACTTCGAACGTCATTTATTAACATCTTTTTTTTGAGCCAGTCTCCGTAAGCGACTTTTTGTTTGATTTTGGGGTGGCCGAATGGCCACGATGGGCGGAGGTTGGAGCCTTGCTGGCTCGGCATGGGCATTGCCTTTCATCCCCAGGCGCGGACTTGGCTAGTAAGTATACACACACATCTAGCCTTTGACAAGATCAAAGTGGGGCGGAATGGCGCAGACCCGGTTTGCAAGGTCATCGGGCCGTTCCCGATTACCAACGAAAAGCCTCGGACCTACCAAACAGGCCCGCGCCACGATTGCTCAACGGTCCCCTACATAATAGGCAATGTCGGCGCCACCCGATTTCATTTGGCATCCCCCTTTAGAGAGGCCCAAAAACACTTGCGATGATGTGCCTTTCTTGCTTGTTGCTTCCGGAAAAAGTCGATCCCAGCAGCCGCTCCAAACGCAGTAATCATTGCTCCCATCATCCAAAAACCTGCTAAGGAGCTTTGCAACATTGCGCCGTAGGTGAAACACAATATGGCAGCAAGGATAGCGAGGCGGTCAATGGTGTTCACTTCGGCGGTTTTGAACCTGTAGGTTAGAACGGAGCAGGCTGCGAAAAGAAGACCTTCGATTGCACATCCGGTTCGACTAAGCTGAAGAGATTTGATTGGAGGGTGCCAACCACCCGCAGCCACGGCCAGCAATGCTCCAAAGACCGAGTACGTGAACAGCCCCGAAAGAGACTTGGCCCAGCGGTGCATCGTGGTCCACAAGATCACCGTTGCGGCAACTATATATAATGAGCCCACCCATAATGGCGGCAAGCCAAGAGAAGGCAGCGGGCTTTCGTAACTCTTAGGGAAGCGAAGCGTCATAATGCCGCACACGAGCATCCCCATCGTGAAGAACCCGATGATGTAGCCACCAACTGCGCGAAAACCGTTCTTGACTTGATCGATTTCACTCTTCGTTACCCAAGTGGCCACAAGCACCCAATCCTTCTGCTGGCGCGAAGATGCCGACTGGCACAGACCTGTTTTACAAGGTCTGCGGTCGGTTCCCGATTATCAACGAAAAGCCGCGGACCTACCAAACAGGTCCGCGCTACACCTTCTCAATTCCACCCGGAACGAAAGGGCGTAAAACAGCGATCAGGTCAGGAGTAAAGAGGAACCACCTTCGCACTCTGGAATGTCAGACGGCCCTGCAGCAGTTTCGCATTCTCGGGTGTTGGATCCACGTTTACGGGTATAAGCTCGTCAACCGGCTGGCCATTCGTTGCAGCCTTTGCCCAATCACTCATTAACTCAACATAGGTCTCAAGGGCAAGTCTCGGTGTGGGGCTGTCATCTGTCACCAAATAAGCCGGAGGCAGGTCGCCAACCACCACCCACAAGAACTCATCGACACCCTCGTGCTTTGGGCGGATCTTAAACAGGAACACCGCGACCACTCCACCCACGCCTAGTCCAAAATAGGATTCCTCTATGGACTCACACCAGTCAAACGCGGCCAAGTATTCTTCCGCCTCTGTCAGCATCGGATGGAGCAATTCAATTTCCTCTGCATACTCCCCTTTCATCTGTTTCACGGGTACCACTTTGCTGAAATCGACGTTGGTTTCCATCGGTTTTCCCCGAGTCTGCCAAATCACATAATCGCGGCTGGCCCAGACCAGTTTTGAGGGCTGCGGTTGGTCCCCGATTACAATGAAAAGCCGCGGACCTGGCAGACAGGTCCGCGCTACTCTTGCTGTTGTGCTTTCGTATCCAAAATCAACAATTCACACAGAAGGGTTGCCGCAGTGAGTATTGGAGTGACCACAAAAAGAAATAGAAGTCCATTACCCAGTTCCGTAAAGAAGCAACTCACATCTGCCCATGTATTTTGGAACAAAAACCCATTGGCGAACCCTCGGTACAACCAAAACGGAATGGAAGCGAATCCCAGTCCTGCAACCAGGGTACTTATAAGGGGAGCAATTCCTCTCCAGTGGCCATAATGTTTAGTGGCGGCCACAGCGAGCGCCCCGCAGGTGCTTGCGAATAGCTCCCATAGGGTGCAGGCTAAGGCGAGCCGTGCAGCCATAATGGGCAGACCCGGACCGGTCACACGTGTGCAAAAATAGTCGCCTTTGTAGCTACAGAAGAGAGTTCCGTACGAGACGATGAAGTAGAGTATTGTCACCCAAAGCCGGCTTCGTTTAGTTTTCACTAGCATGAGGACCAACCCGGCCGTTGCATCGCTTGGCTGCTTGTTGCTGAAGCGACCCAGTGGGCCAATATTATGCGGGTGTAGCGCGATTGACATCAAGTCCGCAAGCTTCTAGACTGGCAAGCATGGAAGTTAACTTTACTCCTCATACCGAAGCGCAGCTCAAGGAATTTGCTGCCCGCAAAGGCAAGGACGCCGCGCAGGTGGTGCAACAGACGGTCGTAAGCATGCTCGAACGGAAGACGCGCTTCGTCGAAGGCGTAAAGCAGGGCGTCGCGTCCGCCGATCGCGGCGACCTGATCGATCACGAGGAAGTGGTCAGCCGTATTGACCGGCTCTTCCAGTCGTGACCCGCATCCGGTAGACAGCCGAAGCCGCCAGCCAGCTTGACGGCATTGTTAAACACATCCTAAAGGATAACCCCGAGGCTGCCCGCAAGGTTGCCCGGGCTGTTCTTGGCCGTATCGAGAACCTGAAGGATTTCCCCCTCCTTGGCCGCCCCGGCGAGGAAGTCGAAGGAACCCGCGAACTGCACAGCCCGCCTTACGTTATCGTTTACCGACTTAAGGATGACGTAGCCGAGATCCTGGACATCTGGCATGGCGCGCAGGACTGGCGCTAATGAAAAGCCGCGGACGGGCTGGCGCAGACCTGTTTTGAGGGCTGCGGTCGGTCCCTGATTGCCAACGAAAAGCCGAGGACCTACCAAACAGGTCCGCGCTACGCTTGCTCGACGGTCAACAACATAAAAGGCAATGTCGGTGCACCCGCTCTACCGGTTTCTTCATATCGTGCGTTCAATTGTCATGGCGTATTACATACCCATTTTCCTTCGCCCATTGCTCACCTGCGGCCTTGAGCATCGGCTGGCCGGAGTTGACGTAGGACTCGGCCAGCGCTTTGCCCCCATGCTGTTCAAGATAGGTAATCATTTCCGGGATCAGCGATAAACAGGTTGAGGTGATGTAACCCCGCTGAAGTAAGGGTCGGCAGTCCTGGTTGAACCTGACGTTTCGGAAGTACCCTTCTGCAGCACGCCAGGCACTGGCCGCGCGGGGGTCATGGAAACCGAGCAAGTAATTGTCCGCAGTCAGTCGGACATTATAATCAGAATCCTGCAGGGCGGCGATTAAGGGCTCGATCGCGCGAGGATCTTTGATTTCGCCCAACGCTGTGGCCACGTTCCGGCGGACGGCAGGATCCGGATCCTTCAAGGCTGCGATCAGGGGTTCGACCGCGCGCGGGTCTTTGAAATCGCCCAATGTCGAGGCCGCTCTCATGCGGATTCTTGGATCCGGGTTCTTCAGGGCGGTGATCAGTGGCTCGACCGTGCGGGGGTCTTTGATTCTACCTAGCGCCCGGCTGGCCCAGTTTTGAACTTGTCGATCTGGATCGTTCAGGGCGGCGGTCAGGGGTTCAATTGCGCGGGGATCCTTGATGACGTACATCGCCCTGGCCGCGTTACTGCGAATGTCATGATTCGGGTCCCTCAAGGCGGTGGTGAGGGGCTCGAGCGCAAGCGGACCGATTTTGACCAACGCCGCGTCGGCAAGGTCTGGGACAAAATAGTCCTTGTCCGTCCAGGCGGCGCTCAGAGGTTCGACCGCACGGGGGTCTTTGATTTCACCCAAAGCGCGGGCTGCGCCCCTCCGGCGGAAGTAACTATCCGGGTCCTTCAAGGCGGCAATCAGGGGTTCGACCGCGCGCGGGTCCTTGATTTCACCCAATGCAATGGCGGCGCTCTCGTTGACATTCCCGTCCCTATCCATCAGGGCGGCAATCAGGGGTTCGACCGCGTGCAAGTCCTTGATTTCGCCTAACGCATAAGCCGCACCTTCTCGCACGTTGAAATTCGGGTCTTTCTTCAGGGCGGCGATCAGGGGCTCGACCGCGCGCGGGTCCTTAATTTCACCCAACTCATAAGCCGCTCCTCTTCGGGTACCAAATTCCGGGTCCTTCAGTTCTTTGATCAATTCGCTGACACGAGCGGCTTTCTCGTTGACGCGACTGGTTTGCCCATCCCCGGCCAGCACAAACCCGAGTACCCAGAAATAGACCAATATCGCCAAGGCAGACCACCACCGAACTTGCCTGAAGCGGCGTACTTTCAACCGAATCATAGGGCCCCCCTGAGAATGAGAAGCCGGTAAATTCTCCCTTAAGATTCGAGAGATCCTTCTTTGCCAGAAGGAAGCTGGCGCAGACCTGATTGTGAGGTCCACGGACGATCCCCGATTGCTAATGAAAAGCCGCGGACCTACCAAACAGGCGCTACGCGTGCTTCCTGGCCGAGTTTCAAATTTCGAGTTTCGAGTTTCGCTTGGCTATCGTTAAAGCGCGAGATCACGTAATTGCCAGCCAGCTCGCTCAACTGCGAGCGCTACGGCATTCCCTCCGCCGAGGCACAACGCGGCCACGCCGCGCTTGGCGTTGAGCCGGGCCAATTCGTAGAGCAGCGTCACGAGGACGCGCGCGCCGGAAGCTCCGATGGGGTGGCCCAGCGCCACGGCGCCGCCATTCACATTGGTCTTCGCGGGGTCGAGTCCCAGTTCCTGTATCACGGCAATGGCCTGGACGGAGAAGGCTTCATTCAATTCGAACAGGTCCACATCCTCGGTTTTCCAGTTGAGCTTTTTGAGCAATATGCGCACGGCTTCCACAGGCGCCATCATGACCCACTTGGGCTCGACGCCGCTCACCGCCTGCCCCACGATTTGCGCCAGGGGCATCTTTCCCAACTCGCGAGCTTTATCGAGAGATGTGACCACCACCGCCGCCGCGCCATCGTTCGTGCCCGGAGCGTTCCCCGCGGTCACCGTGCCGTCCGCTTTGAATGCGGGCCGCAGCTTGGCGAGGGTTTCAATCGACGTGTCCGCGCGGGGGGATTCATCGGTTGCGAACTGGATGGGGTCGCCTTTCTTTTGCTTGATGGAGATGGGCACAATCTCGTCCAGGAAGCGGCCCTTCTTGATGGCATCGATGGCGCGGCGATGGCTTTCCACCGCATAGGCGTCCTGGCGCTGGCGGGTGATGCCGTACTTTTCCGCCACCAGTTCGCCCGTCATCCCCATGTGGAAGTCCTCGTAGGCGTCCCAAAGGCCGTCGGTGATCATGGAGTCGAGCACCTTGCCGTGCCCAATCCGCATCCCCGCGCGCGCCTGGGGCAGAAGGTAGGGGCTGTTGGTCATCGATTCCATGCCGCCTGCCACCACGATTTCCGCATTGTCCGTTTGAATCGCCTGCGCGGCCAACCCCACGGCCTTCAGTCCCGAACCACAGACTTTGTTGATGGTCATCGCCGCGACGTGATTGGCCAGGCCGCCTTTCAGCCCCGCCTGCCGCGCGGGATTCTGGCCAAGCCCCGCCGGTAGCACGTTGCCCATGATGATTTCATCCACCAGGATTGGCTCGATTCCCGCCCGGCGCACCGCTTCATGGACAGCAAACGCGCCCAAATCCACCGCGGAAAAAGGTGTAAGCGAACCCTGAAATTTACCAATGGCTGTTCTGCAAGCTGAGATGATGACGGTTTCTTTCATATTGCGCCTCGCTTTCTAGAATCGTGCATCGCCGGTAAGGGTCTTGTAGTGCCCCCTTTGGTGCGGCACATGCCGGGCCAAAGTCCGCCGCTACGACATCAACAACGCGGATCAAATACATCCTGAATTGCGGCGCAGTAAACTCGACCCATCGAAGCTTGGGGAGATCCCGCGCGTAGCGATGCATATGATATTCCTATCGATGGCGGTTCTCACCGATTATCTTGCTCAGGGATATTAATACCATCGGGGTACGCACTGCCGCGGTTTTTGGTAGCCTGACTGGTACGGGACGGGTAGAATGAGGCTCGTGTTTTGACGAATAGGCATCCGACGGCGACTCGGCATTGGAAACGCATCGGTGGAAGCGGCCATTGAGGAGGACACATTGAGATTGGCAAGTATTGAGTGGAAACCTGCGTTGATTACGCTGATGGCGCTGATGGTGATGTCTCCCTTGGTGGCGGCCGCCCAAAAGCCCGCAGATCCCGCGAAATCCGGGGCTGCGGCTACTCCTCCCGCATTTGCCAACCTTCCCAAAGTCTGGCGCTCCGAGGCCTCGCACAAGGACTTTCGCGTGGAACTGACGAATGATCTGTTTCGCGCTGAGTGGGTGAATCTGCCTCCCGCCGCCGCCAAGCAAGGCGCTTATATTCACACCGAGTGCCGCAAGGCAGGATCAAAGTGGGTGGGTTCTTCCAGCATCTACCAGGGTATCGCCGTTGGCGGGGCACCTGCCGGGAAAGATGTCAAGATGTGCCATCTCACCGTGAGATTTGAAGTGGATTCGATTACCCCTCAGAAGATCACCTTCCACTCAGAAGCCATGCGGAACTTCGACCCTGCCAAGTGTCAGCTTCTTCAGACTGCCTGGGAGGAGTTTAGCTGGGCTCCGAAGAAGTAAGTCAGGAAGGAAGTGAGCGGCGCGGACCTGTTTTTCAGGCGCGCGGATTCTCGCTGTCGATAGGAACAGGCCGCAGACTTCGACACGGGGTTGCGACGGCCCAAACTTCAGTCTGCCGCCCCATCCGCGCGCCCAGGTTCAAACCTGATCAGCAAGCGAGTGCCAGTAGCCCGCGCCAGGCGATCGAGGGTCCGCATCGAGGGGCGCGCACGCCCGCCTTCCAACCGGGCAAGAACCGGCTGAGTTGTCCCCATCTTCCGGGCCAATTCGGCCTGTGTGAGGCCGACCCGATTCCGGGCCTCGATCACGGATTTGGCCAGATCGAATTCTCCCTCAAGGGCTTCGTACGCCTTCCGGTACTCCGGCCCTTTCATCCACCTTTTGTGCATGTCAGATATGCGTGCCACGGGTACACCTCCATCAATGGACCATTTTCGCACGGGCCAGGGCCAATACAAT
>Ga0181520_10013229_pt1 | contig 10449 bp, 6 predicted proteins | sample PEATcosm2014_Bin_29_FD_132451 | JGI IMG/M metagenome (GOLD analysis project Ga0181520, IMG submission 132451) | Peatland microbial communities from MTU Mesocosm Facility, Houghton, MI, USA - PEATcosm2014_Bin02_30_metaG | ecosystem: Environmental > Terrestrial > Soil > Wetlands > Peat | place... | reverse complement strand
GCCTCTCACCGATTTTGAGAGGCACATGGCCAGTTTGGCAAATATAACGCGCGCGAAAAAGGCCTTTCGCGGAGCGTTGGTCAAACATTTCGGGACAAAGCCACAGCTCACGGTGTTTTGAGCTGATAGAAAACACTGCTGCCGGGCGGCGACAGAATTACTTCATCATGCAAGGTGGCGGGGTTAAGCACAGGCTGGTTTGTCACGTCCGCCCAGATCTGCAAATCCGAGCTTTGCCGCATCACAAAATTCGTCGAAGGAATGAGCCAAGACAATTTGAAGCTGTCGTTTGTCGGAGTAATGTTCAATTGTGGCGATTGTGTAGTTTGCGAAGTCCAAATCCCTCCGCTTGCTGTCGGTATTGCGAAACTGACATCAACGGTGGCCGCTAATTTACCGCCATCAGATGATGAAGTGATATAATTCCAGTTTGTATTCGGCGCAGCGGTTTGCATCCAGGTTGCTCCTGAATTGGTCGAGCTATAAATCCCTTTGCCGGAGACTGCCAATTTAGTTCCATCAGCCGAAGAAGCGACGGATCCAAATGAATGTTCCCCAGAAAGACTTACAGTCCTTGCATTCCAAGAAACACCAGCATTGGTGGAAATACAAATAGCCGGTGTTGGCCCATTGTTGTAATATCCTACCGCAATCCATTTGTTTCCATCTGCCGACGAAGCAAAGCCATCCCAATTATATCCAAGACCCGGCAAACTGTATTGAACCCATGTTACGCCTGAATTGGTTGTTGTCCAAAATGTGCAAGGAGAATATATACCAAACATGGCCGATAATCTGCCACCATCTGCCGATGAAAACACAGTCATAATACTAAATGCTCCATTTCCCAACTGATTTGATGTCCATGCCGCCCCTGAATTGGTCGAGATGTAAATCCATCCTGGCTGCATACCCCCAATCAATGTCCTTCCATCCGCGGATATGGCAACCGATCCCGAACGATTTGTGATTGACCCCATGAGCGACGACCATGTGGCGCCTGAATTTGTCGAAAGAAAAAATGGATCGCTGTTTGTTGTATTCCATGGATTGCTTGCTGGTAAGCTTCTCGCCGCAAAAACCGTGTTTCCATCTGCTGACACTGCAACCACAAATCTGGAATTTGTCATTGGCGGCGTAGTCGGCACCCAAGTAACCCCGGAATTGGTGGATATGTAAATTGCAAAGATATTGGTGTTTCCCACAGTTGCGAAAAGGACAGAGCCATCTGCGGAAGAAGAAACACCCCACCAATTTGTGCTTGCCACTATGGACTGCGTCCATGTTTGGGCGGCGATTTGTTGCAGACCGGCGAGCATCCCGATTATCACCGTCAAATAAATGCACGGTTTCATAAGTTTTCCATCTTCGTGACGGCTGGCTTTATAACCCCACTCCACAAACATGACAAGCATAAATACACGTCGCAATGCAATCCCATGGCCGCCGAAGGCGATGTGGCTGATGGTCGAGTAAGTTTGTCGCCGATTTTGAGAGTCACACGGCTGGTTTAGAAAATAAAGCGCGCGAAAAAAGCTTTTCACCGCGCGTCTGAAGGCCAGCAAATCACCAGGCGTTCATTGCAACAGGACTGAACGATAAAACTGCGGACTTGCATCAATCGGCGGCGGGTTTGTGATGGTGAAAATTCCATTCACGGGATAATTGGTGGCGACACCTGGCCAATTCACAAGGTCGGAAGAAGCTTCAATTGCGTAGGGATGGCCGTCATAGCCGGTGAATTGGATGACCATCTGGCCATTCGCGGGCGCAACCGAACCGATGGAATCCGCGCGGACGAGTGACAGAAGCTGGCTGGGAATCGTCTCGTAAGCCTCATCGGTTATCTGGTTGGTGGGATTCAGCCCGCTCAAAAACGGCGATTGTTCCGCCAGTTGCGGCGTCGCCAGAATGTCTCCCGCGTCGCGGAAAAATTGGTTTGGCTGTCCGCTCCGGCTGGCTTGGATGCCGCCGGCAATGACCGAGGCTTGCGGCGAGTTTGACGAAATGATGATTGGGTCGAATTGGCCGGACGCGTCGTTGGTCAATGCCGTCAAACCATCAAGCAGAACGAGCCAGGCATTGGGATCGGGATTGTTGACGGACACGAGTTGTCGGAGATCGTTGGTGTTCAGCAAGGATGCCAGAAGGCCCGCCAAATGCCGGTCCTGCACGGGCGCCATTGCGGCGGCATCCGCCGCGTCCGGGTCGCCGGTCCAGTTTGTCCAAGTGTTCAAGCCGCCGGCGGTGGCCAGGATGTCTGTCGCCTTGAGATAAATCGTCTGCCACGGCGTGCCGCGATGAATTTGTCCAAGCCAGTTTAGATTCAACGCCTGACCAGTGGGAAAATTCCAGTCGTCGGAGGAACCAACCAGCGGGTCTTTGAGCGCGAGGTTGTAGGGATTCTGGTCAACGCCGTAAAATCGCGCATTGCCGCCCCACGGCTTGTAACGATCGTTCAACCCGCCGAGGGTCAGGGGCGTTATCTGCTGCTGCGGCTGGGAGTTTTGACTGGAACCAATCAAATCGCTGGCGAGATAATGCACCAGCGGATCATTCGCTTCCCACTGCGTCATGCAGGCAACCAGCGCCGTGGGCGTGTAAGGGGCTTGCAAATTAAGAGCCGTCTTGCCTGCCGCAATAAATGGAGCTGTGCTTGGAGGCATTGGCGGAGAAGCAAAACCAAGAAACGCGCGAAATTCTGCTGTCTGATTTGTCACATCAACCGGAGATAATGCGCTCCAATACCAATATGGAGAATACACAATTGGAAACATCTGTGCTGACACACCAATCTGATTGGCCATTCCCGTCGGGATCTGCACCACGCCGCCAGTCACGATTGGATCCCACATATCATTGTATCCGGTGAGTGTTGTTTTCTGATAGTTGTTGTTCCTGTCGTAATAGGTGTCATATAAGTTTGTGATTGCCGCCGTGAGGTCAACACTGGTCACGGGACCGATGAGCTGCACGTAATCAAGGACGTGGCAGGAACCATCCGTCGCATTGGATTCCAGCATGACGACTTGCAAACGGTTCGTCACCAGCAGGCTCCAGTGCGGCATCAGGCTGTTGGTCGCAAAGTATGACGGCGCTTGAGCCACAAAAGGAGCGTTTGTGTCGAATGTGTAAATCCAGTCGGGCAAGGCCACCTCGCCCTGTTCAAGCGGCCCGTAGATGAATGATTGCGGATTTGGCTGTATGAAAAGATTGAATGGGTTGGGACCACATCCCGGCCAGTCAGAAAGGGCAGCGGCATTGGTGGAGGCAAAAGGAATCGTGTAACTCAAACCTTCGTCGTTGATCAGCGTCGTCGTGTTTGCGTCCTTCACGACAATTTCCACCGGGTTGTTCGTGTAATCTGCCTGGTAGGAATTCCAACACTCGACTCCGAACATATTCGTCATGGCAATCGTGAGTTGTTGACTGTCGGTGTATGCGCCGGGATTAGCAGCGTAGTTGACATTTGTGCTTGTGCGCGTGAGTTGCAACTTGCGGGTGAGCTGGAAAATGTTCTCCATCTCGAACTCGTTGAAATTCGGGAAGCCCTTCTTCGCGGCAATAATCCACGGCACGCCATAAACATTCGTCGCCAGATTGCTGACATTGGGCGTCGCGGCCAACGTCGAGGCATCAATGGGCCATACAAGCTGCCTCGGATCCGTGATGGAGGACACATTTGTATAGCCGGTGATGAAGAGATTGCCGGAGTCATCCGAACTGAAGAGCGGGCGAAAGATCGTCGGGTAATAATTGGTCGAGGTGGCGTCGTAAATGTTGGCCGAGACTTGCAGCAACCTCTGAACGGCGGGCGTGTATTGGTTCGTCGGATAAATTCCAATCTGCGTCAAATTGAGATTCAATTCCGACGACAGCAAACGGGAGGCGATATTCGTGAAAAAACCAAGCGGACTGCCAGCATCAAGATTTTGCGCGGCAGTTTTCGTGGCCGTTGACGCAGCCAAAACCACGACAGCACCCAAAATTTGGATATAACGTTTCAAAACTATTTCCATTGCGGCCCGGTCGTCAGCCAATTGCGGGAACTTCCGCGAAGGTGAACTTTTACTTCCCGGCTGTTCCCTGCCCGCCTGTGTAGGCAACGCCGTTGATCTTCACGCTGGTGAATTTCAAATTCTTCACGTTTCGGGTCGTCACTGCGGGATTTGTCAGCGCGATGTTGATGTTTTTGAAAGTGAGGTTGGCCACGGTGCTTTTTGCCGGCCCGTCCACCCGCCCAAAATCACGCATCTTGCCGGTGATGTTCGCCAAAGTCACGTTGGTGACCCACTGGCTTGGCGCGGGCCTGCCCTGCAAATCAAAAAATTGCGTCCAGCCCAGGATCGAAACCAGTTGCACATTCGGATTGTCCACCGTGATGTTCCGGGCGGTGATGTTTTCGTAATGCTCCTCCGTGTCGGGGCGGAGCTTGAGTTTCAGGACGCAATTCTTGTTCGTGCCGGTCAGCCTGCAATTTTCGATGACCACGTCGCGCACCAGCGTCGCCTCGCTGCCGACCGTCAGCGCGGAATTGCCCAGCCCAAACGTGCAGTTGGAAATGCGGATGTGTTCGACGGGCGGAATTGATTTGTCGTCCAGCGCGGAAGTTCCCTTGTTGCCCTTGAGGCCGATGTTGTCGTCATCCACGGAAATGTAACAGCCGCTGATCGCCACATTTTGGGAACTGTCCACGTCAATGCCGTCGGTGCTGGGCGAGCGGAGCGGCGTGCGGATGTCCACGTTTTTCACCGCCACATCCGTGCAGCGGAACAGGTGAATGTTCCAGAAACCGGATTCGCGCAACGAAATGCCGCTGACCTGCACATCCTTCGAGTCCTGGATGAAAATGTTTCGTGGGCGCTTCACGGCTAGATTCGTGACATTCCGGTTCGCGGCGCGGGCCTTCCAAAATTCGTCCCAAAACGGCTGGCCGCCGCCGGCAATCGTGCCTTCGCCCGTGATGCGGAGATGATCCACATTGCTCGCGTTGACCAGCGCCGGAATCCAGACCTCAAAATGCCCCTCGATGCGCGTCATCAGCTCCGGGTAATCCGCGATGTTCGTCGAACCTTTCAGCACCGCGCTCTGGTCCAGATGCAGATTCACTCCGGGCTTGAGATAAATCGCACCCGACAAAAATTCACCCTTCGGAACCACCAGCGTTCCGCCGCCGTTCGCCGCGAGCGAATCAATCGCCTTCTGGATGGCAGCCGTGTTGAGCGTCACGCCGTCGCCCACCGCGCCCGCCGCCGCGATGGACAATTGCCTTGTCGCCACCGTCGCGCTGGGCGACTGCCTTGTCGCAACCGTTGCGCAGGAAGCGAAAAATACGAGCAACGCCGGGAGAATGACCAGGCCGCACAGCCGTTGTGAAATAGATTTGGATTTCATGGACACGAGGCTGTTATACACGTTCAGCAATTTTTGCAAAGCCCAAACCCGCGCGACGCGCGTCCGTTTTGAGGAACAACCGCTTCTCGTGATGTTCGTGAAGCCAGAACAGGATTGTGCAACACCGCTGAATTGTGTGTAAATGTCCGAAACAAATGAAGACTCTCGGCATTGGTCTGGCGGGTGCGCGTTACGGGGCGCGGATGCATCTGGCAAATTACGCCAAGCTCTCGCACGACATCGTGGAGATCCGGGGCGTTTGCTCCCGGACTGCGGATAGCGGCGGCGCGCTGGCGCGTGAATTTGGAATCGGGTTTGCCACCGACGACTTCAGTGCGCTGCTGGCCCGGAATGACATTGATGCGGTTGACATCTGCGTTCCGCCGGCGCTGCACCACGAATTTGCAATTCGCGCGGCGGACGCGGGAAAGCACATCATCATGGAAAAGCCGCTCACCGGATATTTCGGAACGGCCGGCGATCCGGAACCCATCGGCACGCGGGTTTCGCGGGCGCGGATGCGGGAGGGCGCCGGCAAAAACGCCGAAGCCGTGCGCCAAGCCGTGAGCCGGAACGGCGTGAAATTCTGCTACGCGGAAAACTGGATTTACGCGCCGCCCATCGAAAAAATGCGGCGGCTCATCGCGGCGTCCAAAGGCTCGATTCTCGAACTTCGCGCCGAGGAAAATCATTCGGGTTCCAACTCGGTTTTTTCACGGGACTGGAAATCAACCGGCGGCGGCGCGTTGCTGCGCATGGGCGTGCATTCGGTCGGCGCGTGCCTGCATTTGAAACAATGGGAAGGCCGGCTGCGGCTGGGCCAAGGCATCCGGCCCGTGTCGGTGTTGGCGGACACCGCCGATCTGATTCACAGCAGCGCCGCCAAACGGGCCGGCGAGGCGCGCGCGAATCGCTGGATCAGCGCAAATCCGGTGGACGTCGAAAACTGGGCCAATCTAATCATCAGCTTCGACGATGGCTCGCGGAGCAATATCATTGTGAGCGACGTGGGGCTGGGCGGATTGAACACCCGCGTCACGGCCTTCATGACCGACGGCGTGATCAAGGCGAACATGACCGCCAACGACGCCATCGAAACTTACGCGCCCGACGCCTCGGCATTTTCCGGCGAATATTTCACGGAAAAGCTGGAGACGAAGGCCGGTTGGAACCGGCCGAGTTGCGACGAAGACTGGTTTCGCGGCTTCGCGCAGGAAATCGAAGATTTTGTGGGCGCAATTCGTGGGAACCGGGAACCGCGCTCCGGCATAGACCTTGCCGTGGATTGCGTGAATGTGATTTACGCGGCGTATCTGTCCGCGGAAAATGGCGGCCGGGTGAGGATGTGAAACTGGTGGAGTGGTGCGCGACGAGGCGGGGACCGGCGAACAAATTGCTGACGGCGCGGCGAGGTTGCGCCGATGTTCATTTCTTGCCTCTGTTTGATTTTCGGCACACACTCGCGCGCAACAAAACGTCATGCCCGAACTTGATAAAAAATCCCTGACGGAGCAGGACATCCGCACCAAGTTCATCACCCCGGCGCTGACGGCGGGCAACAAATGGGATGTGATGAATCAAATTCGTGAGGAAGTTTATTTCACGAAAGGGCGCGTGATCGTCCGTGGGCAATCGTCAACGCGCGGGGAGCCGAAAAAAGCCGACTACGTCCTTTCTTACAAATCGGGCATCCAACTCGCCATCGTCGAAGCTAAGGACAACAATCATCCGGTCGGCGGAGGGATGCAGCAGGCGCTGGAATACGGCAAAATCCTGGATGTGCCGTATGTGTTCAGTTCCAACGGCGACGCCTTTTTGTTTCACGACCGCACCGGCCAATCGCAGCCTGTGGAACAGGAATTGAAGTTGGATGAATTTCCCTCCGCCGAGGATTTGTGGAAGCGGTATTGCGTTTGGAAAGGTCTGACGACGCCGCAAACAGCCGTTGTCGCGCAGGATTATTGTTCGCAGGGGCCGGACAAGGAGCCGCGTTATTATCAGGAAATCGCCATCAACCGCACCATCGAGGCCATTGCAAAAGGCCAGTCCCGCATCCTGCTGACGATGGCCACCGGCACGGGCAAAACTTTCGTTGCATTTCAAATCATCTGGCGGCTATGGAAAGCGGGCGCGAAGAAGCGCATCCTGTTCCTTGCTGACCGCAACATCCTCGTGGATCAGACCCGCGTGAACGACTTCAAGCCGTTCGCCGGCAAGATGACCAAGATTGAAAGCCGCAATATAGACAAGTCCTACGAAATCTATCTCGCCCTGTATCAAGGCATTTCCGGCAACGAGGAAGCCGCCAACGCCTACAAGGAATTCTCACCCGACTTTTTCGACCTCGTGATTGTGGACGAGTGCCATCGCGGCAGCGCCGCCGAGGATTCCAACTGGCGGCGGATTCTCGAATACTTCAAAGGCGCGACCCAGATTGGCCTCACAGCCACGCCCAAGGAAACCAAGGAGGTTTCCAATATTGATTATTTCGGCGACCCTGTTTTCACCTACTCGCTCAAGCAGGGCATCGCCGACGGTTTCCTCGCGCCCTACAAGGTCATCCGCATTGACATTGACAAGGATGTGAGCGGCTGGCGGCCGGCACCGGGCCAGCTCGACAAATACGGCAAGCTCATTGAAGACCGGCTTTATAACCAGCTCGACATGGACCGCACCCTCGTCCTCGACGAACGAACCAAACTTGTTGCCTGGAGAATCACTCAATATCTCAAGGCGACCGACCGTTTTGCCAAGACCATCGTGTTCTGCGAAGACATTGACCACGCCGAGCGGATGCGGCAGGCGCTCATCATGTGGAACGGCGACGAAGTGGTGAAGAATCACAAGTATATCATGCGCATCACCGGCGACGATGCGGCGGGCAAAGCCGAACTCGACAACTTCATCCTGCCGGAAAGCAAATATCCCGTCATCGCCACGACCTCAAAGCTGCTGAATACCGGCGTGGACGCGCGCACTTGCAAGCTCATCGTGCTCGACCAGCGCATTGAGTCCATGACCACGTTCAAACAGATCATTGGACGCGGCACCCGTATTTTGGAGGAATACGGCAAAAGCTGGTTCACCATCATGGATTTCAAGGGTGCTACCGTGTTGTTTCAGGACGACAAGTTTGATGGCCCGCCTGAGCAGATTTACGAACCCGAACCGGACGACCCGCCCACGCCGGACGAGCCGCCAGAAATCTTTGTTACGCCTCCACCGCCCGGCCCAGGCCGTGAAAAGTATCACGTCGCCAATGTCTCCGCTAAAATCCTGCGCGAGCGCACACAGTTCATCGGTGGCGATGGCAAGCTGGCCACCGAGTCCGTAAAGGACTACACGCGCAAAACGATGCTCAAGAAATATGCGCTCGTGGATGATTTCCTGAACACCTGGTCCAAGGCCGCGCAAAAGAAGGCCATTGTGCGCGAGCTGGAGGAACAAGGCGTTCCCTTCGATGCCTTGCTGGACGCCGTCGGGCGTGACTACGACCCGTTCGATCTCGTCTGCCACGTGGCCTACGACCAGCCGCCGCTCACCCGCAAGGAGCGAGCGGACAATGTCCGCAAGCGGAATTATTTCACCCGCTACGGTGACCGGACGCGCGCCGTCATGGAAGCCGTGCTCAACCAGTATTCCAATCAGGGCTTGGAAGCCATCGAATCACCCGACGCCTTGAAGATTGCTCCCCTCACACAATTCGGCACACCGGTTGAAATCATCCGCTCTTTCGGCGGACGGACCAAGTTCCAAGCCGCGTTGCGCGATTTGGAAAACCAAATATACCAAGCTGCATAAACTAATATGAGGACGCTCGGCAGCCCGCGGCTTAAAACCTTTCTTGAAAATGGTTGGGAGGACCAAATAATTACGAACAAGGTGATTCGAGGTGACCCAGGAATGTCAGTCTACTCGTTCCCAAAGCTCGTGCAATACGTTGCCCGCCTTGCTTACAGCAACCGGGATCATGTCCTGCTCTTTCGAGGCCAAAGCCAAGATTACACCAACCAGTTGGGCCACACTACAATCCATCCAAAGATTTTTCGCCCCCGCCAACAAGGAGAACTTTTACCGTGGATGGAGGTCGTGCAAAGGCGTTATCGCAGGCTCAGACGTGCAGAACAATTTCTGGTTCGCGAATGGCGCAATGCAAACTTGCCCGACCTGCGAAGAATTGAAAGGTATAAAAATTTACGGTGGACAATTCTTCAGCATTATGAGGTATGTCCAACTCCCCTGCTTGATGTAACCCATTCTCTGCGGGTAGCGGTATCGTTCGCTGCTGAACGAGCCAGCAACCATTCGGTTATGCTTTATGTTTTTGCCGTGCCTCAAATTAGTGGGGCAATCACGGCAAGCGCAGAAGCTGAGTTGCAGATTCTTAGATTGTCTAGCATTTGTCCTCCCACAGCCACGCGCCCGCATTTTCAAGAAGGTTACTTGCTGGGCAATTACCCCGACATTCAATCTCCGGAAGAGAAAGAACAATATGAATTGTATGAGGTGGACTTCGGCAGACGGCTTCTCTGCAAATTTCGTTTGAATCTGGACCACTTTTGGCGTGACGATTTCCCGCAGGTGTCCCATGACGCACTCTATCCCGATGCTAGGCGAGACCCGTTCTTGGAAATCTCGGAACGCATTATGAACCAACTCGGTCCAGAAAATTAAACCATGTCCCTCTCCGCCTCCATCAAATCCATCCAGGACATCATGCGCAAGGACGTCGGCGTGGATGGCGACGCCCAGCGCCTGTCCCAGCTTGTGTGGATGCTGTTCCTGAAAATCTTCGACGCGCAGGAAACCGAACTGGAAATGACCCGCGACGATTACCGCTCGCCGCTGCCGCAAAAACTCCGCTGGTGCAATTGGGCCGCCGATGCCGAGGGCATCACCGGCGACCCGCTGATGAAATTCATCAACGACGATTTGTTTCCCGGCCTGAAAGAATTGAAAGGCACGACGCCGCGCCATCAACTCCTCCGCAGCACGTTCGAGGATGCCTACAATTACATGAAGTCCGGCACGCTCCTGCGGCAGGTCATCAACAAG
>Ga0181520_10013228_pt1 | contig 10450 bp, 3 predicted proteins | sample PEATcosm2014_Bin_29_FD_132451 | JGI IMG/M metagenome (GOLD analysis project Ga0181520, IMG submission 132451) | Peatland microbial communities from MTU Mesocosm Facility, Houghton, MI, USA - PEATcosm2014_Bin02_30_metaG | ecosystem: Environmental > Terrestrial > Soil > Wetlands > Peat | place... | reverse complement strand
TAATTCCGTTGTTTGGCGCTGACGGGCATTCCGAGCTTTTCCATCACGATTTATTTAGCGCTGCTTGCCACGCTGTTGACCGGCTGTTCCACCCATTGAGCGGCGCGCACGGAGTGGCGCGCCCCGCCAAACCGGCTGCCTGTCAAACTGTTCCAAAATTGGATTGAAACCGCCATGCCTGCGGGCGGCATTCACTTCCGTTCCAGCAGAAAAACCTTCGATGATTTCCGGTCCAGGGCGGATTCCACATTCAACATCGCCTGGTAATTGTCCGGGCTGATGATGGCCGGAGCGGTTTCAAATTCATCGGTGACGACGCATCCGCCGGGCGTGTCCCGCGTGGTCAGGCGCGCCGTCTCCGCGTCGGCCGCGAAATTTTCACTCTTCGGCGCAACGAGAACCCTGGGAAAATCCGGCGGCAAATGGACCTCGATGCGGACGGTGTTTTTGTTCCCCTGCGGAATGAGCAGGGGCAGCGCGCGTTGATCAGCGCCGGCTGGCATCAGCGGCGGCGTCGCAGGCAGATTGAAGTAAAAATAATTTCCATCCGCGATTCCATAGTTGTCCATGATCACCGAGAATTGTTCCAGTCCCGGATAAGTGTCAAACGCCGTCGTCAAATCGCCCACCGCGCGCGCGCCCTGGGCCACGGCGGAAACGGTTTCCTGAAAATACCGGTTCCGTTCCTCGGGCGGCAGTTCGGAGAAATACCGGTTCTTGTCGTTGTAATTTCCGCCGTAATACCGGCGCGAAACTTCGAGCAACGTCCGGCCGCTGTCATCCAGCATCAGCGTGTAATCCGTCCGGGTCGCGTCCTCGCAATCCTTGGCGGCATGGATGATTTCCCACGCCTGGGTGGAAAGCGCGACTCCCAGCGCGCCATCGCAGCTCGTGGAACCCAGTTGCGCATATTGATCCGTGTCGTTCAGATAATAGTTCACGCCATCGAGCGTGATTCCGACGAGCGGCGTCTGGAATGATCCCGGCAGGGGGAATGCCATCGCCACGTTCGTGATGCCGGGGATGGCTGGCAGGCTCGAGGCCAGCACGAACTCGGGCTGAAAACCCGCCGCCTCCAGCATCGCGTGAAGCAGAATGGCCCGGTCCGCCGCGTGGCCGTATCCATCCGTCAACGTCGTGTCGGCATCGGAAAGTTCGCTCAACGGCAGTTCGGTGAATGACGGCCCCGCGTCGCGGATGGTCTTGGCGACAAAATCGCGGATGTCCTTCACCGATTCAATTTTGCTCTTCGCACTCGCGGTCAGTTGCCGCGCCTGTTCAGCCGCCTTCGCGGATTTGCGCGAATGATCCAGCATCGCCTTGTATAATTCATTGAAGTAGTTGGTTGCATCGCCGACAAAATAGCCCACGCCGGCGGCATAAATCCATTCCGGCGGAAGCTGGATTTCAGCCGGCAACGCCCCCATTTTCCCCGCGCGCCATTGAAACTCCAGTCTGCCGCCATTGTTTGTTTGCCAACTGTCCATCATGCCCGACGCGCCGCTGACCAGCCGCTTAATTTCGACGCCGGCCGGCGCGGTCAGCCTAAATGATTTCTGTTCCAGTTCATCGGGCAATTGAAACGATTCAAATCCCGATACGAACGGCTTGTTCGTGGATATGATTTCATATTCAACCTCAATGGTGGACCCGACTTCCACGCCGGGCAGGCTCGCCACCAGTATCTTGCCGCCGGTGTAGCGCCTGGCGGACGCGTTCCAGCCCGCGTCCATCACGTTGATTTCGTCCGTGGAAATTTCCTGTCGCCCGCCGGTCGGGGAAGTCACGGTCGCGCTGACGAGCCGGGCCTGTTCGCAGGCGGGATTGTAGGGGATTTCCACCTCGGATTCCCGGATCTTGCCGTTGTAAGTGAGGATGCGTTTGGTGAATTTCACACGGTAAATCGCCGCGTGCGGATCGGTCACGTCGAGTTCCTTCGAGCTGTCCAGAATCCGCGCGTTGGATTCCACCGGCGGCGCGGGGGCATTGCCGGCCATCGCCTGGTCATTCGCAGCGGGGCCGGCGGCAAGGGCGAGTATCGGCGTCAGGCGGCTGTCGTCCGCCAGCGTCTTCAAAGTCCGTTTGAGCGTCAGATATTGTCCGGGCGAAAACTCGACCGCCTTCAATTTCAACGCGCGGGAACATTCGAGCGAACCGTCTTTCGCGTCAAAGCGCTGCTGATAGCCAACGCAATCGTCGTCCACCGACGAGGGCGGCGGCAACGAGGCCGCGCCGGTGAAGCCGCCGGCGAGTTTGAGCGAAATGTCCTCCCGCACGCCGCAGGCCACCTCGGTTTTGAGCGGGTATTTCCTTTTGTCCAAGCCGGCGCCGTCGAGGATGAAGTTGACCACGCCCAGCCGCCTGCCAATCCAGGGCACGCTCACGACCGACTCGCCGCCGCCGTTCGCCGTCATGCCTGGCACGGAAAATTCCAACTCCGCCCGCAGGGCGGTGGACACGTCGCTCATGTCTGCCGGTGCGAGTTGAAGCGATTTGAGCCGCAGACCCGGCAACGCCTGCCGGAGGCGCTGCTCGAAAAACCGGCGCTCGTCGTCGGGTTTCATGTGCGAGAAGGCGTTGCGATAGGCGTCGTCGTTGACGCCTTGGAAGGACAATTCCGACTTCGCCTCAATCACTCCGTCCGCGTTCAAGACTCCGGTTGTCTTTATCCGCAGGAGGTTTTCATCCGGCGATTGAATCGGGCTTAACCGGATCGTGTCGCCGTCGGGTCGGGCGACGAGGCAGGTTTGATTACGGTCGGAGGCGGGCAGCAGCTCGCGGGTGTTTTCGTCGGTCGGGTCCATCAATTCAATCTTTCCCTTTTCGAGTTCGACGCCGGCGATGGCGTGATTGAAAAACGGGTTGGGCACTCCGGCATCCTTGTGTGTGCCGACGCTGACGAGGACGGGATAGGCGTTCAAGCCGGCGAGGCGCAGCATCGAAACCAGCAGGGCCGCCTTGTCGCGGCAGACGCCGTATTTTTTGTCGAACGTGATGGACACATCGTGCGGCTCGAAACCGGGCCGGTCTTTTTCCAGCGTAAGGCCGCTGTAACGAATTTGATTCGAGACGAAATAAAACAGCGCCTTGATCTTGTCCATGTCCGTCGCGGCGCCGGCGGTCAGTTCCTTCACCTTCTGCTTCATCTCCGGCGTGGTCGCGTCCAGATGCGGCTGGCTCAAGTCCCAATACCATTTCGAGACCGTGGCCCAATCCGGCATGGTGCTTACAAAAAGCCGCTGCAACACCTCCTCGTAAGGCGGCATGGATTGCTCGTCGAACATGCGCGGCACGTTGTTGACTTCCCAGCGATAAACGATGGTGTCGCCGGGCGCCGGTTGGATCGAAGAGGTGACCGTTCCCGGAACCTGGTCCCGCAGCGCGATGCGCTTCAACGGACGGTCGGCGGGCGCATGAACCTCATAAGTGATGTGCCGGATGAAGCCCGTGTCTTCAAAAACATTTTCCTCGGCATACTGGCCGGGGATGATCGGGCGCTCGATGTTCTCGCGCTCCACTGAATGAATCACGTCGCCGATTTCCAGACCCGGGATGTTGACCTGCAACACCCGCATGTTCGGGTCGTGAATGTTCTCCGCCATCTGGCTGTCATCAATGGACTCCTTGGAATTCGCCGCCACGTCCACCGGAACGACCGTGCCGTCGGGTTTGATCACCTCCAGCGTGGGCACCGCGACCGTCGTGTAGGGCAGCATGAAATTCATGGTCAGGGTGCGATTGTTCCGCCTGCCCTTTTCCGTGAGCACCCTGGTGAACGTTTCGTCCTGGCACTCGCCCGTGCCGTCCGCGCGATACACCCGGACCGACTTTTGATCCACCGTTGCGTCGTCGCAATCCGGATATTTTGCCGGCGTGATTTCCGCCGCCGCCGCCATCACCTGCTTCGCGTCCACCAGGGACCACTCGCCGCCGGTATAACGATTCGTGTCGCCGCGCGCGGGAAACACCGCCAGCGCGACGGCAGCCAGAACCCGTCCGCAGCCCGAAAACAAGAAACCTGTCTTCATAAAATTGAGCAACGATGATTATAATGCCCTGTTCCGATTAATCCAGTTCGATTCGGGCGGTTCACAATGCGATTGACCCATTTCCACCGAAAGCCGCCACGCTCCTTTTGCAGAGGTGTCTGCGGCATTTGAGCGCGGTTGAAGATGTGCTTGAGGCGGGCGCTGATTCTCCGGCGCTGGTTGGCATACTCGAAACATGCCGAAGTCACCGTGCCGTCGCTTGGTTTTAATCAGTATAACTGAAGTTTGTAAAATGTCACCGGTGAATTTGGGCTGACGGCGTTTGTCAGAATAAAATTGCCCGACGTGTCGAACTGGTTGGTGGCCACCGGCGTCCACTGCGCCGCCGCCAGATTGGTTGTGGACAACAGCAGAAACGGCCAGCTATTGACGCCGCCCGAACCGTTGACGGCCAGTTCTCCACCGGCAATTTGGAAACCAGCGACAGTCGGGGATGTGAGTGTTACAACCGAAAGCGTTCCCGAATTTTTCAGCGTATTGGTGTTCCAGACCAGTTTCCCGGTCAGTGGCGGCAATACAAATCCGGCAAAGGAGCCGGAATAACCCGCGGCGATGAACAATTTGAAGCTGTCGCCGGCGATGAACGCCGCCACACCGCTGTTCGTCACGTTCAACATACCGCCTTCGGTCAGTGTGCCAGAAACTTTCACGGCACTGTTCGTAAGCGGCGAATGTTGCACCTGCACGAACGTCGTGCTGCCCGCGGCGAGCGTCAGGTTGTTGCTAATGGTCAAAGTGCCCAGCGGATTGCCCGGCGCAAACGCGCCGCCGGAGTTCACCGTGACCGGGCCGGAAATAACTCCATTGCCGCCCAGTGTGCCGTTGCTAACCACCGTGTTGCCGCTGTAGGTGTTGGTGGATGAAAGTGTCAACGTGCCGCCAGTGACACTGACCGCCAAATGGCCGCTCCCGTCGCTAAGCGCTGCTGACGTTATTTTCACATTGCCCGGCCCGGCAAACGTCAGCGTCTGTGCGCCGCCACCGGAAATAACGCCACCGCTGAACGTCAGCGTATTTGTTCCCGTGTTGGCCGCCTGCGAAATGGTCAACGGCTCGTTGACCGTGATGAGATTCGTGAAGGCCGCATTGTTGTCGGTGCTGCCGCCGAGCGTGTAAGTGCCGCTCGTCGCCTGGCTGGCAATCGTAATTGGATGTCCCACCGCGAACGCGCCCCCAATCAGCAAGGCCGGACTGGAATTATTGGCCGTCGTGTTCGCATCACCCAAGGTGATGGCCGTGCCCGGCTTGCCGAAAGCGCCGGCGGTATTGATGGAACCGGCATAGCCGCCGGCGCCGGCGGGCAAATTCTGGTTGTCCGTTGTCCCCGCAACCAAAGTTCCCCCGTTGATGATTGTTCCGCCATCGTAGAAATTCAAACCGGAAAGCAGCATCGTTCCCGGCCCTGTCTTGACCAAAGTGCTGATCCCGGGAGAAAGAACCGAGCTGCCGCCGCCATTGTCATCCGCATTCACATCTCCAATCGCCGCCTGAACGGTCAAATCCACATTGGAATCACCCGTGACATCCGCCACGTTGAAGGTGGTCTTCCCATTAGTCAGGCTGATGCCGTCCTGCGGCGTCGTGAAGTTGGCCTGGCTGTTGGTGATAAACGACGGCGAAGCGCCGGTTACTGTCACATTGCCGATCAGTTGAAAGGACAGGTAGGCGTGCGTATAGCTCGCCGTCTTGTAGTTGAGGTTGGCGCTGGCGCTGTTGGCAATCATGGTGCCGCCATTCAATGTGATGTCACCCACGAGATCCGACACCTTCTCGCACTTCAATGTCCCACCATTGAGGACAATCGGCGGCGGCGTCTGATTTTTGTTCGGGCCAAGCTGGCCGAAGGTGTTGTTGATTTGCAGATCAACCACTCCCGGACTGTTGACAGTAATCGTCCGGGTGTTGACGGCGCCATTGCCCAAAGGCCCGGCGGTTCCGGCAACGCCATTAACGGTGGTGGCGGCGGCAAGCGTTCCATTGTTGACAGCGATGTTACCGCTGAAAGTATTCGCCGCCGAGAGCGTCACGGTGCCGGACCCGGATTTTGTCAGACTGCCGCTCCCAGCGATGGCGCCGCCAGAAATCGCATAAGTCTTCATCGAGTTGTTGAAGATCATGGAAAGCGGTGTTCGGGTCGCGGATACATTAACTGTCGTGCTGCCCGAAGCGCTGTCGTCAAACCGCACGGTCTCGCCGTCCTGATAAGTTGTCACCTGACCGTTGGTCAACCAGTTTGCCGTCGTAGTGTCCCATGTCCCGTTTGCCGCCCCGGACCAGACCGTATTCGTTCCGCCCGTCCAAGCAACCTGGAAAAACTCCAGTTCGGCGACGTCGCAGTAGCCGTTGGTGCCGGAAACATACCGCACATAGCGGAAGGTGTTGGTGTTAATGATGGGTTGCAGGGTAAAGACGCCCTGCGGCGGCGCGTTGGTAATGGTGAACAAATTCATCGCGTCGCTGAAATCCGGCGAGTTGGCACCCTGGAAAACGCCGCCCAGCATGCGGCTCGAAAAATCCGAATTGGTGCTGTCCGGGCGCGGAAAGTAGCCAACTTGGGCGATGTTTGTTTTCACGCTGCTGCCGAGATCAAGTCCAACCCAATCTCCGTTGGCATCCGGACCGTCGAAGAACGTGCTGGTGTTAAAATCCATCGCCGCTTCCTTCACGTTCGCCGCAACATTGTTGGATGAACCGTCGGTGCCGATGATGGTTCCTCCCAATTGCCCATAGTTGAAGGTCAGCCCGCTGCCGCCGCCCACGGTGACTTCCGCCAAGCCAGGCACCAGATCCGGCGGCAGATTGGTGAATTGCACGCGCAGATACTGGATGCCGCTGCCAAAATTGCCGACGTCCGTGCGGCTTTGTTCAGAACTGCTGTTCTGGCTTTGATCCACGACCATCGCCCAATTAACGCTGTCGGTGGAAACAAGAATCTGGTAGCCATAGTTCCCCGGCGTCGGAAAGACCAACTGCACGCTCTCCACTTGGAAACTGTTCTGGAAGTTGACCATCCACCAGGCGTTGGAATCTGAACTGGCCGCCTGCCAGAAAGTGTTGGTGTTGCCGTCAACCGCGCTCGACGAAGAAGCCGAGCCGGTGCTGCTGGTGGTTGGCTGGTTCAGAGCCAGTTGATAACTTTGTGCCGGCGGCAACGTAACTGTGCCGGTGAAACGGGAGTAAGGCAGAGACTGCGCCGGTGGTGTCACGCCGGGAACCCACGCCGGACTCCCCTGCGAGGTGATGGTGGCGGTGGCGCTGGTCAGCCCGGGCGATGTCGCCTGAATGACTGATGTGCCGGAATAATAAGTGCGAAACTCAATCGCCGCCTGACCGTTGAGAATGGCAATGTCCGACGCCTGACCGCTGCCTTGCGGCGTGAAAGTTATGTTCGTTCCGGTCGGAAACTGGCCGGGACCGGAAATCACCGTCAGCGTCACCGGCACATTGTTGCTGATCGCATTTCCGCTCGCGTTGAGAACCGTCACAATCAACTGTGCGTCCTGCGTGCCATCCACTGCCGTGAGATTCGTCGTGCTGGCCGTGAGTTGCAGCGCGGCGGGCGTGCCGCCCCCCGGCCAGGCGGGCGGCGGGACTCCGGCATATTGGTTGCAATACCAATACCATGCCTCCTTGGGCAAGCGGAAGAAATCAACAAGCCCCATTGTCCCCGAACCGCCGGGCAGCGCGCCGCCGGTTAAATGGGTGCCGTAATCGAAACCACACCACACAGTCTGACCACTGCGCCACGCATATTCCGTGGGCAGACCACTTGAAGAAAGTTGCGAACTCAAGTTGCCCCAGCCGGGACTATAAGCACCGGGGCGGTAAGATTCGACGCTGCCGTATTCCGTGACCATGTTGGGAATGCCCGGATTTTGAAACAGTGAGATCGTCGCGCCGTCACCGTTGTAACCGGCCACGTCGCCAATCAAATCTATCCGCGTGCTGGCGGTGTCGGGACGCTGGCATCCTCCCAGAGCCGCCGGGCGCGTGGGATCAAGCTGATGCGTCCACGCGACTTCCTCCCCCAACAGGTTTGTCATCAGGTTCATTACCGACGAATCCGTAAAGAACGGTTCGTTGCACATACTCCAAACGACAATGGACGGATGGTTGCGTAGAATGCGGATTTCATCGGTCAATCCCTGATGCACGTTCGCTTCAAACGGAGCCTGGTCTGTTGCCACTGTCGGATAAGCACTGGAACCAGAACCAAGCCAACCGTTCTCCCCAGACCCGCCACCCACACCCCAAAAGGGAAATTCAGACCAGAGACAGATGCCATTCGTATCACACGCGGTCACAAACGCTGGCGAATGCGGATAATGCGAACCACGAATGAAGTTAAGGCCTGCCTGCTTGATTAAGCCCACGTCCCGCGCCGCGCCAGCGTCCGTTGCCGCATCGGACCAGCCGGCGTGATCCTGATGGACATCGGCCCCATGAAAATACAAGTGCGAGCCGTTGAGATAAAAGCCGTTCGTCGCCGTCCACTGAAACCAGCGGAAACCAAAGCTGGTGTTGTAGCTGTCCACAACGTTCGTCCCGTTGAACACCGTGGTCGCCGCGCTATAGAGATATGGCGTGGCAGGGCTCCACAAATTTGGATTGGAAATGAACGCGGTGGTCTGATTGAACGTATTCGTCGTTCCTGCCGGGAGGGTGTTCGTCGAGGAAACGGTGGCCACGACGTTGCTATTCGCATCCAGAATGACTGTTTGCACCGTGCAGGAAACATTGGTGGTGTAGTTGTTAAGGATTTCTGTCTGGATGTTCACCGTGCTGGATGCTCCTGACGAAGCGGCCAGCGTCGGCGTCGTCACCCAGGTGCCATACCAAGTGACGTGCAACGGATCCGTCACTACGAGCCAGACATTGCGGTAGATGCCGCCGATGAACGTGTGGTCACCGCCGCGGGGCGGAAGCTGTGGATTCCAGTTATTGTTCAACCGCACCGCCACAACATTGTCACCGACCACAAGGTTGGTGGTAATGTCATAGGAAAACCCAGTGTAACCGCCCAGATGCTCGCCTACCAACTGGCCATTGACGTAAATCTGCGCGTCCTGAAATGCCGCCTCGAATTCCAAAAACACCCGATTGCCCATCCAATTGGTCGAAACCGTGAAATGCTTCCGATACCAGCCGTAGCCGATGTAAAAGTCATCCCAGCCAAAGTAGGGTATGTCAAACGAGTGCGGCAAGCCAACGCTGCTCCACAACGTGTCGTTGTAGCTGTTCGATTGTGCGCCGCTGTAATCACCCAACTGGAATTTCCACGACTGATTGAAGTTGGTCACCACCCGGCCACCGGCGGTTGTCCCCTGCGCGTGGAGCAAAATTCCACTGTCAAGGAAAGCGGCCAGCACCAGACATTTGCCAATCATTTTTATTTTCATTGAGTTTTCCAACGCGAGCGGGTGTAAGCTGGGATTTCCCATATGGTTTCTGGCCCACGACCGGCGTGGGCCTTTTTCGTGATTTTCGCCCTGCCCGACCGGTTTGCAATTACTTTTTTCCGTTCTTCCGGGAAGTTTGAATCTGGGGTGAGAATTCCCAGAAACCTTTTTCGCGCTTTGAACCCCTGCAACCTCAAAATGACACGGATTACGCTATCACTTAAAAACCATTGATACTATTGAAGATTTACAATGTTCACCATGGCGCAATCTGGTAGGACTTGACCGTCTCGAACTTCCCTCCAGGCCGCCGTCATTTCATCCAGGGAAGAAATGCCCTCGCAGGTGAGGAACACGCAATGGTCAGCCGTTGCTCTGTCAATAGGTGCTTGGCGTGACGCTTAAGGCCAAACGTCCAAAAACCTTGCGATGCCAGTTCGGCAATTTTTACGATGCCAAAAAAGTTCGTAACAGCTACGACAATTTCAACGATCCGCACACCCAAAGCTACGCGCAAAAGTTCACCATCACCGACACCCTGCTGTCCCTCAACGGCGGCCCGACGCCGTTTGCGGCGTTCAGTTGTCCCAAGTCGGTGGTATATGGGGCTGCGGCCGCGCAGGCGGCGGCGGGCGGCTACGGCCAGATCGGCTTCCGCAGCGCCCTGATTTGAGTCGCTTTTACGGCGGCGTTTTGGGTTGGATGGTAGGGTCATCGCGCTGCGATGACCGGGCGGGAAGTGTGGCGGCGTTTTGGGGTGGATTTGGGGGCCATTAACCGCCGATTAACGGCGGATTATTTTGGCCGATTTTTCCCGCGCCAAAATGTCCCATCTTTATCAAACCGATTCATATTTTTCTCAAACCTCCCGCGCTTTTACACTGGCGAAAAGACTGTGACCAGCCCATTGCATAGAACTCAACGCTGGCCGCGCGAGCAAATCCGCGCCGCCCGGCTCGCCCCGCTGCCGCCGCTGCTTCAACAACGCGGACTCCAGCTCGT
>Ga0181520_10013225_pt1 | contig 10451 bp, 10 predicted proteins | sample PEATcosm2014_Bin_29_FD_132451 | JGI IMG/M metagenome (GOLD analysis project Ga0181520, IMG submission 132451) | Peatland microbial communities from MTU Mesocosm Facility, Houghton, MI, USA - PEATcosm2014_Bin02_30_metaG | ecosystem: Environmental > Terrestrial > Soil > Wetlands > Peat | place... | reverse complement strand
GCGAATCAGCGTTACACACCGCGCTATCTATGGATCAAGGTAAAGCAGATCGACGGGTACGACCTTGAAACGGGAACGGACATGCGCTCGATATTCAAGACGCTTCAGAATATAGGAATCGCAAACTATGAACCGTTGGAAAATGACGTGACGCTCCCGCTCACGACCTATTCATCGATCGCTGCCATAACGCCGGAGATGGACACTGACGCAGCCGGTCAGAAGATCTCCTCATACGCGTTCGCGGATACCGATTTTGATTCTCTCTGCCAGGCCATCTATCAGAACAAAGCGGTACTCTTGCTCATCAAATGTGATGACGGGTTTTGGGGTTCTGATACCCCCACGTTTACCACTCCCAAGTACGGTCACTTCGTCGTCGCCAATGGATGCGACGAAACGAAGATTCGCATCATCGATTCAGCCGACAAAGATTTTCCGATCAAATATATCCTCAAACAGTACATCACTCCGACATTCATCATCGAAGCTGGAACAGCCATCGATATTTCCCCGACTCAAGTCCAGCAGCTCATCGACGCCGCGAAGACGGTTACGAGCGAAGTGCAGTCTTCCATCATCCCGGCCGCGCAGAAATTCCGTATCGATGCGACGCTCATTGCGCTTCTCAAATCACTCGCTTCTTTGCTCCCCAAAAAGGTCGGAACATCAGCTAACGATAAAAACATCATGATTAAAAAGATCTTCGCATCCTCAAGCACGTTCTGGAACTGGCTCGTTGTCAGCTCGGCAAATCCGCAGCAAGTCGCTTTGACGGTCCAGGGCTTCTTCAGCATGACGGTCGTGCAGACTCTCTTCGGGCTTCTGCCGTATATCGGCATCCATCCGACGTTCACGCTCACTGTAGCCGGCGCTGGCGCGGCTAGTATCGCCTATACGGTTGCCACGATCATCACGAGCGGCGTCACGCTCTATGCGCTCTTGAGAAAAGCGATCGTTTCGATCCACCACCTCGTGCCTGCATCATCGATCAACGCGCCGACCCAATAGACAAAGAGGACGAACGTCCTCTCCTGCTCCCGTGCTTCGACCCACGGGAGTGGGACAGGGCGCTCACGCGTCCTATTCGCAACTTCACAACTGAAAGGGGTAACCATGACGCTCATGGCACATACCGGCACTACGGAGCTGATGACACGGGAACAACTCGTGGACATCCTTCCGCCCGAACCCACCGACACCCACAAGCCGATCGCTCACATCCATCTTGTAAACTCCATTCTCGAATCCTTGTCGTTTCGGCATATCGCCGTCGTCAAGGAAGAGTATGCGGTCAGCAATGACGGCATGAAGCTCTTCGGCGTCCTCGACCTCGAAACGCTGGGCGATGGTTTCCGTTTTTCGCTCGGCCTCCGCAACGCGAACGACAAAAGCATGAGGCTTGGGCTCGTGGTCGGCGTCCGCGTCCTCTGTTGCGACAACATGGCGTTCTCCGGCGACTTCGAGCCGATGCTCGCCAAGCACTCGAAACACTTCGACCTCAACTCTGCCCTCGCCATCGGCATGGAACAAATGCAGCGGAACTTCAAGCCCATGGCCGACCAGATAACCAACTGGCGCGCCGCGCAGATCACAGACGGAGGCGCGAAAGAGATCATCTACCGCGCGTTCATCGAGGATCAGCTTGAAGCCCCCAAACATCTCGCCCGGATGGTTCACCACGAGTATTTCGAACCGGCCTATCCCGAATTCGCGCCGCGCACGCTCTACAGCCTGCAAAACGCGTTCACATCGGCATTCAAAACCCTCGAACCTGTCCCGCTGTTCAAATCAACGGCCAGCCTGGGAGAGTTTTTCCGCTCCATGAATTGAGGAGGGTCAATGACTCGCCACCACCGCAAACCCAAATCTCTTGGAGGAGGGATGGACAACAGGAATATCGCCCTGCTTCCCAACAAGAAACATGAGGCATGGCACTTTCTATTCAGCAATCTTCCGCCTGAACGGATCGTCCAGCTCATCAACAGCCAATTCCTCGACCCCGACTATCAGCTCATCCTTGAAAGAAAGCAACCCTTTACCGCCCACTAGTCTGGGCGGCTTTTTTACCTGTGTACAACCTGTGCTTGTGCTTTCCTGCCGTTGTGGAACGATTAGAGATGTCGCAAATCAATCTTCCGGCGTTAAATTGACCGGATGCCCAACAGGGCGGGGAGGTAGTGAAAGTACACTCCCACGATTTTGAAACATCTACCACTATTTTGCATCGCATCTATCGTTTTTACCGCCATCTTCTTCCCGACAGCCTCTTACGCCGTCCAGCCCGCTAAAACCCCGCAGACCTCAATTTCTGGCCACGGCTGGGCGTATACAGTGCCGTTTCCGGTCCATAATGCCGCCAAAATAGAGAAACTCATCCAATGCGAGAGCCAGGGCGTGAATATCGCCCATCCGGACTCCAACCACCAAATTTCCTATGGGATTCTCCAGTTCAACGGAACGTCCACTTGGGATGAGGCAGAACGCCGGTTCAGCTTCCACGGATCACCGCTCATTCCCGCAGACGCGATACACATGGCCGACATGATGATCGATGAGGGATACATCGGGCGTTGGACGTGCGCCCATCTTCTCGGCTTCGCGGATTAAACCGAATTTTAGACGCTCCGTTACTTTCGGTGTTCGCGGTTTTAGATCGGGAATAAGCGATCTTATTCGCGGTGCTAGAATTCGATTACTATGCAAAGCAAATTGCAGCCGCTCGTCGAAGTCTTCGGGTTTCCCATCGACAACATGACCGACGAAGCGGTTCGCTACCGGAAGAACAAGCTTTGCCCGTACAACAACAAGGTTCCAAACTGCACGAAGGACAAGCTGAACGACCCGCTCGGGGTGTGCGCGGTGTTCGAAAAGGACTACACGGCCGTCACCTGTCCGGTGAGGTTCCGCGAGAATTGGATCATCGTCGAGGATGGAGCTGACTTCTTTTTCCCAAAAGGGGCGAACTGGACATCTCTCACCGAAGTCCGGTTGAAAGACAAATATGGGAAGTCCGCCGGCAACATCGATCTCGTCCTCGTCTCCTACGGACGCGACGGGAAGATCAAGGATTTCGGCGCGCTTGAAGTGCAGGGCGTTTACATTTCGGGAAACGTCCGGGATCCGTTCGAGTACTACATGAAAGACCCATCCGGTCGAAAGAACATGGACTGGCGCGGCCAACCCAAATATCCAGGACCCGACTACCTCTCTTCATCGAGGAAGCGTCTCGCTCCGCAACTCATTTTCAAGGGCGGCATCCTGAACAGTTGGGGGAAGAAATCAGCGGTCGTTCTCGACCAGGGCTTTTTCAACACCCTGCCGAAACTCACCGAGGTATCAAAATCTCAGGCCGAGATCGCATGGTTCATCTATGACCTCGAACTGAACAAAAAGACGAACCGCTACGTCCTCGTCAAAAAGAGAACCGTCTACACAAAGTTCCTGGAATCGCTCGATAAGATCACTCGCTCCGATCCGGGGAATATCGAAAGCTTCCTGACCGACATCCAAAAGAAGCTCACCAAAAAACTGATCGATGGGGTTGAAGAAGAGGACGAAGCGCCACTTTTTCCAGAGGAGTAAACCCTATAATCGATTCATGAATCAGTTGGCCCTCTGGACGAGCGAGGTCTCTCTTCCCGCTCCCGTCGTGAACGTAGCGCAGATTCCCCAGAGGAGTCCCTTCCGGTATCCCGGCGGCAAGACCTGGCTCGTTCCTCACATCAGGGTATGGCTCAACAGCGTAAAGAAGCCTCGCACGTTTATTGAACCATTCGTCGGCGGCGGGATCGTGAGCCTCACCGTCGCGTTCGAAAATCTTTCCGATCACGTCATCATGGTCGAGCTCGACAAGGAAGTTGCCGCGCTCTGGCAGACTATCCTATCGGACGACAACGAATGGCTCGCCGAGCGAATCCTCTCTTTCGACATTTCCAATGAGACGGTACGGGATGAACTGGCGACCGCTCCCGCGACTCGCCGCGACATGGGCTTTCAGACCCTTCTCAAGAACCGTACCTACCACGGCGGTATTTTGGCTCCCGGAAGCGGCGTCTTGAAATACGGCGAGAATGGTAAAGGGGTCAAATCCCGCTGGTATGCGCAGACCCTCGCAAAGAGAATCCGGAACATCGCGCATGTCCGCGACAGGATCACGTTCATTGAAGGAGACGGCATCAAGGTCATCAAAAAATATGCCGCGCAAAAGACGGCGGCATTTCTGATAGATCCTCCGTACACGGCAGGCAAGAATGGCAAGCGCGCCGGCAAGCGCCTTTACACCCACTTCGAGCTCGACCATGACGAACTGTTCCGACAGGCAGAGAAGATCAAGGGTCAGCTTCTCATGACCTACGACAATGCCGACGAAGTAAAAGAGATGGCGGAGCGCCAAGGGTTCGAGACCGGATTGATCTCCATGATGAACACCCACCACGCGACCATGCAGGAACTCATCATCGGCCACGACCTTGGATGGGCGTCCAGCCTCTAAATAAAAAAAGCGAGCCTTTAACCCGATAAATCGAGTGGCTCGCCCGACCAGCTCCGTTTTTGAGACGCTTTACGCTGGCCTATACATATATACAACGGGCGAGCTTGCCAATAGGTTACTTCTATGATGTGAAAAAAGTTATCCCCAGTTTTTCTTGACGGCGATTTTAGATCGCTCATACTGAAAACAATTCAATAACAGGAAAGCCCTTGCACGCTTTCACATCGGTATCAGTTTCCTCGCAAGGGCTTACTGGTATCGAGTTGAAAGCGTTTTTATTTCATGGTTCGTTGATGGGGGAGGAGAAATCCTCCGAGGGGAAGCGCGGAAAGGCACGCGGGGAGAGCAACGCGAGTGAATGCCGAGTACCGACAAGTCAAACTATCTCTCACATTGTTTGGCGACTGGTAGCTCCAGTCCTTCCCCACCAGCGAATCATGACGCGCAAGGGATAATACGGGGCGCGACAACCAGACCCGTTCCGCTGACCGCTTGTTGCCAAGCAAAATGGCAATCCAAAACTCAAGTTGATGAGTAAGCAGTCGCGGCTCCTCTCCGCCGATTTTTTCGAAAAAGAATCTGGGGGAGGGGGGCTGTATCCAGAAATCTAAGTTGAGTAAGTAAATAGGATGAAGATTAAGACCATCAAGTGGAGAGACAGCCGGATGTATATTGAGCAGCAATCCCAAAAGGATGAGTTCGATGTATGCATCATTCAGAGTGTAGGCTACGTTATCCACGAAGATAAGGAAAAGGTCGTATTGGCTGGGGACATCCTCGAAACCGATGCGCGCCGCGTGATCGTAATTCCTAAAGAGAACATCATCAAATGACCCATCCCAACGGCGACATCTCAAAAGCCTGTCAGCGCGGAAACTGTGAAGCGTGTTTCGTGTGCAACCACGGGTGTCACGATGAGCAGGAAAAAATCGCCGACAGTTCCTTGAAAGCTGATTAGAACTCCCCGCCATACTCCGGAAAGGCGACGCTAGTCCCGATCAGCTTCCAATGAAATGCACCCAATGTCCAAATGAGATAAGCCGGTTCAGTCATGCGAAGTTGTGTTTCGATTGCAAAGCGAAAAGGAATCGCGATCGCTATATCCCTAAGAAGCCCACGACAATTTTACGGCGGCTTCGAGAGCATCCTGGCGGCTTTTCACCCAAGGAGAGTAGTGCTTTTCTGTCGTCCGTATTGACCGATGTCCAAGCAAAATTGAAACCGTTTGAAGAGCAACTCCGCGTTGTAGAAGCTCTACTGCGAAAGTATCCCGCAGCCGATGTCCGTGGCCGGTTGGAATCCCTGCGATCACAAATAGATTCTTTAGCCGCTCTTGCCACTGGGTTATCGAGCTCTTCAGCTTCCCCGCGCCCGACCAAAAATAATACGGATTCCCTTCCTCGCAATCACGTAGAGATTCTAGAACATTGGAAGGGAGGGGAACTTGTACCGGAGCGCCGGTCTTCGCCTGGTACAGAAAAAGTCGCCCGTTAGAATCAATCCGATCACGCTTCAATGAAACACAATCAGAAATCCGCAGGCCCGAATATCGCATTAGCAAGACAAGAGCTTTTAACTGTCGCTGTATTCTTACGGGCGCTTGAGCGTGGATTTCCCCATACACATCGAGTGCCGTCAGAATGTTGCTCCACTCATCTTCGGAATAAGGCAACGTGGGCGCAATCTTGCCTTGAGGCAGCTTTACTGCTTTTGCCGTATTCCTATCAATCCATCCCGACGCCTCGCAAAAAGAAAAGAACGAACGCAGCCGTTCGAGCTTCTTTGAAGCGGAAATAGGCGACAGCTTCCATCCCTCCCGGAACTTGCGGAGATCGTCTACACTTATGGACTTCACAGCCAGCGTACCGAACTGACTGGTCAATTCACGGGTAAGAAGATTGTATTTCGAGGTTTGCGCGGAGCCGATGCCGCGCGATTTCACGTCCGCAAGGAACCGATCACACGCATCTTCGACGCTCACGTTCTCCACCGGCCCCGCGACTTCCCATTCCATGATGAGCCGGTTGGCCGCTTCCCAATTCGTGAGATCCAACGACTTCCGAATGGGTGTCCCGCGCAACACTCCCTGAACCCAGATGGGACACGAACACTTCGAGCGCCGGGCGGTACTCTTGCAGGACGCGCGGTGGCGGCGGTAGAGAGTGAGCATGAAATATTCTAGTACATTTTAAGGACGCGATTCCATTGAAATCTCTATCTTGTTCGTTCTAAAGTACTTGTTATGGTGCCGGGAGGGGGGGTCGAACCCCCATGCCCCGAAGGGCGGCGGATTTTGAGACCCTAGCCCAGGATTTTCAAGTGTCGTATTTCCCTTTGTTTACAGCGTGTTAGATGCTATGACGGTGAGGTTCTATACGGTCCTGTGAGGCCCATTTTTGGCGGTTTGGGCACAGTTTGGGCACAGTTTCCTCTCTGGTCTGGAGTCTGTTAGGTTTTGGAGTTGGTTGAGCCTGGCGAGCCATGCGCTACCGGAACAGAGTAAATCGGCCTGAATGCGAGCGCAAGTGTATCGATTGCGCCGGGTGATCCGTTCAATAATTACTTGCGTTAACACAGCGTGTTGTACTTGTTTTAGCACGGCATAATATACTTGTATTTACGCAGCATAATAAACGTGTAATCACCCACAAGGAGTGCCATGGCGACACCAAACCAAAAACTAGCGGCATCTCTGAGCGTTCTTCGGGAGCTTCAGAAAGACGGGCGTCGTGTTTTTCAATCGGGTGAGCTGAGCCGAGTTCATCGGGACCGACTTCTGAAGCACGGATTTCTGCAGGCTGTTATGAAAGGCTGGCTGATCTCAGCCAGCCCAGATGCACAGACTGGAGACAGCACCCCATGGTTCGCCTCCTTCTGGGAGTTTTGCGCGCGATATTGCAATGAACGATTCGGAGAAGAGTGGCACCTTTCACCGGAACAATCGCTTTTGCTCCACGCAGAAAACACCGTCATTCCATCTCAAGCAATCATCTACAGCCCCCGAGGTCATAACAACGCGATCGAGCTGCTCTTTCGAACGTCGCTCTATGACCTCAAGGAGCCGCAACCGCCGGCGCGCAACGACCTAGTCGTCCGCGATGGTTTGCGACTCTTTTCTCCCGCCGCAGCGCTGATTCGGGTTCCGGAATCATTTTTCACTCGCAACCCAATTGAAACCCAGGTGCTATTCGGGGCTGTTCGTGATGCTTCTGAGATCCTGAGACCACTTTTGGACGGCGGACATTCGGCCGTTGCCGGACGTCTCGCAGGTGCTCTGCGTCATGTTGGACGCGTCGAACTAGCTGTCGAAATCCTTTCTACTATGAAGGTGGCGGGCTATGACGTTCGTGAGACAGATCCGTTTGACGCTGTGCCGCGCGTTTTTTCCATTGCAGAGCCTATGGATGCACCCATCGTGGGAAGGCTTCAAGCCATTTGGGCAGCATCGCGGAATGCTGTCCTTGAAAGCTTCCCAAAACCGAAGGGCCTGCCAAAGAACAGCACAGAATACCTGAAATTCGTTGACGGAATTTACCGGAGCGATGCGTACCATTCGCTGTCTATCGAGGGCTACCGTGTAAGTCCCGAGTTGATCGAGAGAGTAATGTCTGGAGCATGGGACCCAGCGCACCACGAAGCCGACCGGCAAAGCCGGGATGCTTTGGCCGCGCGCGGGTATTGGCAGGCATTTCAAAAGGTGAAGGGAGCTGTGTCCAGAGTGCTGGCAGGCGAGAACCCTGGAACGGTAGCCAGAACGGAACACAGAGAGTGGTACAGAGAGCTTTTTGAGCCGTGCGTGGCCTCTGGCCTGATCCCAGCTTCGGCGCTTGCCGGCTATCGCAATGACGCCGTCTACCTGCGAAACTCCCGGTATGTGCCTCCTCGTTGGGAAACCGTTCGAGATGCCATGCCTGCGCTTTTCGACTTGATAGAAGCTGAATCGGAGCCGTCGTGCCGGGCCGTGCTCGCTCATTGGCTCTTCGGCTATATCCACCCGTATCCCGATGGCAACGGCCGCATGGCTCGCTTTTTAATGAATGTGCTGCTGGCCTCTGGTGGGTATCCATGGACCGTGGTGCGGGTTGAAGATCGCGCGGAGTATCTGAGTGCATTGGAGCGCGCAAGCATCGATCTAGATGCGAGGCCCTTCGCCGCATTTATCGCGGAGCGAGTAACCTGGTCGGTCTAGAAGACGAATCTACCGGCTGGGGAATAAGCTAGGCTGCCTCTTTCCGGTCGGTAATTCCGTGCCTATCCCTCTGCACCATGGGTTTTTTGAGAATTACGAAGATATTCTGATGTCAAGAAACTGGTATATGCCGACGGAGAACCGTCTTGAACAAGGTCGATGGCGAATTTTCGAACTCTGGGGTATCCCCCGCAGAAGTGCAAAGACTGCGGGAAGAGAACCTCCGTCTGCGAAGTCTATTGAGCGCACACGGAATTCAAATTCCAGATACTACAACATCCGCTAATGATTCCCTTCAAGTCTCCAATTCCGCCACAGAATCGTGGACTCCAGGAGTCAACACGGCCGAGCAGCGAATCGCTCTATTCCGCAGTCTCTTCCGTGGTCGTGAGGATGTCTTTGCCATTCGCTGGCAAAACGACGACGGGCGATCTGGATACATGCCCAAAGCGGATCGTGACTGGAAATCGTATTTAGGTGCCAAAGAGGAAGATCGTAAGAGAGTTGATCGCCTAACGCGAAAGTATAGGCCGCTCACCGATGACGTCGTCCGCGAGCATCTTGTTGGCGAGCATACAGTCGGGCTCTATCCGCTTCTACAGGACGAAACATGCTGGCTGCTGGCGGTCGATTTTGACAAGAAGACATGGCAGCAAGACGCCGCTGCATTTCTCACGGTCTGTCGTGAACTCGAAGTGCCAGCGGCCCTGGAGCGCTCACGGTCAGGAAACGGGGGCCACGTGTGGATATTCTTTGAGCGCGCAATCCCTGCCACAACCGCACGAAAACTTGGGTGCGTAATCCTCACTCGAACCATGGAATCACGCCATCAGATAGGACTAGATTCATATGACCGCTTCTTTCCGAACCAGGACACAATGCCGAAAGGAGGGTTTGGCAACCTGATCGCGCTTCCGCTGCAGAAGGCCCCGCGGGCAAACGGAAATAGCGTTTTTATTGATGCAGAGTTCCGTCCCTATCCGAATCAATGGGTGTTTCTGGCGAGGATCAAGAGGATGTCCATTGCGTCCGTCGAAGCCATAATACTTGAAGCGCAAAGGCGGGGAGACCTCATCGGTGTCAGAATTAGCGTTGCCGAAGATGATGACATCGACTCCTGGATGCTCCCGCCGTCGCGTACGAGAGCTGATCGTCAAATACCCGGACCCTTCCCAAAACAGGTCCAAGTGGTTCAGTCGAATCTTGTATATGTTGAGAAAAATGGGCTACCTTCTGCAATGTTGAACCGGCTCTTACGCTTGGCAGCATTTCAAAATCCTGAGTTCTATAAAGCACAGGCTATGCGCCTTCCGACATTCAACAAGCCGCGAGTGATCGCCTGTGGCGAGGATCTCGCGAACTACATCGCATTGCCGCGCGGCTGTATAGCGGAAGTCGCGCAGCTACTTGAAACACATCGAATCAATATGGTGATTCGTGACGAACGCTTTGCTGGGCATGCAATTAACGTGGAGTTCGCCGGTCAGCTGCGCCCGGCGCAACAGGATGCCGCCAACGTGATCGCCGAACATGACCAGGGAATTCTCTGCGCTCCCACTGCATTCGGAAAAACCGCTTTGGCCGCTTGGATGATTGCTGCACGGAAAGTCAATACCCTCGTGCTGGTGCATCGTCAGCAATTGCTCGATCAATGGCACGCAAGATTGGCAATGTTTCTGAACATTCCAGCCAAATCAATAGGGCAAATTGGCGGAGGAAAAAGCGAGCGGACTGTGTTGGTCGATATTGCCATCATCCAGAGTACTC
>Ga0181520_10013224_pt1 | contig 10452 bp, 7 predicted proteins | sample PEATcosm2014_Bin_29_FD_132451 | JGI IMG/M metagenome (GOLD analysis project Ga0181520, IMG submission 132451) | Peatland microbial communities from MTU Mesocosm Facility, Houghton, MI, USA - PEATcosm2014_Bin02_30_metaG | ecosystem: Environmental > Terrestrial > Soil > Wetlands > Peat | place... | reverse complement strand
CACCCGCTTGGGTCCACCGTCCCGCCCACGACGTCAGGCGGCAAATACTTTTGCAAGGCCAGCGCCGGCGCGCTGTAGGTGGGCTGCGTCGGGTATTTGTTTCCCGCCAGCGCTACGCCGGTTAAAGGGTCGACCAGCGGAATCGCGGCGTGAGTTGAATTGCAGGGATTGCTGCCGGTTACGCCGGGTACGCCGTCCGTCACGGAAAAGTCGCCGGTCAGGTTCGCCGCCGTCGGCACCGTGGCCTGGGTATTCGACTGCGTTTGGTCCGCATCCCAGCGCTGGTAGGCCGCGAACGCGAACATCTTGTTGCGCTTGACCGGTCCGCCGAACACTCCGCCGAACTGATTCTGATGGAGAGTATCTTTCGGCGAACAAGTCGTCTTCGGAGCCACCGGATTACAAGTGGAGAAAAAGTTCGTCGCGTCAATGTAGTTGTTGCGGATGAACTCGAATCCCTCGCCGTGAAACTGATTCGATCCCGACTTCGTCACCACATTCACCATGCCACCAACGTGCCCACCGTCCTGCGCGCCCAGGTCCGTCGATTCCACGCTAAATTCGCTCACTGCGTCAGGGAACGGATAGGGGAGGTTGCCATTGGCCATGTAATCCTGGTTGTCGCCGCCGTCCAGACGCCACAGCGTCGTATTGCCCCCGCCGCCGGCGATCGAAACTGAAATTGTCTGGTAAGAATACTTGCTGCCCGTGAAGTCGCCCGCGGGCGCCGGGCTCGAGCCGCCCGATGCCGTGATCAACGCCGTCATCTGCCGTCCGTTCAGCGGCATCTCAGTCACTTCACTCGAATCGATCGTCTGCTTGAACGTCGGGTCTTCGGTCTGCAGCGCCAGCCCTTCGGCCTGAACCTCGACACTTTGCGAAGCTGTGCCCACTGCGAGCGCCGGATTGATGGCGATACTGCTGCCGACCTCAAGCACAATTCCCTTTTGTTCGTAGGTCTTGAATCCAGCTGCCGTCACAGTCAAATCGTAGGTCCCGATAGAAACGCTCGGAAACAGATAGACGCCGCTGGCGTCGCTCACGGTGGTGTGCCTCACCGCCGTTGCCTCATCGGTCAGCGCGACGTTGGCACGGGCCACGACAGCTCCGGTTGCGTCCGACACGGTTCCCTGAACGCTGGCCGTACCGGCGATTTGCGCGCGGACCCCTGCCGGGACAAGCGTGAAAGCGGTTACACCAAGGGCCAAAAACAGGCACATGGCCCGCCGCAGCGGACGCATTTCCTGCTGAGCCTCTGAACTTCTACTGGCTTGTTGCATCGTTTCCTCCTCAAGTAAGTCGGTTGGTTTTGCGATGATCGGCGCCGCGGCTTCAGTTTTCGCCTGCTTGCGTTGAATGGAACCAAGAGTCTGTTTGTTTTTGAGACAGTGGTCAGACCACAGCCGATTCGCGAACTATCGTTACAAGCGACATGAACCGCTGTCAAGGATTTTTTCAAGGAGCTATCCTCGATCATTAGCGAATTGGGTACAGTGGTCGAACCACAGCCGATCCGCGAGCCAGGGTTACAAGTGACACGCCCGAATAGAGACCTGCGGGGGCACGGTTGTAAGATTGGACCCAACCAATTCTTCACGCAGCAATTGAGTCTTCCCTCGGAAATACTCGGGCCTGACGTTTGGACCTTCCCGCCGCCTGAAGGCGGCAGTCCCATGGGTTGCGAAGACCCTGCGGAACCAAATAGACAGAATTCACGATCGGGCGACCGGCTTCGCGCAGCGGGGGTCGAGCGGGTCCTCGTCCGCTGGGGGGCTAGAGCAGTTTCGGAATTAACGTAGGCTTTTGGGGAGCATTGAGAGGTGTCATTTACTTCCACCCCACAGACGAAGACCTGTCTGCGGGGACCCCGGCTTGATGAAAATGACACTTTGCAGTGTGCTTTCGGTCTACACCAATTCCAAAACCGCTGTAGTCCCCGGTCCCTGCTTTTCCGGTACACCCGGCCCGCCGGTTACCGCGCCGGATTCAAATCCCGAAGGGCTGCTAAATCCTGCCCCTTAGGGCCGGTGCGAGAATGCATCGCGTGGGCAACCGTAGCATAAACAGCGCGCATCAAACGCTTTAGTCCAAGAAGTGAACTTCCCATCCGGCGTCCTCGCCCCCGCGGACACCTTTTTGCGGAGCCTCATCGCGAAGACCTGAGAGTTGCAAATTGCCTGAGCGTGCGAACACGGATCCAAACCAGTGCACCACCCGGCGCGCATCGTCGCGCCGGTCACGGCACTGGGCTGGCAAAAAGATGATTCAGGCTGTTCTGTTCGCAGCAGCTTCCGCAACTGCTGCGCAAGACGGAACCGGCCAAATCCAAACTGCCGACAATGACCCCCAGGAAAACCTGAAGCAAATGAGCCTGGAACAATTGGGCGAAATCGAGGTCACTACCGTCTCCAAAGAACCGGAGGAGGTCTGGAAAACGGCGGCGGCGATTTACGTGATCACGCAGGAGGACATCCAGCGCTCCGGGGCCACGAACATCCCCGAGGCATTACGCCTGGCGCCGGGAGTTGAAGTGGCGCGCATTACCTCTGGCGAGTACGCCATTGGTATTCGCGGGTTCAACAGCCGCCTCTCGCGCTCCGTCCTCGTGCTGATTGATGGCCGCACGGTCTACTCGACGTTCACTGCCGGCACCTATTGGGAAACGCAGGACGTGCTGATGAAAGACATCGACCGCATTGAAGTCATTCGCGGTCCGGGCGGGACGATCTGGGGACCGAACGCGGTCAACGGGGTCATCAACATCATCACCAAGGACACGAAAGACACCCAGGGCATGCTCGGCACGGCCGGCGGGGGCAGCGTCGAGAGGGTTTTCGGAGACGCCCGCTACGGCTCCGGCAATGGCAAGGGGTTCACCTACCGAGCCTACGTGAAAGGATTTGGATGGGAGCCACAGTACCACTCCGATGGCGACAACTACGACGACTGGGATAGCGGCCAAGGCGGCTTCCGGATGGACTGGAGCGCGCGTGCCCGCGATCGCTTTCGACTTCAAGGCGATGTCTACGGCCAGGTCTTTGGTGAGAGAGCCACACTCTCAACCTACAACCCGCCCACCAACTCCGACCTGAGCGGCGATGCTTCTCTCTACGGAGGAAACATCCTTTGGAACTGGACGAAAGTGCAGGGGGAAGGCAGGGATTTTCAGCTCGCCGCCTACTATGCCCACGACACACGGAATGAGATTAATTTCGGCGACATCCGCAACACTTTCAACGTAGATTTTGTCGATCGCTTCCCCTTGTCTCGCCAGGAAGTTTCGTGGGGCCTCACCGTGCGAGCCAGCCACGGAAACGAAGTCGAGGTCGGTTCCGGACTCACCTTTACGCCGCCGCAGAGGACCGACCAGCTCTATCAGGGATTCGTTCAGGACGAAGTCTCGCTCGTCAGGAATCGGCTATCGCTCGTAGCGGGCACCAAGGTTCTGAAAACGAACTACACCGCGGTTCTCGCCGAACCGAGCGCCCGGCTTTTGTACACGCCGGCTGGCTCCCAGACCGTTTGGGCAGCGTATACGCACGGACTGCGCACCCCAGCCGACGTCGAGCGGGATTTCAATCTCTCAAGTTTCTTGGGTTATGCGCCCAGCGGCCTGCCGGAATTCGCACGCTTCAGTGCCAATCCGCGCTTCAGGTCGGAGGAGTTGAACGGCTACGAGCTCGGCTACAGGGGCCTTGAGGGGCCGAGTTTCTACCTCGACATCGCCGGCTTCTACAACCATTACGGCGATCTCTTCAGCGAAGACCTGCTGGGACCTTCGTACGTCGAGACGAGCCCCGCTCCCACACACGTTCTGATCCCCGCGCAATTCGGCAATGGGCTGGTGGCGTCGACAACAGGGGTGGAAGTAGCGCCGGAATGGCGTCCGGAGCCCTGGTGGCGCCTGCGCGGTTCGTATTCCTTTCTGGATATGCACGTGAAGAGAGGCACGCACTCAATGGACATCGGCAGCGCGCCCATCGTGCAAGGCTCCAGTCCGGAGCACCAGGCGCTCATACAAAATGGATTTGACTTGCCCAAATCGGTCAGCATAGACACTAAGGTGCGATACGTCAGTGCCCTGCCTGGTATCTCGGTGCCTTCGTATTGGACCGGTGACGCTACGGTCGGGTGGTCTGTGACGCATCACATTCAGTTGACGGCCGTTGGCCGGAATCTTTTTCAGCCTCACCATGTTGAGTCCGACTACGATCCCGGCCCTGCAGTCGGAATCCGGCGCGAATTCTATGGCGAGATCACGTTCAGTAAGTGAGCTGGCCCCGCTGGAGCGAACTGCTGCAACTTTCTCTCCAGGCTCCACAACCCGGCTAGCGAAGGCGTTTGTCCCGCCGCGGGGGTTTACATCAGCCGCAGCGCGTCCACGTCCACGATCAGATTGCGGCGCGGGACGTCCTTTTCTGCCGCGTGAGCGAGCATGCCGCGCAGCGCTTCGTTTAGCGCCTTGCGGTTTGCGCTCTTGAGAATCAGGTGGAAGCGGTAGACGTTCTTGATGCGCGCAATGGGCGCGGTGCAGGGCCCAAGCACCCGCACCGCTCCGCTGTTTTGGTTTTGGAGCAGATATTTGCCTAAGATGCCGGCCCACCCCGCTGCTTCCTCCAGCTTTTGCGACTGCACCAGGACGTTGGCCAGCGCGCCGAAGGGCGGGTAGTGCATCATGCGCCTGAATTTCAACTCGCGCTCGGCAAAGGTAGCGTAATCGTGGGTGGTAGCGGCGAGGATCGCGTAGTGATCGGGATAGTAGGTCTGCACCACCACGCGACCGGGCAGATCGCCGCGGCCGGCGCGCCCGCTGACCTGCGTCATGAGTTGGAAGACGCGCTCGGCCGCGCGAAAGTCCGGCATGGAAAGCGCGTGGTCGCAGCCGACGACGCCCACCAGCGTGACGCTGTGAATGTCATGCCCCTTGGCGATCATCTGCGTACCGACGAGCAGATTGATCTCGCCCGAGTGCAGCCGCGCGAGCAGATGCTCAAGGTCGTAGCGCCCGCGGACCGTGTCGCGATCCATGCGCCCGATGCGTGCGCCGGGAAAGATCTCGGCGAGCTTTTCTTCTCCTTGTTGCGAGCCCGCGCCGAGATAGAACAGGTGCTCGCTGTCGCACTTGGGACAGCGAGCCGGAACCGTGCGCTTGTAGCCGCAGTAGTGACACTCCAGGCGCTGGCCGGCGAGCGCCTCGGCGTTCGAGTCCGATTGCGCTTTGTGGTGCGTGAGCGAGATGGCGCAGTTCTGGCATTCGAGTTTTACTCCGCAGGATCGGCACATGACGGCGAAGGAGTAGCCGCGGCGGTTGAGCAGAATGAGCGCCTGCTCGCCGCGCTCGAGCGCCGCCTTGGTCTGTTCGACAAGCGATCGCGAGAAGAGATCGTTCCGGGCGGACTCCTGAAATTCGCGGCGCATGTCGACGAGCTCGACCTCGGGCAGCGGACGGTTCATGACGCGGTCGCGCAGCTCGATGCGCGTGTACTTGCCGCTCTCGGCATTTTGCCAGCTTTCAAGCGAGGGCGTGGCCGAGCCCATGACCACGACGGCGCCGGCAAGTTTGGCGCGCATCACGGCAACATCGCGAGCGTTGTAGCGCGGCGTTTCCTCCTGCTTGTAGCTCTGGTCATGCTCCTCGTCGACGAGGATCAATCCGAGATTCGGCGCGGGCGCGAAGATTGCCGAACGCGTGCCGACGACGATGGGCGCGTCGCCGCGACGGATGCGGCGCCACTGCTCGCTGCGCTCCTCGGGCGTGAGCGCCGAGTGCAGCAGCGCCACCTTCTGCCCGAATGCCTGGTCGAGCAGACCGGCCATCTGCGGCGTGAGCCCAATTTCGGGAACGAGCAGGATCGAAGTCATGCCGCGGTCGAGCACCTTCTGCATTGCGGCGAGATAGACGGCTGTTTTTCCCGAGCCGGTTACGCCATAGAGCAGGAACGGATGGAACGCTCCGATCGCGCCGGTGATTGTTGCCAGCGCGTCGATCTGCGCGAGGTTGAGGTAGATTGGCTCGGACGACGGAGTGAGGCCGCCGAGCCGAAACGCCTCAGGCCGCTCGTCGATGCGCACCAGACCGCGCCGGACTAACGTCTGGAGAGTCGACGAGGGAAGATCGCGACGGCGCAGCTCAGCCAGAGGCAATTCGCCGCCGCTGGCCGCGAGCTCCGCCAGAATCGTCGTCTGCTTCTCAGTGAGCGCGGGCAGGCGGCCATCGCCTGTCAGCACCGCGAACCGCTCCATGCGCCGCGCATCGCGCTCGGCGGCTGCCGTTTCGCGCGCAATCCACTTCTTGCGAGCCATGGCGGCCAGGAGCGGGAGGGACGCGGCGGTTGCGGTTCGCAGCGTTGACACTTTGACAGGCTCGCCTGACGACAGACGCTCCAGAACTCGCCGCTCCATGTCCTGGCCTTCATGGGAGAGCCTGCCGCGCCGGCGGACTTGCGGCGCGATTCCCTTCCCCTGGTCGCCGTCCATGCTTCGCGCGAGAACGTCACGGCCGAGATCGGTGAGGCGGTAGTAGACGGTGCGGCGGACTTCCGCAGCCAAAGGAAGCATGGCGCGCAGCACCTCGCCGAGCGGCGCCAGGTAGTATTGCGCGATCCACTCAGCCAACTCGAGCAGATGGTCGCTGAGCAGCGGCTCCTCGTCGAGCACGGCCTCGAGATACTTGACCTCGACCTCCGCCGGAGGCTTGGCGTCGATCGCCGTCACCACGCCGATGAGCTTCTCATTGCGGAAGGGCGCAATGACGCGCGCGCCACGCTGAGGGCGCTGGCCCAGGCGCACGCCGTAGGTAAACGTGTGGTCCAGCGGCACGGGCAGCGCGACTTCGCAATATGCGGGCATGGGAGACAAGATTCAGTGTAGGGGATGCGGCGGGGTGGTGCGTCGAGGCGGGCCTTAGGATCCTCGGCGTCGTGGTGCTTTGACGGGAGCCAGATTTGAACTCGCTTTGACAAGTGACAATTTTCACTTTACAGTGTATTCTTGTGATCAGAAGTTTCAAGCACCGCGGTCTGAAACGGTTTTATGAACGCGGCGACCCGCGCGGAATACGGCCCGACTTGCTGGATAGGGTCGATGATATTCTCGGCCGACTTGACCAAGCCGAGACGCCACTCGCTATGAACCTTCCCGGTTATCGTCTGCATAAGCTGACAGGTGACCTCAAAGGTTTCTGGTCTGTCACGGTGACTGCAAATCGGCGTATCATCTTCCGTTTCGAGGATGCAGATGCGTTCGATGTCGAATTGATTGACTACCACTAGCGAACCCCAGGAGTAAACCCATGCCGATGAAGAATCCACCGCATCCAGGCCGAAGCATTCGAAATGCATGCCTTGAACCCTTGGGGCTGTCGGTTACCGAGGGCGCAAAGATCCTCGGTGTAACGCGCCAGGCACTCAACAACGTGATCAACAGCAAGTCGGGCATCAGCCCGGAGATGGCGATCCGGCTCTCCAAGGCCTTTGGCAGCACACCGGAAACGTGGCTGCGGATGCAACTTTCCTACGACCTCGCGCAGGCCCGCAAGAACGAAAGCAAAATCAAGGTACGGCGGCTGCGCGCGGCGTGAGGGCGGCGCAGCGTACGGAACGGCTCAGGTTTTCGCGGGGGCTTTCAGGCCGAGCTCTTTCATTGCGATCTGCAGGTCGGCCCAGGCTTCTTTCTTTTGCCGCGGATCGCGCAGCAGAAACGCCGGGTGATAGGTGACGATCAAACTCATCCCGCGAAATGCGTGTACGCGCCCTCGCAGCCCTGCAAGCGGTTGCCGCGCGCCCAACAGATAAGTTGCCGCCGTCGCGCCGAGCGCCACGAGAACCTGCGGGCGAACCACGTCAATTTGGCGAAAGAGGAACGGCGAGCAGGTGTTGGCCTCTTCGGGTTCCGGCGTGCGGTTGCCCGGCGGCCGGCACTTGACGATGTTGGCGATGTAGCACTCCTCGCGCTTGAGGCCCATCGCCGCGATCATGTTGTTGAGCAGTTGGCCGGCGCGGCCCACGAAGGGCAGGCCCTGCGCGTCCTCATCAGCTCCGGGGCCTTCACCCACAAACATCAACCGGGCAGCGGGATTGCCGACACCAAAGACGATAGTGTGGCGCCCCGTGTGCAGGGCGCAGCGTGTACAGTCGCCGAGGTCTTCGCGGATCAGCTGCAATGCGGCGGCGCGTTCCTCTGCGGGAACGGCGGCAGCGATCTCGGGAGGCGCGGAAAAGTTTTTGCGAGGTTTGATCGTGGGTTCCTCTCCAAAAAAGTTCTCCTGCAGTGCTGCCGGTTCGGTCGCGGATTGTGCCGCAGCCGCAATTGCAGCCTGCAAGAGCCCCTCTCGTTCCGCCAACTCTTCAGCCACGCTTCGGCCCAGAATGGGATCGTCGATTGCGGTGACCGGCTCCACATCTCTGCGATAGAAGTCGGTGAGCCCGAGATCGCGGTAGAACTTGAGCCGCTCGGCCAGAGCGTCGCGGGTGGCGGAATCGAGTACGCGCGGCAAGCAGCTTACTCCACGATGAGCTGGTGGCGCCGGCCCGCACCAACAGGAACGCTCTCGTCCAGCACTCGGTTCTGAATGGCCTTCTTCTTGCGCGCTTCCACATCGCGCTCGTCATCCAATTCGACGACGACGGATTGGGGACGGCGGAGAGCGAGAATCTCGTCGAAGATGCGGTCGGCTAATTGGCGCTTGGGCATTTGCGGCAGCTCAACGGAGGTGGCGCGGGTGAGGAACGTGGCCGCATTGGTGTCGGAGTCGATGCCGACGCCCTCGCCGGCCACATCGTTCACCACAATCGCGTCAACGCCCTTGGCGAGAAGCTTGGCGCGGCCGTTCTCCATGCGATTTTCAGTTTCCGCGGCGAAGCCCACGATGAGCTGGCCAGGACGACGGCGGCGGACGACTTCGGCGAGGATATCTTCGGTGGGCGCCAGCTCGAGGGTCAGCGGACCGGTGCGCTTGAGCTTTTGTGCGGAGACGGCGATGGGGCGATAGTCGGCAACGGCGGCGGCTTTGATGACAAGCGTAGCCTCGTTCATGCTGGCGAGGACAGAGTTGCGCATCTCGTCCGCGGTTGTGACCCTGAGGATTTCGCAATGCGCGGGCGCTTGCAGGCTCGACGGTCCGCTGATCAAAATCACCCTGGCGCCACGGCTGCGTGCAGCTTCAGCCAGCGCATAACCCATTTTGCCGCTGGAACGATTGCCGATGAAGCGCACCGGGTCGACGGCCTCGCGCGTGCCGCCGGCGGTGACCAGCACCACTTCACCGGCCAGATCGCGACGACGGCCGAGTACTGCGACCACCGCCGCGCCAATCGTCTCCGGCTCCGCCATGCGACCGGCGCCTACCATGCCGCAGGCCAGCTCGCCCGTTCCCGGTTCGACAATGGTCACGCCGCGCTGCCGCAGAGTTTCAATATTTGCCTGTGTAGCGGGATGGTTCCACATGTTCACATTCATCGCCGGCGCAACGACGACCGGAGCAGCGGTGGCGAGATAGAGCGTGGAGAGAAAATCGTCGGCGATGCCGTGAGCAAACTTGGCCAGAATATTGGCGGTGGCGGGAGCGACAACCAGCGCGTCGGCCCATTGCGCCTCAGCGATGTGATCGATGCCGTTCTGCTCCGGTACGGCCGCGCCGGGGTCGCCTTCATCCCAAAGGCTGGTGATGACCTTATGGCCGGTGAGTGCGGCAAAGGTCAGCGGCTGCACAAACTTCTGCGCCGACGCGGTCATCACCACATGCACCTCGACGGTCTGGCGCTGCAGCGCGCGCACCAGTTCGGCCGCTTTGTACGCGGCGATTCCACCGGAGACGCCCACGACGACTCTCATGTCTCGATTGTAGTTCAGGGGAAGGTGAACAGGGGTCAGGCATCAGGGGCAGGATGGCCTTGCTGAATCTTCACCCCTGATCCCTGACCCCGCCCTTTTAGCTGAGAAGGATGGGGATCGCCGGACCCTCGACCAGTGGCTTGGTGACTTCGACCTCGCGCTTGACGTAAGCGATTTTGCCTGCTTCGACCTCTTCCTGCGCAATCCGGCATGCCTTGGTTGATCGCGTGGAGACCAGCGCCTGGGAGCCGTTCTGTATTTGGCGTGCGCGACGTGCGGCCACCAGAACTTTGCGGTAGTTGGAATCGAAATGGGTCTCAATCGTCATCGGGTTCATCTCCAAAGGGAAGCTGCTGCTGGCCGGAGTCGCCGTCGATGCCAAAGGCCTCCAGCACAGGTTTGAGCCGCTCCTGCGAGTTCGCTTGCAAGCAGGCTGCGGCAACCTCCAAAACACGACGGGAACGATAGGCGATCACTTCGCCATTGCGGAAGAATCGTTCGGAAAGCACGATGGCTTCCAGTTGCGCTACCGCCCGGTCGAGAACGTCATTGACCAGAATATAGCTGTATTGGCGATAATTCTCAATCTCCTCGCGCGCCTGGCCGAGACGGCGAAACAAT
>Ga0181520_10013221_pt1 | contig 10454 bp, 7 predicted proteins | sample PEATcosm2014_Bin_29_FD_132451 | JGI IMG/M metagenome (GOLD analysis project Ga0181520, IMG submission 132451) | Peatland microbial communities from MTU Mesocosm Facility, Houghton, MI, USA - PEATcosm2014_Bin02_30_metaG | ecosystem: Environmental > Terrestrial > Soil > Wetlands > Peat | place... | reverse complement strand
GGACCGGCCGAAGAATAACCTGGCGAAAACCCGTAGGACGGATTGCTAATCCGTCCGCGATTTCAAGACGGATTAGCAATCCGTCCTACGGCCAAACACGGAAGTTATTTATCGTCCGGACCTCAGTGCCGTAGCGTAGCGATCTCGACCATCTGCCCTTCAGATGCGGCCGACTGAAGGCAGGCATCCAGCACCTGTTGAGTCTTCAGGACTATGTCGCCCCAAGACTCGTCCGGCCTGCCCGAGAGGGCCAGCGCCGCGAACTTGCGGAACATGTTCGCTTCCTGGGAGTCCGGGGTACCGTTGCTGTACTCGCGCACCGCTACTCGCCGCCGGTGGTCCTCCATATTGAAATGGCAGCCCGCCACGTGAAAGACGGGGTTGGAGACCTCGAAGCCAGCCTCGGCGCCATAATGCGGTAGTACGAAGTCGGGCACGTAGACGAATCCCTTGGTGCCACCGACATTGGCCCACTGCTGAATCTCCGCGAGGAAAGAACAGTAGAGGCTGGCCGACACTCCCTCGGGATAGAACAACTCGGCCGAGAACTCGGTCGGGACTGGGGCAGGACTGTCCGGCCGTCCGTGGCTGGCCAGCAGGTGACCGCAGACCCGCGTCGGCAACTTCCCGTCAAACATACACAGGATAAAGCGGATACAGTACCATCCCAAGTCGCCCAGGCAACCCAGCGGCTCCAACTCGCTGTGGGCGCGGATGTTGCCCTGAAAGAACGCCGGCGCTGCGCCAAAGGAAAACTGGGAGACGATCCGCCGGATCTGCCCAATGCTCTCAGCATCGTTGACGACTGCCCGGATATGGTCAAACCGCCGACTGTGCATGAACATCACCCCGTCCATGAACTGGACACCATTGCCCCGGCAGGCAGCGAGGATCTCCTGCACGTCGCCGGCGGTCGCCGCGACGGGCTTTTCGGACAGCACGTGCTTTCCGGCCTCGGCGGCACGGATCAGCCAAGCCTTGCGGATGCCGGTCGGCAAGGGAACATACACGGCATCCACCTTGTCGTCGGCCAGCAGTTCCTCGTAGCTACCGAAGGCCTGCGGCGGAGGGGCAAAGGGAGCATGTAGCTGACAGTCGGCGATGAATCGTCGGCAGCGCTCCAGGTCCCTGCTGGCCACGGCCACCAAGGTGCAGTTCTCCGCGTTGCGGATCGCCAGCCAGTTCTTCCGCGCAATGTCCGCCGCACCCAAGATTCCCCATCGGCAGATCGTCTGACTCATGTTTCATGGACCTCTTTTCTTGGAAATTGGGCAATTCAGCGCCTCTCCTTGACGATCTTACCCACATCCAGGATCGGCTGCAACGCGCTCGCCGGCAAGACGATGCTGCCAAGCTGGGCTGCCCTTCCCCGTGGGTTCACACGGGGATTTATCCACCTTGCCATACTTGCATCTGGCACTCCCAGCGCGCAAAATGGACTTTCAACCCTACGACAAGGAGATTACATCCATGAAGACTTTGAACACATCCATCGCCGCCGTGGCTGCCTTCGCGGTCGCCGCCGGTCTCTGCCACGCCGCTGAAGTACGCGCTCCCGCCGAACCGATGAGCGTTTGGTTCGACAAGCCCGCCAGGTCTTTCCATGAATCATGCGTGCTCGGCAACGGACGGCTCGGCGCCATGGATTTCGGCGGGGTGGCCAAGGAGCGGATTGTGCTCAACGAGTCGTCCATCTGGTCCGGCGGTCCTTACGACGGCAACAAATACGACGCCTATAAGTGCCTGCCGGAAGTGCGTGAGAAACTCTTCGCCGGTGATATTTCCGGCGCGAGTGGCGTCCTCGGCAATAGCTTCCGTTACGCGGACGGCGTTAGCGGATGGGGAGATATCAACCAATTCGGCAGCTATCAGACGCTGGGCGACCTGATCGTCGATTTCGACAATAGCCCGGAAGCGAAGCTCTCTTCCCCCAGCGGACACTCTGCCGGCGACGGCAACGGTATCGAGAACACCGTGGACGGCAATGCCGGCTCCAAGTGGTGCGTGAACAACGGTAACACGCCTGTGAGTTGGCAAATGTGCTTGCCCGCGGCGCAAACCGTCACTTCCTACGCTTTCACGAGTGGCAACGACGTACCGGGCCGCGACCCGCGCTCCTGGGTACTCGAAGGCTCGGCGGACGGTAAGGCCTGGGTCGAGTTGGATCGCCGCATGCTGGACAAGCCGTTTGAGAAGCGCTTTCAGACCAAGACATTCGCGATCGTCCGGCCCCGCCCGCTGCGTTACTATCGTTTCACGTTCGCGCCCACCTCGATCGGGACTTTCCAAGTGGCGGAAATCAGCCTCGCCGGCGCGGTCAAGCCGCCGCCCACCGTGGTCGGTGACGGTTACCGCCGCGATCTCAATCTGATGCAGGGCGTAGCGCACACGCAGTATCGGCGGAAGGGCGTGACCTTCACTCGCGACCTGGTGGTTTCCAAGCCGGATGAAGTGATCGCCCTGAGCCTCAAGGCCGACAAACTCGGCGCGCTCTCGTTCAGCGCCGCGCTGGTGCGCAAGCAGGATGCGACCACGCGTGTCAACGGCGGCGTGTATGTTCTCGAAGGCCGACTGCCTTTCAACAAACCCGGCGGTGGCGGCAAAGGCATCCGCTATTCGGCCCTGTTGGGCGCAACCTCCAAGGGTGGCAAGGTTTCCGTCACTGATCAAGGCTTGGCCATCCAGGGCGCCGACGAAGTAACGCTTATCGTGTCGGCCGGCACGGATTGGAAGGACGAGGGATTTGTAAAGCTGGCGCGGCGGCGTCTCGACGCGGCCCTGGCCAAACCATTTGACGCCCTTCGGGAAAGTGCGGTTGCCGACCACCGCAGTTACATGGAACGCTGCCAGTTGACCCTGCCGGAGGGAAAGAACTCCAAGCTGCCCACACCCGACCGCGTGAGATTGCAGGAGAGCACCCCTGACCCTTCGCTGGCGGCGCTCTATTTCCAATTCGGCCGCCATCTGGTCGTCTCCGGCTCGCGGCCCGACTCGCAGTTGCCGACCAATTTACAGGGCATTTGGGCGGAGGAATACGATACGCCTTGGCGGGGCGATTTCCACAGCAACATCAACCTGCAAATGAACTACTGGCCCGTGGAAGCCGCTAACCTGTCGGACTGCCATCTGCCGCTCCTGCGGTTCATTCGGAACGTGGCCAAGGAAGGGCAAAAGACGGCCAAGGCTTATTTCAACGCCCCAGGCTGGATGGCTAATCATACGCAGAACCCCTGGTACGATACCGCACCGAGCTTTTTGCCCGCCTGTATCGGGCCGACGTGCGGCGCGTGGCTCGCGCAGCATATCTGGCTGCACTATGCCTTCACGCAGGACCAGGCGTTCCTGCGCGAATACTACCCCGTCCTCCGCGGTGCCGCCCAGTTCATGCAGGCCGTGCTGGTCGAGGATCCGAAGACCCATGAGCTGGTAGTCGTGCCTTCCAACTCCCCGGAGAACAGTTACGCCTACACTGATAAGAGCGGCCGGCGGCAGACGACCGCGCTGTGCCTGGGCTCGACGTTCGACCAGCAGATCACCCGCGACCTGCTGAAAAACACAGCCGCCGCCGCACGGATCTTGGGGATCGACGCAGAGTTTGCCAAGAATCTTGACGCCACCCGTGCCCGGCTCGCGCCGACCCGCACGAACGCAGCGGGACGGATCATGGAATGGAATGAAGATTTTGAGGAGACGGAAGTCACTCACCGCCATTGCTCGCATCTTTGGGGCCTGTGTCCCGGCAGTGAAATCAACCCTGGTACGCCCGAGCTATACCGAGGCGCCCGGCTCTCGCTGGAAAGGCGCGGCGATGCCTCCACCGGCTGGAGCATGGCCTGGAAGGCGAATTTCTGGGCACGCCTACACGAAGGCGACCGCGCCAGCAAGCTGCTTTCCATGCTCATTGGCCGCGGCGCGCCAAATCTGTTCTGTCTCCATGCGCCGTTCCAAATCGACGGCAATTTTGGCGGCTGTGCGGCCGTGACCGAGATGTTACTCCAAAGCCAGGAAGCCACGGCCGATGGCCAGCCCGTGCTTGAACTTCTGCCCGCCCTGCCGACCGCATGGGCTACCGGCAAGGTGAGCGGACTGCGAGCCCGTGGCGGATTTACGGTCGACATCCAATGGAAGGACGGCAAGGTCGTAACCTACCTCATTGCCTCCCCCGAACCGCGCAAAGTCAAGGTCCGCATCCATGGCGAGACCAAGACCACAAAATCGGAGAAGTTGTAAACGGGACGAACCCATCAGAGATAAAAGCCCCCCTGGCCATATCGGGACGGCTTGGGGACCAGGTTGTCGGACGGAGAATCCAAGGGCCAACTGGATTTCCACGCGACCCTTGACTAACATGGCGCATGAGGTGTTGCTTGAAGCGTATACGAGCGGCGTCCAAATGGCAGGTATAGGACGAGGTTGGTCTTCAATGGTACCGAAATTGAATCTAGTCTGGGCGGCAGCGCTGTTTGTGAACTGCGTTGGGATTGGGCAGGGGGCGAAAGCCGCCGGGCCGGTGACAATTTGGGCCGCGCCCGCGGAGGAGAATCTATGCCAGGACTACACGCTCCGCGTGAACGGCAGGAACGTGCCGCTGTATCGATGCCGCGTGTCGGCAGTGCCGTTCAACCAGGTGTGGCCTGGATACCAGCGCCCCATCGACCAGACCGAGTCGGCGGCATTCGCCCATTGGGGCTTGTCTGATCCCGTAACGGTGGAGATTACATCGAAGCGGGCGTTCAAGAACGTGGTAGTCCGGCCGAACTCGTGCGGTATTCGCCCGACTGTGCATGGCCAGAATATCACGTTCGGCCTCGCAAAGTCCGGACAAGTGACCGTCGAAATGGATGGCCCACATCACGCGCTGCACTTGTTCGCCGATCCGCCTGAAGCCAACGTGCCAAAGGCTGGCGCCGCCGGTGTCCACTTTTTTGGCCCGGGTGTCCACCGGCCGGGCAAGATCCAGCTCAAGAGCGGGGAAACTCTTTATATTGCCGGCGGGGCGGTGGTCTATACGGCCATCGAGGCCCGCGGTGCGACCGGCGTGCGCATTCTTGGGCGCGGCATCATCGATACGAGCGAGTATGAGCGAGACAAGGGTGGAGGTTGCATCCGGTTAATGGATTGCACGGACGTGAAGATCGATGGCGTCATCCTACGCGACCCGGACGTCTGGTGCCTGAGCGCCTTTGGATGCCGTAACCTTGAGATCTCCGGCGTCAAGCTCGTTGGGCTGTGGCGTTACAACGCCGACGGCATCGACATCTGCAATAGCCAGGACGTTGTCGTCCGCAACTCGTTCGTGCGCTCGTTCGATGACACCATCGTGCTCAAGGGGCTCAACTGGGGTAAAGGGGGCTTTCACGAGCGTTCGGTCCAAAACGTGCGGGTTCACGACATGGTGCTTTGGTGCGACTGGGGGCGCGCGCTTGAGATCGGTGCCGAGACGTCTGCGCCGGAGATCGCGGATGTCTCGTTCCGGGATTGCGACATCATCCGCACGACGCATATCGCCATGGACATTCAGTGCGGCGACCGGGCGCTCGTGCATGACGTCCGGTACGAAAACATTCGCGCGGAAATGGATGATGTCTGCCCTTTGCCACGTATGCAGGGCAATCGCAACGAGCGTTATGTCGAAAACCCACACGATACGTACGTACCGAACCTGCTGGTGATCGTTATCGCGAAGAATCCCTACTCGCAGGACGCCAATCGTGGCAACGTGCGCGACATCACGTACGCCAACGTCGCCGTGACCGGCCGGCTCGCACCACGGTCGTTCTTCGACGGCCTGGATGCCCAGCACATGATCCAGGGTGTCACCATCGACAACCTGCGTTTGAATGGCAAGACGGCGAACAACCCTACCATGGCCAACCTATCGATCGGCCCACATGTCCGTAATGTGAACTTCAGCAAGGCTGGTAAGGGAGTCCAACAATGAAGAGCCGCCCGGGGGAAGTTCGCTTCTACAAGGGCGCAGCCCGCACCGGCGCCTGCTGAACGGATCGAGTGGTTGGGACAGATGGGCGACCGAGTTACTGCCTTCCGTTGGCCAGCCTTGTTGCATTACAATCCTGACGGATTAGAATAGGCTCCAGACAATGCCGTTTACGTGGATTGTCCGATGAAGGGCATTTATCGAACGGCCGCAGGGGGGTGAAAGCCAACACAGTCCATCATGCATACCTTGCAACAGCGTCGAGATTTCCTGAAGACAACGGGCGTTGCGGCCGTCGGGTCGTTGGGGTGGGGTGTCAGCGCCGAGGCGAGCCCAGCCAAGCAGCCCGTTGCCTCCACGGCCAGGCTCCTGCCGGGTTGTTGCGCGTATTCCTACGGCCGGTACCTTCAGAAAGGGCAGATGACGATGGAAGAGTTTATCGTCAAAGCCGTGGAACTGAGCGTCTTGGGCGCAGATATTACGACGTACTGGCTGAAATCAACGGACCCCGCCTATCTGGCCAGCTTGCGTTCTTTCGCTTACAGGCAGGGAATGCCCTTTTCGGGGCTGGCGATTCGCGACGATTTGTGCCAGCCCGACGCTGCGAAGCGGAAGGAAACGCTCCAGAGCGTGAAGAAGTGGGTAGATGCCGCGGAGTTGCTCGGTGCGGGACACCTTCGCGTGTTCGGCGACCGCCTCCCACCCGGGGCCTCCGAGGACCAAGGGGTTCAATGGGTTGTCGAGACCATGAAGCCGGCCTGCGAGTACGCCGCGAAGAAGGGCGTAATCCTCGGCATCGAGACCCATTACGGTCTGTCGATCCAACCCGGAAAGGTCGTGGAGATACTCCGCCGCGTGGATTCGCCGTATGCCGGGTGCAACCTGGACATCAGCAATTTCCGCGACAACCCTTACGAACACATCGAGGCCTGCATCCCCTTTGCCACCCACGTGCATGTCCGCGACTTCTACGGCGAGCGCAAGGCGCCCTTGGACCTCGACCGCGTCTGGCAGATATTCGCCAGAAGTGGGTACAAAGGATACATGTCTGCCGAGTATGAAGGCCAGGAAGACCCCATGACCGGCGTGCCGAAGCTCGTTGGAAAAATCAAGGCCCTGTGTAGGAAGTATTCCATCGCATAGCTCTTATCCCCCGGAGGACGTCATGTCCAATCGCCGCACATTTTTGCGTCAAGTAGTTCGTGGCGCCGCCTGTATGGCAGCGTCTGGAATCGTTGCGCCCGCGTCCGCGCGGGGCATCAATGACCGGATCCGTTTCGGCCTGATTGGCGCCGGCGGCCGTGGAAAGGAAATCTTCCAGGTCGCCCTTCATTGCCCGAACGCCGAAGCGGTTGCCGTGGCCGACATTTACCCGCGGCGCTTGGATGAGGCCCGGGCGGTCGCCCCGGCCGTCAAGACCTACGACGATTACCGCCGCCTCTTGGACGATAAGTCGATCGATGCGGTCCTCATCGCCACCCCGCAACACCAGCACGCCCTGTGCTTCGTGGCCGCGATCCAGGCGGGCAAGGATGTCTATCAAGAGAAGACCATGGCCTTCAACCCCGGCCACGCCAAGCGCATGCGGGCGGCGTTTGCCGGCTCGGGCCGCGTGGTGCAGGTGGGCATGCAGATGAACAGCGCGCCGAGTATCGGCAAGATCCGGGAGTTGGTCGCCGCCGACCGTCTGGGCACGATCACCGCCATCCAGGCCCACCATTACCGCAACGCGCCCTACGGCGGCTGGCTCAGGAAGATTCCCCCCGACTGCGACGCCCGGCACGTCAACTGGCCCGCCTTCGAGGGCGAAGCCCGGCACTATGCCTTCGATCCCCAGCGTTACGTGAACTGGCGATTCTTCTGGGATTACTCGGGCGGCAACGTCTTCGAGAACATGATCCACCAGGTGGCCTTCTGGTATAAAGTCTTGGACTTGAACATTCCGCAGTCGGCGACCATGGCCGGCGGCAATTACCGCTCTCCCAAGATGGAGGTGCCCGACACCATGTCGGTCTCCTTGAATCAATCGGAGAAGCTCCTCTTTACCTGGAATTCCATGTTTGGCAACGCCTATTTCGGCGAGACCTGGGACTACCTCTTCGGCACGCAGGGCGCAGTCTTGCACAACGCCACGGACCGAGTTGCGTACCTACCCAAAGGGGAGAAGAAGAGCGAAGCCGAGTCGGCCGAGACCGGCGGTTATCTGGATCGCACGGAGCATCACATTCAAAACTTCTTCGACTGCGTCCGCAGCCGCAAAGAAACCAACTGCCCCTTCGAGACGGGATACCGGACCGCGATTGCCTGCCAGATGGCCCTTGCTTCCTATCGCTTGCAGCGCACGGTGCGGTGGGATCCCCAGGCCGAAGACATCGTATGAGTCAAGCGGTCATCGGTTCCACCGTAGCGTACTCCAACGTGTATTACGTCGATCCGCGCCATCCGGCGGCGACGGACGAACCGGCGTGGGGCTATCCGGGCGTGCCGCTGGCGACGCTGGCCAAGGCGATGGAAATTGCGCAAACCGGCGAGACCGTGGTCGTGCGCGGTGGCGATTATCGCGAGACGCTGCAACCCGGTAGCGACGGCGTGAGCGTGCGGGCTATGAAGGGAGAGAAGGTGACGATCAGCGGCGCCGACGCGATCGAGGGCTGGCAGCGGGCCGCCGACGGCAGTTGGTCCGCGCCGCTGGGCGATGAGCCGAAGAAGGTCCTGCGCGACGGCCAGCCGTGGACCGAGTTCACGTACGACAAGGCCGCCGGGCGGATCATGGTGAAGACGGGCGGCGACCCGCGCCTGCACGTTTTCGAGACGGTCGTGCGCGAACAGGGGATCGATCTGGCCGGCGATAGAGGCCACCACACACTGCCGCTGGGGGTCGCTCCAATTGGAGATCGTGGAGAGAAGCGATTGCGAATGGCGCGGGGAGTTCAAATGGAGATCGTGGTGGCGCCGGTCGATGACGATGGCTTGTTGTTCCCACCGGCACAATCCTCGACGATTGCCGGGCCAGAAGGTGTCGAGCAGGACGGCAATCTCGGAGTGGTTTAGTCTCGAAAGTCAGGCGGAAGTGTCAAATCGCGGTCGGTCAAGAAAACACGCTGGTTTCCTGACTTTTTGAAGCTGGCCGTGCCGTTCCGACGCGGAGGGGGTGACTGCCGCAGGCAGGCTGGGCTGACGGCGTTCCGAGAAATGGGTGGTATTATGGCAAGTCATACGGATAAGTTGGCGGGATGCCAGCTCGACGCTGGAGCGGTTCGTCGTCGGCTTTGATCGGGTCGCCTGCTCGCGTCCCACTCGGATGAATGTTGCTTTCTCGCGTGTACGGATTATTGACATCGTCATCCCGCGCTCGAAGAATCACAGTGCGTGTGCTACGTGCGAGGACAAAAGGTGCGGCCCGCACAAATCGGAACAAAAACAACAGTGAGGTTTCCCATGGGTAGCAAACTCGATCGGCGAATTGTCGGCCTGCTGGCAATCGGCACCGCCGTGCTGGCGTGCGGTGCGTCCGCCGTATCATTTCCCGCCGATCTATCTTTTCAACCCTCCATGCACGCCGGCACCAGCGACGCCGACGGAAAGCCCATCGTGGGGACAGAGATCATGCACTTGGTGCCGCACCAAGGCCGGCTCTACGCGGGAAACAGCCTGTGGATGGAAAACGACCCCCAGGTCCCCAAGGCATGCCAGATCCTGGTTCTCGATTCTCCGCATGGCCCATGGAAGGTCGACCATCAATTCACGAGGAGAAATCTGCGGCTGGCGGCCCTGCGGTCGTTCACCTTGACCACGGATGACAGCGGGAAGGCCATCGGGCCGGTGCCAATGCTGCTGGCAGCGCCCGATGTTACCGTTCATGGCACGGTGCAGATCTTCAGCCGCGACGATACGACAGGAACGTGGGTGCCGATGAATTTCGCCAAAGCCTCAAAATACAGCACCACGCGCGCCCTGGGGCTGCACCGCGACAAGACCACGGGAGTCGACCGGATCTTCGCCGGCAATGATCAGTTGGGAATCTTTAGCGGACTCTATGATTCTCGTGCTGCCGGCCACATCCGTTGGGAGCAAACCGCCGAATTGGCCGTGCCTTCCGGTGAACGCGTGATGGGCTTTTGCAATTGCAACGGTGTGTTCTTTTGCGCCACGACCTGCAACATCTTTATGCGCAGCGACGGGCATTCGCCTTCCTGGAAGAAGGTCTACTCCCGGCCCGAGGAAATTGCCCCCGTGGGCATCCGCGGGCTGACGGCGGTCCCGAATCCGACTGGTCGAGGCGAGGTGCTACTGTTTGCGGCCTTGAGCAAGATCCGTCGGCTTGACCCGTCGGCCGACTTCCAAGAGTCGATCGAATTGGACATGCGTACGTTCTTGGCCAGCATTTTGGGGATTAGAGTGTGCGTCAAAATTAGTTGTACAAATATTATTTCCGTGGCGATAGGGTGTAGTTCCAGTCGCCATGGAATTCATGTCGTTTGAGGCGTAGTTGTCGCAGTTGGTCGTCGCTTACTTT
>Ga0181520_10013220_pt1 | contig 10455 bp, 5 predicted proteins | sample PEATcosm2014_Bin_29_FD_132451 | JGI IMG/M metagenome (GOLD analysis project Ga0181520, IMG submission 132451) | Peatland microbial communities from MTU Mesocosm Facility, Houghton, MI, USA - PEATcosm2014_Bin02_30_metaG | ecosystem: Environmental > Terrestrial > Soil > Wetlands > Peat | place... | reverse complement strand
GCCGTGGTATTTCATCAAGGAAACACAGGGCGTGATTGGTTTTTTAAGCGAACCGCCCGTCCCTACGCCGACGGAAGAAGTCGAGTCCATCAAGGCGCAGATTTCGGCGTCCGAGGAGACGGAAAAACCGAAGGTTAATTTTGAAGTCGGCGATACGATCAAGATCAACAACGGGCCGTTCCTGAATTTCAGTGGCATGATTGAGGAAATTGATCCGGAGCGCGGCAAATTGAAGGTCACGGTGAACATTTTTGGACGCAACACGCCGGTGGAACTCGAATACTGGCAGGTTGAAAAAGCTTAAGATTTTTTATGGCAAAAAAAGTCACAGGACAGATTAAACTGCAGATTCCGGCGGGCCAGGCGAATCCTGCGCCGCCGGTCGGCCCGGCGCTCGGCCAGCACGGCGTCAACATCATGGGCTTCTGCAAGGAATTTAACGCGGTCACAAAGGCCGACGCGGGGCTCGTGATCCCCGTCGTCATCACGGTTTATCAGGACAAGTCGTTTACGTTCATCACCAAATCGCCGCCAGCCTCGATTCTTTTGAAAAAGGCCGCGGGCATCACCGCCGGCTCCAAGGAGCCGAACAAGGAAAAAGTCGGCAAGGTCACGCGCAAGCAGGTCTTGGACATAGTGAAAATGAAGGCGAAGGATTTGAATGCGACCTCGGAGGAGGCCGCGTTCCGGATTGTCGCTGGCACGGCGCGCAGCATGGGAATTGAAGTTGTCAGTTAAAATTAAACACAATAGCGGGAGAGTCAAAAGCTCGCTTGCACCGCACAAACATAAATGCCCAGTAAAAGATACAAGAAGGCGTTGGAAGTGGTGGACGGCAAGAAAGCCTATCCGCTCAAGGATGCCGTCGGCGTCCTCGCCAAATTTCCGAAGGCCAAATTCAATGAGACGGTTGACCTCGCGTTCCGCCTCGGCGTGGATCCGAAGCAGTCCGATCAGATGGTTCGCGGCACGGTTCCACTGCCGCACGGCAGCGGCAAGACCGTGAAAGTCCTCGTGTTCGCCAAGAACGGCGCGGCGGCGGATGCGGCCAAGGCCGCCGGCGCGGAATACGTGGGCTTTGAAGATATGATTGCCAAATGCCAGGGCGGCTGGGCTGATTTTGATGTCGCGGTCGCCACGCCCGAGGCAATGGCCGAAGTCCGCAAGCTCGGTAAAGTGCTCGGACCGCGCGGCCTGATGCCGAACCCGAAGACCGGCACTGTGACTGACGACACCGCCAAGGCCGTGAAAGAAGTGAAGGCCGGTCGCGTCGAGTTCAAAATTGACAAGGCGGGCAATGTTCATGTCGTCGTGGGCAAGGCATCATTCAAGCCGGAACAGATTGAGGAAAACGCCCGCGCGGTCATTGAGGCGGTCACCAAAGCGCGTCCGCACAGCGTCAAGGGCATTTACATTTGTTCCTGCACGCTGTCGGCGACGATGAGTCCGCCTGTGCGGGTGGACATCCGTGAATTTTCAACCAATTAAAAGGATTTGAGCCATGCGTGCTGAAAAGAAAATTTTGACGAAGGAATATGTGGCGCGGCTGAACACCTCGCCGTTCTTCATCGTGGTGAATTACAAGGGGCTGAAAGTCGCTCATTTGACCGAGTTGCGGAAGCGGCTGCTAAAGGCCGGCGCGGAAGTTCACATCGTAAAAAATTCCATCTTCCGCGTTGCCGCCAAGGAAGCTGGCGTCGGCGACTTGAACGGCGCCCTGACCGGGCAAATGGCCGTGGTCACCGGACAGAAGGACATTTCCGCCGCCGCAAAGGCGCTGAAAAATTTTGCCGCGGAATTTGACAAGCTGAAATTCAAGTTTGGCTATCTCAACAACCAGCGTCTCGAAGAGGCGGCGATTGTGGCGCTGGCAGACTTGCCGGGCCTGGACGTTTTGCGCGCCAAGCTGCTTGGCCTGCTCAACGCGCCGGCGACGAAACTGGCGATTTTAATCAACACGCCGGCGACGCATCTCGCGCAGGTCATCAAGGCGAAGGCTGAGAAGGCCGAAGCCGCCAAGAGTTAGCGTTGAAAGGAACGCGCGAAACCAACAAGCAATTTCCACCACCTTGATTGGCGGTTGGAGAAACGAACAGGAAACAAACAGGAAACAACAACGTAAATCGTCGGTTCACGGGCCGTGGACTGAAAACTGCCGGGGCCGCGGCAACGACGAGACGAAAGAAAGAAAAGACAGTTATGGCTGACATTGCAAACCTAGTGGAGGAATTGAGCAAGTTGACGGTTCTTGAGGCCGCCGACCTGGTGAAACAACTGGAAACCAAATGGGGCGTTTCCGCAGCCGCACCCGTTGCGGTCGCGGCTGCCCCGGCTGCCGGCGCCGCCGCGCCTGCCGCCGTTGCAAAGGACACGTTCGACGTGATTCTCGCTTCGGTCCCGGCGGACAAGAAGATTGCCGTCATCAAGGCGGTGCGCGAAGTGAAGGCTGGCCTCGGCCTGGCGGAAGCCAAGGCGTTGGTGGAAGGCGCGCCCAAGCCTGTGCTCGAAGGCGCAAACAAGGCGGACACGGACGCTGCCAAGAAGAAGCTCGAAGACGCGGGCGCGAAAGTAGAAATCAAGTAATCCGGCGGTTTTTGGGGCGGCGGTTCCGCCGGGCGGGACCGCCGCTTCTTTGGACAATTTATTGAAGCTACAGCAGGAAAGTCGGTTTTGGTTTTGGCAAGCGGCCGTTGAACGCGGCGGCTTGCCTTGTGTCATTGATTGAGAAAACAGCCGGCGAGCCGCCGGCCAAACAAAAATTATAAATGCCATCGCGAGCCACTGAACGGATCAATTTCGGTAAGATCAAAGAGATCGTTGCGCCGCCGAACATGATTGAACTACAGACGAATTCCTACAAGGAATTTTTGCAGGCCGACGCCACCGTAAAACGCGACAAAGGCGCCGGCCTTGAATCGGTTTTTAACGAGGTGTTTCCCATTGAGAGCTATGATGGCAAGTGCAAGCTTGAATACAAATCCTACGAAATCGGCGAGCCAAAGGTGGACTGGCTCGAATGCCTGCGCGAGGGTTTGACCTACGGCGCGCCGCTCTACGTCACGTTCCTGCTCAAGGAAGAAGCCAAGAGCGCCAAGGAAGAAAAAGTTTTCATGGGCGAACTGCCGCTGATGACGCCCCAGGGCACGTTCGTCATCAATGGCGCGGAACGCGTCGTTGTTTCGCAACTGCACCGCTCGCCGGGCATCGCATTCGAGGCCGCGCAGCATCCGAACGGAAAGTTGCTGCACAGCTTCCGGGTTATCCCCGATCGCGGTTCGTGGTATGAGGCGATGTTCGACACGAGCGATCTGCTTTACGTTTATCTGGACCGCAAAAAACGCCGCCGGAAATTCCTGACGACGACGTTTTTTCGCGCGTTGAGCTTTCTGGATGTCGAGGGCGGCATCGCCAAGGGCAAGGACAACGGCGAAAAAACGCGCGGCACGGACGAGGAAATTCTCAAGTTGTTTTACGAAATTGAGGAGCTCACGGTCAAGGAAGCCGAGAAGCTCGAAGGTTTGACGAACCGCGTTTTGATTCAGGACGCTGTGGACACCGAGAAAAGTCTGGTCGTTGCGCGCGCGTTCGAGCCGTTGTCCAAGGCGGTGGTGAAGCAAATCGCCGAACTTGGCGTGACGAAAATCAAGGTCGTGGATACATCCGTGGACGAGGGCATCATCATCAAATGCCTCAAGAAAGATCCGGCCAAGAACGAGGAGGAGGCGCTCAAGGACATTTATCGCCGGCTGCGTCCGGGCGATCCGCCGACCGCCGCCAACGCCCGCGCGCTGCTCAAGCGGCTGTTTTTCGATCCCAAGCGATACGATTTGGGCCGCGTCGGCCGTTACAAGATCAATCAAAAGCTCGGCCTCAGGGAAAAGGAAGGCTCGCGCATCCTGACCAAGAATGATCTGGTCGCCGCGACAAAATATCTGCTCCGCCTCAAAAAGGGCGAGGGCAGTGTGGACGACATTGACCATCTCGGCAGCCGCCGCATCCGCACCGTCGGCGAATTGCTCGCCAACCAGTGCCGCGTGGGTCTGGCGCGAACCGAGCGCCTCGTCAAGGAGCGCATGACGCTGTTTGATGCGCAGGTCGAGGCCATGACGCCGCAGAAACTGATCAACCCGAAGGCGCTTTCCGCCGTCATCCGCGATTTCTTTGGCCGCTCGCAGTTGAGCCAGTTCATGGATCAAATCAATCCGCTGGCCGAGTTGACCCACAAGCGCCGCTTGTCGGCTCTTGGGCCGGGCGGTTTGAGCCGTGACCGCGCGGGCTTTGAAGTCCGCGACGTGCATCCGTCGCACTACGGCCGCATTTGCCCGATTGAAACGCCGGAAGGCCCAAACATCGGCCTCATCGCGTCGCTCGCGACGTTCGCGCGCATCAACGAATTCGGTTTTCTCGAAACGCCCTATCGCAAGGCCAGGGACGGTCGTGTTACGGAAGACATTGAATTTCTTACCGCCGACCGCGAGGAGCAGTTCATCGTTGCGCAGGCCAACTCGCCGATTGACGGTCGCGGCCATTTTACAACCGAGCGCGTCGTCTGTCGCGCCCGGGGTGAATTCGTGGACGTGGAACCGGCGCGCGTGGATTACATGGATGTTTCGCCGAAACAGCTCGTATCCATCGCCGCGGCGTTGATTCCATTTTTGGAGCACGATGACGCGAACCGCGCGTTGATGGGTTCGAACATGCAACGCCAGGCGGTTCCGCTGCTCGTCACTGAGGCGCCGCTTGTGGCGACGGCCTTGGAAGACCGTGTCGCGCGCGACTCCCGCGCCGTCATGGTCGCCGAGGAAAGCGGCAAAGTCGCCTCCGTCACCGGAAATCAAATCATCGTGACCGAGGATGGCAAGCTGCCCGAGGGTAAAAAGAAAATCAAAAATGATCCGGAGCACGGGCTTTGGGTTTATCCCGTCCGCAAATTCATGCGCTCGAACGCCGCGACGTGCATCAACCAGAAAATCCTCGTGCATAAGGGCGAGCATGTTAAAAAGAATCAGATCATCGCCGACGGCCCCTGCACGCAGAACGGCGAACTTGCGCTCGGGCGCAACGTGCTCGTCGCGTTCATGCCCTGGAACGGCTACAACTTCGAGGACGCCATACTCATCAGCGAGAAAATCGTGAAGGAGGACATCTTCACTTCGATTCACATTGACGAGTTTGAAGTGGCCGCCCGTGACACGAAGCTGGGGCCGGAGGAAATCACCCGCGACATTCCGAATCTCGGCGACGAAGCGCTCAAAAACCTTGGACCGGACGGCGTCATACGCGTTGGTGCGGAAGTGAAGCCCGGCGACATTCTGGTCGGCAAAATCACGCCGAAATCCGAAACCGAACTTGCGCCGGAAGAGCGTTTGCTCCGAGCCATTTTCGGCGAAAAAGCCGCCGACGTGAAGGACACCTCATTGAAGGTTCCGTCCGGCACTTACGGCATTGTCATGGACGTGAAAGTTTCGGCAAAAAGAGACGCCGACCGAGTCAGCCGGTCTTCTTCAGGCGAGGAACGGCGCCATGCGAAACAGATTGAGGATGATAACAAGAAAAAAACCGAGGAACTGCGCGACCAGTTGACGGAGGCGTTGAGCAACATTCTCCTCGGCGAAAAAATTCCGCTTGACGTGGTGAACAGCGAGACCGGCGAAATCATCATTCCGGCCAACCGCAAGATCACGAAGACTCTGCTGCGAAAGCTCGCGACGGTTTATGACCGCATCGAAATTGATCCGTCGCCGATCCGCAACAAAATCAATGAAATCATCGGCCAGTTCAAAAAGAAGTTTGATGATTTGCAGATGCAATACGACGAGGAAATGGAACGCGCCGAGGCTGGCGAAGGCGCCGAGAGCGGCGTTGTCAAGTCGGTCAAGGTCTACATCGCCTCCAAACGCAAGTTGTCCGTTGGCGACAAGATGGCCGGGCGCCACGGCAACAAGGGCGTCGTCGCGCGCATCGTGAAGGAGGAAGACATGCCGTTCCTCGCGGACGGAACGCCGGTGGAAATCGTTTTGAATCCGCTGGGTGTGCCGAGCCGCATGAATGTCGGCCAGGTTCTCGAAACGCACCTGGGCTGGGCGGCGAGGCTGCTCGGTTTGAAGTTTGCGACACCGGTGTTCGACGGCATCAGGGAAAAGGAAATCCGCGGTTATCTGAAACAGGCTGGATTGCCGGAACACGCCAAGACGCATTTGTTTGACGGACGCACCGGCGAACAGTTCGATCAGGAAATTGTTGTCGGCTATATTTACATGATGAAGCTCGGACATTTGGTCGCGGACAAGATTCACGCCCGCGCGGTGGGGCCGTATTCGCTCGTCACACAGCAGCCGCTTGGCGGCAAGGCGCAATACGGCGGCCAGCGGTTTGGCGAAATGGAAGTGTGGGCGATGGAAGCCTACGGCGCGGCTTACACGTTGCAGGAACTCCTGACCGTGAAGTCCGACGATGTGCAGGGCCGCACGCGGATTTACGAAGCCATTGTCAAGGGCGACAACGCGCTCGAAGCGGGAATTCCAGAATCGTTCAACGTGCTGGTGAAGGAAATGCAATCGCTCGGCCTGGATGTGAAAGTCGGCTACACCAATCCGCTTGAACACACGAGCGGCGACACCGCCGCCACTGCCGCCGCCGCCACGCTGGCGTCGGTTTAACCAAGATATTGCCGCGAAACATTCGCAAAAATAAATTGTATGATGAGTTCAAAAGAAGGCGCCCGCGAGTTGCTCGGACTCGACAAGGTCAATCAGGTGGATTATGTCGGCATCACGCTCGCGTCGCCTGAAGCCATCCGTTCCTGGAGCAAGGGTGAGGTCAAGAATCCGGAGACGATCAACTACCGCACGTTCAAGCCTGAAAAGGGCGGCCTGTTCTGCGAACGCATTTTCGGCCCCGTCAAGGATTGGGAATGTTCCTGCGGCAAATACAAGCGCATCAAGCATCGCGGCATCGTCTGCGACCGCTGCGGTGTCGAGGTGACGCTCGCCCGTGTCCGCCGCGAACGCATGGGCCACATCGAGCTGGCCGTGCCGGTCTGTCACATCTGGTTCTTCAAGTGCATGCCCTCGCGCATCGGCCTCGCGCTGGACATGACGGCGCGGCATTTGGAGCGTGTGATTTATTACGAGGATTATCTGGTCATTGATCCGGGCAACACGCCGTTGAAGCAAAACCAATTGTTGAGCGAACACGAGTGCCGCGAGGCGCGGGAGACTTATGGCGCGGATGCGTTCACCGCCAAAATGGGCGCGGAAGCCGTGCGCGAGGCGCTGGAGAAGGTGGATTTGTCGAAGCAGGCCGATCGTTTGCAGGAAGCGATGACCGAAACGAAGAGCAAGCAAATCCGCAAAAAACTGGCGAAGCGCATCAAACTGCTTCAAGGTCTGGGCCTTTCCAAGAGCCGCCCCGAATGGATGATTCTCACGGTGCTGCCGGTGATTCCGCCGGACTTGCGCCCGCTCGTGCCGCTCGAAGGCGGACGGTTCGCAACGTCGGACCTGAACGATTTGTATCGCCGCGTCATCAACCGGAACAACCGGCTCAAGACGCTGTTGCAGCTCAAGACGCCAGAAGTCATTATTCGCAACGAAAAACGCATGTTGCAGGAGGCCGTGGACGCGCTGTTCGACAATGGCCGTCACGGCCGTCCGGTGACCGGCGCGGGCAACCGGTCGCTGAAATCTTTGAGCGACATGCTCAAGGGCAAGGGCGGACGTTTCCGCCAGAACTTGCTCGGCAAGCGCGTGGATTATTCAGGTCGCTCGGTCATCGTGATCGGACCGGAACTGAAATTGAACCAGTGTGGTTTGCCGAAGAAGATGGCGCTCGTTTTGTTCGAGCCGTTCATCATCCGCCGTTTGAAGGAACTCGGCTACGTTCACACCGTCCGAAGCGCCAAGAAAATGATCGAGCGCCAGACGAAGGAAGTGTGGGACGTTTTGGAGGAAGTGACAAAAGGTCATCCGGTGCTGCTCAACCGCGCGCCGACGCTGCACCGTTTGTCCGTCCAGGCGTTCGAACCGCAGCTCATCGAAGGCGAGGCGATCCGCATTCATCCGCTGGTCTGCACCGCTTACAACGCGGATTTCGACGGGGATCAGATGGCCGTTCACGTTCCGTTGTCCGTCGAGGCGCAGATGGAAGCGCGCCTGTTGATGATGGCGACTAACAACATTTTCTCGCCGTCGTCCGGAAAACCCATCATTACGCCGACGCAGGACATCACGCTCGGCTGTTATTATCTCACCGCCGAGCCGCGCACGCCGGCGCCGGCGGACGTGAAGACGCTGCCGTTGTTTGGCTCGAAGGAAGAAGTGATTTTTGCCTGCGACGATGGCGCGTTGAGGACGCACGACCGGATTCGTCTGGCGAATTCCGATTTCGGCAGGCAAACCGTTTTCGGCAACGCGGACAAAAAAGTCATCGTTACAACGGTGGGCCGCGTGCGGTTCAGCGAAATCTGGCCGCCGGAACTCGGTTTCCCGAACAAGTCCGTCAAAAAATCCGAACTCGGTGATTTGATCTGGAAATGCTACAAATTTGCCGGCCACGAAAAGACCGTGGTAATGCTCGACAAGTTGAAGGAGCTGGGTTTCCGCGAGGCGACGAAATCCGGCGCGTCCATCGGCATTGACGACATGATCGTGCCGAAGGAACGCGACGAGCAGATTGACGCCGCGCAGAAACAGATCAAGGAAGTCGAGAAGCAGTATCGCAAGGGCGTCATCACACCGGGCGAGCGCTACAACAAAATCGTGGACATCTGGACGCATTGCACGGACCAGATTTCCAGCGTGATGTTCAAGACGCTCGAACAAAATCAGGGCAAGAAGGAATACAACCCGGTTTATTTGATGGTGGATTCCGGCGCGCGCGGCAACAAGCAGCAGGTGCGCCAGCTCGCCGGACTGCGCGGCCTCATGGCCAAGCCCAGCGGCGACATCATCGAGAAGCCGATTCTCGCGAATTTCCGCGAAGGCCTGTCCGTTTTGGAATACTTCATCTCAACGCACGGCGCGCGCAAGGGTCTGGCTGACACCGCGCTCAAGACCGCCGACTCCGGCTACATGACCCGCAAGCTCGTGGACGTGGCGCAGGATGTGATCATTCAGGAGGCTGACTGCGGCACAACCAACGGCATCTGGGTTTCCGCTGTATTCGAGGGTGAAGACGAAGTGGTCAAGCTTGGCGACCGGCTCGTGGGCCGGTTCGCGTGCGATGACATTGTCAAGCCGACGAACCCGAAGGAATTTCTCATCCGGGTGAACGAGGAAATTGATGAGGAAAAGGCCAGGCGGTTTGAAGCCGCCGGCATCGAGCGCGTGCGCATCCGCTCCGTGCTCACCTGCGAAAGCAAGCATGGTGTTTGCATCCATTGCTACGGTCGCAACCTCGCGACCGGCGCGCCCGTCAAACTCGGTGAAGCCGTCGGCATCATCGCCGCGCAATCCATCGGCGAGCCGGGCACGCAATTGACGATGCGGACGTTCCACATCGGCGGCACGGCGGCGCAGGTGTTCAAAATTCCGCAGGTCAAGGCCAAACACGACGGCGACATCAAATACAACGAACTCCGCGTCGTTCCCTTGGAGGACGGCAACAATATTGTGCTGAACAAGAACGGCACCATCTCCATCCACGGCGAGGACGGGCGCGAACTCGAAAATCACACCATCGTCATCGGCGCGGTCATTTCGTTCAAGGACGGCAGCAAGATCAAAAAAGGCGAAACCTTTGTGCAGTGGGATCCTTACAATGTGCCGATTCTCTCGGAAAAGGCCGGCAAGGTGAAGTTCCACGACATCATCGAAGGCGTGACGATGAAGCAGGAGACGGATGAAACCACAGGCCAGGAAGCCATGGTTGTCATCGAGCACAAGGAGGATTTGCATCCGCAAATCACCATCAGCGACGACAAAGGCGAAATCGTGGCAAACTATCCGATTCCTTCCGGCGCGCACATCGTCGTCAGCGAAGGCGAGAAGATTGTCGCCGGCACACTCATGGCCAAGACGCCGCGCAAGACCTCCAAGACCAAGGACATCACCGGCGGTCTGCCGCGCGTGGCGGAATTGTTTGAGGCGCGCCATCCCAAGGACGCGTCCGAAATCTCCCGGATTGACGGCATTGTGGATTTCGGAGCGAGTGTTCGCGGCAAGCGGTGCATTCTCATCAAGGACGCGCAGACGCAGGCGGAAGAGGAGCACCTCATCCCCATCGGCAAGCACGTCATCGTTTTCAAGGGCGACTTCGTGAAGAAAGGCCAGCAGTTGACCGAAGGCCCGATGGACCCGCACGAAATCCTCGACGTCTGCGGCCCGCAGGAATTGCAGGAACACCTCGTCGGCGAAGTGCAGGAAGTCTATCGTCTGCAGGGCGTCACCATCAATGACAAGCACATCGAAATCATCGTGCGCCAGATGCTCCGCAAGGTGCGCATCACCGAGCCGG
>Ga0181520_10013219_pt1 | contig 10455 bp, 5 predicted proteins | sample PEATcosm2014_Bin_29_FD_132451 | JGI IMG/M metagenome (GOLD analysis project Ga0181520, IMG submission 132451) | Peatland microbial communities from MTU Mesocosm Facility, Houghton, MI, USA - PEATcosm2014_Bin02_30_metaG | ecosystem: Environmental > Terrestrial > Soil > Wetlands > Peat | place... | reverse complement strand
TGGTATTACGCGATTAGGACACAAAAACAAGCGCCAAGCCTTACTTTTCCACCAGCCAAATGTTACGGAATTGGACCGGCGTGGTGTGATCCTGCAACATCAACGGGCCTGTGGACGCTTCACCCAGCCGGCCGGCAGCCCCAAAGGGGGGATCCAGCTCCTTCTGATCGCAAAGCTCAATACCATTAAGAAGCACTGTAATTTTGGCTTTTGCCGTGATGTTGCCGGCGGCATCAAAGCGCGGCGCGGTAAAATCAATGTCGAATGTCTGCCATGACAACGGCGGCAGGCTGGGCCGCACGCGCGGCGGAACATCCCTCGAAGTGTTGTCCAGTCCTCCGCTGGTTGTGCCGGTCAGGCGGCCATAGGATTCGTTGATGTTGACTTCATATCGCGTCTCCAGGAAAACGGCGCTCTTGGTCGGCGTGCAAATGTTACGGAACTCAACATGGAGATGGCAGTCGCCAAATTTTTTGTGGGTGATGATGCAATCGGTGCCAGGAACCACTTCAACGGTGCCATCCGCCAGCTTCCATCTCGCCGGGCCGTCCTCCGTGAGCCAGCTTTGCCCGGTTTTTTTCGCCCAGGCGTCCAGGTTACTGCCGTCAAAAAGGACCACTGCGCCCGGCGGCGGCTTTGCGCCTTCCGTCGGCGAATGGCGGAGGGTGTGTTGCAGGTCAAATTTCACGTCGCCCTTGCCGTCCTTGCTGCCCGTGAAATGGCCATTGTCAATTTCTCCCGTCCACCCCCCCCCGCTGAATTCAAGCTTGTCGCCTGATGGCGTGCCTTGCAACACGGCAATGACATTGCTTTCCGTGTCGAAGGCTGACAACAGATTTGCCTGATAGTTCGTGCCTGCTACCCTGTAAACCTGGGCAACCACGCCGCCAGTTTCCTCCCAGTCGCCAATGAGCGGGTTCGGTTTATCCATCACGTAATTGATCGGTTTTTCCACTTTTTTGCCATTGTTAGCCGGAGCCGGTTGGGACGAATCCGCGCCGAACATTGGCATTGCAAGCAGGCAGAATATTGCGACGACGTTTGTTTTTTTCATAAATGAGATTAAATTCGATTTTTTCTTATTCCGGCAAAGGTTTTCCTTTGGTTTCTGGAAGAAACGGCAGCACGCAAATCCCCAACAGCAGCACAAAGCTGACCCAAATGCCGGCGGTGCGAAACCCCTCGATGTCACCTCCGAGGCTTTTGGTAATTCTGCCCATGGTAAATGGGGCTGTCGCTGCGGCGAGCCTTCCGAAATTATAACAAAAACTCGTGCCTGTGCTGCGCAGGCTGATGGGAAAAAGTTCAGGCAGGTAAATTGCGTAGACCCCAAATACGGAAAATTGGCCAAACCCCATTAGCGGAAGCATCCAATAAATCTGGTCAATCTGGCGAAGATATTTAAAGACCAACAGGGTGCAAACAAATGACAGGCAAAAGGCCAGGGCAAATGCGGGTTTGCGGCCCCTGGTTTGCGCCAATTTTGCGAATGAAAGCATTCCCAAAAATCCGCCAATGTTCTGCAGCAGCAGGCCAACCGAACTCCAGTAGGCCTTTTTGCTGGCGAGTTCCGGGGGTGAAAGATGGGCGGTGGCGAGATGCGCCTCGATAATGGAACGGACGATTTTTGGATGGAAATTCCCGATGCCCCACAAGCCGACAATTCCGGCGCTGCAAAGTATCAGGCCCAACCATGCGTGTTTTGACCAGGTCGGATGCCTGAGCAGGGTGGCATAAGAGCCGAACTTTACCCCGGTCTTTGCCCCCTCAGCCCGCGCCCTCGTCCATTTCTCCGGTTCTTTAAGCCGCGCCAAAATAAAAACACAAATGAAGGCCGGCAAGGCGCCCGCCAGAAACATCGCCTGCCATGCCTTGAGCCCGAATGGCAGCGCGCTTTTCAAGGCCAGCAAGCCGATGCCCATGCCCATCAATCCGGCCGTGATGTTGCCCCAGCTTGATAGCGATTGCAAAAGGCCGAGGGCCGGCGCGCGGCTGTTCTCGGGAACTGAATCGGCGACCAGTGCGACTGACAGGCCAAAAACGCCGCCGACTCCCAGCCCGGTAAAAAAGACAAATGCGCAAAACCCGTAATAACTCGTCGCAAACGAACTTAAACCCGTGCAGATGGAATAAATCAGCAACGACACGGTCAATATTCGCGCCCGGCCAAAACGGTCTCCTAGCGCGCCAAAAATCAGGCCGCCAATCGCCCACCCCACAAGAAAGTACGATGTGGTGTATGCCGCCATTTCAATCGCGTTGGTTTTGCCCCCCAGCAAATCTTCCACTGCCCCATCGCGCGATAGATTAAAAACCTGCTGGTCGAGGCAATCAAACAGCCAGGCCAGCGATGCCACTACAAAAACAAACCAGTGGTAACGATTGAACGTGCGCCACCACGGTTGCGTGTTGGAATTTGATGAACTCAATTTTATTTCGGGCTGTAATAAGGACCAAGCCGGTCCACGATTTTTGCCACAAGGTCGTTCACGTCAATCTCATTGGCTTTGCGATAAATGATTTCTCCGCCGGGCGCAACGAGGATGGTATAAGGCACAGGGCCAGGCGCCTTTGGGTCCAATGCCAGCATCAATGCATCCATGCCCGCCCCCGCAAATATGTAATTGTTGGTGCGCCGGTCCTCCGCCTTGAGCGAGCGCTGTACGCGGTTGGGGACCGTGGCATGCTCCTTGTCCAGAAATTGCTTCACTTTTGCTTCGTCCTTCGGATCGTCCACACTGATGGTGATGACCTCGAAGTCACGGTTGGCAAAGCGGTGCGATATGGAAACAATGCCGGGGAATTCCTCAACGCATGGCACACACCAGGTGGCCCAGACATTGATGAGGCGCAATTTTTTGGTGTCATTTCGGACCAACGCAGCCACGTTCGAAGCGTCTATGGATTCCAGCAACACAGGCCCACCATACATCTTCTCGTCCACTTGAATCAATTCGGGCTTGTTTTCCTTCCATTTGGTGGAGCAGCCAAACGGCTTGGTCACCGGCGTTGTCACAGGTTTTCCAGCCAGCATTTCTTCAATTGCGTTGCGCGTGTCGGTGGAGTGAACGGTGTTGGTGTCGGCAAACCGTGAATCATCAAATCGTCCCATGTAACGCAGCTTCCGGTCGTGGTCGAAGATAAAAACATCCGGCGTACAGAGACAGCCGTAGGCCTTCGCTGTCTTCTGGGTGTCACCGTCGTAAAGATAGGGAAATGTAAAGCCGTCCTGTTTTGCATAGAGCTTCATCTCTTCGTAACTGTCCCCGTATTTGGTGTAGCCGAGTTCTCCGATGGACATGGCGTCGGGATCGTTCGGGCAAATCGCCGCCACGGCCAGGCCCTGCGATTTCAATTCCGCATACAGCGGCAGCAGCCGGGATTCCGCCGCGTGTGAATAGGGACAATGGTCTGAAAGGAAAATGACCATCAACACCGGCGCTTCCTTGAAATCGTCGAGTGTGTATGTTTTCCCATCCACGCCTTTCAACGAAAAATCCGGCGCGGCATCGCCAATTTGCAAATGATGCGCGTCTGGCGGCAGTTCGCTTTCGAGATCAACCCCTTTTTGGGCCCGGCCCGGGATGCAAACAAAGAGTAACACTGCCGCCAAAGCCAGGCGCGATAGCAGGATTCTCATGTTGTTCAAAAGGCTACGCCGTCTGCGCAATGGCGTCACGCAATTGTGTCAGGAACGCCGGCACCACGGTGTAAGGATCGTATACCTTTCCCTTTGGCGAAAGCGTTTCAATCGGCAGATACCCGCGATAGTTGGAGGCCCGGATGATTTTTACAAGTTTGAGCAAATCAGTCGGAATGGAACTGTCTTCCCCGAACGGGCTTTGCTTGATTTGCCAGTTTACCGCATAGGGTGCAACCAGCGCCATGTCCTTGTAAGGGTCCGGCGTTTTGAAATAACCGGTGTCCACGATAACGCCGCACCAGTTGGAATTGATCGTGCCAACGAGGTCCAGCAACTGTTCGCCAGTCTGAAGAAAATCACCGTGGTTTTGCACGCCGATAATCACGCCGTATTTCCCGCCTTGTACGGCGCACTCGCCCAGGGCGTCCACAATCCAGGCCTTGACCTGGTCGCGGGTATATCCCTTTGCCACATCCTGCCAGGTCATGGTGCGCATCTGGGTGTCGGCAAAAACTCGGATGACCGGCGCGCCCAGTTTGGAGGCGACCACGACCCATTCTTTGATGTGCTGGACGGCGGCGGCACGGACCGTTTTGTCCGAAGTGGTGAGATTGTCCCGGACCCCCGTGCCACTAATTCCAATGCCTAATTCAAAAGCGCGCCGCTTGAGTTTATAGACATAGTCGTCAGGCGGAATTTCCGGGTACGTGGGGAAATAATATCCGGTTGGGTCAAACCCGTCGAAGTTGTTCTTGGCACAAAAATCCAGCACGTCAAAAAGGCTCACTCCCGGCCCCCGCTTTTTTATCTGATCGTTCAGCATCCGGGCGAAGGAATACGCGTTGAGCGACACCTTCAACTTGGGGCCGCCGATGCGCTGGAGTGGCTCTTCGGCTGCGGCGGGCAGCGAAATTCCCAGTCCGGTAATGCCTGCGGCCAACGGTAAAATTGCCGCGCTTTTCAAAAAATTCCTGCGGGTAAATGAACGGTTCATGATGGTTGATTTGATTATTACTTCAAAACGGCATATTTGCGCAAAATTTAGACTGCCGGAATATTCCGGCATTCAAACAATGCTTAACACAGTAAGTAATAGCGTAGAAGCCGCAAATTGGGACGCGGACCACTCCTCTTTTTTGTCCTAATTTGGACTGCCTGCGCTATTACAGTTGTCAGAGCCCGGAGAAAAAAATAGAAGAGCTGTCTTTTGACCTGTCAAAATTGATTCAAAACCCAATGATTATGAAAACCATGAATCGCATCCTAAGGGTGACCTCCTTGTTTGTCGCAGTTTTTGCCCTGCCTTATATGGCATCCGCGGCAAAAACCTTTGTCGTTCCAATGACCTTGGGCTACACAACTACAAATATCTCGTACGGTGTTGCTGCCGCAATAACAAACGAAATCATATTGTATGATGGTTCTGGAGGCAGTTCTGTCGGATCCTTCAGCAACTGTTTTTATAGCGTTAATATAACCCCGAGCGACCCCTCAATTGCCATCAGTCTCACTGTTACGAACTTTACTTCGCAAAAGGGTCCTACTGGCGGCTCGATTCAGCAAAGTCCGATAAGCTATGTGGGAATTACAACTACAAGCCTCACGCCGTCCAATACCTATATTGTCACTGTTTGGGCAAACAACAGTCCTTCCAATTCCTTGGCTATCACCCCGATTTCCGCGTCTTTCAGCATCACGATGCTGCCCTTTGTATTCGTTCCACAAATGGCCTGGACGGGCGCGGGCGCGGACATGAACTGGTCCACAGCAGGGAATTGGGCCGCCAGTGGACCGCCGACGCTGTCCAATGACGTTGTTTTCGTGGATGAGGATTCTTCGTCAACCGTTGGGACCGTGAACAACACCATAAGCAGCAGTATAATCGTCGGCTCGCTGGATTATGGAGAGACAAATGGTTATCACACCACATCCATTGGGCCAGGCCTGACATTGACTATTGTTGACACAAATGGCCTTTATTCAGGGACAATTGGCGATACCGGGACACAGCTCACAACCAATACAATCACCGGGGGCGGAACGCTTATCGTCAGCAACACCGCTGCAACCATCGAAGCCACCCAAACCGATCCGGGTGGTAATAATGGGGGTAATTCCGCTGCGATCTCTGCGCTGGATCTGTCAGGGCTTGGCATGTTCCAAGCCAACATCGCACAGTTGCTCGTCGGCGTGGATAATATTAAAAAAGGCGCCAATGGCCAATTGAACCTTGCTAGGACAAACATAATCACCATGACACCCGGGACTCCCGCTGCACAAATTGACGTGGGCGACGACACTCAAGCCAATGGAGTGACCGGGTCTGCATTGAGCGCCTTGGTTCTTGGACAGACGAATGCGTTCTACGTTGATTCCATCGCGGTTGGCAGCGGTCGCGTCACCACCGGGGGAACGATGTTTTTCAACAGCGCATTCAGCTCTCCCTCGGCATTTTTCCGCGGAACGAACGGCCCCACCAGCCGCGTGGGTTCATGGTACATCGGCAACGGTGAATCTGCAAAGTCCGCTACATGCCATGGGACCAATGATTTCAGCCTGGGAACGGTCAATGCTTTGATTAATACGATGTATATAGCGAATGGTTCTTCCGGTTCCACTGTAGTCAAAGGCACTCTCATTATGAACGCGGGAATTATCGACACCTACACGTTGATCATGGCAACCGTTAATGAAGTTACCAACGTGTCAACCGCGACAATTAACCTGACAGGCGGCTCACTGGTGGTCGAAACGAATCTTGTAATGGCCGATGGCATTGGCATCGGGAATATAAATATCTCAGGCAGTGGAACTCTTTTGGCCAACAACGGAATTACCTCCGGCGGCGGGACAAATTCGATCAATATGAACGGCGGCACACTTAGCGTTACCAACCTGGCGGCACTTGTCACCACCACCAACTCCCCGCTCGCCAATTTTTCCGTCACCAATGCAACATTGGATCTGGCCGTTGTGCCCAACGCCGCCCCCAACATACAAGCCAACGCACCCAGCATTGCCACCATCAACCTTGCGATTGGCAGCGGGACCACCACAATCAACATTAGTTCAGTGCCCTATATTGCATCTTTGCCCGCCCAATATCCGATTATTGATTATGGCTTTAGTGGTGGCAGCATGAGCGGGAGCTTTGCGAATTTGGCCTTGGGCTCCATGCCTTCTGGAAGTCCAAGTTACGGCGCATATCTTTCCAACAACCTGGCAAATAATTCAATTGACATAGTGATCACCAACGGGCCAACGGTTGTCCCGCTGACTTGGGATGGCGCCAATAACGGAAACTGGAACATAAGCACCCCGAATTGGAAACCTGCCAGCGGCCCTGACACCACATACGCCGATCCCGATTTTGTTACGTTTAACGATACTTTGTCCGGCACAACCAACGTCATCCTGAACGGTACACTTATGCCCGGCAACCTCACTGTAAACAACACGTTGTCCAACTATGTTTTTGGCGGTACCGGCAATATCGGCGGGGCAGTCGGTCTGGTTAAAAATGGCACCGGCTCGCTCGTTGTTGATAACAGCGGAAACAATACTTTCTCCGGCGGTGTTCTCGTCAATGGCGGCACACTGCAATTCGGCAACAACGATGCCAACGGCAACCTGCCGGCCGGAGGCGTCGCGCTCAATACCGGCGGAACTTTGGCTTTCGACAGTTCCACAGCCGATCTCGCGGTGCCCAATGTAATATCCGGCGCGGGTGGCCTGGCGCAGGTTGGCGCCGACATTCTGACATTGAATGCATCGAATAACGCCTATATCGGCCCAATCACGGTCCTCCAAGGTACCATACAAGCGGGGAATGCCGACGCGTTCGGCACAAATTCGTCCCTCGGGAGCATCACGGTCACCAATTCCGGGACCTTGGATGTCAATGCACAGAAATTCGGCGTTAATGCCCTGCCAGTCACAGTTTCAGGCTCGGGAGTTGGAGGCAATGGCGCGATTATTAATAGCTCCAGCAACCAGACATCTGTTCTCAACGCTGTCACTTTGGCTGCAGATGCAACCTTTGGCGGCACGGGCAGTTGGGACATACGCACCTTGGGCGGGCAAAACACCAATCAGAACGCCCAACTCAATGGTGCGTTTAATCTGACCAAGGTCGGCACGAATACCATCACGCTCAACGGCGTTGCGGTGGACTCGAACTTGAACAACGTCAATGTACAAGCGGGAACATTGGATTTGGCTAACATGACATCCTCTCTGGGCAATTCAAGTGCAACCGCGACCATATACACCAATGCCGTTTTGGAGTTGGACACGCTGTCCAACGTATTAGTCAAGAATATCGTCATTAACAGCGGTGGCACACTCCAGGGCAGCGCAACCAATTTCTCCGGCGGGCCGGTTACTCTAAACGGACCGGTGACACTGGCGGGCAACGCGACAATTCAAGTCAATGGCACTAATTCGCTATTCATGCTCGAAAACGTCATCAGCGGTTCGGCAAGCCTGACGAAAAGTGGTTCCGGCACCGCATTTTTGGCCAATGCCAATACTTACAGCGGCAACACCATTGTGAGTGGCGGGATCCTGTCCCTGACCAATTACAATTCAATTAATGGTTCCATCAATTCCAGCACCAACATCAATATTACCTCCGGCGCGAAACTGGATGTTACCGGTCGCAGCGACCAGACGTTGACGTTGATGAGTGGCCAGACTTTGGAAGGTGGCTCCGGCACAAACGGGCCCGGCATATTGACAGGAAGTCTCGTTGCCAACGCCGGCTCATACGTTTCGCCAGGTACGGGTAGTACCAACATTGGCACACTCAGTGTCAATGCCTCCGTTACACTGAACGGCACAACCGTGATGAAAATCAGCGCCGCGGGCGGGAACGACCTGCTTGAAGCCAATGCCATTACCTACGGTGGCTCACTCATGGTAACCAACTTCTCAGGCACGATTACCAACACTGAGACCTTCAAGATCTTCATCGCGACCAACGGCAATTACAGTGCGGGCAGCTTCACCGGTGGGGTTTCTCTGCCGTCAGCACCCGGCCTTTCGTGGACGAATAACCTGACCGTCAACGGAACCATCACTGCGGGAGTGATCGCAGTATCACCAACATCACCCAATATCACCGGTTATAGTTTCCTGTCGCCCACGCAATTGGTCATCAGTGGGACAAGTAGTTCCACAAACGCGTCATTCACTTACAGTGTTTTGACCAGCACAAACGTGGCTTTGAGTCTGCCGGGTTGGACCTTGGTTTCGACCGGATCAGCATTCAGTCCAACGGGACAATTCAGCATTACAAACGCCGTGAACCCGGGCACAGCACCTGTAAGCTTCTACATATTGCGGGTCCCGTAAAATTCACGAAGCAACGAGTTAACAATGGCACAGTCTCAGTTCATTCGTATGAGGCTGTGTCATTTTCTTTTGGCGGCATTGAGTCTATGGCCGTTTGCTTGGGCGCTTGAGACCCCGGCCCAGTCGGCTGTCAGCCAGATTGACTTCAGCCATTGGGTTTATCCCTCGCCCATCACTGGACGGCTCCTTTACCAGCCTGATGCGCAGGGCAATCATATCGTGGATAATTCCGGCGTGGGATATATGGGCGGAACTGTGCCCATTCCGGACGTACCTACGGTGATGACCATCTCACCTGTTCCCGGAGACAATACAGCAAACATACAAAACGCGCTCAATGCGATTGCGGCAATGACGCCCGATTCCAACGGGTTCCGCGGCGCCTTGCTGCTTACAGCCGGAACGTACGATATATCCAACACTTTCAGTATCAACGCCAGCGGCATCGTGCTCCGCGGTGTCGGCAATTGTACCAATGGCACAATTATTTATTCTACCAGCACCAACGGACCGGGCAACGGTGCGCCGAAATCGCAGGTGCAGGGCGTGATTGTTATCAGCGGCTCCTACAGTCCCATCCCCATCAACGGCACTTATAACAATATCGTGGACAATTACGTCCCTGTAGGTGCGCGAAGCTTCACGGTGGACGGAGGGGGCGTTTTAAATGTTGGCGACCAGGTCGTCGTCCATCGCCCCAGTACAGCCAACTGGATAACCGCGATTGGAATGGATTCAAACTATCTAAGCACACCTTGGGCGCCCGGTACGGTGGACGTGGACGAGCAGCGCGTCATCACGCGAATCGAGGGCAACCGCGTCATGATCGACCAGCCCATCACGACCGCACTTGACCAGAATTACGGCGGCGGCAGCGTATACGCCTATACCTGGCCACAGCAGTTCACACAGATTGGCATCGAAAATCTAAGAGGCGTTTCCACCTATGATACCAACAACATCTATGACGAAGACCACGCCTGGACTTTCATCCGGTTCAGCGACGCCCAGAATTTCTGGGTTCGAAATGTCGTTTCGCAATACTTCGGCAAGACCTGTGTCAGCGTCCAAAATGGTTCTTATTACGGAACAGTTGAGAACTGCCAGTGCCTTACACCCATATCCCTGATTGAAGATGAACGGCGCTATGCTTTTGATATTAATAGTTGCTCTCTTTGTATCGTGAATAATTGTTACACATCCCAGGACCGCCATCAATTTATCACCGAGTCGCTTACTGACGGGCCAAATGTCTTCCTGGATGGTTTGGGAGTGAACGCCTATGACGTGGTTGGAACTCACGTCATGTGGGCTTCCGGAATCCTCTTTGACAATATTACCAGCGACAATGGAATCTGGTGTGTCAACAACGGCAATGCCGGCGCTGCCGGCGACCCGGGACAAGGCTGGACCGGTGCAAATTGCACGTTTTGGAATAACGCCTGTGGCACGGACAC
>Ga0181520_10013218_pt1 | contig 10455 bp, 9 predicted proteins | sample PEATcosm2014_Bin_29_FD_132451 | JGI IMG/M metagenome (GOLD analysis project Ga0181520, IMG submission 132451) | Peatland microbial communities from MTU Mesocosm Facility, Houghton, MI, USA - PEATcosm2014_Bin02_30_metaG | ecosystem: Environmental > Terrestrial > Soil > Wetlands > Peat | place... | reverse complement strand
CTGAAGTCAAGATCACTCAGTCCATCCCTCCACACGGAGGTGGTTTGCCCGGTGGCAGACGTGGTGCTGGTGGTTGGCGTAGGTGACGTTGGATTGGTGACAATGCTCTGAATGCTCCCGAAATTCCCGACGCTGTTTGTGCTGAAGCGGGAGTATCGATAGTCCACGATAATTTCCCACCAGTCTTTGGGCTTGAAGGTAAAAGTTTGAAACAGGATGTTGTCAGGTTCACTCACCGTATCCCGGGCGGTTTGGCTTACGGTGTAGGGTGCGAGTGCGCCTGTACTGTTGGGGGCAATCCCATGGTATGACTGGTCGAAAGTGGCGGGCCCCCGGTAGCGGTAATAAATGTAGCCGCCCTGCCATTCAAACTTGGAAAAGGGTTTGCCGGTAAAGGAAAACTCGCTGATGGGAGTGGTGAGCCGGCGGTAATCCGACTGGGAAAGGCTGGTGAGGGGCTCCAGCGTCGAGCTTGTGACGGGATTGATGCTGAGTTGCGGTGAACCGACGTTATTCAGGCTCACGTTCTCAGTGAACGTCTGGTAGCCAACATTGTAATGAAAAGTCCAGGCTTGGAACGTATAGTCAATCCCCCCGGCAAAACGATTGGCTTCGTCGCTGATGGGCGCATACAGGTAATAGGGATTGGCCCGGGCAAAGGTGCCCCAGTAAGAGGGTGAATCGAAGAAATCCAACGATTCCGTGGTGTAGGTGGGACCGCTATTCTCGGTGCGGTAGTAATCAAGATTAAAGCGGAGATTGTTGGTGGCGTGCAGGGTAAAGTCTCCGGACCCGAATTTGCGTTCCGTTCCCCAGTCGTGATTATCGGTGAGGCCTTTGGAAAGCCCCGAACCCACCGCGGCGATCGGCAGAACCACATTATCGTTGGCATTCGAATAGAAATAGCTCTGTCTCCAGTTCACACGAAGGTCATAGAGCCGGGACTTTTTCACGGTAAACTGCCCCACTTCGAAAGGCTCGCCCCCCAGCCCACTAATGGAAAGGGAATAGCTGTCCGCGAAGGGATTGGCTCCCTTGGCGGCCTCGCCGAAAACGTTAAAGTCCGTCAGGCGAAACCCTTTTTCAAGGCCGGAAAGATCCTGAAACATCGGGCGATAGCCCTTGACGTCATCGAAGCGGTAGCCGAGCGTCAACGACCCCTGGGTGTTGAACCCGCCGATCGTGAGAGGCGTTTCCGCGCTGTCCTGTGCCATCAATACCCCACTGCCCACCAGCACCATTGCCAGGGCGAGGTGAAATCGTTTCCCAGGTTTCATGAGGACATCCTTCAACGCAAGAAATTGACGTCAAGCGACGAACCATGGACCGTTACGTGGCAGCGGGTACACTCGCCGCTGGTCTGGAAGCCCAGCCGGCTATGGGGAACAGCGGCCTGGGCGTGGAAGCCGGTGTGACATTGCAGGCAGATCTGGCGTCCTTCCCGCCGCACCAGCATCAAGCGATTGGTGCTCCCGTGGGGGTTGTGGCACACCACGCAGCCTTCCACCCGCACGGCCGCATGTTCAAATACGAAGGGCCCGCGTTTTTCCACATGGCACTTGACGCAGGTCTCAAAGTGAGTGGCATTCAAGCTGGCGCGATTGATGCTTCCATGCGGATTGTGGCAGTCCGAACACTTCATCAGGCCTTCCGGCACACGGTGGTGAATGGGCAGGGCGAACTGTGCCTGGACGTTGCCGTGGCAGCTAAAGCACAAATTAGGCTCGGCATCCTTCAACAAGCTGCTGTGAAGCCACCGCACCGTTTCCGGAAGCTGCGGCACCTGAAAGAAAGCGGCCTGCGAGTACTGAGGGCCGCCCTTGCCTTGACCTTTGACCTCTTTTACCAGGTGGGCGGTATGGCATTCGTTGCAGGAGACGCCCGCCGCCGCGTGTTGCGAGTGGGCAAACGTCTCCTGTTGCCGGCTTGTATTGTGGCAAGTCATGCAGCGTTCCGAGTTTTCCTTGGGGCTGCCCTGGAATGTGAAGATCAGCTTGGTGCCCGCCAATTCCTTGGCAGGGTCACCCGCGGCATCCTGCTCGGCGCCCGCGTGGGCTCGGCCCGGTCCGTGGCAGGTTTCGCAGCCTGTAACGGTATTGGATTGCGCCGCCGCCACGGGCTTAGGTCCCGCCGCCGTCTGCCCCGTCAGCGTCATCAAGTAGTCCACCAGGGCGTCGATTTTGTCGTTGGGCATGTCAGGTGGCAAAGTGGGCATAACCGTCCCGGCGCGGCGGTTTTCCATTCGTTTCAGCAACTCGGCGCGCGTGCGGCGCGTCCCAACGTCATCGAGGGCTCCACCGCCCTCTCCACCCTGGCCGCCCATCGTATGGCAGCCCGCACACATCATGTCATCGTAAATCTTCTTTCCCGCCGCCGCCGAGGCCGACAACCCCTGCGTGGACACAGCGGGAGAGGTTGGCAACCCCTCGCCCGCGGGAGCGTGAGGCGTCTTCGCATACGCCTGGGCTTCGGCCCGATGGCAGCCGGCACAGGTTTGCCAGCCGGCGTAGTCACCGGGCCTTCCCACCATGGGAGCGCGGGAGGCCACTGACGGTCCGCGGGAAGCCTCCGGCATTCTTTGCGCAAAAGTCCGGACCGTAAGCATACCGGGGAGGAGTATTAGCGCTGCAAGTATGAGCGGAGGTGGGAGTCTGCGTTTAGGTTGGGAACTCATCGAACGTCGTCCTCCCTCACCGCGGGAATCGTTTCTGCTGGAGCTTCCCTTCATTTGGGACTTCCGTTTTGGTTTCCCGAGTTACTGATTTGCACCCAGGGTTTTTATTTTTGAATTTCCCAGGCGACCATCAAAACATCGCTGGCAGCGGCACGTCTGTTCAATTTTGCTCACCCCGGCGGGTCAACCTTTTGGAATAAAACTCAGCCCTTCTGCCGTCAAAATCTCCGGCAGTGGTCCCTGCCTTGCGCAAGAATATATCGCATGGCTATTGGCAACTTAGCTAAATTCCCTCTGATTGGCCCGACGTCAGTTTCCCCCAGTTTTTGACATAAATCAAGTTATTGTCGGCACTCAGCCCGTGATGCGCTGCCCCATATCATCCTTGTATTTGCAGCAAATCAGGTCTCAAAAGCCCAAGCTGTGATATAAATTCTTCCACCTGAGGTGGCCCGAAATGCTGTTCAATTCGGGGTTACCCGGAAAACTGAGGTCTTCGGGCGCAATCAGACCTAAAGGCAATGCTGTTCACTTAAGCTGACTGGTCCCGACTCGATCCCCTCACCCCCGCCCCTCTCCCCCAAAGGGGCGAGGGGAGAGGTAATTTGAGTTTACTTCCCTCGCCCCTTTGGGGGAGAGGGTGGACCGCATCCGGCGTTTTCACCAGCCGGGGCGGGACGGGTGAGGGGGTCGCCCTGTAACCAATTACCACCTAAAGCCCCGAAATCTATTAAGTGAACAGTATTGGACCTAAAGGGCAAAAGTGAGGAGCAAAATTGAATAGCGGAATCCTGATCTGCTTTCTGGGCACGCTGTCATTCGGACTGCTCGGCTGTGCGTCCAAGGGTGCCGAGCGCAAGCACTGCCAGACCTCCGCGCTGGTGATCATGATTTATGTCTGGGCGACGCTGGTGATGATGATCCGGTCGGCGGGCGTTCCCTCACCATTGTCATTGCCGCTGAAGGCGGTCGCAGTGGCGGTAGCCTGCGGAATATGCTCGGCCCTGGCTTATACGCCTTCCAATTCTCCATCGGGTTCGGCAAGGTATCGGTAGGCTGGTTGATCATGAACATCTCCAGCGCGATTCCCGCAATAGTCTCCCTATTTGTTTATGGCGAGAAGCTCACGCGGCTGAAGGTTGTGGCTTTTGGTTTGGTTCTCGTATCGCTCTACTTGATCTTTCTTGGCCGCCAAGCCGAAATGAAGTCAGAAGCATCGTCTACCCCGGGCAAAACACACCTGAAGTGGTATCTACTGATGCTGGTCATCTTTCTGACCAATGGCATGAGTTCCTACGGACTGAAGGTCATTGCAGGTTGGGGCTTGCCGGAAACGGATAAATTCCCCTATCTAACGGTTTGGTATGCGGCGGGCCTGGCAACGGTCGGGGTGCCCACGTTATTCCAGCATGTGCGCATTACCGTGCTCGAGGTGGGATGGTCAAGCATTATGGCTGCCCTGAGCCTTGGCGGTCAGATCGCCATGGCCGTGGCGCTTAAACTCAACGTTCCGGGTCACGTGGTTTTTCCCATCGCCATCGGCGGCTCAGTCTTCATCGTGATCCTGGGAGGCCGCTTCCTGTTTGGCGAGCGGCTCAACAAACTGATGACCAGCGGCGTTTCCTTCGGCCTCGCTGCTATCATACTTCTCAGCCTCAGTTGATTTGGGACCAGCAGAAAGGTCTTGGAAGCATGGCGGACAAACGCCCGATCAATTACTTGAAAGAGATTCTCAGAGCGAGAGAGGGAGGGACAACATGAGCAAGGACAATCAAGAGAAAATTCTTCTAACACGTGCCGACGACATGGGGTACACCCATACGGGAAATGTCGCCACCATTGAATGTATGCGCAACGGGATCATCCGCTCGGCCGCGATTCTGGTTATCGCACCTTGGTTTGAAGAAGCAGCCAGGTTGACTCGCGACAATCCCGACCTCTGCTTTGGGGTGCATCTGGGCCTGATTGGTGAATGGCGGGGATACCGCTGGCGGCCGGTGCTGCCCTATTCCGCAGTCCCATCACTGGTTGACGAAGACGGCTTCCTTTGGCAGTCGCCGCGGGATTTCTGGGGTCACCATCCCGACATGGCTGAGGTGGAAAAGGAGTTCACCGCTCAAATCGAGCTGGCGAAAAAGAAAGGCGTGAAGATCAGCTATATCGATACGCACTACGTTATGCCTTACAACGAGCACTATCGTCCGGTGATGGAGCGCCTCGGAAAGAAGTACGGGGTCCCGGTTTCCTGCCTGCTCGGTGAGCATGAACTGGATGACTTTGGCATCTACACCGTGCCTCCCGACGAGAAGGAAAAGGCGCTGGAGCAGGTGTTGCGAAGGCTCGAGCCTGGCGTCAACCTGATGATTGGCCACCCGGGGCTGAACTCCATGGAAAATGACGCGCTGGTGCATTTCGAACCCGAACACGTCCAACTCCTGGGAACCGGACGCCTGCGTGCCGCTGAGACCATGGCTTACACCAGCCCTCGGATCATGCGCCTGGTCGACGAGTTGGGCATCAAGCTGATGAGCTACGCGGAATTCGCCAAGCGGTAGGGAATCTTGGAAAACGATTTGATCGGCGTTCTGCACGGTGCCGGCAAACCGCTTGATGAGCAGGTCCATCCTGACGGCAGCCGGCTTCTGTTGCTATCCTACGGGGCGCGAGTGCTCGCCTTGTTCGCGCCCGGCAGCAACGAAAACTTCTTTTGGACCCACCCCGCGCTGGCGTCCGATGAGTCTGGACGCTCCTTCTTTCAGGCCAATGACTGGCACAATACGGGTGGCGACCGCACCTGGCTCGCGCCGGAGGTTGATGTCTTCTTTCCCAATTACCCTGACACCGCCGTCTGGCAGGTCCCCGCGAAACTCGACCCGGGCTCCTACGCCGCGGTACAGCCGGGTCCGGATTTAAAGTTTGCCTCCAAGATCGCGGTGACGCTTTCACGAAGCCAGCAGAAGGTGGAGGCGCGAATCACCAAATCCTGGGGCCCCGCCCTCAATCCTCTGCGTCATGAACCATGCTGGAAAGAGTTTGATGGAATCTCCTATACTGGTTACACGCAGGAGACCTGGCTGGAATTACTGGAGGGCAGCGATAAGTCCGCGCCCGTCGGCCTGTGGAATCTTTTGGCGGTACCCAACGGCGGCGAGGTGATCATTCCAACCCACGCCCGGGCCGAGCCGGAAATCTACTCGGGCAACGTCGCCCCCGCCGCCCTCATGGTGACAGATCATCTGGTTCGCTTCCGGACGCAGGGCGAGGGGATTCAGAAAATCGGGGTTCGCGCCGCAGCCTCAACCGGACGTCTCGGCTATCTCTATCGCAGCCGCGATGGTTGGGCTCTGATCATCCGTAGTTTTTCCGTCAATCCATCGGGGGAATACATTGACGTCCCCTGGCAGCGAAGTGCGGCGAGCGATGCCTTCGGGTTTTCCACGCAGGCGTGCAGCGTGCGCACCGAACTCGGGGACTATTGCGAACTGGAATATCACGCCCCGGCCATAAACCTTGCCTCCGGCCAATTGCAGTCCCACGACACCAGCCAATTGTGGGCTTTCCGCGGCCCTCAGAACGTGATTCGTAAAGTGGGGAAGCGCCTGCTATCGTCTGCATTTTGATCTCGGCAAGAGTTGAGAAATAAGCTTCCAATGGCTGACCCGAATTTCTCACGAGGGGTTGAGCAGGGTCCGGGATATAGCGAAGCAGGGTCAGTGCGGCTTAGGCTTTCGAGCTCTTCAACGGAAATGTATCCGACAGCACAAGGCGCTTTCCCATCGCGTCGAGATGCGTCTCCATAGCCTTGCGAGCTCCCGCGACATCGTGCGCCCGAATCGCAGCGCAGATCTCCCGATGATGCGCAACCGCTTCCCCAGCAGCCTGAGCCTGCCCCAGTGAACTGAGAATCCACTCGCGCATCAGGTTGCGAAGCAGGGTGAGGAACTGGCCGAGAATCGGGTTTCCCGCCGCAGTGGCGATGGCAAAGTGGAAGTCCACATCCGCCCGAAGATACTCGTCAGCTTGCTCCGGCTCCATGGTGGTTTCCATGCGATGAAGGAACGACTCGATATAATCAACCTGTTCGGGGGTCGCTCGCTGGGCCGCGAGTCCGGCGATCTCCACTTCAATCAACTTGCGTGCGCCAACCAGGGATTGCGGTTCGACTTCCGGCTCAAAGCCCATGGAAATGGGCCGAACGAGAAATTCCTGGCGTTCGCGAATAAACGAGCCCTTGCCGCGCTCCACCCTGACAATGCCAATGACTGACAGCGCCTTCAGCGCTTCGCGCACCGCGCCTCTGCCCACGTGAAACTGTCGTGCCAGTTCGGCCTCGGGGGGAAGGCGGTCACCGGGCTTGTAATCGCCGCGGGTAAAGAGTCGAATCATTCGCCGCGCGATAGCCTCCGATAAGGTTTCGCCGCCACCCAAGGGTATGCCAACATTGTCCATTTTTCTCGTCCGTGTTGGATTTGAGAGAGGAGTCTTGCGCTTTTTTGCCATGATGCTCGATCCGCCTGAGCGCCTTATCATACTATGGCCGCCCATCGGGTCAATCAAATATTAGGTTGCTCCCCACTGCCCAACGTCCTGCTGACAGCGCCATCCCACCCGCCCATCCTTCCTGGCTCATCACGGCGGAAGGTGCAGAGCGCATCATTCTTGACAGGGTTATGGGCGGGTAGTAGGTTAGGAATCTAATCCCAAAAAGGCAACCACAGGCTCCCCCATGAATACCAGTGCGCTCAAAGTATGTGCCACAATCATCGGTCTGGCGGTCATTGGATTATACGCCGGACCATGGGTCTTTGCCGGACGGGACGCGGAGCTGAATCCGCAGGCGCAATCCGCTTTTCTTGCCGGCACAGCCGACTTAAAGAAGGGCGATATTCAGGGGGCTGTCACCGCGTTTCAGGAAGTGGTGAAAATCGACAAGGCGTTTGGGCCGGCCTATTTGAATCTGGGGCTTGCCTACAATGAGTTGAGACAGTTCGAGAGAGCCATTCCATCCTTCACGAAGGCGCTTGAGCTTGACCCCCGCCTGGAAGGGGCCGCGCTGTTTCTTGGCATCGACTACTATAAAACGGGCGCGCCGGAGAAAGCCGTTGGACCTCTGCAAAAGGCTTTGGCGCTGACGCCAAATGATTCCGACGCGCACCTTTGGTTGGGAAAGGCGTATCTCGCCCAGGACCGCTACCAGGAGGCGATCCCACATCTCGAGATTGCCTCCAAAGCTGACCCCAAAGACATCGGCCTTCAATACGATTTGACGCAAGCCCACCTGCTGCTATCCGACCAGATGACTACCCGGATTTACAACGAGAATCCCCACACTTATTGGCCCCACCTGCTCAGAGCCCAGGCGTATAACATCCAGGGAAAGCTGGATTTGGCGCTGATTGAATATAACCAGGTGGTTAAGATGAGTCCTGACATACCAGGAGTGCACGAAGCCCTGGGGGAAATCTATTCCAAGAAGCGCGACTTCACTTCCGCCGAAGCCGAATTCCATAAGGAACTTGACCTTAACCCCTATGATTTTGCGGTGGTGTGCTCCCTGGGAGATATTCTGATCGAAACGGGTAAAACTACCGACGCCATTCCCGCTCTCGAAAGAGCCTCAGCGCACAAACCGTCGCTGGGGTGTGCGCGCTATGAACTCGGCCGGGCGTGGTTTCGCCAGGGTCAGTACGAAAAGGCCGAAGGGCACTTGGAAGCGGCCACCGCTCTTAATCCTGCTTATGCCCCTGCGTATGTTCTTCTGGGCCAGTGTTACGCCAAACTTGGTAAATCGGAAAAGGCGCAGGCAGCGTTTCAGAAAAGCCGCGCGTTGGATCAGGAACACCTTGAACGCATACAGCAGAAAGTAATTCCCGGGGAACAGTCAACGGAGCAATTGAACCCTCAATAAAGGCAGTGACGAGTGACCATTGACGAGTGGCAAGTGACAAGCCTGGTACGAACCAACCCGCAAGCGCTTCTCAACCGGCTTGGGATGGTCCTTATCTTGATCCTTGCCGCGGCCTGGCGCCCTTCTGTAATTAGGGGTCAATGGCAGCCACCCGGTGCGCTTTCCGGCGGCCACTATGTGGGGAGCAAGGTTTGCGCAACTTGCCACACGGCTGAAGCCGCCATCCAACCCGGCACTCCCATGGCGCAGACGTTGAGCCCAATTGCCCAATGCCAGGTGCTCGAATCGCACCCGCGGCTCAGCGGCCAGTTGGGGCGTTACTCGTACCAAATCACGACGGAGGGCGGCAAATCGACTTACGTCGTGAGCGACGGAAGCCACTCAACCACGCAGACTCTGCTTTGGGCAGTCGGGCAGGGTCTTGGCGGCCAAAGCTACTTATATAATCGTGGCGGTGTTTTCTATGAGGCGCGCGTCAGTTATTTCAGCCAGGTGGGAAATCTTGACCTGACGCTTGGGCATCCGCACGCCGAGCCTGCGGGGCTGGATGAGGCCGCGGGCCGGCCACTTGGTGAAGCCGACGTTTTGAAATGTTTCAATTGCCACTCCACCGGTGCCGAGGGCGAATCCGGTTTGCAATTGGCGCACCGAACGCCCGGAATTACCTGCGAGAAGTGTCATGGGCCGGGCGGGGAACACGTGGCCGCCGTGCAAAACGGGAAGATGAGCAACCTTCACATCTTCAATCCTGCTCGGATGAAAGTGGACGCACTGGTTTACGACTTTTGCGGATCTTGCCACCGCAACGCCTTCGACGTGGCCAACAACAAGGCAAGTGGCATTGCCACGATCCGGTTTGAGCCCTACCGCTTGGTGCTCAGCCGTTGTTTTGACGGGCAGGATCCGCGCATCAGTTGCCTGGCGTGCCACGACACGCACGGCCAGATGGAGCAAACCGCGTCGTTCTATGATGCCAAGTGCCTCGCGTGCCATGCCGGACCGCACCGGCCAGCCTCCGCCGGCAAGATTACCGGCGCCCAATGCCCGGTCGGCACAGAGAATTGCGTAACCTGCCACATGCCGAAGGTTGAGCTTCCCGGAGATCATTTTAAGTTTGCCGATCACAATATTCGAATCGTGAAACCCGGCGAGCCATTCCCCGGCTGAAGTGTTAGTGAAAAGGTGATTCCAAGTGAGCAGCGATTTAAGGAGTTAAGGGACTTCGTTCTACACTACGGCGTCACGCAGGACCAACGCCCTTCCGCACCCTGGATAATTGTCCTCACGATGCTGTCCAGAGCAACTTCCGAGTACCCCGTCCACTCGAAACGTCCTGGTCAGTCCGTAGCGCAGGCCGCCGGATTTCCGGTGTGCGGTCTTCATTGACGCGGGCGACTCAATGCTACGCTGTGGCACCTGACAGGGAAGAGACGCGGACCACAGAAGCGGTGGCCCGCGCTACCGGCATTGCCATGCAAGAGATCCTCGCGCCGCTGGGGCTTATAGAAGGAGAGCTGACCGATGCCGCAAAAAAAGATTCCTAGCGGTGTGGTACACGAACTACCCGCAGATTTAAGAAAAGCACTTATATCCGACCCGCAAGCCTTAACAGCATGGGAGGATATTACACCGCTCGCACGCAACGAGTGGATATGTTGGATTGAGTCGGCTAAAAAGGCGGAAACTAGAAGCCGCCGGATCGAGTGGGGCTGTTCAAGCCTTAAGGATGGAAAACGACGCCCCTGTTGTTGGCCCGGGTGCGCCCACCGCTAATTCCAAGATCGTCAAACTGGACATTGCGCCCGCGGACTGGAGTCGGCCAACTTCCGGTTTGCGCGTGATCCAGGATGAATAAGGACGTTGTCGGCGTGTT
>Ga0181520_10013216_pt1 | contig 10457 bp, 7 predicted proteins | sample PEATcosm2014_Bin_29_FD_132451 | JGI IMG/M metagenome (GOLD analysis project Ga0181520, IMG submission 132451) | Peatland microbial communities from MTU Mesocosm Facility, Houghton, MI, USA - PEATcosm2014_Bin02_30_metaG | ecosystem: Environmental > Terrestrial > Soil > Wetlands > Peat | place... | reverse complement strand
TCGCGGAGGCCGAATCCGTTCTCTTTGTGGATAGCTCTCTCGAATCCATCCCTGGCCGGGTCAGCCTCACCCCGGTCGACGTGCAGCTCGGGAACCAATCAGTGGCTACCCACCGCCTGGACGCGTCCGATCTTCTCGGCCTGACCCACGAACTCTATGGCTCGCGATCCGCCCACGCAATGCTTTTGACCGTCAGCACTGGCTCGACGGAGCTCGGAGAAACGTTCAGCGACCGCGTCGAGGTGGCTCTTCCACGGGCGCGCGGCATTTTGGAAAAGGCCGTCCTGCGCTTCCTCGAAAACTGAAGCTGACCTGCGGTTGAACCAGAATCCCCGGCTCAACGGCTCTCCCCTATCTTGTCAACTCCCCGCCATTGAAAAATCTACCTCAACTTCCTCATTCCAATCCAAATACAAATTTCGCCAACCTTGCAGGTTAATTCCCGAACTTCGCTAATCTCAAAAGTATGGAAACTCACGCAATAGCTGACACCAAAGAAATCGAAACTGAAAGACCGGAGTCGGAAGAGTTGGAGGAAAAGTATCCCGACCGCCCTTCTGACAATCATGCCGTCGCGCGTTGCATCCGCGCCTGGAACCGTGCCTTCCGCAAAAAACTCGACGAAGAAGACGAAGAAGACGACACCGATTATGAGGCCAGAAAGGCCGGCAAGGATTACTATCTTCGCGCCATGCCGCCTCTCGTAGGTCAGGCGAATATTCGCGACTTCATCGCGTGCGTGACCTACGCCCAGATCATTGACATCCTCATCCCGAGAGACGCGGAAAGTCTCCTCGCTGCCGCCAAAATCGCGCTCAGTGCTGCGCGGCACGAGACCTGATCGTTGCCATCTGCCGAAGAAAAAAATTTCTCTCTTTTTTGCTGGATTTTTGCTCTTAAGTCGTTTTCGATCAACAAATCGACCCAAAAACCGCGGTCAAAAACGGTCAAAAACGTACGCAACATTAGCGCCGGTCCGTCCGATCTCGTGCCTTCACGAAATCCCAGACCGACCTACGCGCCACGATCCGCGGCCAGCGGACACAAAAAGAAAGGCGGCTGCGTTTCATCTCAGCCGCCGTTCCCTTTTCTGTGCAACCCGCATGCCAGTCGAATCAGAAAGCCGCCAGCGTCTGCCTCAGACTGTACGAGCTCAGCGTCTTGATATAGTTGCCGCGGTCGTAGGGCGAGGTATCGGGAACCGACCGGCGGCTCAAACAGCCCCGCGTTTCGGCAAGCGACGTGTACTCGCGCTTCTCGAGCCAGTAGCGAAGGTCGGCGAGCACGCGGCCAATGTGCTGGATTCCGTGAATGTGGAGCGCGGAAACCATCATGGCAACGCTTCCGCCGGCCATGATCCCTTTCAGCACATCCTCAGCGGAGTGCACGCCGCCGGTGATGGCGATGTCGCCCTTCAGTTGGCCATAGAGAATAGCCGCCCAGTGCAGCCGCGGCAGCAACTCAGAAGGCGTTGAGAAATGCAGCGTAGGCCGCACTTCCAGCGCTTCAATGTCGAAGTCCGGTTGATAGAACCGGTTGAAGAGAACAACCCCGCGGACGCCAACATCTTCAAGCCGTGCACAAAGATGCGGCAAACTTGTAAAGGATTGCGAGAGCTTTACTGCGACCGGAATTTTCACCGCCTTTGAGACGATGTCGACGAGTTCGATCAGCTGCAGTTCAAGCTCGGCCGAGGTCTCGCTCCGGTTCGTTGCCAGCGCAAAGGTGTTCAGCTCGATGGCGTTGGCGCCGGCCTGTTCCATCTCTCTTGCAAAGCGAACCCAGCCGCCGGTCGTGGCGCCATTCAAGCTGGCTATCACAGGAATGCTGACAGCCTGGCGGGCGCGCCACAGATGCGCAAGATAGCCTTCGTGCGTCATGCGGTAGTCGCTGAGTTCCGGAAGAAAATCGAGCGACTCGGCGTATGAATTCGTTCCGCGCGAAAGGTCCTCGTCGAGCGCTCGTGACTCCAGAGCCAACTGCTCCTCAAACAGCGATGTGAGCACGATGGCCGAAGCGCCCGCATCCTCCATTTGACGAACATTGTCGATCGATTCCGACAGCGGCGTGGAGGCGACCACGATTGGGCCGTTCAGCTTCATGCCGAGATACTGCATTGAAATATCGGTCATTCGTCACCTCCGGCAGCGGTCGCCGCCAGTTTGCCTTCAGGCTTTGCTTCAGTTGCTTCAGGGGGCGCGATGTGCGGCGTCTCTCCGCGTCCCGGCATGGACGCGCGCGCTGAGTAGACACGCCACTGCCGCTCGACGTCGTCTTGTGCTTCGGTGAGTAATTCGGCCGCGAGTTCGGGATTGCCGCGCACGAGCATGGTGTAGCGCGCCTCGCGATAGGCATAATCCTTGAGCCGGATTGACGGCGCCTTCGAATCGAGTTGGAACGGATTCTTGCCCTCATCGCGCAACGAGGGGTTATAGCGCATCAGAGGCCAGTAGCCCGACTGCACCGCGAGCTTCTGCTGTTCCAGCCCGTGCACCAGGTCGTAGCCATGGGCGATGCAGCTTGAATACGCGATGATGATCGATGGTCCTTCGTGCGCCTCGGCCTCCTGGAAGGCCTTCACCACGTGGCTGTCGTTGCCGCCGAGCGCCACCTGCGCCACATAGACTGAGCCGTAGCTCACTGCCTCCATGGCCAGGTCTTTGCGGCTGTTCGGCTTGCCGCTGGCAGCAAACTTTGCCACCGCGCCGCGCGGCGTGGCCTTTGACGCCTGCCCGCCCGTGTTCGAATAAACTTCAGTGTCGAGCACCAGCACGTTCACGTTCTTGCCGGAGCCGAGCACATGGTCGAGGCCGCCGAAACCGATGTCGAATGCCCAGCCGTCGCCGCCAAGAATCCAGACGCTCTTGCGAACCAGCGCGTCGGCAATGGCCAGCAGATTCTTGGAGTCAGAAGAGCTGTTTCCGGCCAGCACGGCACGAAGTGCTTTCACGCGCCTCCGCTGCTCGTTAATCTCAGTTTCGGTCTTCTGCGAAGCGCCCACCAGGTCGGCAGCAAGTTCGGCGCCAATGGCCCCCGCAAGCCGCGTGACGAGAGTCTCAGCGAATGCCTTCTGCTGATCGAGCCCGGTCCTCATGCCGAAGCCAAACTCGGCGTTGTCTTCAAAAAGCGAGTTGGACCACGTCGGTCCACGCCCTTCCGCGTTGCACGTGTAAGGCGTAGTGGGCAGGTTGCCGCCGTAAATCGACGAGCAGCCCGTGGCATTTGCAATATAGAGCCGGTCACCGAACAACTGCGTGAGCAGCTTGATGTATGGAGTTTCGCCGCAGCCTGAGCATGCGCCCGAGAACTCAAAGAGCGGCTGCAGCAGTTGCAAATCCTTGACTTGCGAGTGCGATAGTTTCGCGCGATCGACTTCGGGCAAGCCGAGGAAGAACTCCCAGTTCTCGCGTTCCGGCGCGCGCAGCGGCGCTTGCGGAGCCATGTTGATGGCCTTCTTGCCTGCGTCGCTCTTGCTCTTTACCGGGCACACTTCAACGCAGACCGCGCAGCCGGTGCAGTCTTCCGGAGCCGCTTGCAGCGTGTAGCGCTCCTGCTCCATCCCGCGCCACTTTGGCTTGGCCCACTTCAGCGTTGCCGGAGCCTTGTCTGCCAATTTGCCGTCATAGATTTTGGCGCGGATCACAGCGTGCGGGCAAACCATGACGCACTTGCCGCACTGTATGCAAAGATCCTTGTCCCACACCGGGATGAACTGCGCGATGTTGCGCTTCTCCCATTGGGCAGTTCCCGTAGGAAATGCACCGCCCGCCGGAAATGCGCTCACAGGAATCTGATCGCCTCGACCCGCGGCGATCTCGCCCAGCACATCGTGAACAAACTTCGGCGCCTTCTCGGAGATCACTCCGGCGATGTCGAAGTTGGACGAAGCTGCTAATGGCAGTTTCACTTTTTCAAGATGAGCCAGCGCATGATCGACGGCGGCAAAATTCTTTTCGACCACCGCCTCGCCGCGTTTGCCGTAGGTCTTCTGGATCGATTTCTTGATCTGCTTGATGGCTTCCTCGCGCGGCAACACGCCGCTGATGGCGAAGAAGCAGGTCTGCATGATGGTATTGATGCGCGAGCCCATGCCTGCTTCGCGCGCCACCTTGTAACCGTCGATCACGTAGAACTCGATCTTCTTGCGCAGCATCTCTTCCTGCGTGGTCTTGGGCAGCTTGTCCCAAACCTCGGCCGCCGGGTAAGGCGAGTTCAGCAGGAAGACCGCTCCGGGCATGGCCGCTTCAAGTACATTCATCTTCTCGAGGAAGCTGAAGTTATGGCAGGCAACAAAGCTGGCGCGCGTGATGAGGTAAGTTGACCGGATCGGATTCGGGCCGAACCTTAGGTGCGAGGTCGTCATCGATCCGGACTTCTTTGAGTCGTAGACAAAGTAGCCCTGCGCATAATTCGGTGTCTCGCTGCCGATGATCTTGATCGAATTTTTGTTGGCGCCCACTGTGCCGTCGGAGCCGAGGCCGTAGAACAGCGCGCGCACGGTCTTCGGATCTTCAGTGGAGAACGCAGGATCGTAGTCGAGGCTCGAATGGCTCACGTCATCGTTGATGCCGATGGTGAAGTGGTTTTTGGGAGAGGGCTTGCTTTGTTCATCAAAGACGCCTTTGACCATCGCCGGCGTGAATTCCTTTGACGAAAGGCCGAATCGGCCGCCAATGACAGTGGGCATTGCAAATGGCAGATTCGATGCGTTCTCGGCCAGCACAGTGACGATGTCCTGATAAAGCGGCTCGCCCGCGCCGCCGGGTTCCTTGCATCGGTCGAGAACTGCGATCGACTTCACAGTCTTTGGCAGCGCTGCCACGAACGCCTTGCTATCGAACGGCCGATAGAGTCGAACCTTCACGAGGCCGACCTTCTCGCCCTGGCGCGTTAACGCGTCCACTGCTTCTTCGGTCGCTTCCGCGCCTGAACCCATCAGCACCACGATGCGCTCTGCGTCGGGTGCGCCATAGTAATCGAAGAGACGATAGGTGCGGCCGGTCTGCTTGGCAAAACGATCCATCACTGACTGCACAATGGTCGGCACGGCGGCATGAAACGGCGTGCAGGCTTCGCGCGCCTGGAAAAATACGTCGGGATTCTGCGCCGTACCGCGAATGAATGGCCTATCGGGCGTAAGCGCATTCTTGCGGAATGCGATGAGGTATTTGTCATCCACCATCGCTCGAATAGTCTCATCGCTGATGGGTTGAATCTTGCCCACTTCATGCGAAGTACGGAACCCGTCGAAGAAATGCATGAAGGGAATGCGGGACTCCAGGGTGGCGATCTGCGCCACGAGCGCCAGATCCGCAACTTCCTGAACGGAGTTGGAAGCGAGCATGGCCCAGCCAGTTGAGCGGCAGGCCATTACGTCGGAGTGGTCGCCAAAAATCGACAGGCAATGTGTAGCCAGAGTGCGGGCCGTAACGTGCATCGTGGCCGGGGTCAGCTCACCGGCAATCTTGAACATGTTGGGGATCATCAGTAGAAGGCCCTGCGATGCCGTAAACGTGGTTCCAAAAGCACCCGCCTGCAGCGCACCGTGCAATGCGCCGGCAGCTCCGCCTTCACTCTGCAGTTCTTCCACGATGGGCGACGCGCCCCAGATGTTCTTCTTGCCCTCCGAGAGCCATTGATCGGCCCACTCGGCCATCGGCGACGAGGGTGTGATGGGGTAGATGGCGACGACTTCGGAGAGCCGGTAGGCTACTGAGGCCGCAGCCTCGTTCCCGTCCATAATGACGGTTGGAATCACAGTGCTTCGTTCGCTCATGCGCTTCGCTCCACAGCGCGGCCTATTGAGGAATCGGCCGCTGCAGTGAGTCTCAACTTTGAATGAGAGGGCTGCTGTGATGCGAGGCACAGGGAGGGCCAAAAATCCCACTTCGTGGCATGGTGTTCATAAGGTGCGACGATATTGCGACGATATTTAGACGCGATAGCGCGTGCGGGGATCCTGATTCGCGATCCGATTGGAGATTCTTCCGGAAATGAATTCGGTCAAGCTCCGATCATATTCCTCATTACGGGGCACTGAACCTGCTGAGGTTTGTTCGACTTCCCTCCCGAACTTGAGAGTCGCAAAGCCCATGACGAATGACGAAAGTATCTTTGCCACATCGTGCGGCAATAATACGAGACACTCCCTGACAGGTTTTTCGCATCTGAAATAACGAGCTATGGAACAGCCAGGAAACCTGGTCTACGTCGTCGACGACAGGACCGTGATTGCCGAAACCCTCGCCACCATCCTGAATCAGGCAGGATTCAGGGCCTTGGCATTTGACGATCCCACGATCGCTCTCTCCGCTGCATCGATAAAACATCCTGATGCTTTGATTTCAGATGTGATTATGCCCCGCATGACCGGCATCGATTTGGCGATTCGCGTGAGAAGTGCGCACCCGCAATGCAGGGTGGTGCTTTATTCAGGTCAAATCCATACCGCCGATCTTCTGGAACGTGCCAAAAACGAAGGACACGAATTTGAGGTTCTCGCGAAGCCCGTCCACCCCGATCAAATCCTGGAGAGGCTCAGGGATTTGCCCAACGCAAACCTACTCTCGGCCGATGGTCAATCGAGCGGCGCCTAGCCCTCGCCTCATGTCCCGTGTTCCGGCGAAGGTCACCGTGCCGCGGCCGGCGGTGAAGCGTGCTCGGCTAGTTCAAATACCTGGATGGCGCCCTCGTTGAGGATGGCCACACGCCGCCCCGACGGTGAGATCGCCACATTGCCGCCGCCGTCCAACACCGGGTTGACCGGCGCTTCAAGCAGCACCTTGCCGTCTGCGGCGTTCAACACGGTCACCTTCTGCCCGATTACTTCTTTCGCGCCGATCAGGCGCTTTTTATAGTGGTTTGCTGTCTCTTTGAGGACCAGAATCTCTCGTGCCAGCCGCGAGCCATCCTGCGCCGTTGCGAGCAGTGGCCACATGACGTTCGAAGTTCTTCTCACTTCCCAAAGCCGGTTGCCGTTCGCCGACAGCGCCACCAGCCTTCCGCCTCCGGGATCGCACGTGCTCGCGAGCAGTTCACTTGCGGAGATATAGTCGGCGCTGGGCGCGCAACTCGAATCCACATGGGCCACAACCCTGCTTCCACCGGCAAAAGTATTCAGGGTAAAGAGCCATTCCCGGCCGCTGCCCTTTGCGCTTGTCAGATAACCCTCGGAGTTGATGGGCCAATCGGTGGTCTGGTTTGTCCACGGCACTCGGGTGATTTGGATCTGATGGCCCGACTCGCGTTCGAGGGTGCGGACCACGAGCGTCTGTTGAACTCCAGGGTTTGGTTGCAGATCGAGGGTCGCTTGTGCAGGCACCGCAGCCCCGGGCCCGGCGAGCTTTTGCGATGCGTCTACCTGTTCAAGGGAATTGGTAATTAAGATCTTCTGCGCGGGATCCATCGTCAGCCAGAGCAGACGTCCCGATAAACGCAGGTAAGGCGCGATCTTCAGCGCGGAATCTCCCTGCTCAAGTCCGTCCGAATCCCGCAGCAGGAAATGGCCGTCTTTCAGCATCCATAAATAGCGCAACCGATCGGGTACGGCCCACTGGGCCTGGGACTCGATCTTCCAGTCGGGCAGCGCAAGTACCACCGCTCGAATCTGCCGCTCCTTGTCTCCCGCATCGTCGGCATCGTCGCGGTGCATCAGTTGCTGCACATGAAAGGTGAAAAGCAAGCGATTTTCGTCGAGAAAATCGAGGCTCACCAGGCTCTGGCGACGGAGAAGGTAAAAGGCGCCTGGCTTGGAAAAACCCAGCGGTGCAACGGGGATCGTGAACGCCGGCGGTTGAGTGGGTGCTTCAGGATACTCTTCGATGAGCAACGACTCTCTTTGCTCGCGGGCCGGAAACGGCACGTCGCCCGGAAACGACGGAACCTGGATATTGGCCTGGGCTCGCCCGGCCAATATCGCGCACTGCAGCGCGCCCGCAACCACCAGTCGCCGCCCGCTCCACCTCAAAAAGATGGGTAGCCACTTCACCATCGAATCCCGCTCTTTGTGATGCATATTCTTTTCGTCGGTTGCAATAGTCGCCCGACCCGCCGCATCGCCTGCCTCGTTAGCTCGCTCATTCGCTCGTCTCAAGCAGCTCTGTCACCAGCGCTTCCCATTCGGCATCGAGCGCGGGCCGATGAAACTTGCGCCCGGCGCGTTTGTACCAATACTCGGCATTCCACTCAACACCCTCCTTGCGATGCAGGTAGGCGTGGACAGCCATGCCGTCTTTCGTCTCCAGTTCGTCCACCAGGCCGTGCGCCCTCGCCCAATCTCCCCTCGCATCCCACCAAAGAGCCGCGAGGAGAGTCGGCAGCTCTCGCGGCGGCTCTGCCCCGGCCAGCGTTGAACGGAACTCATCAAGCGTCATGCATCGCTTGTATCACGTTCACTGCAAAAGGTGGAACCCGCTTCCCGCAACGACTCCACCCCCTCAAGCTGTGTGATTTGGATCACTTTCAGCGGTAAAAACCGCTGCTACAACTACATCATCGTTCCGATGAATCAATCAACAGGGTCCGCCAGGGGGCTTTGGAGAGAAAGGCTGGGGGATTTCTGCACGCGTGTATCCCTCCCGAATCCCGAGGCCGAACCATGGTAATGTGTGGACCGAAAGCCCCTCGAAATCCAGTTTGCGGCGGGACGCCGTTTAGCCGTATACTGAATTCCGACCATTCCGGTCGTATTTTCAAGGTGCTGCCTTTCCGGCCGCACAACGGAGTCCGGCGGGTGAGCGTGCTCAGCGAATTGACCGTTGGTGAAAGCGGGGTCCTTGTCGCCCTCGACCTGCCAGAATCTGTCCAGAATCATCTGATGCATATGGGTTTCGTCCCCGACGCGCTGATCACGGCCTTGCGTCGCGCGCCCGCCGGCGACCCCACTGTCTACTGCGTCGATGGCATGGAAATCGCCCTTCGTCACGAGACCGCCGAAGCGATCCGCGTTCGACCTGTTGACCCCGCCGCAACCGAGACCACTCCCCAACTCTCCGAGGCCGCGCGATGAATGTCTGCTGCGATACGCCGGTCTTTGAGCCGCCCGCGAACCCGCCGCAGGACAGTAGCCTCCGTACCGTCGTTCTCATCGGGCCTCCAAACTCCGGCAAATCCACGCTCTTCAACAAGCTCACAGGCCTGCGGCAAAAAGTTGCTAACTATCCCGGCGTTACCGTGGAGCAGCGCAAGGGACTTATGGCCGGTGTCGGCCGCGAAGACCTGACGCTGATCGATCTGCCGGGCATTTATTCGCTCACGCCATATTCTGAGGATGCGCGTGTCGCCGTCGACGTTCTGCGCGGACGTATGCCAGGCACGCCCAAGCCCGACGCGGTATTGCTTGTTCTCGACTCACTGCACCTCACGCGGCAACTTATGCTGGCTCAGCCGGTGCTTGCGGTCGGACTGCCCACGCTTGTGCTGCTGAATATGACCGACGTGATGGACTCGCGCGGCGGCCACATCGATGCGCTCACTCTGGCCCGCGAACTGGGCGCTCCTGTAGCTCAAATCAGCGCTGTCCACGGAACCGGCCTCGATGCCGTGCCGCTCTTCCTTAATCAGCAAAATGGCCACAAGAAGGAAGCGAAGCCGCTCACGCTTCCTGTACTGGGTAATGCGGTCAGCACGCATAGTTGGGCCGCGCAGGTCAGCCGCCGCACCAACTACCAGGCTCCGCTTTCGGCTGAGAACACGCGCAAGATCGACAACATTTTGCTGCACCGCCTCTGGGGTCCGCTGCTTTTTCTGGTGGTGGTCGTCGCGGTATTTGAAGTGGTGTTTGCGCTGGGCCAGCCGCTGTCCGACGGCTTTGGCGATTTGCTCGCGCGCATGGGCGACCTGGCTCGTCCCCTGCTGCCCGTGGGTTGGCTGCAATCGCTTTTGCTCGACGGCGTCTGGAAAGGCATCTCGTCGGTCCTCGTTTTCCTCCCCCAGATTCTGCTTCTGTTCCTCTTTATCGGGGTGCTCGAAGATTCCGGCTACCTGGCGCGCGCCGCTCTTATCGCCGACCGCGTCATGCGCACCATCGGCCTCAACGGCAAGGCATTCATCCCGCTGCTTTCGGCCTATGCCTGCGCGATTCCTGCCATCATGGCGACACGCACCATCGAGAACAAGCGCGATCGCCTGGCAACAATATTGGTCACGCCGTTCATGACCTGCTCGGCGCGGCTGCCCGTGTATTTGCTGCTCATCGCTGCCTTCATTCCCAACACTTATTACCTTCACGGCGTTCTCGGCCTGCGTACGCTGGTCATGCTGGGCCTCTACGTTGCCGGATTCGTCGCCGCCTTTACCACTGCGCGGCTGCTCAAGAGCTCCATCCTCAAGTCGAGCGATACGCCCTTCATTTTGGAATTGCCGCAGTATCGCATGCCTACTCCCTACTCACTCGGCTTGCGCTTGCTCGATCGCGCGCGCATCTTCATGTACAACGCGGGAACCATCATCGTCACCGT
>Ga0181520_10013214_pt1 | contig 10458 bp, 11 predicted proteins | sample PEATcosm2014_Bin_29_FD_132451 | JGI IMG/M metagenome (GOLD analysis project Ga0181520, IMG submission 132451) | Peatland microbial communities from MTU Mesocosm Facility, Houghton, MI, USA - PEATcosm2014_Bin02_30_metaG | ecosystem: Environmental > Terrestrial > Soil > Wetlands > Peat | place... | reverse complement strand
TGCCCAGCCTCATGGACCGCCGCGCGGCGAACGTCGGCAGGCGAGCGCACGTCGGGCGGGGCGACGACAGCGATGAGATCGTCGATGATCATTTCGCGGCCCGCCACCCGCGCGGCGGCGCGCGCTTCGCGGGCCCAGCGGGCCGCGTCGGCCGCTGACGCGCCGGCGCCGAGCCGGGCGATCGGCAGCAGGTCGGCGCCAGGCAGCGTCTCGCCGAGATGGAATCGTAGGATCGCGGCGAGGTCGTCGACGCCGGGCAGCGGGACGTCGATGATGCGCTCGAAGCGGCCGGCGCGGACGAGTGCCGGATCGATCCTGTCGCCGTGATTCGTGGCGCCGAGGAGGATGACGCCCTGACGCGACGTGACCGCTCCGTCAAAGAGCGTCAAGGCCAGATTGACCAGAGGGGTCCACCATTCGCGCGCTCTGGCGGTCAGGAAGCGGCGATCGGGGAAACCGTCGATTTCGTCGAGAAAATAGACGCTTGGCGCGCAGGACTTGGCGGCGTCGAAGCTCTGCGACAACGCCTTGCAGACGTCGCCAAGGTTGCCATCGGTCGAGGCGAAGAACTCGCCCATTGACGCGGCGACGATCGGCACGCCGCAGGCGCGGGCGAGCGCCTTCGCAAAGAGCGTTTTGCCAGTGCCAGGAGGGCCGGCGAGAACGGCGGCGGCGGAAAGGTCGCGCCAAGCCGCCTCACCGCGCCGCCAGCGCGCGACGCCGTCGATGAGGTCCACGCCCCACGCTCGCGCGGCGCCGGAATAGCCCGGCAGATCGGGCAGTGGCGGCGTGTCGTCAGTCGCAGAGACGCGACTCCTCGCCGAGGCGACGCGCGCCAGGTTTGCCAGCACATCGTGCGGCGACGCGCCGGCGCGGAATGCGCCGATGACGTCGGCGAAGGTGAGACTCGCGGCGGCGCCGGGCGGGATGTGACGCGGCACGGGCCCGCGCGCACAGGCGCGCAGGACGCGCCGCAGCACCGCCGGGCCGGGCGCGGCGATCACGATGTGGGCGTCGGCGCTGGCGACCAGGGACGACGGCAGGAACCGCGTGACGTCCTGGGAGACGCCGACCACCGGCCGCCCCTCGATCAAGGCGGTCGCGACGTCGCCGTTGCCGCACGATGGCCTGTGTTCGGAGCGCGAGGCGCCAGTGCGTGAGAAAATCTCCGCGCTGCTCCACATCTCCGTCACGGCGCCGGAGATCGCATCGCACCAATCAGGGCCCGGAACGGTGATCGTCAGCGCCACCGCCTCATGCCGATCCAGCCGTCGTCGCAGGCCCTTGGGGAGGGCGTCGAGCAGCATCGCGCGCGGCAGCTCGGTTCCGATGGCCAGCCGGGCGTCGAAAGCGTCGGCGGCGTCCGGCGTGGCGTCTTCTTGTTGAGCGTCGGCGAGCGCAGCGATCCCCGACTTCCCTTTGTCGTCGGTCATTGGGTTCTCCTGTCGAACAGGCTGGCGGAGCGACCGAGCGCGTAAAAGCGCGACCAGGAGCGCGCCCACCCGGCGGCGGCGTCGAAGGCGAAGATTTCGGTAGTCAGCGCCGTATGGCGGTCGCCGATCGTCGGATGGCCGGACACAACGCCGATCATGCTGAAGACCTGGCGGCGGGTCGGCAGCCACCAGTCGAGCACCGGGGCGTTTCTCAGATCCTCTGTCGTCGGGCCGCCGGTCGCGGCGAGGCGCTGGACGTCGGCGGCGAGCCGACGGGTGCATTCGACGATCGCGTCGGGATCGCCGCCGGGAAACGTGATGGCCATGAGAACTCCTTGTGGCTGGGCATAACGGGATCGTGGCGGGCGAAGCCCGCGGCGACGTTCTTGGGGGGGGTGAAAGAGTGGGATCAGGCTCGGCGCCGGGGCGCGATTGCTCGCGGACGCCGAGCCTTCATTCAGCGACGACGAGCGCGATCTCGATCGGACGCAGATCGGGCGTCACGGGCGACTGGAGGAGGAGGGGAGAAGAAGGAAACACGGGGAGGACTCTCGCTAGACGTCCTCCGGCAGCGGCTTCAGCCGCGGCGGGTCCGGGAGGACAAACGGACCGGCCGCTCTACGCGTTCGACGCGCAGCGGTTCGATCCGAATGATGACGCCAGTCGTGTTCATGACTGGGACTCATATGAACAAACAGGGAACGGAGTCAAGGAGAAAGATCCACGGGTGGACTGTGAAAAGCGACGGATGGTTAATGTCATCGCTATCGCCGCCTGAAGAAGGATTGCAGGGTCGGCGGCGGATAGCTTCAGCGAGCGTCGAGTCACCTGCACCTCTTCGCTTCCCGCCTGCTAGCAGTCGGCCAGCTTTGTTGAGAGTTGAAAGCTTGAACCGCACGTGCGCCTAATTGCGCAAATGTCCCATCTCGGTCGACTCCTCAATCTCGGGCTTCCGATATCCGTCGCCATTGAGGTGATGAAAGGACGCCGCGACGAAGCATTCGAAGTCCAGCAGTGGACCGACGCTCAAGAATCGCGCCGTTGGGCTGCTGATCGCGCCCACTGGGGCGTTACCCCGAAGCCGCTCTGGGACTGCGACTCATCAAGATTCTATCTTTCGCTCGACGGGGTCTCGCCGAGAGCTTTCGATGAGGACGTTGTCTTGATCGAAGCAAACCTTGCCGAGGTCCAGTCCCACCTTTGCTTCGGTTCCAGTCGAGATGTAGGCCCCTGGCACGCGAAGTATCGAGACAAGACTGCTGACGTCGCTTGGCGGTGGGCAACGGGACGCTCGGTCAGCCCCACCTTTATTGCGCCCTATGAAGGGGGACTGACAATCGTAGGAGGAATGCATCGCTTCCATCTGGCTCTGAGTTGCAGCGCCGCGCGGATGCCGTTCATCGTCAGGCGACAGGAACTGGACGCAGTGCTCGCTTTGGTGCCGTCCGCAGTTGTGGTGACGCCATCATAGTCACACCATCGCTATCCCGGAATCTGAAAAACCTCTCCACCCTGTTGATCTTCGTGCTTCGCACGCGCGTCACGGATTGAAGCCTCCGCTTGTTCGTACATCCTGTCGGCAGATGGGAACGCCAACGTTCGCAAAAGCGCTTGCTCGAATTCGTCCTTCGTCATGACGAGGATTCCCAGACGCTCCGCTTGTTCGATGTCGGGCTTTGCCTCTTCCCGCGATCTCGACGTTACAATTACAGGCAAAACCCGAAGATGGAGTTGATTGCATGCCTTCAACGACTGACGGACCGCCTCGGTCCGCTGATATAGCAGCGCCAGCTTGTTCTCCGCCTTGAGTAAGCCGGTCGTGCATTCTACGACGCAAACATGCCCGCTCGGCGTCGTTGCAACGAGGTCTGCCGCGTCCTGCGTGCGCGGCGTCCCTCCGAAATGCGCTGGCGCGAACCCATACATCCATAGAAGCCACGCGACAGCGGATTCGAACTGCCGTGCTTCCTGGCCTCTGCCTTGAGCCTTCGCGAGAATGTCCTTTAGCACCCCCATCCCCGGATCGAACGTCTCATAGATTGCGCGCCGTGGGTTCTGGGAAGCCGAGGGATCACCAAACCACCAATAATGTTGCGCCATTCCTTTGTAACTTGCGACTGCGTTCACGATAGACGCTGGCGGTACGTCTATTGTCACTTCTCCGGACAGTAGATCGTCATCTCTATTAGACCAAGTTATGCGGCCATTGTCTATTACGGTCCTTGTCACGATTCGATTTTCATGAGTGACACGGTAGCCTAATTTGACGTTCTTGGGGTCAATACCTTTGGAAGCGACGATTCGAAAGTCAGCCTTGTCACCCCTAATCGTCGATGCTCCGTCGATTTCAACAACTGCTCGTACAACAAGGTCGACGCTAATTGGGCCGTCTACCAATTGTCCAAGAATATATTCGTTCATCAATTCCTGAATGCTGTCGAACGGTGTATCGCAAGCCTTAAGCTCCCAATCCAGTGCAGGCTGCTGTAGTTGTGGCAACTGCTTTCCAAAGAGTCGTAAAACGGTAACCCTTCGTTGAACAAGAATGCCATCCTGATGAAACGGCATATACATAGCCCCGTGGCTGCCATTATCGGCAGGTGGAAACAGCATCTCGCCGTTGTGCGTTGTTAGCCTCCCGGCGAGAAGGTCGGATATCAGTTTTTGAGGATCAGGTTCATCGATCCGAAAACTCCCGGCGCGTACGTTCTCGGTCTCCACGTGGGAAAGGGGCGCAACCGCCAGTGGGCTGTAGAAGACCTTGGCGTGTCGCAGAACGAAGCGATCTTCCAATTTAACCGCGACATAGCAGCATGAGCTGTTGAGATATCCCTCTTTCAATGCCTCTGCGAGCCCGAGAAATTCATCAAGAAGACCTTGGCAACCTGGCGCAATTGGCATGTTCGTTCGACGTCAAGAATGGCGCCGAGTTCGGATTCGAACTCCCGACGATTCTTGCGTTCCCCCATCAGCTTCGGGTGGAGAATACCATGGCGCACCGGCGTCAGCGGAAGCAGAATTCAGAAGCTGCGTTACGGCGCACTTCCTACCTGCAATTGTCCAACGGGCACCGATGGTTGGATCGCACGACGACTAACTTTCTGTCTCTTGCGACTCCCATTCTTCGTACGGCGATTCCGTCGTCATTTCCGTGTCCGCTGGGGAATCGGACGGGGCATGCTCTGGCGCCGCCTTAGCAGCGTCTCGCGCCGTAGCCCAGGCGGCGAGAACCGGCGTCAGCGCCGCCAGAAACCGCTCGCCAGCGGGCGTCAGCTTGGCGGTCCGCCGTTTGGAGCCTTTCTCCAGCAGGCAGGCATCTATGCTCTTTTCGAGCCTGTCGATGGCGGCGTTCAGTTGCGAAACGCCCGCGCCTGTGCGGCGCTTCGCCCTGGCGTAAAAGCCGCGACCGCCTTCTGCCTCGCGAAGGAGCGCGCGGACGTACCAGAGGTCGAACAGCGTCAGGACAGGGCGTTGCGCCATGCCGGATCCTGAACTCAAAAGCGTTAGTAGCCGGTTGCCGAATAGATCGGCGGGAACCATCAAAGGTCATTCTCTAAATCGCAATAAACAGCGCCTTGCTGGTTGGCTCAGTTCCCATTTAACTGATTGATGGGCAAAGATATTCCGCTCCCGTGACGGGACGACCCATTCGGGACGGCCGCAGAGTCTCGCTGGGTTTGAGGGCCGGAGTTGGCGCGCGACATCTGTTCGCTGAATCAAAATAAATCCCGCAATCACGTCATTTATTTTGAATCGCCGAACAGATCGATACGCGAAGGGATCGCAACTATTCGTCGAATCGAAATAAATGGCGCACGCTGCCCATCTATTTTGATTCAGCGAACAGATAGCGACGGGGCAGGCCGAAGCTGTTCAACGAATCAAAATAGATGGGCCGGTTTGCGTTCAGCAGCGGCGCGCGCCGACCAGGATCGCCGAAACCGCACAGCGCAACTCGTCGGACAGCCGGACCAGTGACGCATACCAGTCGAGGGCGTCGAGCCAATCCGGGTCGAGATCGAAGGCCCAGTTATCGAGAGCGCGGGCCAGGTCGTCTCCCTCATGGTGCGAGCAGAGGATGTCGAGCCTAGTCGCAAGCGACTGGGCGGCCGCCCGCGGATCGCTGAGCGCGCGGAGCGTGAAGTCGGCGAGGTCGTATGCGTCGTCGAACACGGGGCGCGGCCGCGAAGTCGGTCGTAGGGAGGCAGCGGAGGCTGTCATTGTCAGCCTCCTGCCGCTGGGACGTCGATCGTGAACGCCGGGTCAAATCCCGACGGCTCGTCGGCGTGGCCGCGCGCGTTGCAGACGATGCGGGTCGCCCCGATCCAGTAGTCGACGCGATTGTGAACGTGGCCGTGGACCCACAACGCCGGCTGCCGGTCGTGGATCAGGCGCGACAGATCGCTCCCATAGCAATGAGCGAGATCGAAGCCGTCCGGCAGGGAATATGGGTGCGGCGCGTGATGCGTCACGACGACGGTCGGCCCTGCGTGCGGCAGCCCGAGCTGATCGTCGAGCCACATACGGCTCGCGCGGTGCAGAGCCGCTGTGTCGGACGGCCGGACGTATTTGTGCCGTCCGCTCGGCTTCCTCCGAACGCGGTGGTAGTCGTTCATGCCGCGGCGCGCCGAGCGCGCGGCGTCGGTCGCCGACCAGGTGCCGAGCCGCAGATCGGTCCACAGCGTGGCGCCGAGAAAGCGCACGCCGCCCAGCGTCACCGAATCATTGTCGAGCAGCGTGACGCCGCGGCGGGCCGCCAAATCGCGGCCGCGGGCCACTTGGTCGGTCAGCGTGTAACGGTCGTCGCCGCCGTCCCACCAGAAGTCGTGGTTGCCGGGCACATATAAGATCTGTGCCCCGCTCAGCCGGTCGGCGAGCCAGTCGATCGCCTTGGTCAGTGGCGAGTGGGCGTCACCAGCGACGACAATGACGTCACAGGCGGGCGCGCAGGCCGCTGGGTCCCAGGCGTTGTCGGCCCAGTCCTGGTGCAAGTCGGAGAAGATCCACAGCCGCGCCATGACGGCCTCCTCGAAACGGCGACGTCGGCCGTCGGAGGCCGGGACGTCGATGACGATTGGGAAAAGGAGCGCCGAGGGCCGATCAGGCCAGGGCGCAGACGCGCGCACAGACGCGCATGCCGGCAGCGATAGCTACCGGGGCGCGTTCGAGGAGAATGGCGCGATCGTACGTCATGGCGACGGCAATTAGCAGATAAAGAACATAAGGGCAACACCGACGAAGCGAATCGGTTAATATGCCGGCTGGGTGATCACCCAGGAGCCGAAAATGAAGCAGCCAGGCCTCGACGACCGTCATCGCGACAGGGATGGCGAAATCCACCGCAAGCGGAGCGACACGCTCGTCGGCACCCTCCGAAAGGAATACGGCCCCGAGGTCGCCAGCGGCTATCGCTCCGACGCAAAGCTGGGCACGGTTCTGAAGCGCGAAGGCGCCAAATCGCTGGACGACCTTTTGAAGAAGCGCTGAAGAGTCGCCAATCGGCGCCGCCCGGCGAATCAATCATTCGAGGTGATTCGCGACCTGCGTCGATGCGTCGCGCGCCGCCGACAGTGCGCAGCAAGTTTGAGTCACGCCTGTTTAGTTGTCGGTGCGAGATTCAAGACTGCAAGCAGTTAGTGCGACGACGAGAGTCCAACGCGATGACATACGAAGCGGCAGTCGTTCGCGGCGCATGACTTGTTAAGAAATCCGATGCGAACGACACGCTGACTCGATACAGACCTGTATCGATACCATCGCGACGCGCCTGGTGGGCCGGGCAGGACTCGAACCTGCAACCAGACCGTTATGAGCGGCCGGCTCTGACCATTGAGCTACCGGCCCTTTAGGGGCGCGAGGGGCGCGGGATTAAACCCAATCCGGACCCAAGACGCAAACGCTCGCCGCCGGCGGCCGGCCGCCGCCCCAACTTCGCCATTGATTTCGTTTCATTAGCGCTCAGTCTATGCTAGGCGACGCGGCTGCGGACCGCTCGCGTTTCTCGCCGCGGCGCACTATGGAGACGATGTCGGCTCCCGCAACCAGAGCGGATTGGGCGGCCCCGAGGTTAGAGTTCGCTTCCGACGCGACTTCGCCGCTCGGCCACGACCCGATTCGGCAGCGCGCGTTTGCCGCGGCGAAGCGTCATTCGCGGCTGGTGCGCTTCTTGCGTATCGCCACGCCGACGGTGGCGCTGCTTGCGGTCGCGACGCTGATTGTCTTCGCCGTATTCGATCCGTTCCGCCGCGAAATCGGCGGTTTGACGGTTGGCGAGCTTAGCGTCGACGGATCGAAGATCGTCATGAGCCATCCGCGCCTGACCGGCACGCGCAAAGACGGCCGCGCTTATGTCGTCAACGCCGTCAAGGCGATTCAGGACGTCGCGCATCCGGCTGCGGTCGAGCTGAGAGAGATCGACGGCGACGTCATGATGGCCGACGACAGCCGCATGCGCATCAATGCCGCGGTCGGCCTTTATGATAACGTCCGCCAGTTTCTCAAACTGACGCAGGACGTCCATCTGCGCAGCCCGAGTTACGACGTGACGCTCGCTGCCGCCGACATCGACTTCAAGACGGGCGTCTACCGTTCCGATCAGCCGGTGTCGGTCGTCACCAACAACGGCGCGACGATCCACGCCGATTCGGCCGAAGCGCGCGACAACGGTGCCGAACTGACGTTCATCGGTCACGTGCGGTCAATCTTTGTCGGCGAAACCATCGCGGCGCCGGCGCCTGGCGATTTGAAAGGAACAGCTCCATGACCGCCGATCGGCGCAATGTCGCCCTTGCCTTGGCGCTGGCGTTTGTCTTCGTCGCCCCCGCCGCTGCGGCGACTAAAGACGCGGGCGGGTCGTTTCTTCCCGGCTCCAGTTCGAAGCAGCCGGTTTCGATCGAGGCGGATAAGCTCGTCTATTTCGACAAGGAGCAGAAGGCGGTCTACACCGGCAACGTCGTCGTCATCCAGGGCGACAGCAAGATGACCTGTTCCGGATTGACGATCTTCATGGAGAAAGCTGGCGCCCCAGACGCCGCCCCGGCCAGCGATCCCGCCAAGACTGGCGCGGCCGGTTCGTCGAGTCACGTCAAGCATCTCGACGCCGCCGGTCCGGTCACGGTCATCTCCAAGACCCAGGTCGCCACCGGCGACCGCGCCTCCTACGACAAGGCGCAGAACAAGGTCTGGCTGCTCGGCAACGTGACGCTCAGCGACAGCGGCAACGTCACCAAGGGCGACAAACTCACCTACGACCTCACGACGGGCCAGGCGACGGTCGACACCGGCGCCGCCGGTCGCGTCAAAGGCCTGTTCATCCCTGGCTCGAATGGACCGGGCGGCGATGACAAGTCCGGCGCGTTGAAGTAGAGAAGGCGACCTCGTTATTGCTTCGGACGCCAGCCATGCGCAGTCGCCCCGCCCGGACCGCCCTGACTTGAGCGGCGCTTCGTCGCTCGAATCGCGGCCGCGCGCTGCGGCCAAAACGCAGGCCAGCGCGGCGGCGGAGGTCGCCGACGGCTATCTCGCCGTTCACAATCTCGGCAAGAGCTACGGCGCTCGCGCCGTGGTCCAGGACGTCAGTCTCTATGTCCGGCGCGGCGAAGCGGTCGGCCTGCTTGGTCCCAACGGCGCCGGAAAAACCACCGTCTTCTACATGATCACCGGTCTGGTCAGGCCCGACAAAGGCGTCATCGAGCTCGACGGCTATGCCGTCACGGGTCTGCCGATGTACCAGCGCGCGCGGCTCGGCATCGGCTATCTGCCGCAGGAGGCCTCGATCTTCCGCGGCCTCAATGTCGAAGACAACATCCGCGCCGTGCTCGAGGTCACCGAGCCCGACCGTCGCGCGCGCGAGGCGACGCTCAATTCGCTGCTCGAGGAGTTCGACATCGCACGGCTGCGCAAGACGCCGTCGATTGCGCTGTCGGGCGGCGAGCGGCGGCGCTGCGAGATCGCGCGCGCGCTCGCCGGCGAGCCGTCGTTCATGCTGCTCGACGAACCGTTTGCCGGCATCGATCCGATCGCCGTCGGCGACATCCAGGACCTGGTGCGCCACCTCAAGGGCCGCGGCATCGGCGTGTTGATCACCGACCACAACGTGCGTGAGACGCTCGGCCTGATCGACCGCGCGTACATCATTCACAGCGGCCATGTGCTGACCGAAGGGTCGCCGCAAGAGATCGTCGACCACCCCGACGTTCGCCGCTACTATCTTGGCGAGGACTTCCGCATGTAGCGTTGGGACGCTGCTTACTCGTCTTCGTTGAAGCGGTTGGCGACCAGCGCTTCGAGCGCGTCGAGCGCCTCGACCGCCTGGGCGCCGAGGGCGGTGACAGTGATCGTCGAGCCGAGCCCGGCGCCGAGCATCAGAATGCCCATGATCGAATCGCCGCCGACGGTTTCGCCGCAACGCGTCACCTTGATCTCCGCGTCGAAGCGTTCGACGCATTGTACGAACTTGGCGGTCGCTCGCGCATGCAGGCCCTTGCGATTGACGATATGGAGATCGCGCGCGTGCGCGCCCGCCATGACGGGCGGCGGGGGACAGTCGTCCTCGTCCAAAGGTGATTCGCTCATTTCCCGGCCAGCACCTTGCTTGCCACGGTGATGTATTTGCGCCCGGCGTCTCGCGCTTCCATCACGGCGTGATCGAGATCGGCGCTGTCGCGCAACGTCGTCAGCTTGATCAGCATCGGCAGGTTGATGCCGCAGATGACCTCGACGCGGCCGCCGTCCATCACCGAGATCGCCAGATTCGACGGCGTGCCGCCGAACATGTCGGTGAGCAACACGACGCCGCTGCCGTCCTGAACGCGCGCCACCGCGCCGAGGATGTCGGCGCGGCGCTGCTCCATGTCGTCTTCCGGGCCGATCGTAATCGTCTCGAACCGCGACTGCGGACCGACGACGTGTTCGAGCGCGGCGCGAAACCCAGTGGCGAGCTGGCCGTGAGTGACCAGGACCATTCCGATCATCAAGATTCCATCGTCTTCGCGCGCCGCCGCCGCGCCGGCGGAGGGTCTCGACC
>Ga0181520_10013213_pt1 | contig 10458 bp, 9 predicted proteins | sample PEATcosm2014_Bin_29_FD_132451 | JGI IMG/M metagenome (GOLD analysis project Ga0181520, IMG submission 132451) | Peatland microbial communities from MTU Mesocosm Facility, Houghton, MI, USA - PEATcosm2014_Bin02_30_metaG | ecosystem: Environmental > Terrestrial > Soil > Wetlands > Peat | place... | reverse complement strand
GATATCTGCGCGACCTAGGCGGAAACACACGATCGACACAATCGTAAAAAGTCGTGACATAAGTCATCGTCGCGCTACATTCAGTTCTGTAGCTTGTGCAGTATAGGAGTAATACCATGAGCGAACTGATCGACAACCGCACACAACGAATCTCTTTGCTAAAGGAAATTATTCAGCACCTACACTCCGGCAATGCGCCTGATGCGGTGCGGGACCAACTGCGCGACATGGTGCGTCACACGGACGCAACCGAGATCATGGCGATGGAGCAGGAACTCATCGCTGGTGGCATGAAGGTTGAAGAGGTGCGCTCGATGTGTGACCTTCACTCCCAGGTGATGCGTGACATCCTGGTGCCGCTGCCGGCGACCGAAACGATTTTCCCCGGCCATCCGGCGGACACATTCCGGCGCGAGAATGCGGCCCTTTCCGCCGCGATCAAGAAAGGACGAGAGATGGTGGCCGCGACTGCGGCGCTAGCCGCCGAGGCAGATGCATCGGAGCAACTGGACCGTATGCGACGGGTTGCAAACGACCTGATCGAAGTCGACAAGCACTATCAGCGCAAAGAGCACGCGCTCTTCTCGTGCCTGGAGCGGCATGGCATCACCGGCCCATCGAAAGTGATGTGGGCGAAAGACGATGAAGTTCGCAAAGCTGTGAAAACATCCATAGCAGCCTTACGCACATGTCTGCCGACGGGAATAGAATGCCGAGCTGTCTCTCTACAGTTGTTGCAAGCCATCAATGGCGTGCAGGAGATGATATTCAAAGAAGAGAACATCCTTCTGCCGATGGCGTTGCAGACCCTAACCGAAGAAGAATGGGCAGAAATCTTCTCAGTTTCGCCGAAGTACGGATGGTGTCTTGTGGAGCCGAAGGAGGGCTACGTGCCGGCGGGAGCAGCCGCGCAGAGCCAAGGAATTCCGGAGCATGGCAAGATTATGATGCCGACAGGGAATGTTTCTATAGAACAACTCACTGCTGTGCTTTCAATCCTTCCGATCGATCTCACCTTTGTTGATGCCGAGGATCGTGTTGCCTTTTTCACTGAAGGGCCCGAGCGCGTTTTTGCCCGCAGCAAGGCCATCATCGGGCGCAAGGTGCAGAACTGCCATCCTCCGCGGAGTGTTGAAACCGTCGAGCGGATCCTTGCCGACTTCCGCGCGGGCCGTAAAAACGTCGCGGAATTCTGGATTGAGTTTCAAGGCAGGTTCATCCATATCCGCTACTTCGCAGTCCGCGATGCGGCAGGAAAGTATCTCGGAACGCTCGAGGTCACGCAGGACGTCACGAGCATACGCAATCTTAAAGGCGAGCGCCGGCTCTTGGATTACGCGCAGCAGAACGCGGCGGCTGCGAACTAGTCAAGAAAGTATTGCCGTAGGGCGGCGGAGAGGAACAAAGATTTTATGGCAAACGTTCCCCTTCATCCGAAACACCCCGAGCGGGTATGTTGGGGTTGCACCAAGTATTGCCCTGCCGATTCACTTTTGTACGGCAATGGTACTGTGCGTGCCCAGCATCCGGTCGAGCTATTTGGTAAAGACTGGCTCGACTGGGCAATCGACAGCCCCAGCCCTGAACCCGAAACCGCCGAAGGCGCCAAGATGACGCATGGCTGACCGCTGGCAGTTTAGCTTGCGCTTAGCGGCGGCATTCCTCACGACCTGAGGGCACTGGTGGATCGTTGACTCCTGCCCTCGATCATCAGGGCAAACCCGGCATGAACCGAGTACTGCTGAGACTTAAGTCATTGGGCATACGTTCTAGATCTGGTTTTCTGATATAGACAAGCTGCCACGTGATTACGAATCCGGCGGTGAAGAGGTACTCATATGCAATCCCAACCTTCTCCTAAGCTCCAACTTACGCTCGGCACGGGTGCCTTCGCTTTCTGCTTTGCGGTGTTTGGATCGCTTTCGGCGATGATGCCGATTCTTAGCAGGCAAATGCATCTGTCGCCTGTGCAGAAGAGCGTTGCAGTGGCGATTCCAGTGTTGCTAGGCAGCTTGGGCCGTATTCCATTAGGGATGCTCACGGACCGCTTTGGCGGACGATCGGTATTCAGCATCGTGATGTTGCTCTCCATTATTCCAGCTTTCCTCATGGGAACGGTTCGCGACTACCAGCAGATGCTGATCTATGGCTTCTTCATCGGAATTGCGCTGGCGAGTTTTTCGGTTGGCGTAGCTTTTGTGAGTGGCTGGTATAGTGCCGAGCGGCAAGGCTCCGCGCTGGGAGTATATGGAGCGGGAAATATTGGACAGTCATTAGCTGCGTTTGGGGCGCCTTTAGCCGCGGTGGTAGCAGGGGTGCGATGGGGATTCTGGACGTTCGGAATTCTGCTTTCAATTTGGTTGGTGCTTTTCGCACTTCTGGCGCGCGACGCTCCGCGGCGCGGATCGATCAAGTCATTTAGCGACACCGTTCGGCCCTTGCGAGACTCTCGAAGCTGGGTGCTGAGTCTCTACTACTTCCTGACCTTTGGTGGCTTTGTCGCCATGGCCGTGTACCTGCCGATCTTCCTGACAGAAATGTTCAAGCTCACTCCACAAGATGCGGGCATGAGGACGGCCGGGTTTGTGGTTCTGGCTACAGCCATGCGGCCTGCCGGTGGAATTCTTGCAGACAAGGTTGGCGGGCGAACCATCCTGAAATGGGTGTTTCCCGCGACGGCTTTGATGGCGATATTTCTGGCATGCCCGATGATGTCCACCTTCACAATTGGGGCGTTGGGGATGGGGGTTGCCATTGGTCTCGGCAATGGAGCGGTATTCAAACTGGTGCCGGAGTATTTTCCAAATGCCGTGGGCAGTGTGACTGGACTGGTTGGTGCCGCTGGCGGACTGGGCGGCTTTTTCCCGCCGCTGTTGCTTGGCGTAATCAAGCAGCAAACCGGCGCCTTCTCTCTCGGCTTCGTGCTGCTGGGAGCTTTTTCGTTGGTATGTTTTTCAATTTTGCTGCGGCGGCCACCTCTACAATCTGCTGCTGTTGCCTTCTAGTAAGTATCATCGCGACAGGGGCTTGATCGCTGCCTAGCAGATCCATCGGTGCTTCATTGCTCCAAGTCACTTTCAATCCATTCTGTTCGAACAATCCTGCCAATTCACTTTGGAAGAGGGGTTGCACTCTCACATGAATCTCTTTCGCAATGGCACCGCTGCGCTTGAATTCCTATACCAGCGAACCACCTGTGTCTTGCGCCAGAGGTATGGATTGGGTACGACCAGAGCGTGCACGAGGCGCGTGAACGGGAAGAATCCAATCACCGCATAGGCGTCGATGATGTGCAGTTTTACCAACCACGGCAACGAGGTGACATATTCCACCCGAGGATGGAACTTTACAATAGACCACAAATAGGGTGTGGCTAAGGTCGCAAACCACGAAGTACCCCATGGGTAAGAGATTGCGATGGCTACCCCGCTCGCTACCTGAAACAGCAGCATCGCGTAGAGGCACCAGTCGCCCCTGCTGGTCACGCGATTCACCTTCACGACCGTCAGTCGCCGTATGATCGACGCCACCAACCCGACCAGCGTCAACAGACCGAAGATCAGGCCCGTGACCTCAAGAATCAGCAGCCGCAGTGGGCTGCTATTCCACAACAGAATCTGCCGTGGAATGAGAAACGCGGCCACGTGGCCGGCCAGCACGATGAGAATGCCATAGTGGAACGGCACGACGGCCCAGAAGTGCAGCCGATTTTCCAGAAACTGCGAGGACAGACTGGAGTACGTGAAGGGCTGCGAACGGTAGCGCTGGATCGTCACCAGGAAAAACACAAAGAACGCGACGTAAGGAAGCACGCCAAACAGCAGCGGGTTCAGATATGTCCATATGTTCGACATGGGTTCAGTCCTCTCCCGCCAGCACCGGCAATTCGACTTTCAATACGGGGATCTCCGCCTTCGCCGGCAACGCCTCGCGCACGGCCCTTACAGCCGCCACGAAAGGAGTCTGCTTTTGTTCGAGCGCCGCCAGCAATTTGGCAACGGCCGGCGCTGTGAACTCACGCGCGAATTTCTCTGCGTCGGCGGCTTCCATGCGGCCCAGCAGCCTCAACGTATGTGTCAAGTGATCCGGTAGTTCTGTGGATTCGGCAATGCCGTAGCGGCGCAGTTCCTGGCGCATCCGAACCAGAAATTCACCTCGCTCGTACTGCTCGCCGTAGAGGTGCCATCCCATATCCAGCGCGGTGGCAGGATTCCAGTCGAAGGTGGAGATAAACAGCTCCTGAATCCCGGAATTCGTGAGTTTCGCCATCTCATCGGCGAATTCGTTCAGCCCCGCGCGCCGGCAGCACTGGACGTACGATTCGTCTGGATATTCGAAGAGCTGCGCTAGGTCGTCGTATTTGGCCATCACATTGTCCTCCGCGGTCCATGCAGGAATCCGAAGCCGGTTTCCTGCTTGTGCTCCATCGGGTCTTCCATCATTTCGATAGCTTCTTCGCGATGCATTGGCGGAATCACGAAGCGCTGTTCAAAGGTGCATAACGACGTGAGCCGATAGATTGCCTCGGCTTCTTCCCGCGAACAATCAGCTTCGCGCAACATGCGATCTACCATTTCCGCAGTCACGTCGCCCACTGTCAGCGCGCGCCGGTACCATCGCACGGCCTTCTGCTTGCGCAGCGCATAGCGCACGTAGTCCTCGTGGCCCGCGCCGAACAGGCTGGCCATAAACTTCATCGGGATGCGAGCATCATCTATATCGTGGAAGAGGTCCTCGGATATGTTGGTGAGAGTTGTCCCTTGGCGCTCCGACATCACCGGCGCCAGGGGCGGCACGTAGAACAACATTGGCATAGTGCGGTATTCGATGTGCGGCGGCAGCGCAATCTTCCACACATTCACAAACTGATAGACCGGCGATTTTTGCGCCGATTCGATGACGGAATCGTGGATTCCGTTATTCCGCGCTGCGGCGATCACTTCCGGATCGTTCGGATCGAGAATCAGCCTGCGTTGCCCTTCCACCAGTTGATCGGCCGGAAGTTTCGCGGTCTCTTCGATGCGCGACGCATCGTACAACACCACGCCCAGATAACGGATTCTCCCAACGCAGGAATGGAAGCACGCGGGCGCCTGTCCAGTCTCCAGCCGTGGATAGCATAGGATGCACTTCTCGCTCTTGCCGACGTTCCAGTTGTAGTAAACCTTCTTGTAAGGGCAGGCCGGTACGCAGGCTCGCCATCCGCGGCAGCGGTTCTGATCCACCAGTACGATGCCGTCTTCGCCGCGTTTGTACAGAGCGCCCGAAGGGCACGAGGCCACGCATGATGGATTCAAGCAGTGGTTGCAGATGCGCGGGAAGTAGAACATTACCAGTTCCTCCACCGCAAATAGCTGCCGTCGGGCTTCGGGGGTGAGGCTCTCCAGATTCGGATCGTTCCTCGCATAGATCGGAGAGCCGCCCAGATCGTCGTCCCAGTTAGGTCCGGACTGAATATTAATCAATTCGCCGGTCACCATCGATATGGGACGGGCGACGGGCTGGTCTTCACCCGGAGGGGCATTGAAGAGCTCCTGGTAATCGTATGTCCATGGCTCGTAGTAATCGTCCATAGTCGGCATGTGTGGGTGGTGAAAGATATTGAATATCGTCTGTGTCTTGCTGGCGGATTTCAAGCGCAGCTTGCCGTTTTCCAGCTCCCATCCGCCGTCGTACTTCTCCTGGTCCTCCCAGGCCGTGGGAAAGCCGGTGCCGGGCTTCGTTTCGACGTTGTTCCACCACATGTACTCGGCGCCTTTGCGATCGGTCCAGATGTTCTTGCAGGCTACGCTGCATGTGTGGCAGCCGATGCACTTATCGAGGTGAAAAACCATTGCGACCTGTGAGCGTACATCCATGTTTTTCTCCTCTCACCATTCCAGGTTCGGCAGCTTGCGGACGAGTATGTGCGTGTCGCGATTGACGCCCGTCGGCCCCCAGTAGTTGAAATGGAAGGTGAACTGGCCGTAACCTCCCACCATCAAATTTGGCTTCATGCGAATACGAGTCAGACTGTTGTGCCCTCCGGCCCGCTTGCCATTGCGCAGTGGTGACTTCGGCACCGAGTAAGTGCGCTCCGGAGCGTGATACTGAATGCAGATGCCGGGCGGAATGCGCGCGCTCACGGCGGCCCTAGTGACGACAACGCCGTTGTCGTTATGAATCTCCACCCAGTCGTTATCCACCAGCTCCAGCCGGGCAGCATCGATCTCGCTGATCCAGAGCGGCTCAATGCCGCGCGAGAGCGTCGTCATGCGCTGGTTGTCGCTGTACGTGGAATGGATCTTCCACTTCCCATGCGGCGTCATGTAGTTGAGCATCAAGCTCTTGCCCGGATCCTGAGTAAACCTCAGGTCGCCAAACTCCTTCATCGGCGGTTTGGGTTTAAGTGGGTAAGTGTTCTCCGAATTCGATGTAGCCGGGATGGTCCAGATAGAAATGCTGGCGGCCGGTCAGCGTGCGCCACGGCACCAGATGCTCCACGTTGGTCGTGAACGGCGCGTAGGCCCGTCCGTTCTCCACCTGCCCCGACCACATTGGACTATTCAGGATTCGCACCGGCCGCGATTGCAGATCTTTGTAGTCGACCCTCAACCCCCGGTTCTTTTCCGCGAGTTGCACCAGTGGCAGCCCGACCTTCGCTTCCAGATCCTTGTAAGAGCGGTAGGCCAGTTCGCCGTTCGTGACGGTCGCGAAACGCAGAATAATATTGCAGACTTCCACGTCCTCAAGCAGCGAGGGATAATTTGCACCGCCCCACGTTACGCTCTCCGGCGCCTGCTGGGCTTCGTCATAAACATCGGCGACGTCATAGTGCGTTCCATGCACTCCCAGTCCGTTGGCACGCACCTGCGGACCGAACGAAATGAACTGGTTGTGCAAATTCTTGAAATCGCGCGTGACGACTTTGAACCCCGGCATTGTCTTGCCCGGAATGGCTTCCACCTCGCCGTCAATCCAGTTGGCGATGCGCGGTTGTGCGATCTCAGCCACTGAATCGTGCGCGAGCGGTAGCGCCACCACATCCTTCACGAGATCCGGAAAATGCGTGGCGGCGAGTTCGGAGAACTTAAGCGCAATGGTACGGAAAATCTGCCAGTCGCTTTTCGACTCCCAGCAAGGCGGCACCGCGGCTGAGAGCGGATGGATGAAGCTGTGCATGTCCGTCGAATTGAGATCGGCCTTCTCGTACCAACTCGCGGCAGGCAGCACAATGTCGGAATAGAGCGCCGAGGAATCCATACGGAAGTTCAGGTCGACCACCAAGTCCATCTTCCCTTGGGGGGCCTTTTCGTGCCACTTCACGTCGTGAACCGAGCCTTCCGCAATGTCTTCGGCAATGGCGTTGTGGTGCGTTCCCAGATAGTGTTTCAGAAAAAATTCGTGGCCTTTGGCGCTGGCCAACAGAGCGTTGCCGCGCCAGATGTACCACACGCGCGGCCAGTTTTCCGGCGCATCCGGATCTTCCACGGCGAACTTCAGTTTGCGCGCCTTCAACTGCTCCACCGTATAGGCGATTATTTCCTCGTCCGTCTTTGCGCCCGCCGCCTCGGCATCCTTTGCCAGTTGGATCGAGCTTCGGTCGAACTGCGGATAGAAAGGCAGCCAGCCGTTTCGAACCGCTTGGACTTGGAGATCGGCGGTATGTCCCTTGGCCCATGTGGCGCCATTCGGGACCGTGTGATAGTCGGTGAATTCCTTTTCGTATCGCCACTGATCGGAATTCATATAGTGCCAGCTCGGCGCATTCTGCAAGCGCGAGGGTGGATACCAATCTTTGCCAAACGCGATTGCCGACCACGGCTCCATGGGCGCTAGCTTTTCCTGCCCCACATAGTGAGCCAATCCACCGCCGTTGACTCCTACGCACCCCGTGAACATCAGTGCGTGAATCGCGCCGCGGTACGTCAGGTTGTTGTGATACCACTGATTGACCCCAGCGCCGATGATGATGGTGCATTTTCCGCTAGTCAACTCTGCGGTTTTCGCCCACTCGCGCGCGAATCGGATTAGCACGTCGCGTGCAATCCCAGTGTACTTTTCTGACCATGCCGGCGTGTACGGGGCGGACTCGTCATCATAATTCTCCGGATATTGTCCTTCCAGGCCCCGCGCCACTCCGTACTGCGCCATCAGCAGATCGTGGACGGTCGCCACCATGACGGTTTCGCCGTTTGCAATCCGGATCCTTTTAACAGGAACTCCGCGCTCATGCGTGACCCCGCTGCCGAAGTTGTCGAGTTGCACCATCAACACTTCGTCGCGGGTGTCGAGAAATGTGAGAGAAGGGTGGATGTCGCTTCCATCCACTGGATCGCGTAACAAGAGATTCCACTCGCCTTTTTGCTTTCCCCAACGAAAGCCGGAGCTGCCCATCGGCATTTTCGGACGGTCAGCTTCCCCGTCCCACATTAGAAACTTCCAGTCGCCGTTCTCCACATCGGTGTAACCGGTCACACGATTGGCGCGAAGCATTTGCCCGGCCTTCCATACTCCGTCCTTCTGGCCGATCTCGACCAGGTAGGGTGCATCGGTATACTTCCTTGCGTAATCGAGGAAGTATGGCGTTTTTTGTTCGTGATGGAACTCTTTCAGCAGGACGTGATTCACCGCCATCCACCATGCACCGTCCTGTCCGGCGTTGATCGCGATCCATTCGTCGGCGTACTTCGAAACCTGGCTGAAATCCGGCGAAAAGACCCACATCTTCGATCCGTTGTGCCGGGCTTCGACTGCGAAATGGACGTCAGGTGTGCGAGTCATTGCAATGTTGGAGCCAACCACTGCGAGCATCTTCGCGTTGTACCAGTCGGCCGATTCCGCCACGTCCGTCTGCTCGCCCCAGGTTTCGGGCGAAGCGGGCGGCAGGTCGCAGTACCAGTCGTAAAACGACAGGGCAACGCCGCCCATGAGTTGCAGCATGCGCGCGCCGCTCGCGTAACTGATCATGGACATAGCCGGAATAGGCGAGAACCCGACGATACGATCCGGCCCATATTTTTGGATGGTGTAGACGTTGGAAGCGGCGATCAATTCAACGGCGCTGTCCCAATCCCAACGGCGAAAGCCGCCCTTGCCGCGGGCCCGTTGCCAACTGTCACGCGCCTCGGGATTCTCCACGATTGACGTCCAGGCCTTCACTGGGTCCTTATGCACGGACCGCGCCGCTTTCCAGAGATCCAGCAGCACGCCACGCACATACGGATACTTCACGCGCAGCGGGCTATAGAGATACCAGGAGTAAGAGATGCCGCGCTGGCAGCCGCGCGGCTCATAGGGCGGAATGCCGGATTCAAGGGGAGGATAGTCCAGCCCCTGCATCTCCCAGGTGACGATGCCGTCTTTCACGTAGATCTGCCAGGTACATCCGCCCGTGCAGTTCACGCCGTGGGTGCTCCGAACTACCTTGTCGTGCTGCCACCGGTTGCGGTAGAACTCTTCCCAACTGCGCAGCGCGGGATCGCTCTCGTCCTTAATCCACGGAAGTTTTCCGTTCGATTTCATCGTTGGCCCCTTTTCCGCATCATTGACCTCTCGTACCGGCCACGAGGGGCCGCCGTACTGCGCTGAATCGCTTTCTCCAAATCGTGTCCATCGCCACCAGGGCAATCAGGCAGCCGCCCAGCCCGATCAGCAAGAATCTCTTCTCCGCATGCGCCGCGCCACCTCCCTCTTGCTTGGAGAGTGAATCGAGATAGGCCGCTAGAGCGTGGGCCTCATCCGGCTGGATGGCGTGGGCCGAGTAGACGGATTTCATGGTGGGCGTGGGAGGAGAGGCCAGCCAAGCGGTTGCCGCCCTTCCTCCGCCCAGCCGAGTGAATTCGTGGGTGAGGTCCGGCCCCAGAGTTCCGCCGCCGAACATCGGGATACCGTGAAACGCGTGGCAGGAGATACACGGCGCGCCTCCGCTGGCCAGACGCCGGGTCCCCATCGCGAGTTCCCTGCCGAAGGCGGCATCGGCCGCCGTGAACACGGGTTCCGCCGCCTGGGCCGCTGCTGCTGGTTGCGCACCGGTCGATTTCGCCTGGGCCGCGATCCAATCCAGCAGTGCCTCGATCTGGGCGCGGTCCAAACCGCTCACCGGAGGCATGACCACGCCATTCGATTCCCCAAGCATCTTCTTGGCGTAAGGGTCGCCCGAATCGATCACCGCCTGTGGATTGGAGAGAAACTTCAGCAGCCACTCACGGTCCTTGCGTTGCTCCAGGTTCTGCAGGTCGGGCCCAACGAGCGGTCCGCCGCCAATCATATGACAAGAAGCGCAATTCGATTGGAAATAGGCAGCCGAATCCTGCGCGAGACCGATCGCGGGAATCGCCAGCAGCAGAAGAATGCCGCAAACTGTTAGGCACCCGGCTCTTGTAGAATTCAACGCCATATTCTTACTCGATCCTGTTGCGCAGATTCGGCCACATTCTGCTTTTGAGCCGGCAGCGAGCCCTTCTCCCTGAACTGGTT
>Ga0181520_10013211_pt1 | contig 10459 bp, 8 predicted proteins | sample PEATcosm2014_Bin_29_FD_132451 | JGI IMG/M metagenome (GOLD analysis project Ga0181520, IMG submission 132451) | Peatland microbial communities from MTU Mesocosm Facility, Houghton, MI, USA - PEATcosm2014_Bin02_30_metaG | ecosystem: Environmental > Terrestrial > Soil > Wetlands > Peat | place... | reverse complement strand
TACGCGCTGACTGATTCGAAGGTCGTCGCCGTCAACCGCGCCGTGGCGACCGCCGAGGCGCATGGCGATGCGGTGGGGCTGGCGCTGCTGGAAGCGGCGGCGGCCGAAGGCGGGCTCGAAGGCTACCAATCCTATTGGGCGGCGCGCGCCGCACTCTGCGCCCGCGCCGGCCGCAGAGGCGAGGCCGCCGACGCCTACCGCCACGCGATCGGCCTCGAATTCGACCCGGCGACGCGCGCTTTCCTAATCGAGCGGCTGGCCATGCTGGGGTGACCGGCCGACGCGCGCCTGTCATGTTGGGAGCCGAGGAATCGCGACCCCGTCGCTAACCCACAGGAGCCGTCCGCGCCCATGCCCTCGATCGCCCCGTTCTCGACCCCCGGACGTTTCTGGCGCGGCAATCTGCACACGCATTCGACGCTTTCCGACGGCGGACTCGCGCCGGAAGCGGTGATCGCCGCCTATAAACGCAACGGGTACGACTTCCTTCAGCTGTCGGAGCATTTCCTCGACCGCTTCGGCTGGCCGATCGCCGACACCCGCGCCTTCCGCTCCAACGTTTTCACCACTTTGATCGGGGCCGAGCTGCACGCGATGGCGACGAGCGTCGGCGAGTTGTGGCACATCCTCGCCGTCGGGCTGCCGCTCGACTTCCCGGCGCCGAACGCGTCGGAAACCGGGCCGCAGCTCGCGCGCCGCGCCCGCGAGGCGGGCGCTTTCGTCGCCATCGCCCACCCCGCCTGGTCGCAACTCACCGAAGACGACGGGCGCACGCTCGAAGCCGCGCACGCGGTCGAGATCTACAATCACGGCGCCGCGGTCGAGACCGACCGCGGCGACGGCTTCTACCTGCTCGACCGACTCTGCAATCTCGGCCGACGGCTGACGGCGATCGCCACCGACGACGCGCATTTCAACCACGGCGAGCGCGACGCGTTCGGCGGCTTCGTCGCGGTCAAGGCGGAAAGCCTCGATTCCGAAGCGCTGCTCGCGGCGCTGAAGGCGGGCCATTTCTACGCCAGCCAGGGGCCGCGCCTGCACGACGTCCGCGTCGGCCGCGACGAGATCGTCGTCGAGACCTCGCCAGTCGAGGCGGTGGCGCTGCTGACCGGCGCGTCGCGCGCGCTGCACGTCGCCGGCAGCCATATCACCCACGCCGTGTTCGACCTTCCCGGCGCGGCGAAGACACTCTGGCGCGAAACGGGTCCCGAGCGTGGATTCGCATCGTCGCCATCGACGCCGCCGGCCGCCGCGCCTGGACCAATCCGATCTGGCTCGACACGCTCAGCTGACGCGTCCTCCTTGCGCCGGCGGCCTCAGGCTCATAAATCGGGGCCCTGACCGCCGACGGCGTGAGTGAAGAAGGCCATTTATGAACGATTCGAACCCGGCGCGCCTGCCCGGCTGGCATGCGACGACCATCCTGATGGTGCGCAAGGGCGGCAAGGTCGTCATCGGCGGCGACGGTCAGGTCAGCGTCGGCGAGACGATCATGAAGGGCAACGCGCGTAAGGTGCGCCGGCTCGCCAAGGGCGAGGTCGTCGCCGGGTTCGCCGGCTCGACCGCCGACGCCCTGACCCTGTTCGAGCGACTGGAAAAGAAGATCGAGCAGTTTCCCGGCCAATTGCCGCGCGCCTGCGTCGAACTCGGCAAGGACTGGCGCACCGACCGTTATCTGCGCCGCCTCGAGGCGATGCTGCTGGTCGCCGACAAGTCGTCCGGCTTCGTGCTGACCGGCTCGGGCGATGTGCTCGAGCCGGAAACCGACGAGCACGGCTCGGCGACGGCGATCGGCTCCGGCGGCAACTACGCGCTCGCCGCGGCGCGCGCGCTGCTGCCAGGCGAATTCGGCGCCGAAGAGATCGTCCGCCGCGCGATGGCGATCGCCGCCTCGATCTGCGTCTACACCAATTCCAATCTCGTTCTCGAAAGCCTGTGACCGCATGACCGAGTTCTCGCCGCGCGAGATTGTCTCTGAGCTCGATCGCTTCATTGTCGGCCAGCACGCCGCCAAGCGCGCGGTCGCCATCGCGTTGCGCAACCGCTGGCGTCGCCTCAGGCTCACCTCGCCGATGCGCGAGGAGGTGATGCCGAAGAACATCCTGATGATCGGCCCGACCGGCTGCGGCAAGACCGAGATCGCGCGTCGCCTCGCGCGGCTCGCCGGCGCGCCCTTCCTCAAGGTCGAGGCGACGAAATTCACCGAGGTCGGCTATGTCGGCCGCGACGTCGAACAGATCGTGCGCGACCTGGTCGAAACGGCGATCACGCTGGTCAAGCAGCGCAAGCGCAAGGACATCGAGGCTAAGGCCGAACTCGCCGCCGAGGAGCGCATGCTCGACGCCCTGGTCGGCGCCGCCGCCTCGGCCGGCACGCGCGACGCGTTCCGCCGCAAACTGCGCGCCGGCGAGCTCGACGACAAGGACGTCGAGGTCGAACTGCCGCAGAGCGGCGGCGGCATGCCGATGTTCGAGCTGCCCAACATGCCGGGCGCCTCGGTCGGCGCGATCAACCTCGGCGACATTTTCGGCAAGGGTTTTGGCCAGCGCACCAAGCCGAAACGCATGACCGTCTCCGAGGCGCACGAGCCGTTGGTGTCGGCGGAAGCGGAGAAAATGCTCGACCAGGACCAGGTGGTGCGCGAGGCGATCGGCGAAGTCGAGAGCAATGGCATCGTCTTCCTCGACGAGATCGATAAGATCTGCGCCCGCGACGGACGCGGCGGCGCCGACGTGTCGCGCGAGGGCGTGCAGCGTGACCTGCTGCCGCTGATCGAAGGCACGACGGTCGCGACCAAGCACGGCTCGGTCAAGACCGACCACATCCTGTTCATCGCCTCGGGCGCCTTCCACGTTTCGCGGCCGAGCGACCTGCTGCCCGAGCTGCAAGGCCGCCTGCCGATCCGGGTCGAGCTCGCTTCGCTGACCGAAGAGGATTTCAAGCGCATCCTTACTGAGACCGAGGCGAGCCTGATCAAGCAGTATGTGGCGTTGATGGCGGCCGAAGGGGTGCATTTGAGCTTCTCCGACGACGCGATCGCGGCGATCGCCCGCATCGCTGCGCAGGTTAACGCCAGCGTCGAGAACATCGGCGCGCGGCGACTGCAGACGGTGATGGAGCGCGTGCTCGACGACGTCAGCTTCACTGCGCCCGACCGCTCGGGCGAGCAAATCGCCATCGATGGCGCGTTCGTCGAAGCGCATGTCGGCGACCTCGCCGACAACGCCGATCTGAGCCGGTTCATTCTCTAGGCGCGCGACGCGCGCGGGGGGACACGACATGACGACGCCGTTGGTGCTCACGTTCGTTGGCCGCGACCGGCCGGGGCTCGTCAACGCGATCTCGGCGCGCATCGCGAGCGCGGGCGGAACCTGGCTCGAGAGCCGCCTTGCCCGCCTCGCCGGCGAATTCGCGGGGATCGTGCTGGTCGCCGCGCCCGAGGACAAGTTCGAGGCGCTCGCTGCGACGCTCGCTGGGCTCGAAACCGCCGGGCTCAGAGTGACGATTTCGCCGAGCGTCCCGGCCGCGGCGCCGAACGAGCGGTTGATCGCGCTGTCGATCGTCGGCCATGAACGGCCGGGAATCGTCCGCGACGTGACCCAGGCGCTGACCAGCCTCGGCGTCAACATCGAGGAATTCTCCAGCGGCGTCGAGGGAGAACCCTTCACCGGGGCGGAAATGTTCCGCGCCAACTTGCGCATTCGTCTGCCCGACCGCCTCGCCGTCGAGGAACTGCGCAAGACGCTCGAGCGGCTCGCCGCCGAAATCATGGTCGACCTCAGCGTCGGCGAGGGCGAGGCGGTGGGCTGACTGTCCCGCCGGCGGCGTATCGCCTTGCGATCCGCCTTCCTGTATAGACGCGCCCGCGGGCGCCGGTTTTCAGCCGGTCCGCAAGCGAGAATGGATCAGTCGAGGCGTTTCCCCATGGCCCAGAGCCGCTGGACACCCGAGAGTTGGAGAGCGAAGCCGGTCGAGCAGTCGCCGGTCTACGCCGACAGCGCTGCGCTTGCCGAGGTCGAGCGCCAGCTCGCCGGCTATCCGCCGCTGGTTTTCGCCGGCGAGGCGCGCAAGCTCAAGAGCCTGCTCGGCAAGGCGCAGGCAGGCGAAGCCTTCCTGCTGCAGGGGGGCGATTGCGCCGAGAGCTTCGGCGAGCATTCGGCTGACAACATCCGCGACTTCTTCCGCGTCTTCCTGCAGATGGCGGTGGTGCTGACCTTCGCCGCCGCCTCGCCGGTGGTCAAAGTCGGCCGCATCGCCGGCCAGTTCGCCAAGCCGCGCTCGGCCGACGTCGAGACCAAAGACGGCGTGACCCTGCCGGCCTATCGCGGCGACATCGTCAACGACATCGAGTTCACGGCGGAAGCGCGCGAGCCCGATCCGCGCCGCCAGCTCGAGGCGTTCCGCCAGTCGGCGGCGACGCTCAACCTGCTGCGCGCCTTCGCCACCGGCGGCTACGCCAATCTCGAGAACGTCCATCGCTGGATGCTCGGCTTCGTCAAGGACAGCCCGTTCTCCGAGCGCTATCAGGAGCTCGCCGACCGCATCACCGAGACGCTCGCCTTCATGCGCGCGATCGGCCTCAATCCCGAGGCCAGCCCCGAGCTGCGCGCCACCGACTTCTACACGTCACACGAGGCCCTGCTGCTCGGCTACGAGCAGGCGATGACCCGGCTCGATTCGACTTCCGGCGACTATTACGCGACTTCGGGCCACATGGTGTGGATCGGCGACCGCACCCGTGCGCTCGGCGGCGCGCATGTCGAATATTGCCGCGGGGTGAAGAACCCGATCGGCCTCAAATGCGGCCCGTCGATCCAGCCCGATGACCTCATTCGCCTGATCGACGCGCTCGACCCCGATTCCGAGCCGGGGCGGCTGTCGCTGATCTGCCGCTTCGGCGCCGACAAGGTTGAAGCGATGCTGCCGCCGCTGATCCGCGCCGTCCAGCGCGAGGGCCGGCGCGTGCTGTGGGTCTGCGACCCGATGCACGGCAACACGATCAAGACCGCGAGCGGCTACAAGACGCGGCCGACCGAGCGCATCGCCGCCGAGATCCGCTCCTTCTTCGCCATCTGCCGCGGCGAGTCGGTCTATTCCGGCGGCGTGCATCTCGAGATGACGGGCAAGAACGTCACCGAATGCACCGGCGGCGCGCGCGCGATCTCCGAGGGCGACCTGCGCAACCGCTACCACACCTATTGCGACCCGCGGCTCAACGCCGAGCAGGCGATCGAAATCGCTTTCCTGGTCGCCGAGCTGGTCAAGACCGAGCGCCTCGCCGCGCCGGCGCGGCCGGTCCAGGCGGCGGAGTAAGAAGGCAGCCGCGTCCCAACGGCCGCGCCGCTCGTTTGTGGCGCGCCGCGACATTGCGCGTCGCCGCGCCAACGCGCAAAATGAGGCCATGCCCGCTCCCGCCAATCGCCTCGTCATCGCGCTCGCGCAGATTTCCTCGATCGTCGGCGACATCGACGGCAATCTGAAACGGCTGCGCGAGGCGCGCGCCGAGGCCGCCGCTTTCGGTGCGGCGCTCGTCATGGCGCCGGAGCTCTATTTGTCTGGCTATCCGCCGGAAGACCTGGTGCTCAAGCCGGCGTTCCAGGAGGCCTGCCGCCGCGCCTGCGAGACGCTGGCGCGCGAGACCGCCGACGGCGGCCCGGCGGTGCTGGTTGGCCTGCCGTGGGTCGACAACGGCGCGCTCTACAACGCCGCGGCGATGCTGATCGGCGGACGGATCGAATCGGTGCGGTTCAAGGTCGACCTGCCGAACTACGGCGTGTTCGACGAAAAGCGCGTGTTTCGCCCCGGCCCTGATCCCGGACCGATGGTCTTTTCCGGCGTGCGCATCGGCGTGCCGATCTGCGAGGACATCTGGACGCCCGGTCCAGTCGAATGCATCGTCGAGACCGGCGGCGAGATCGTGCTCGCGCCCAACGCCTCACCCTACGAGCGCGACAAAGTCGCAATCCGCCTGGATGTCGCCAGGGCGCGCGTCGCCGAGAGCGGGCTGCCGCTCGTCTATCTCAATCAGGTCGGCGGCCAGGACGAGCTCGTCTTCGAGGGCGCTTCCTTTATCGTCAACGCCGACGGTTCGCTCGCCGCGCAGCTGCCCGCCTTCCGTCCGATGGTGGCGCGCACTGTGTGGGAGCGCGGCGAAAGCGGCTGGCGCTGCGTCGAGGGGCCGCGCGAGGCGATCGCGCAGGGCGACGAGGGCGATTACGCCGCCTGCGTCCTGGGCCTGCGCGACTACGTCAACGACAATCGCTTCCCCGGCGTCGTGCTCGGCCTCTCCGGCGGCATCGACTCGGCGCTGTGCGCGGCGATGGCGGTCGACGCGATCGGGCCGGAGCGCGTGCATGCGGTGATGCTGCCCTATCGCTTCACCGCCCAGGAATCGCTGCGCGACGCCGCGGCCTGCGCCAAGGCGCTCGGAATCCGTTACGACGTCGTGGCGATCGCCGAGCCGGTCGAAGGCGTTGAGCGCGCGCTGGCGCCGATGTTCGCCGACCGGCCGCGCGACGTGACCGAGGAGAACATCCAGAGCCGCGCCCGCGGCCTGATTCTGATGTCGATCTCCAACAAGTTCGGCGCGATGGTGGTCACCACCGGCAACAAGTCGGAGATGTCGGTCGGCTACGCGACGCTCTATGGCGACATGAACGGCGGCTTCAATCCGATCAAGGACGTCTACAAGACCGAGGTGTTCCGCCTCGCCGAATTGCGCAACCGCTGGAAGCCGATCGGCGCGAAGGGACCGGCCGGAATCGTCATTCCGCCGGACATCATCGCCCGCCCGCCGACCGCCGAGCTGCGCGAGAACCAGACCGACCAGGATTCGCTGCCGCCCTATCCGACGCTCGACGCGATCCTCTATCGCCTGGTGGAGAAGGAGATGCGGCTTTCCGACATCGTCGCCGACGGTTTCGACGCCGCGATGGTGCGCCGGGTCGAGGGGCTGCTCTATCTCGCCGAATACAAGCGCCGCCAGTCGGCGCCGGGGGTCAAGGTCGGTTCGAAGAACTTCGGCCGCGACCGGCGCTATCCGATCGTCAACCGTTTCCGCGATTCCGTTCAGCCGACGCAGGCGCCCGACGCGTCGATCGCGCCGCGCGGCGCGCAAGGGACGAGCGAGCGGTTTGAAGACTAGCGCCCGGCTCGGCCCAGCCTTCCGCGATCTCGCCAAGTCCCCGAACAGCGAAGCACGTCTCTGAGGTTCCGCGCGCGCATGATTCGTCTCGAAGCCGTCAGCAAGCAAAACGGTCATCACCTCCTCTTCATCGAGGCCTCCGCGGCGCTGTGGAAGGGGGAGAAGGTCGGTCTGGTCGGCCCCAACGGCGCCGGCAAGACGACGCTGTTTCGCATGATCACCGGTGAGGAACGCCCGGACGAAGGCCAGGTGTCGGTCGATCGCGGCGTCACCATCGGCTATTTCAGCCAGGACGTCGGCGATATGTCGGGCCGCAGCGCCGTCGCCGAGGTGATGGACGGCGCCGGACCGGTGAGCGCCGTCGCGGCCGAGCTGCGCGAGTTGGAAACGGCGATGGCCGATCCCGATCAGGCGGACGACCTCGACGCGATCGTCGAACGCTACGGCGAGGCGCACAGCCAGTTCGAGGACCTCGGCGGCTACGCGCTCGAAGCCAGAGCCCGTGAAGTGCTGGTCGGCCTGAGCTTCAGCGAGGAGATGATGGAGGGCGACGTCGGCGCGCTCTCCGGCGGCTGGAAGATGCGGGTGGCGCTCGGCCGCATCCTGCTGATGCGCCCCGACGCCATGCTCCTCGACGAGCCGAGCAACCATCTCGATCTCGAGAGCCTGATTTGGCTGGAGGCGTTCCTCAAGAGTTACGAGGGGGCGCTGCTGATGACCTCGCACGACCGCGAGTTCATGAACCGCATCGTCACCAAGGTGGTGGAAATCGACGGCGGCGCGCTAACCACGTTTTCCGGGAATTACGAATTCTACGAACAGCAGCGCGCGCAGAACGAGAAGCAGCAACAGGCGCAGTTCGAGCGCCAACAAGCGATGCTGGCCAAAGAAATCAAATTCATCGAACGTTTCAAGGCGCGCGCCTCGCACGCCGCGCAGGTGCAGAGTCGGGTGAAAAAACTGGACAAGATCGAGCGCGTCGAGCCGCCCAGGCGCCGCCAAACGATCCTGTTCGATTTTCCACCTGCGCCGCGTTCCGGCGACGACGTGGCGACGCTCACGCGCATCGACAAAGGCTACGGCGCGCGCCGCATCTACGAAAGTCTGGACTTCCAGGTGCGCCGCCGCGAGCGCTGGGCGGTGATGGGCGTCAACGGCGCCGGAAAATCGACGCTGCTGAAGCTGGTGGCGGGCGCGACGCAGCCGGATGCGGGCGACGTCGCCATCGGCGCCAGCGTCAAGATGGGCTATTTTGCCCAGCACGCGATGGATTTGCTGGATGCCGGCCGCAGCGTCTTCCAGTCGCTGGCGGACGCCTTCCCGCAGGCCGGCCAGGGTTCGCTGCGTTCGCTCGCCGGTTGCTTCGGATTTTCCGGCGACGACGTCGAGAAGAAGTGCCGGGTGCTGTCGGGCGGCGAGAAGGCGCGGCTGGTCATGGCGAAGATGCTTTACGATCCGCCGAATTTCCTCGTGCTCGACGAGCCGACCAACCATCTCGACCTGATGACGAAGGAGATGCTGATCGCGGCGCTGTCGCAATACGAGGGCGCGATGCTGTTCGTCTCGCACGATCGGCGCTTCCTCGCCGCGCTGTCCAATCGCGTGCTGGAGCTGACTCCCGAGGGCGTTCACCGCTATGGCGGCGGCTACTCCGAATATGTCGCGCGCACCGGGCGCGAGGCGCCCGGCTTGCATTGCTGAGCGGCGCGTCGCGCTACGCTCGCGCGCGTCCCTTTTCCTGCGAGCGGGGAGAGCGGGCGCGAGACCGGTCGAAACCGAATGGGGGGCCCGATGACTTTCGACCTTATTGTCCGCGGCGCGAACCTGCCCGACGGCCGCCGCGGAATCGACATTGCGGCGCGCGACGGCCGCATCGTCGCGATCGAGCCGGGAATCGCCGCCGAGGCGCGCGTCGTCGTCGAGGCGCAGGGGCGACTGGTCGCGCCGCCGTTCGTCGACAGCCATTTTCACATGGACGCGACCCTGTCGCTCGGCCTGCCGCGGCTCAATCAGTCGGGCACGCTGCTCGAAGGCATCGCGCTATGGGGCGAGCTGAAGCCGCTGCTGACCCATGAGGCGGTCGCTGAACGGGCGCTGCGTTATTGCGACCTCGCCGTCGCGCAGGGGCTGCTGGCGGTGCGCTCGCACGTCGACGTCTGCGACGACCGACTGCTGGCGGTCGAAGCGCTGCTCGACGTGAAGAAGAGGGTCGCGCCCTATCTCGATCTGCAGCTCGTCGCCTTTCCGCAGGACGGCTACTTCCGCGCGCCGACCGCCGTCGCCAACCTCGAGCGCGCGCTCGACATGGGCGTCGATGTCGTCGGCGGCATCCCGCATTTCGAGCGCACGATGGCTGACGGCGCGGCTTCGGTGAAGGCTCTGTGCGAGATCGCGGCGGAGCGCGGGCTGATGATCGACCTGCATTGCGACGAAAGCGACGATCCGCTGTCGCGCCATATCGAGACGCTCGTCTATGAGACCAAGCGACTCGGCCTCGGCGCGCGCGCCACCGGCTCGCATCTGACGTCGATGCATTCGATGGACAATTACTATGTGTCGAAGCTGCTGCCGCTGATCGCCGAATCGGGCCTCAACGCCATCGCCAATCCGCTGATCAACATCACGCTGCAGGGCCGACACGATGCGTATCCGCGCCGCCGCGGCCTGACCCGCATCGCCGAGATGCGCGCGCTCGGCGTCGCGGTGGCGCTCGGCCAGGATTGCGTGATGGACCCGTGGTACGGGCTCGGCGGCGCCGACATGCTCGACGTCGCTCACATGGCCGTTCACGCCGCGCCGATGACCAGCCGCGAGGCGATCCGCTGGAGCTTCGAAGCGGTGACCGAGATCCCGGCGCGCATCCTCGGCCTCGAAGGCTACGGCCTCGCCGTCGGCTGCAACGCCGACTTGGTCGTGTTGCAGGCGGCCGACCCGATCGAAGCGGTGCGGTTGCGCGCGCCGCGCCTCGCCGTCATCCGCCGCGGCAAAGTTCTTGCGCGGACTCCGGAGCGAACGACGAGCCTCAGCTTGCCGGGCCGCCCGAAGACCCTCGATTCGGCCGATTACGCGCCGAAAGGGTAATTATGCGGCGCGACGCGATCGGCGGCGCACATCTGATCGTTGACATAGTAGGCCCACGGCCAGCCGGAGGTCTGCCCGCCGATTCCGCCCTGGAGCTGCGTCCAGTTCGCTCCGCCGTCGAGGGTATAGAACTGGCCGCCGTGGTTGCTCGAAACCCATAAGAAATTGCTTGGGCTGCTCGCCGCGATGCAGCCGCCGAAAATTGCCGCGCCGCCCTCGTTCGGCACGGAGTCG
>Ga0181520_10013208_pt1 | contig 10460 bp, 6 predicted proteins | sample PEATcosm2014_Bin_29_FD_132451 | JGI IMG/M metagenome (GOLD analysis project Ga0181520, IMG submission 132451) | Peatland microbial communities from MTU Mesocosm Facility, Houghton, MI, USA - PEATcosm2014_Bin02_30_metaG | ecosystem: Environmental > Terrestrial > Soil > Wetlands > Peat | place... | reverse complement strand
TCTTTGACAGAGTGTCAAGGATGGAAACGGAATCACGAAAATGAGTATGGAAACTGTATTGAGTACCCCGAATTTTTGCACATACATAAAAAAGGGCTATGACCGGTTCGATCATGCATCGGACGGAATTGATTGCCCCGCCTTTCTTAGTGCCATAAAAAGAGCTAAGACTCAACTGATCATGTATCGAGCGGTACTAATTACCGACATATTAGGGAAAATCCCGAATTAATGAAGACCGATATGAGCGGGAAACCCGAAACTAAGCATGGGAACATTGTAAAGTACCCTGACTTTTCCGACCCCCTAAAAAGGACTATGACTTGGTCATGCATCGAGAGGTACTAAGTGCCCTAATTTATCCATAGAAAATCCCGAATTAATGAAGACCGATATGAGTCGGAATCACGAATCTAATGATGGAATCCTTGTAAAGTAACCCGAATTTCTTGCCTCACTAAAAGGACTATGTATGACCGGCCCGATCACGTATCGAGCGGTAATTAGTACCCCGAATTTTTGCACATACATAAAAAAGGGGAATGACAGAACGGATTATGCATCGAACAGAAATGGAGTATCCCGAATTTCAGCGGAAACATAAAAAAAACTACGGTCGGTCTGATCATGCATAGAGCGTACTAAATATCCCGACTTTCTGAAGTCCCTAAAAAGGGTAATGATCCTAATCGAACATGCATTGTGCCGCACAGCATACAGCAAATTATCCGAAATGAATCACAAGATAATAATGAACGTTATAAGTTTTGAATAACTAGTCTGAACGCGATGGCGGAAAAAAGACGCCGCAATATCGGTCATTATAAAAGGGAAATGACCGGGTCAATCATACATCGAACAGAATTGAGTACCCCGACTTTTCCGACTCCATAAAAGGGCAATAACCGGACCCATCGGGCATCAAGTAATACTCAGTACCCAAATTTTCCGCTCCCATAAAAAGGACAATAACTTGGCCCATCATGCATCAAGCAGAATTGAGTACTCTGACTTTATCCAGTCCCTAAAAAGGCTCTGAATTTATGAGTGCCATGAAAATATCGCGACGGCCACGGCTTTGCGAAAATTCCTAAACAAGGACTTGATCAAGGGTTTGAAAAATATATGAACCCTCGCTAAACTTTCCTGCCCCTTTTGTGACATTTAGTTAACCACGTCTTTGGCAGCATATTAATGACGGAGGAAACAGGTCTTTACTGGAATCCTGGAACTACAACCGTAATTTCAGATCTACGATCTCGGTACCCTGACTTTCCGAAGTCCATAAAAAGGGGCTGTTATCTGGCTGATTCGACCACCACGGTTCTTTTAAAAAAATTAACTTCCAAATGAATAAATTTAATTTCCAAATGGTTAAAGATAAATTATGAACGTCGGAATACTTCGTGATCCGGAGGAACTAGATTCCAGTAACTATTCTTTCCCTGCAATTCGCGGAATTCAGGCAGGAAGAGAATACTATTCTGCAATGGTTCAGTTAAAGTTGATTCCAACAATTTTTCGTTATAATGAGGCCGAAGTTCCAGCTGAATTCAGATCACAACGAACTCTTAATCGAGCAAGAATTCCGGAAATAGCCAGATATATCGTAAATAATTCAGAGGACTACGTTTTTTCCTCAATTGCGGCATCGATTAGTGACGGTCCGGTGAAATTCCGGCCAGTTGATGAAAAAAATGAATCAAGAAGTAAAATTGGAAAACTTGTCCTTTCTACAGACGTGAAAATCATTATCAATGATGGACAACACCGGCGAGCTGCGATTGAAGAAGCGCTAAAAGTGCGACCTGATCTTGGAAATGAACATATTTCGGTTGTATTTTATATCGACAAAGGATTGAAACGAAGCCAGCAAATGTTTTCGGATCTCAATCGACATGCTGTACGACCAACAAAATCTATCAACATCCTTTATGACGGACGCGATCCATTTGCAAAATTTATCTTTAATATGGCGGAATCAATTTTACTTTTTAAGGGGTTTACCGATCTGGAGAGGACATCCATCTCGAATCGATCACGAAAGATGTTTACACTCTCAATAATTTATCAGGCAACTCAAGCTCTTCTTTCGAAAAAGACCAAGGTAAAAAAAGTATCGCCAGATGAGGAAAAATTAGCTTTCGCTTATTGGAATGAAGTTGCAAAGAATATTCCTGAATGGCAACAAATGATTAACAACGACATTAAAAGCTACATACTGAGAGAGGAGTATGTCCATGCTCATGGGATCGCGTTGCATGCTCTGGGTGTCGTTGGAAATTCCCTCCTTCGTGAATATCCTGATCGATGGGAGGGGAAACTCACGCGTCTACAGGAAATTAACTGGTTAAGATCAAATACTGCTGTTTGGGAGGGTCGGGCAATGAATCATGGTCGCATTTCGAAATCTCAAACAAACCTCGTCCTTACCACAAATTATCTGAAACAAAAGATGAACTTGTCTCTTACGCCATTTGAAGAAGAGATGGAAAAGCAATTCGCAATCCACAAACCGGAATGAATTCATGACTTCTCCCCACAAGTCAAATGGAAAATCTGCATCCGTTTTTGATCATCGAAATCTTGAGTCGCTCTATTCTGAAATCCAAGAGGTTTATCTGAGTGATAACCGGCCTTGGGTTATAGGGTATAGTGGAGGAAAAGATTCGACAACCGCACTACAGTTGGTCTGGTATGCAATCGCAGAATTATCAGAAGAGAAAAGAATTAAACCTGTTTTTGTCATATCATCCGACACTCTTGTAGAAACACCTATAATTGTTGATTACATAACGACAACTCTTGATCGAATCAATAAAACCGCATCTGAGAAAAAAATGCCTTTCAGTGCATTCAAACTCACCCCGAAAATTCCTGACTCGTTTTGGGTTTGTCTTATAGGTAAAGGTTATCCGGCACCTAGTTCACAGTTCCGCTGGTGTACAGAACGACTGAAGATCAGGACCGCGGACCGGTTTATTTTGGAAAGTGTCACGAAGTACGGCGAAATAGTAATGATCTTGGGTGTTCGGAAAGGAGAGAGTGCAACACGCGATCAGGTTATGAACCTGTACAAGATCGAGGGGTCAAAACTCTCGCATCACTCCCGGTTCGCTCAATCATACGTGTATACCCCGATTGAAGAGTTCTCTGTAGACGATGACTGGACATATCTTTTATCGACTCCATCTCCGTGGGGAAACAATAATCGTGATCTCCTCGCCCTTTACAAAAGCGCGCAGGATGGTGAATGTCCTCTCGTCGTTGATACGCAGACTGCATCCTGCGGGAACAGTCGGTTTGGTTGCTGGGTATGTACTGTTGTTCAGAAAGACAGGAGCATGGAGGCCCTTATCGAGAATGGAGAGGACTGGTTGGAACCTCTCCTCGAATTTCGGAATGAATTGGCAGAGACCCAGATTCCGGAAAAGAAACTTGAATTCCGGGATTACCGTCGGATGAATGGTAAAGTCAAGTTCATGGAGAGAGGTAATACCAGAGAGATTATTCCTGGTCCCTATACATTAGAATATTCAAAAAAACTCCTAACAAAATTGCTTAAGGCTCAGAAGAGCGTCCGAGAGAATGGTCCCAATCCGAATTTTTCCCTTATCCAATTAGAAGAACTACAAGAAATCCGGCGTATCTGGATGACTCAGAAAAGCGATTGGGATGATTCGGTTGCAAAGATCTATGAAGAAGTTATGGGAGAACATCTTGATTGGACAAAAGACGACCATGGATCGTTTACCCAAATTGAACAGGATTTGCTCAAAAAAATCTGTGACGAACACAAACTACCACTCCGTCTCGTAACGAAACTCCTTGATGTTGAACAACAGATGCAAGGGATGACACGTCGTTCATTAATTTTCAAACGGATCGATGAGGTTCTATCAGAAGACTGGATCAGCGCAGAAGACGTAAGGAAGGCCCTCGCAAATCCGAATGCCATCGATCTAAAACGCCGAACGCTCAGGCATGAGGGCTAGTCATGTTGTTACATTCTCTTACTCTCGAAAATGTTCGAATCTTTAAAGAAAAAAATACATTTGATTTTACGCCAGTCCACACACCAAACACTCATCAACCTATTATTCTGATTGGCGGAAAAAATGGTGCGGGAAAGACCACACTCTTCGAATCCATCCTGCTTTGTCTCTATGGTCAGCATGCACCTGGCACTCGGTTATCGGATGTAAAATATGAACAATATATAAACCAAATGGTTCCTCGGGGAAAAAAAACTGAACCAGACCGTATTCCAGCAATTGAATTGGTTTTTGAATTCACCCATGCTGGAGTGAAAAATGTATATGGGGTACGACGGGAATGGACTCTGACGCCGAATTTTTCTGAGAAGCTGACCATTACTTGTGAGAATAAGATATTATCAGATCTTGAAGCAGATCAATGGCAGGATCAGATCAATGAACTAATACCACAACGATTTGCCCGTCTCTTCCTCTTTGATGGTGAGAAGATCCAAAATCTAGTGGAAGACAATGCAGATAATTTGTATTTCCAAGAATCTTTCAAGTCTCTTCTTGGTCTGGATATTGTTGATCGCCTCAAAGACGATCTGAGCTTTTTCTGCAGTCATCATCTAAAAGGGTCTGAAATTACGGAGATTAATCAAGATCTTGAAGAGATTGAAAATAGGATTAAGGAGATCGAGCTCAATAAAGAACAAATCCTCCAAGAACGTGCCCAAATTCAAAATCAGACCGATCAGATACAAAATGAGATCGAGAATGAGGAAAGGATTGTCGCCGGTGAGGGAGGGAGCTTCGCCCGAAAACGAGAGGATTTGAAAAATGAGAAATTAAAACTGGAACATGAAATAGTAAAAACGAAAAATGCAATCCGGGATTTATGTGCGGGTTTATTTCCGTTTTCAATTTCCCCAAAATATTGCGAAATCCTTAAAGAGCATCTCATCACCGAAGATGAGGTTCAGGCACAGCAGCGCTCACAGGAAATTATTCATAAGAATATCGAAGAAATGGACAGAATCATCAAGTCCCCTGCTTTCTGGTCAGATGTCAAAGCTCTCCCTGCTGAGAAAGCGAAGGTTCGGGAAAAAATGATTATTCTGTTACATGAACAGATGGCAGCTAATGATAAACCGAATAAGTCCCCCCTTATTCATCACTTATCCCAATATGATTTTCATCAGCTCTTGCAATGGATCGATGAGGCGGTCCTGAATACGCCCCGGAAAATGCATGACCTATCTGAACATCTAGAAAAGATAGTTGATCAGTACGATAAAGTGGAGGAAAAGATCAGTCGTATTCCCAATGATGAAATTATTGCGCCCCATATAACAAAACTCAATGAACTCAATAGGGTTTTCGGCACGCTTGAAGAGAGATTAAAAAATCTGAACGTGTCATTACGGGATCTTGATTTCCGTCTTACTGAAACAAACCGTCGTAAAGAGAGGAACCTTGAAGAGATTCAAGAAGCGAGAGGGGGATCGAAAAAAATAGATCTTGCCCTCAAGGTCAACACAGTTCTTAATGAGTATGCAAAGGAACTCCAACAGAAGAAGATCACGCAACTTAGTGATAATATCCTTTCATGTTTCAGCCGACTGATCCGAAAAGAGGATTACGTCAACAAAATCCAGATTGACGAGAATTATAAAATTACTCTCTATGAACCAGATGGTCATGCCATTCCCAAAAAGCTGCTTTCGGCGGGAGAGAAAGAGATCTTCGCCATCTCTTTACTGTGGGGACTAACACTTACATCTGGTCGGCAACTGCCGTTTATCATCGACACTCCCTTGGGACGATTGGATAGCGAGCATCGCGGAAACCTCGTTATGGATTTTTTTCAACATGCAGGGGACCAAATGATCATTTTCTCAACAGACACTGAAATCGACAAGGAGTACTTCCGAATTCTGCAACCATATATCGCACGAGCGTATCATCTCGAATATTCCAAGAAAGATCGATTCACATCGGTTTCACCAGGATATTTCTGGCAGGAGGCGAAAACGTGAATTTCAATCGCATCCGAATAGGAGAAAAGGCAACCAACCGGCTGAACCAGCTAAAAGGTAGAACCGGCCTTACTCCGAACATCCTCTGTCGGATCGCAATTTGCTACTCACTTAATGATCCCACTACCCCAAATCCTGATGATTTTGATGAACGAGGCATGGAGATGAACCGTCCCACTTTAACGGGTGAATGGGATGAATTATTTATTGCGATCGTGAAAGAACGTTGTATCCAAGATGGACTGGATCCGGAGAACGATCTCTACGATCAACTTCGTGCTCATTTAAATCGAGGGGTCTTCGGAATCTTCTCACAGATCAAAGAGCTCAAGGATTTCAGTATCCTTCTCACCCATCAGTCTGCAGGAATCAAATCTGATGCACTATCTGAAGAGCGATCGCATGGAAAATAAACGACCTATATACATGGATTCTCACGCAACGACACCGGTTGATCCTCGTGTACTTGACACAATGCTTCCCTATTTTTCTGAAATTTTCGGTAATGCTGGAAGCATCGATCACATCTATGGTGCTGAAGCTGCTGATGCGGTGAAAAAATCTCGTGAACAATCGGCTCATACCCTTAAAGCTGATCCGGAAGAGATTGTTTTCACGAGTGGAGCAACAGAATCTAATAATATTGCAATCCTTGGTGTCGCAGAACATTATTCCACGAAGGGCGATCATATCATCACCTGTGTCACTGAGCATAAAGCTGTCTTGGATACATGCAAACATCTTCAGAAAAATGGCAATTCCGTAACGTTTTTACCGGTTGATAAATATGGTCTTGTAGATCCAGGGCAGGTTGAGGATGCTATCACAGATAGGACCATTTTAATTTCGATAATGACGGCCAACAATGAAATCGGAACAATTGGGCCAATTAAAGAGATTGGGAAAATTGCTAAAGATCATGACGTCCTCTTCCATACCGACGCAGCACAAGCAGTGGGTCATATTCCGATTGACGTCAAAGCAATGAATATTGATCTTCTCTCATTTTCTGGTCACAAGATCTATGGACCTAAAGGAATTGGCGGTTTATATGTCCGACGCAGTAATCCCCGGGTAAAACTGACACCAATTATTTTCGGGGGTGGGCAAGAGAAGGGGCTGAGATCGGGAACGTTAAATGTGCCAGGGATAGTCGGTTTAGGAAAAGCTCTTTCAGTAGCCGAGAAAGAAATGGCAAACGAGGAAAAGCGATTCCGTCAATGGACAGGACAAATGTTCGACGTGTTCAAAGAGACATACCCCTCTACACTTTTGAATGGCCATCCGACCAAACGACTTGCTCATAATTTGAATGTCTGTTTTCCCGGTATTGAGAGTAAAGCTTTGATTCATCTGTTAAGAGATGATCTTTCAATATCGGCCGGGTCGGCTTGTACGACAACGAATGTTGAGCCATCACATGTGTTGCTCTCGATTGGGCGGACAGTTGAAGAGTCGCATACTGCGGTACGGTTTGGATTGGAGAGAGGAAATCAAGAGGAAGACATAGAGTGGGGAATTGAAAAAGTAATATCCGTAATTCAAAAACTCAGCTCACTAAAAAGATAAATATCTAACTTATTTAGATAAATTTATCTCAATGGAGTTAGAACTCCTTCTGTCTGATATCGCATGGCTGAGAAACAATACAAAATCACAATTCCTTCAATGCCATTGTATTCTAATTTGAAATCCATTCTAAAAATTTGGGATAATATTCGAAGAGAGTCCATTAACCTCACCAATAAAACCATTTTAAATCAAGTGGGCACTATTGAAAACCCCGTTGATTGGTCAAACCCGGATCAATGGATTCCTGAGCGATTGTCTGGTGAAGAGGCGAGAATTGCATTAAAAGTATGGAATGATAGCAAAAAAACCATCAATCCGAGATATATGGTTCGTTTGTACAATTTTATCAATACTCATGCATTACTAGAAATAAACAATCAAGGAATCTATTATTTAGGAAAAAAGGGTAACGCGTTTTTACTGAATGATCCTCATGTTATTCAAGAAGTCGATAATAGAGAAGGAATTCTTGATTTATTGAACATTCTATCATTAAAAAAATCCGCTAAAATACGCGATCTCTTACCTGAATGGGATGCATTTATTCGCGATTTTTTCAGATTTGGAAAAGCCCAAACAAGCCAAGAAATGCTTAGAACCCGGCTGAACAATCTTATCGAACGTAAACTAGTCAGCAAAGAGAGAGGTGTTTATTCGATAACGCCGGGAGGATTAGATTATATTAAAAATCTCTCTACGAAAACTGGCGCGAAAAGTGATGATTTGAAGCGGTCTCTTCATCTCTCGATCGAAGAATATAATCAAAAACAACGAAAAATTTTAAAAGATAAATTGAGTAAAATCGATCCTTTTCAATTTGAACATGTAGTTAAAAATCTTCTTGAACAAATGGGGTACGAGAATGTAATTGTTACAAAACAGAGTGGAGATCAAGGTGTGGATGTCGTCGGTACTGTTCAAATGGGTATCTCAACAATTACCGAAGTCGTTCAAGTCAAAAGACATAAGGCAAACATACCCCGACAAATTATCGATCAATTAAGAGGCGGACTTCCCTATTTTAGTGCATTGCGTGGTACAATAATTACGACTGGGAATTTTAGTAAAGGATGTGAAAAAGCGGCATTATTCCCAGGTGCTTCTCCGATCACATTAATCGACGGAGAGAGATTGCTCGATCTTTTAATTAACTACCAAATAGGAATTTTCCGAAAGCCTATGGATATTTTTGATATTAATGAAAATTATTTTAAAACGACAAAAGAGGATTCGTCAGATTACTAAGGGGTAGAATGAAATGAAGATACAACCAGGAAATATTACGTTGGGTGAATTGTTAATTAAAAAAAATCCCATTATCGTTCCTCGTTATCAGAGAGATTATGCTTGGGATAACGACGAAATTCATGATTATATCGATGATATCAAAAAGCTGTACCCCTCATATATTGAAGTTCCATCTGTTTTACCTCCGTTACCCGCAAGATTGCCCAAAAGACATTTTTTTGGCAGTATCGTTTGTGCTGAAAAATTTTGGCCCAATTCAACCGAAAAATTTTATGAAGTTATAGATGGTCAACAGAGGTTGGCCACTTCAATATTATTGCTTCATAAAATTATTAATGGATTCAAAAATTTGGCAGAAAAAGCATTACTATCAACCCCCCCAGATCTATCTGCATCGGAATTAGCAAAAGCATACGCAGAACAAATTCGTACTACATATTTGTTCAGTAATCTGACCATTAATGATCAGTCAATAAATGTATCAAAATTAAAATTAAATGAATATGATAATACCATCTTCAAAGGAATCTGTGAAGGAAGCGATATTGTTCTCGATCATGATGCTCGTGAGTCACATAAAAGAATTAAAAACGCATCCAATATATTAGACCGGTCACTTATTCAACCAATTTTAAAAAGTAAAGTTGATTCTAACCAAATAAAAATTCAAAATTTATTAAAATTACATTCTTGCATTATTAATGATCTCCATATTATTCACTTAGTAACTCATTCAAATGAAGACGCCTATAAACTTTTTACGGTTTTAAATGATCGAGGCAGATCCTTACATACAGGAGATCTATTACGGACATTGACACTCGAATTATTAGATCAAGATTCGGATAAACAAAACGAAGCTGAAAAAAAATGGGAGAAAATTCTTTCAGGAAAACAATCTGATATTGAGAAATTTTTACAAGATTATTATGTATCTTACAAAGGTCAAAGAGCTCCGATCAGAGAATTCTATGATTTCTTCAAAGAAGAATTTTTTAAAGTCCCCCAGACTTTGCCTTTATCTGATGAAAATATTACAATAATTTTTAATCAAATTGCATATCTTGAAAAGGAATATTTGTATCATGAATCAATAATGGAGGGAGAATGGCCTTATCAAGATTCCGTTGTCGAAGAATGGGATAAAAACCGATTATTTCTTTTAACGAAAGTCCTAAAGCATACACTTTGTGTTCCATTGTTGTTAAGTGCGAAGTCATCGCTTACTGAAAAAAAATTTTTACAAATTGTTTTAATTTTAGACAAATTCGTCATTCGTTATATTAATGTAATTCATAATCGGCCATCGAAACTTGAAAAAATTTATCTGAAATATTGTGTTAAATTAAGGAAAGATCCTAAAAATTTCAAAATAAAAGACTTTGTTTCCGAATTGAAAGAATTACTTCGTATTAATGCCCCTGACGATTTATTTATTCGAAAATTGAGTGAACTCGAATACTCGAAAAGTGACTCTAAACAAAATGCAACCATTCGGTATCTATTGACCACAATTAATTCAAATTACACTTGGCTTAATAGCGGAGCGAAAGGTAACCCAAAACCTGAAAAAATTTTAATTTTTGACATTATAAACACGACGATTGAACATATTTATCCG
>Ga0181520_10013207_pt1 | contig 10461 bp, 14 predicted proteins | sample PEATcosm2014_Bin_29_FD_132451 | JGI IMG/M metagenome (GOLD analysis project Ga0181520, IMG submission 132451) | Peatland microbial communities from MTU Mesocosm Facility, Houghton, MI, USA - PEATcosm2014_Bin02_30_metaG | ecosystem: Environmental > Terrestrial > Soil > Wetlands > Peat | place... | reverse complement strand
TTGCCGGCGTCGATAGCCAGGCCGGCGAGCTCAGCAGCGGTCCGGTGGACGGCGTTGTTGAGCTTCGTGGTGACGTCGCCCAGGTCGTGACGGTCCGCCCACCCGTACCCCTGGTAAGGAACGCCAGAGAACGGCACTCCCCGGACAAGTGAAAAGGGCGTGGGACAGGTGCTGTGACGCTTCGGATGGCTCGGTCTTTGCCAAGGAAACAAGCTCATAGAACCGGTTGATGTCGGTACCAATACCAACGACCCGATAGCCGCCCGCGGTTGTGGCGTCGGGGACTCGGTCGACGCCGAATACCCGGCGCAGGCCGTTTACGTAGGTGCTGATCGTGCCGGGTGACCATTCGTTGTCCCTGCCTGTCCCCAACGCCGCTTGCAGCGCCTCGCGACTGAAGGCCCTGCCGGAGTTTGGGCCAGGAAGGCGAGCGTCTCCAGTAAGGAGTCGCCCAGGTCGTGAGCCCCTGCGGGTACGTCACCGGCCAGGCCGACCGGCCCGATCATCTGTACCTCGTGGCGCCTTCTGGTAGCGGTGCGGGCTCCTCCGGTACCGGAACAAGCGCCGGCTGTGCTGGCGATGGCGCCGGCTTCGGCAGTATGGCCACGATCGCAGGCTCAGTGGCAAGAGCTTCGGCCGGCCCGGGGCGTGCCCTATCAGTTTTGGGTTCTGTGATGCCGGGGGAGGGGAGGAAGGCGGCGACGTCGGCGGCCGCTCTCTCTGCTGGGCTGGCGGTGGCCCGGGCCAGGGCGGGGAGGACCCGGCGGCGCCCGAAGCCCCGGAAGGCGATGGCACCGAGGACGGCTAGCAGGACGACGATGGCGCCGACAAGCACGAACAGGGTGCCGCCACCCGAGCTCGCCCGGGCCACGAGCTTGCCCGACGCCGTTTTCTGGTGACCAGGGCTGGGTACTGATCCTCCCCCGGGGTTGGGTGCCCAGGGCGGTGGGTTGGTGGCCCCGCTGGGCGGGGCCTGGTAGGGCACCGGGGCGAAGGCCACTTGGGTGCTGGGGATCTTGCCTTCTACCGGGCCGGGCTGGGCGGCCAGCTCGGGCGGCAGGTGGATGTCCAGGGTGGCAGCCCGGGCGCCGCCCGGTACCTCCCAGTAGTAGTCGCCACCGAAGAGACCCCAGCCGCCGCTGTCGCCGGACTCGTCGTTCGGCCCTCCCTGGCCGGTGAGCATGGCCGCCATGGGCTTGGCCCCAGGGAGGGTGAGGGTGAAGTCCGAGGGCGGCAAGGTCTTCTGGTAGTCCTCGTTGGAGTCGTCGTTGGGGCCGCCCGGAGCGGCGTTGTAGGGCAGGGCCGCGCCGAACAGGACAAGCCAGGCCTTAGAGGGGCTGGGCGGGGTGGCGGCGGTGCCGGGGAGGAAGTAGGTGAGGGTCGCCGAAGTGATCTGGACTGTCACCCCGGCGTCCAGGTCGTTGACGCGGTCCGGGGTGGGGATATTTGTGGTCGAGGCGATCGAGTCAACCTGTTCCCAGTGGCCCTTGCTGGCGTAGAGCACCGTCGGGTGCGGGCCTTCACGGCGCCCCTTGGTGAAGCTGAAGGTCTGGGAGAAGCCGTCGGCGGACACGGCGAGGGCGACGTCCTTGGCGCCCACCGGCACCGAGGTAAGGAAGTAGAGGGGGGTGGCGGAGCCCGATGTGCTGGCGTCGGGCAGGGCCTGGCCCTGGCCGTCGACCATGAGGGTGGCCTCGACAGACGAGCCGGTCCCCGTGAAGCCGAAGACCAGCAGTACCTGGTCGGGGGCGGCGTACCGGGCCGATACCCCCGAGCCGACCATGTAGGCGAAGCGGTAGCCGGAGACGGCCAGGGTGAAGCCGTCACCGTTCAGCCGTCCGTCGGGTGGCGCGTGGAGGGCGATGCCGGGGCCCGAGACGGCTTGGATGGTGCCAGCGGCGACCACGCCGGCGGCCTGGGCACCCGGGGCGAGGGCAGTGATGGCACCGAAAACGAGCGCCAAGGCGCCTATGGACCGGGACAGTTGGCGCCAAGCCCGGGCCGGGGCGACCGGGCGAGGTCGAGAACGAGCCGGCCAAGATTTCTCGAAAAACTTTGTTGCGTTTGGGCCACCTCGTGGACCGGAGGAGAGGGAACGTCCACTCTCTAGTTCCAAGGAGCGCGAATGCACACTGTCCCTTTCTCAATGGCCGGCGATAACGACGCGATCGGCTTGCTGTTCCTCGACGGCCTAGCCGGCGTCCTGATGCTGTACGCGCTCGCCCGGCTAATCCGCGCCCCAAGGGAGTGGTACGGGCGGGTTTCCAAGGCCATGTGGTCACTAGTATCGCTGTGGCTCACGTGGCACTTGGGCGAAACGATATTGCCTGCCGGGGCCATGGCCGCCCTGTGGCACTTGCGTTCTCTCTCTCAGCGCCACGCTGGTGACGAGCCGCGCGACCTTCCCTTCGCCACCGGGACGCCGGTGAACCCGAAGGAGAGGCGATGAAGCCCGTGCGCAACGATCGCATTGTCGTAGTCCTCGGTCCCGGATCACCGGAATTAGAGGAAATCCTCCGGGCGCTCGGCCTCGCGCCGCTCGACGACGACGACAGTGCCGGTGCCACGCTCTGGTTACCGGCACGTCTTGCGGGGCGGCGGTCGGCGAAACCGGTCGTCGCGCCAGCCGTGGCCAAGCAAGGCCACAGTCTGCCGCTTCTTCTTTCCATCGCTCAGGCTGCTTCGGTCCTCGGCGTCGGACGCTCCACGCTTTACGAGATGATCGGAAGAGGAGAAGTGGAAGTGGTCCATCTGGGACGGGCTGTGCGCGTTCCTGGCGCCGCCGTCGAGGAACTGGTCGAGGCGTTGCGGTCCCGCCGTGCGACAGCGGTCTAGTGGAACTGGTGAGGCGGCCGGACCACGGCGGTCCCGACAGGGAAGGCCGGACGGTCCGGCCGCCCTGCGCGTGTGGCCCCTTAGTGACGACCACAACGAGATGGCGGGTGTATACTTATCCCGTGAACAGGATGATTGAGCCCGCTGATCTCGTTGACGCGCGGACGGTTGCCGGAATCCTGGGTCTTGCCCAGCGGAGTTCCGTCAGTGTGTACCAGCGGCGGTACGCCCGGATGCCGCGGCCGGTGGTCGATCTCGGGCCCGGGCGGCCGAACCTCTGGTCCCGCAGGGCCATTGAAGAGTGGGCTGAGAGCGAAGGCCCAAAGACGGTCACCTCGTTCATCGCCGGGGTCCTGGCCGGGATCCCGCGTGGTGCTCGAGGGAGCCCACAGAACCTCTACAGAAGCTTCCTGCGGATCGCCTTGGCAGCCGCGCTGGGCCCGAAGCCGGGAGAGCCTTCGACGGTGGCGGAGGCACACCTGTTTGCGTTGGAAGCGACGCGTAAAGTCGACGCCACCTTTGACTGGCCGGCTCCTCCGGAGCTCCCGCGGTGAGCACAAACGTCTACATCGACGGGTTCAACTTCTATTACGGCTGCCTCAAAGGCACGACCTTCAAGTGGCTGGATCTCGAAGCATTCTGTGCCCGACTCCTGCCAAAAGACGACATCAAGAGGATCCGTTACTTCACGGCACGCGTCACCAGCCGGCCTGACGACCCCGACGTCGATAGGCGCCAACGCGTCTACCTGCGGGCATTGGGGACGTTGCCGAAAGTGTCGGTCCATCTCGGGCACTTCCTTAGCTATCCCACTCGCATGCCGCTCGCCCACACCGTTCCCGGCGGGCCCCGCACAATCGAGGTCATAAAGACCGAAGAGAAGGGCTCCGACGTTAACCTGGCGTCCTATCTACTAATGGACGCGTTTACCGGCGATTGTGCCACTGCGGTCGTTGTTACCAATGACGGCGACCTGATGGAACCGATCATCATGGCACGCGGCCAGCTTGGGCTCACCGTCGGGATCGTCAACCCGCACTCGAGTGGGAACCCGAGCAGGGCGCTCGCCAGCTGTGCGGACTTCTACAAGAGCGTCCGGCCGTCGACGCTGCGGGCCAGCCAGTTCCCTGCCAGTATGAGTGACGGTCGGGGCTCGTTCCACAAGCCACCCTCTTGGTAGCTTAAACGCAAAGACCCGCCTTGCGGCGGGTCTCGCACCCGGCCGGCATAGCGACCGGGGGGATGACCCCCATCGTACCCACGATCACACCCGTTGTAAAGAACCCCCTGCACTGGGCCGGTAGCACGAGGCAAACCGAGCTTCTGCTTGCGTGCTCGGCCCTCGGCTCCGGAAGTAAAACGTGGCCTGACGCGCTAGCCTAGCCATCTGAGGGTTCATCGAGCGTGGCGGCCAGCACGGCGTCCATCCTCAACCTGACGTCCATTACTGGCCTGACGCGGTGGCGGTAGTGCCGGTACAGGGTACGTGGATCGTCACCGATCAGGTCCGCGACCTCTTCAATGCCTGCGCCGGCGTCAATAAGCAGGCTGACGGCGCTGTGCCTGAGGAGGTAGGTAAAACCGCCATCCACTCCGGCCCGGCGCGTCGCTCGTGAGAACGCCTTACGGAGGTTGGCCAGGTCGAGGGGCGTCCCGACTTCCGAGCAGAAGACGAGATCGTTGTCGACCCAGCGGGCGCCGGCGGCCAGACGGTGGGAAGCCTGCCGGGACTTGTGGCTACGCAGCACCTCCACCGTCGACGGGGAGAGGCGCATGGTGCGCATACCGGCGGTGGAGTGCTTTACCTCGCCGCGGTACATGGTCGAGTCAGGGCGGCGCTTCATTGCGCCCGAGACCGTGAGGGTGGGCGACGAGGAGCCGAGGTCCAGGTCGCTCCACAGGAGGCCTGTCAGTTCGCCCGGCCGCAGACCGCAGGTAAGGCCAACGAGCACAAGGGCGTCCAGACGCTCCTCCTTTGCTGCTTCTAGTAGTCGCCGCGCCTCTTCGGCGGTCAGCGACTTTCGCGGTGTGGGGGCCTTCGTGCGCGGCATCACTGCCAGCGCACCGGCGTTACGGGCGACGGCGCCACGGCGCTCGGCATGGCGGAGCGCGTCGGCCAGGATGGTCCGCATACGGCCCACGTAGGAGCGGCTGAGACCCAAGGAAGCCTTCGCGGCGAGCAAGTCATCCACCATCTCGGGCGTCAGTTTGTCGAGCCGGACCGACCCCAGAGCCGGCTCGATGTGCTTCGTGATCAATGATCGGTACATGGCCATCGTGTTGTCGGACCCAACGCGACCGGCTACGACGGTGTCGAGCCAACGCCGTAGGAAGTTGCCCAAGGTCATGGCTCCCGCCCCCGGGGCCACGCCAACCTCAGCCTGTTTGCGAGCATCCCTGGCCAGGCGGAGAGCCTCCGCTTTGGTCGCGCCTCTGACCTTGAAACGTCTGCGCTTGCCGGACAGCGGGTCCCGGCCGGCCTCGACGGTCATCTCCCAACGATCGTGTTCTGCGTCGTACCAGAGGCCTCCCTCACCGTACTCGCGTCGCTTAGAGTTGCGGTCTGCGGAGAAAACAGGCCGTGCTACCTGGGTTTTTGGCACGTCACAAGTGTACATTCGTGGGGACATTCGTGGGGACATCTTGCTCGGATCCGGGGGTGTCCGGGCGGATCCGCCGACTATAGACGAGCAGGTCAGAGGCTTATTCCGGACATGAGCAGATGGTGGCGGACAGCCCGTTTCGGCATGGCATGCAAGAGGTAGCCGGTTCGATCCCGGTCGCCTCCACCGGAAAAATCCCTGGTCAGGGCGTTTGGCGAGCAGGCCGATGGGACTCTAGGTGGCGGGGTATGCAAGAGGTAACTGGCACGAACCGACTGTCTCCACCGAAAAAGCCCTGCTCGAATTGGGTGCCGAAGGGAGCCGGTCGAAGCCAGGGTCGCAGTTGGCAGGCGAAGTGGCAGCCAAAGTGGCAGCCACGGAGAGACTGAAAGTGCAGCTATAAGTCGGTGCAAATTTCACTGAAATAGTTATTGGGTTGGTTTGGTCCGACTACCGCCAAGAGCGCCCAGAGCCGGTCAATCTGGGCTTTTTTGGGAGGGCCGCAATCGACGGTAATCGGCCGCAATGCCGGCGTCCGGCAACACTTCCACCTCGCCGTCCGGTGCGACCTTTCTCGGCCGTCGCCCTGGCGAGACCCTCAGCTGCCCGGTGAGGGGCCAGGGGAGGTACCGTGCTCGCTCAGCAGCGCTCGCAGCGCGGTAGCGTCCGGAACGAGGGCGCCAGCGAGATCAGGAGCGCTGCCGGCTGGGAGGTTGGGGGTAACGAGCGCACCCTGGCGGAGCATCTCGGCTGTGGCCTCCATCAACCGGGCGGCCCGGGCCAGCGCCGCCTGGGGGAGCAGGACCGGGCTGATGGCTGGGTCAGGGCGTTCGTGCAGGACCTGGCCGACCAGAGAGACCAGGTCGAGTGCGCCGTTGGCACCCACCATGTCGGCGTTAGCCATCCTCACGTGGCCGGCTTCGGCCAGGGCGGCGATCGTCCGGCCCAGTTTGCCGAGCGGGACGGCGATGGTGCGGGGCTGGGCGTGGAGGTCGGCCCCGGGTTGCTCGACGGCGAGCTCCAGCGCCGCCTGGCGGGCGATGCCCCGGAGGCTTTCGTCGTCCAGGTAGCGGCGGGCTGATTGCTCGCTGGTACCAAGCCCGCTGGCCACGGCGGCGAGGCGCTGGCGGACCTGCTCGGCCACCTGGGGCCGCGCTACGACGAGGCCGACACTACTGAGCTCGTCCAGCACTACGTCGGTGCTGTGCTCGATCCAGGTACGCCGTCGGGGCTTGAGGTGCTCGAAGACGTCGTCCCAGCGGCGCTGGAGCTTCTTGGTCGGGCATGGTTGGCCTCGAAGGCTACGACGCCCTCCAGCTCTTCGAAATCCTCCTCCGGGCCGGAAAGCTCGGCGCCGCCGGGCCCCAGCTGGGCGCTATAGAGCAGGCGCTCGCAGTGGCGGTCGATGTAGAGCTCGTCGAGCAGCAATTGGTAGGTCTTCTCGGGCAGGACCACGCTCACGAACTGCTCGCCCTCCTCGTCGGCCTGGGCCACGCCCGACAGGTCGGGTGGTAGGCCTTGCCAACCCTCGATCGAGCCCGCTTCCTGCACGCCGGGCATTCCCACCTGATCCGAGGAGGTTGGTCCTGCATCCCGACGACCAGGCGCCCCGGGCAGGCGAGGCGGCCCGGGCGCCGCCGGCAAGGGAGGGGAGTGGGGCCCTCGCTCCGCCGTGGCTGTGGCGGCGCTGACGATGCGGTAGAGGTAGCGCACCAGGCGCAGGGCCGGGGCCGGGGCGTCGGGGTCGAGCTCGATGCCCTCGAAGTGGTGGAGGTCGGTGACATAGAACACGGGCCGAAGTTATTTGGTTGGCGACCATCCCACAGCTCACGGCCCCACCCCTGTGCAGGCGGGAAGTCGGCGAAATTGACGATGACTATGGCACCCCGCCTGTGGTTCCTATACGTTTATTGCTATACTAAGAGCGTGAACGTCGGCCCGCTGCTTCGAAGTGCTCGGCTAGGTGCCGGGCTGACCCAGGCGCAACTGGCCGCGTCGGCGGGCGTGCCACAGCCTTCCGTGAGCCGCATCGAGACCAACGGCTCTGCCACCGTCGAGCTCGTCTCGAGGTTGCTTGGCGCCTTGGGCCTACGTCTGGTCGCGGCCCCCCTTGACCGACCGACGGTGGCGGAATCGGCCCTTGCGATCCGTGGTCAAGTGGCCGCCGGAGCCCATGGGACGCCGGCGTTCCGACTACTTTCCGAAGTGGCCAACAACGTCCTCGAGGCCGACGAGACTGTGTTGCCAGTTCTTGTGGCTGCACCACCGCCCTCCACCGGCGATCGCCGCTACGACGCATACATCGCCGCGGTCGTTGAACACCGCCTTGGAGAGGCTGCGCCTAATTGGACGAAGGCTGGGGAGAGGTCGGTTTCGCCCGAGTGGGTGGTGGGCTCAACCTCCGGCAATAAGAAGTTGGAGGAGCTGATCCGAGCGGCGACTCCGCCGGCCTTTCGCCGCCATGGCGTTTTCATCCACCCATCTGACCTAACAAGTGCTTGATGGGGCAGACCGGGGGTGGGCGCGGGACGACGCGGGTTGGCGAAAGGTGGTACGTGAAGGGGCGTTCCACGGGTGAGGTGGTGCGTTCCCAAGCGACCTCGGCGGCGCCAGGTGACGCGGAAGGTTCCGCGCTGAACAGCCGCGAACCCCATCCCATTTCTCGGCTCAGCCCGGACGACATTCGATCGTTGCTTTCTGACCTTGCCGATGTGCTGACTGCGGAAGGTGTCGAGGCGAAGGTCACACTGGTTGGCGGAGCTGCGCTTGCCCTCGCTCACTACGATCGCCACGGTACGGTCGACGTCGATGCGCTGATTTACCCAGCCGAGGAGGTGCAGCGCGCCGCGCGCGAAGTCGCTCGCTTGCGGGGGCTCAGGCCTGACTGGCTCAACAATGCCGCACAGGCTTTTCTCCCTGTGGCTGACTTTGGTGAAGATCCCGTCTTCGTTGACCGCTATGGAACTCTAATAGTTGACGTGGCCACGCCACGCACCTTACTTGCTATGAAACTGAGGGCGTCGCGACCAGCCAAAGATAAGGACGACATTGCCGTTCTTCTACGGGCGTGCGATATTCATTCGGTCGAGGAGGCTGGGCGGCATTTGGAACTGTTCTACGGCGGCGAGCAGGAGTTGTCCCCGTTAGGAACCGCGATTGTGGAAGAGGCGTTGGGCTCCTACGAAATCGTCACTGTTAGCGGCGGCACGATCGCCTTATCCCCAGTCGAGCCACGACTAGAGCAAGTTATGTGCGGCAGATGGGTCCTACGAGAGGACGGGGCGTGCGCGCTGGCGCCTGGGCACCTGGGAGGGTGTTCCGCCCGGAAGATGCCTGAAGGGCCGTAGCTGGCCGCTCGCGCCGGCGTGGCGCAAGCCACTGCAAGTCGCGAGATCGCCTGACTGCTGGCCACGGGTTGGTCTGTACGTGCTCACCGTGGGGCCGCTTGGCCACCTTGGGACAGCGCTAAGCGGCCTCGTGGGCGTGCAGGATGCGTTCGTCCTTGGATCGTGGGCCGCCCGTTACCTGGGAGCCCGGCCTGTGGCATCGACGTCGTGGTGGTCGGCGACGCTCCCTTGGTGACCGTGCGCCGGGCATGTAACGACCTCGAGCGGGAACTCAGATGGTGACGTTGGTAATCCTTCCGAGATAGCGGGGTCCTCGGCGGTCCAACCCCAAGGCTTCATAGATCCGGACAACTCCGGGCAGACGTCACCGAGGAGTGTATGGTCGATGGCGACAGAAGGAGGCCGAGGCCTATGACAACGGTCACGGCCCAGGAGCTCCCAGGCGTCGCGTCTACAGCACCCGAGGCAGCGGAGGCGACCACGCCCGCCGCCAAGGTTATTGACGAGCTCCCTTGTTACGGTGAGTGCGAGCGGGCACTCGACCGCGCAGATCAGTAAGTCCCGTTAACCAAGGCGCCGCTCGCTTTCACAGGGACGGCGCCGTTTGCCCACCACGGGCGCCAACCGGTTGGTGGCACCATCATTATCCTCGGGCTGCCCGGCCAATCGATGAGCTCCTCGCTCGATCCGGTCTCAAGGTCGAACCGCGAACATCAGCGCGGCGCCGGACCGTCACCCGGTAAGGCCGCGGACTAGCTACTCAAACCACCGCTAACAGGTGCGGAAGAGCACAACCAACCATGACAGCCGCGAAAAGTGCCTCCCGGGCTGGGAAAATTTGGTCTGCCTAGGTCCAGGTCCCGCACCAGAGGAGGCACCTCTAAGGTGAGAGTAGGACCCAGCCGCCGACCGAATCTGTAGGAGCTACTAAGCGCGCCGTGCCGGCCTACGGGGGCGCCGTGCTGCTAAGAGACGTGATGGCCCCCACCCTCGGCCTGGTGCGCGAGGTAGACGTCACCGTGGGGCTCAAGAAGCGTCGTCGCGGCCTAAGCCTAAGCGAAGGCCATTTCGTGGCGGCCGTGGCCGAGTCGGTGGCCCTGGGGCCAAGGTGCGTCGACAACCTGGCCATGGCCCGGGGCGAAGCCGCCCAGGAGCCGCTAAGAGGTTTCGCCGTCCCCGTCCCCCAGAAGGCCGGGTCCTGGTTGGCGCACCCGCCGGGACGTCACTACGAGCGACAAGACCGGCAGAGCGCGAGGTACAGGAGGGAGAAGGCTACGGCCCCTGACGGCCGGTCGCAGTTGGCCCCGTTCATCATGAAAAGCCCGGGGCTGACCCAGGTCGAGAAGTCATAGGTGTCGGTGGCGTAGATGGTGTTCGTCACCTGGTTGACAGCGACGACCGGCTCGGAGCCGTCAAACGAGCCACCGGAGTTGCCGAACGCGATGGCCTGGGGGACCTGGTCACAACCAGCGGTGTCGATGGCGTTGCAGGTGTCAGTATTGACCACCGACATGGTGCTTGGGCCAAAAGAACTGAGTGAGCCGAAGTTCGCCACGTAGACGGTGTGGGTCGCGGGTCGACCGCGATGCCGTCGGGATAGCTGCCCGCCGTGAACTGCGCCGGTGTGGCCGAGCAGCCTACCTGTGTGTGGCTGTTGCAAGTCTGGGTGTTGACCA
>Ga0181520_10013206_pt1 | contig 10461 bp, 2 predicted proteins | sample PEATcosm2014_Bin_29_FD_132451 | JGI IMG/M metagenome (GOLD analysis project Ga0181520, IMG submission 132451) | Peatland microbial communities from MTU Mesocosm Facility, Houghton, MI, USA - PEATcosm2014_Bin02_30_metaG | ecosystem: Environmental > Terrestrial > Soil > Wetlands > Peat | place... | reverse complement strand
GAGATGTATTACGGCTCAGATGTTTCCACGTGGCCAGTCAATGTGAATTCGCCGCTGACGTCCGGTGGTTTCAGCCTTGAAAAGGTGTTTCTTAGCGGAGGCGATCCATTGGATTCCACCACTTGGCTGACGACCACGCTGACGCCGACTTCCGAAGGATATTTTCTGAGTTGGAACACACAGGCGGGGCAGACTTATCAGGTTCAGGAGTCCACCAACCTGACGACCTGGAACGACTTGGGTTCGCCGCGCTTTGCGGCGGGAGCCAGTGATTCAATCTTCATCGGCCGCACTTCGGTGGGTTTTTACCAGGTGCTGCTATTACGCCAATAATTTTGTATGCAGCAAATGATTAAAAAATATTTGTGGATGTTATTGCTGGCGAGCGGCTTGCAACCTTGTTGGGGCTTTGCCCTGCTGGGGCCGGAGACACTGCCCAACGGCGCGGATGCCTGGCAGACAGCGGTAATTGGGTATGACCTGGCTTATGCTCAGATTACTGATCCCACCATTTTCGGCGACCCGGTGTATCTGGGTGATATTGGAGGGGTTAGAGATATCGGCCAGGGATATCGTCGGAATGTGCCGGTGATTTATTATACTTACGACGCCAATTTTTTGGATTTCTTTGGTTCCAACGGGGTGGCGGCGGTGGACAGCGCGGTGGCCATCATGAACAATCTGACCAATGCCGATCAGTTGGACGTGACGCAGTATCCCATGGATTCGCAAAATGTTAATGGTGTGGCAACGGCGCTCTACCTGACGGATCTGAAATCCGTCACCCTGCACCTGCTGGTGGAGCAGATGGGGTTGGCCGATCCTGAACGGTTCACCTGGACGTTGCATGATCGGGATCTTCTGCCCGGCATGGCGTGTCCATTGGGGGAAATTTATCTGGTGGCCCAGCGAAATCTTGAATACACCAATACTTCGCTTAATACGGTGCAGTATTCCTCGTATGTAAACAATGTCCTCTACAGCTATGAAATTGTTGAGGATTGCACCGGGCCCAACCCGCTGGCGATTGCCCATCCGTTTGCGGTGGATCCGCTGGCGGATCAATATACGGCGGTTGCTGATAATGATTTTGATTCATCTGGCGGATTGCAGATTGGCGGCTATTACAACGGACTGACCCGGGATGACGTGGCGGGGTTGCAATACCTGCTCACCACCAACAGGATTGACCAGGAAATGGTGACGGGCAGTTTGTTGTTTAGTGTGACAACAAATTACACCGTCAACGGTGTGCAGCAGCAACAGGTGCTTTTCCCGGTCAATCCCAACATCCCACCTACATTCCAAAACACCCAAGGCTACGGCACCTTTGATTTGGGAAGCCTCCTTTCGTTCTCCACCACGAACAGTCCGGCGGTGGTGGAGGCTACTTTCCCCGGCGTGGTGGTGGCCAGTTCGCAAAATTATTTTATTCTGGCCACGAATGCGACGGTTGTGGCCTACTACACAAATTATATCGGCTCGCCAATCGGTTCGCCGCCCATTTTGGAGTACGCGACAAATTATTCCTATTATTACCAGGAAAAATATGTGACCACGTTTGCGAACATTGTCACCAACTATTACCTGAACAACACCCCGGCCATACTCCAGACCATCACCACCGGGCCACAGACTGGCGCCCCGGTGGGCAGTCCGGCCGTCAGCACCACCAATTATACGAAAGTCACGCTCACCAACTGGCCCTCGGGCAGTTACTATGTGGAGCCCAGTTTTGGCACGAACATATGTCCCGCGGGCATCCTTTACACTCTCGCGACAAACGTGCTTTACACCACGAATTCATTGACCTCGACGAACGTGGTGACCTCCACCAACGTCGTGACTTCCACCAATGCCACAGTTTCCACTTACTCGCAAAACCTGATCACCTGGTACACAAATTACACCTATGTGACATACACGGTGACCTGTGGTCAAACGGCTAATCCGGTCAGCTTGTATCCGGGTATCGGCAGCGTTCAGTTTATTCGGGAGGACTATGATTCCTTGCTGGGCCAGTTTTTCCAGCCGGTCACATTTGGCTATTCCATGGTGGCTGCGACAAACAGTGAGTACATCACAGAGCATTTTGATCGTACGGTTGCCGGGCCGGAAATCCTGCTGACTGGTGAGGATGACGGTCAGGCAAATACTTTCAATGGCACAGTCACGAGGACCATCGCGTTTGATACTTCCCAAATTCCAACCGGAGCGCTGAAAGATGAGGCCGGTCCGGGTGTGATTAACCCCGCCACTCCGTACACAATCTTTTCCTACAACACCCTTGGAACGGCGTTTCAAAACGGGGACACCGACACCGAGTCTTATGAACCCAATGCCTTCCTGAGCGGTGTTGATGCGATTCCGAACCAGACCACCGGGGTAAATTCGGTGGCATGGGCGTCGTTTGATGACTCCACCAATGTAGTGCTTTATCCGAACGGTGAAAGCATCGCCAACTTGGAGAATCAGGTAATCATTCAAATTTCACCTTCCAGTCTGGCTTCCGGCACCAATGGAGTGTCTTATTCCGTTCAATTTTCCGCCAATCAAACGCGGTTGACCCCGCCGCTGACCTGGGCGGCCACGGGGCTGCCGCCGGGTCTGACCATGTCCGCCACCGGATTGCTTTCCGGAACACCGATTGACCAGACGGGCGGGGCAAACAGTCCGCTGGTCTACGACATCACCATCATTTTGACCGATTCGCTGGCGAATTCCGTACAGTGGTTTTATCCAATTACGATTCAATAAACGGTATGCTCTTTAACTTACATCCTTTGGTTCATGAAATTTCCCGGCTGGGAAGATCATCCCTGTGCGGGTTGCTCGGGTGGTGGCTGGCCCAAGCCGCCATTGAGGCCCAGCCGGAACAGAATTATTCCAACAACGGGAATAATTACTACTATGACAATGTGTCTCCCGGGCTGCCGACGATTCAAGCGACCAATTTTTACAATGACAGCGTGTTTAGTGTTACTTATGCAACCTATAAGACTAAAACGGCGGTCTACTATAAATTTGAGGACACCATCAACTTCACCAATGACATCGGCGGCTACATGGCCGTAAACAGCCCGCTCAGCACCAATGGATTTATCAACACTTACAACGTTGGATTTGAGTTTGATAATTACGAGCCGAACATGAACAACGATTACATGGCCGGAACTTTTTTAAACCGGGGGACGATTCATTGCGACTCGGTTTTGGACGGCAACAATGTTTTGTTTGCAGATGGGTTTCAATTTTACGAAATCACCGCCGCTGGCAATTGTCTGGTTCAGGCCACCAACATCATTAATCCCGGGACCATTGAGGCGAGTGTGGATGGCTCCATAACCATGACGGGACAAAATCTTGATTTGAAGCACAGCGTGTTGAACATTGAAAATATCGTAGAATTGCTGGGGACCGAGGAGATTTTCGGCACGATGATCTACAACAATGTGAATTTCAACAGCGTTGGGGTGGTGGGCTTGGATACGAACAAGGATTTTTGTCCGGCGTGCGATCTGGGGCCGACCTCTGCCCAGAATACGGACATTATCTACCCAACCCCGCCGTATGGCATGTTTATTACCAACTCCGGCGCTTATTTTAAAACCGACGGGCTGGGCACCAGCAACGTCGTGTACCGGGCTGTTTTTGTGGAGAACAGCAGCCCCAACGCCCCCTATAGCGTATATATTGATCCTGCAAACACGGAGGGGATTCTTTCTTTTGAACAGGGGGCGGCCCACGTCGGGTGGGCGGGTTCGTTTACGGATCCCGCCACCGGAATCACCACCACCAACTACCTTTATATGACCGATGATTATGCCTGGGGCGCCTCCACCAACGTGGCGGTTATCGGCGGGGTGCCGGATAATTTCACCTTTGTTTCGTCGTCTGTACCCCTGCTGACCGGTGCGATCCCTGAGGGGTTTGATTTTACGGTTCCATTTGATGACAATTTCATTACCAATCGCTATGCCTATATGAACGGGGAGCTTACCGCCACATCGATCCCGACGAATAACATTGGCGGACTGCCCGTGTCGGCGAGCCGCATAGTGATCACGGCGAACAACCACCTTGACCTGACGGATGCCATTATCGGCGGGGAAAACTATTTGTCGCTAACGGCCACCAACCAGTTTGATGGGAGTGGGGGCGCGCAGATTGCCTCCCCTTATTCGGACCTAAACCTTGGTTCCACCAACGGTTTTATGACTGTTACGAATCTGTTGCAGTCGGGAATCCCCATTTGGAGCGGCAATATTCAGGCTTGGAGCACGCGCTGGGTTGAGGTGGATCCAACCACGGGCATCACCAATGATTTTCGCGTTTTGCTGGTGAACAGCCAGTTGCAGCCCACTCTTTCACCCTGGGTTCATGATCTGACCTTGCACGCCACAAACAGCCTGTACATCAGCGACGTTCTTAATGTCTATGGAAGTTTGTACTTTGATGCCCGAAATCTCACCCTGACCACCAATGCTGTCGGGTTTGGTTCCACTTCTTTTGATGGTGAATTAAATGCTCTCTTTGCTGGGAACATAGGACCTGTCAATTGGCCTAATTTGCTGTACGTGACCAACAATGGGGCCATTCGCTCCCAAAATCAGATTGTTTTCACCAATGCGATGACCTATGGAGCCGTGATTAATAACGGTTTGATCATGGATCAGGGGACGACCATTTACGCCAGTAATTTTGTGAGCGGCGGCATCATTTCCAATGGCGTTGGTAATTTTACCGTCAGATCCCTGACCACGACGCTGACCAATGGCTTCGTCAGCGCGGGAGGAGGCGTATCCGGAGGAAGCATTTCCATCACGGCCAACAATTTGCTGATTAGCAATGTTCCGATGCAGTGTTTGACCCTGACTTTGAATCCCAGTAATTCACTGAGCGATGGCGGGCCGGGAACCAACAATGGAAACATATGGATCGTGGGTGCCACCAACGCCACCAGTGGCGGGTTGTCCCTGCTGAGTAATCCGGCCAATGGTGATTTGCTGGGCACGACCATCACCAACATTTGTCCCGGACCCAACAAGACGATCTCCGATATTTGGGCGGGGCGGGATTTTGGGATTTCGAGCAGTGGCTATTTAAATAACGCGGCACTGGGCCATCTGGTTTTGGATGTGGAAGGTAATTTAGGTGCTGGTCATGGAATTCAGTTTGGCGGTACTGGTGTGAGCAATGCCCTGTATGTGGATGCGTTGGAAGTTCGTGGCCTCCTCACAAATTGCGTCAATGCCGAGCCCAACAATACCCCCAATACCGTGAGTGTTCCCAGTGGCATTAGCTATGATTTTTCACAATACTTGGCCATCAACACAAACTTGGTGATTTATTTTGCCCAGGCTTATTGGAATGGAAATTCCATCGCCGAAAGCATCGAGACCGCCAGTCTGGAGGGCGGAAACGGCGGGATTATTAGGAATGGAGTGGTACAGGCTCCCGGACGGTTGCGGTGGGTGCCCAGCTATGCGGGTTTTTTCAGTTCGACCAATATTGTGGTGGCCGGGATGACCAATGCCGTGAATGCCGCCCTGGCGGAAAGCGGCGACATAGACTCCAATGGCAGTGGCAGCGATGGTTATCCCACCTATAATAACAGTGATCCGGCCACTCATATTTTTGTACCGCAATTGTTGGATTTCATGGTTACGGTGACCAATCAGCCGTCGCGACGGTCGGTCCTGACATGGAACACGATTCCGTTTGCCACCAATTATGTGTCTTACGCCACGAATTTGCTGACACCGGCGGCCGACTGGGCGGTCTACACGAATTTCCCCTCCATCAGTGCGTATGGGTCGTCGTATCCGGTCTCCGTATTTGACACCAATATTACGCACGGAACCCGGTTTTACAAAGTGGTGGTCGAGCCCATGTCGGTGGATTCCTGGCTGTCGCAGTAAAAACGTGATTTTACATGGTGATTGGCCGGCTGAGCAAAGCCGGAAGCATCGGAGAAAAGTTGTGAAAGAGATTATGCAAAAATTCGCAGGCTGGAGCGGCGGTCAACTCCAACGGAAACCCGGATGGCTGAAATATGGCTTGATGCTGGCCCTGACCGGCTTACTGGTTAGTGCCGGCCGCGCCCAAACCGCCGCCCCCGCCAATGATGACTTTGCCAATGCCGAGGTCATCTCCGGGACAACCGGAACGACCAACGTGGACAATGTTGGGGCAACGTTGGAAACGGGCGAGCCGTCCACCATTGTCACCGATGACGATCCCTATGGGGTTCCGGTGGGGGCGTCGGTCTGGTATTCCTGGACGGCAACGGCCAATGGCAATGTGACGCTGAGCACCGTTTCCACCAACGCCACGGCTTTTCAAACGGTTCTGGCCGTTTTTACGGGTAACAATGTTGAAAATTTGACCGTGGTGGCCGCCAATTTTCAGGCGGCGGGCCTGGTGGTGGGCAGTTTGGGCAGTGAAACCAGCTTTTATGCGGTGGCCGGGACCACTTACTTTATTGGTGTGTACGGAGCAGCCAATGTGCAGCCGGTTGCGCAAGGCACCAACACGTTGACATGGAATCAGGCGACCCCTGGCTTTTCCGCCGGGGAGTTCCGCTTTACTTCCACCAGCTATACGGTTAGTGACTTTGAATCCTTCCCGGTCATGGGCCCCAACCCGCCCATGAGTGTCACCCCAGGGGCCCGCATTTCCGTGACCCGGGTGGGCGGGGCGGTCGGCAAAGTTCAAGTCCACTACACGGTGACCAACAGCGTGGTTCCTGAGGTCGAGGTCAGCGAGGTGGATGTGGTGAGCGTTTTTTCTGATACCGTGGATACGAATGACGACCTTTTGTCGGGCTCTCTTCTGAGTGTTACCAATGATGCGAATTATTATGTGGTGCAGGGGTCAACCAATATTTGTGGCATCTTTGGAACCAATGTGATGGTGTTAGAAATCCTGACTCCGGGGGGTGTGGGCACTTTATCGCTCACCAATGATTTTCCATTATATCCGATATCGTACTATTTTCCCACCAATGGAACGACTGTGGTGACAAATTCCGATGGCAGCGTAACCACATCGGGTACAAATATTGTTACTACAATAACGCGATCAATAATCTATGTTCCCGGGGCGATTCCACAGAATGCAGCAGCCCTGAATCAGCCTTGGGATTACCAAGTGGCGCAGGGGTATCTTACTTTCAATGATTATGAGATGACCAAGGATATTTACGTCACACTCAGCACGAACGATTATTATGTCACCACCCCGGTTCAATTCATTGTCACTTTGGATTCCGCGAGCCTGGATACCAACGAACTCCAGAGCATCCCGGCCCCAACGCTGGATCCGGCCCGCAGTTTGACGACCGTGAGTGTGTTAAACGAGTGGCAGGCTCCGTGGGCGGGGTCCACGCTGTGTCCTGGCGAAGCAAGCTACTTTGTGACCAATCTGGTTAATTTTGGGCGCTCCACGGTGCGCGTCAATCGCAACGGCGGTACCGCCAGTATCCCCGTGGTTCGCCACACGGTTGATAATACCCAGGGGTTTACCATGTACTACACCATTGATACTGGTACTGCCGATGCCAATTTAAATACGTTCACCCTGCAGTCGGGTTCAGATTATGCGATACCGAACAACGCCCTGAAATCCGCCCCGGAGGGAGTGGTGGATTTCACGAACGATACGGTTGGGTCCGTTACTTGGGGCGCCAATGATCCTAATGATGTAAAATACATCACGGTCCCAATCGTGAATAATAATCTGACGGAGTTTAACAAGGATTTTCTTGTACAATTTGATTTTCCCAATAACCAACCATGGGCGAACGCTCTGCCCGGTAATATTAGTACTTGTACGGTGACCATCCTGAACGGTACGGAATCGGCCGGGGCGGTGGATGTCACCTACAACCCGGAAAGCAAAGGTTTGCCGAACCCGGGTGTCAACGGCGAGGATGTTTATGCGGTGCTGGTGGACACCAACGGTAATGCGTTGATTGGCGGCCAGTTCAGCGCTTATGACGCAGCCAACTGCTATAATTTGGTCCGGGCACTGCCCAATGGCCAGCCCGATCAGGCTTTTATCAAAAAAACCGGCGAGGGGGTGCAGGGCGGAGTGGACCATGACGGCGAGATTCTGGAAGCTTCGGTGAATGCGCTGGCGCTGGATGCCAACGGGAACATTTACATCGGCGGTTTATTCAGTTCCTTCAACAGCAGTTCGCGCAACAGCATTGCCCGGCTGAATCCCGATGGCTCGCTGGATAACAGCGGATTTCTGCCCCATAATGGCATTCAAACGACTTTTGACGACGGCACCGTTGCGCAGGGCATCGTTCAGACGATTTTGATTCAACCTAACGGCCAAATCCTGGTGGCGGGTAATTTCACCAGTTACAACAGCACGAATCGCAATTGCATTGTCCGGTTGAATCCGGACGGTTCGGTGGATCCCACGTTTGATCCCGGAGTCGGTCCTGCGGAGGCCAATACCAGTGAACCCTTTATTTACAGTTTGGCGTTGGAAACCAACGGTGCGATTGTCATCGGGGGCGATTTTACTTCCGTGGATGGCACCAATCTTAGTGGCCTCGCGCGGCTGAATCCCGACGGCTCGCTGGACACGGGTTTTAATCCCGGTATCGGAGCCCAAAATGGGATGGTGAATGCCGTGGCGGTGGATACGAACGGGTTGATCTTGGTGGGGGGCAACTTCACTCAGTTCGGTGCCTTGGGAACGACTGCGGGCATTACGCGGCTGAATGCCGATGGCTCGATTGACACCACTTTCGGGGTAGGGTCGGGGGTCAATGGCGACGTTAATTGCCTGTCTGTTGATCCGGACGGGACGATTTTGCTGGGTGGACCGTTTGTTTCCGTCAACCAGACCCGGCGCATCGGCATCGCCCGGTTGCTGCCGGATGGAACCTTGGACACGACATTCATGGATACCGCCCACAATCAGTTCGCCGGGGTGATCAATCCTTACTACAATCCCAACATTAATTCGCCGAATCCGGTGAATTCGTTGTCAATGCAGGCGGACGGCAACATCATCATCGGCGGTTCCTTTTACCAGGTGGGCGGTGGATTGACGCGCTCGGAACAGCATGCGCGCAATAATGTGGCCCGGCTGATCGGTGGTGCCACCGCCGGACCGGGAAACATTGAGCTGGCGCAGACGAGTTATTCGGCGGATCCCAGCGCGGGGAGCACGACAAATTCGACGGTTTTGATTGGTATCAACCGCATCAATGGAACTCTGGGGCCGGCTTCGGCGACGCTGGCACCAGTGACCCTGCCGGCGGGGCCGGGGGCGGCGGTTTACGGGCAGGATTTCCTGTATTCGGCCACCACCATTAATTATGGAACCACTTGGTCGGGCACTTGGATGCTGAGTGACGGCGTTGAAGGTGGCAATGGCGGAACGCCGGTGACGGTTTATAATAACAGCAATCCCAACGCGACTTTGGACCTGCAACTGACGGCGCCGGTGGGGCAGGATATTTTCTTCTTGGGAGGCAACAATAAGCCGACCTCATTGGGGATATTTAATGCCAAATACACGGAACAGGATGGGGAAAATATTCCGCTTGGGGTGGCTTTGGGACAGTCGCTCTCGCCGCTGACCATTATTCATAACCAAACCTATCCCGGGGTGTTAAGTTTCTCCAGCACCACCTATGTCACGAATGCGAGTGCGACGGCGACGGCGGCCTTGATCAATGTGGTGCGCACGGGGGGCAGCGAAGGGGCGGTCACGGTGGATTTCAAACTCATTCCCGGCACGGCGACGGCTGGAATTGATTACACGGTCCCCGCCTCCACGCAATTGAAATTTGGCAATGATGTAAACAATGCGGTCATCACCATTCCGCTTATAAAAAGCACTTCGGCGCATCCGGATCGGTTTTTGCAGGTGCAACTCTACACTCCGGGTGGCGGGGCCACGCTTGGGTCAATCACCAATGCCGTGTTGCAGCTTATAGACACCTTTAATTCCCAGGGCACGGTCAGTTTCAGTGGCGGTGTGCCGGTTGAGAATATCGCCACCACCAGCCTCATTACGACCTACGGCACCAATGCAAACACCGGCCCGGTGGTGATCACAGTTACCCGGCAGGGAGGCGGACTGGGGGTTTTGGGGGTTACGGTTGCGTCCAGCGGCGGTACGGCGGTCAATGGGGTTAATTACATTGGCTTCACCAATGTGGTGACTTGGAACAATGGCGTCGTGGGACCCACGAACCTGTATCTGCCCGTGATGGATGCCGGGGTTTACACTCCCAATTTGACCGTCAATTTGTCGTTGTCCAATCCCACCACGAACGGGGTGGCCGCAGCCCTCAGCTACTTGGCGGGGGTCTCGACCAACGCCCTCGTGACCATTACCAACGTGGATTTCCCGGGCAGCATCGAGTTTAGCGCGCCGACCTATGTCTTTAATGAAAACGGCGGGGAGGCAATCATCCCGGTCATCCGT
>Ga0181520_10013205_pt1 | contig 10463 bp, 11 predicted proteins | sample PEATcosm2014_Bin_29_FD_132451 | JGI IMG/M metagenome (GOLD analysis project Ga0181520, IMG submission 132451) | Peatland microbial communities from MTU Mesocosm Facility, Houghton, MI, USA - PEATcosm2014_Bin02_30_metaG | ecosystem: Environmental > Terrestrial > Soil > Wetlands > Peat | place... | reverse complement strand
GAAATCGATGTGCTGGAGGAGTGGCTGGGACTCGGCCTCCCGGCCCTGCGCCGCACCATCCCCTGGGTCGGCGGCTCCCTGCTGCTTGGAGTTTTGTTTCTCGCCGGCCAATTTGCGGCCTGGCACAAGTTGACATCAGTGGGCTTCGGATTCGATCGAACGTCTGTAACCCCGGCAAGCTACTTCTTTTACCTCATCACCGGTCTGCACGCCGCACATCTCTTGCTGGGCGTGCTTGGGCTCATCTTCTGCCTTTGCGCCCTCGCCAGATTCAAACGAGTTGAAAATCGACAGATCGCCGTGGATGTAACTGCCTGGTATTGGCACACCATGAGCTTGGCGTGGCTTCTGCTTTTTGCTGTGCTCGCTCTGGGACAGTAGTCAACTGGGGCTGCTCTAGAAAGCCTGTTTGCTGGAGGCTGCTTTACAAGCGGGGCTCCTTGATTGCTCGATGGTGAAAGAATGCATGCCAGCGCTCGCCAAAGCTGACGATCGCAGGGCACTGGTAATACACTTCGCGGTTGCAGGCCATCAGAATCTGCGTAGCCTGTAGCTGGGGATTGTCAGTCGTAATGGGCGCATCGCCGTGAATGAATTCATCGGTCAGATACTCGATAGCGTGGCCCAGAATCTCAAGCGCGTGTCCTTCTTCGGGTGTGATCCGACGTCGGTGAAAGCCGCGGACGCGGACTGTTGCAACCGGCCTTACAGCGGGAGCAAAAAAGCCACTTGATGTTGATGCGGCCATGGTTTCAATCCTCATGCGGTTCTTCGGCATCTCCACAATTCCAAACAGATGACAAACGTAACCGCTGACGCACAGTCCTAAAGACGGAATGAGTGTCTTTTGGTGATGCCCCTGGCGATAATTTGCTTCCGCCGTTCCTCACCTCCGCCTTGACGGAAGGCGGCTGAAAACCTAAGCTCAAACCAGCGTCCTGTTTGACCGGAGTCTCTTCCCGTTCCTTTGGACTGGGCGCAATCTAGCGGACTCATTTCAGACTGGGCAGCGATGAACCCCACCCCCTATTACTGGCAGTACTTACCGCTATTCATGCAAATCGTTGCGGTATTCCTGCTTGGCCTGGGGATGGTCATCGGATCGTGGTTTGTTGGGCGGCATCGCAATTCTGCCACCAAGCTTGCCGCGTATGAGTGCGGAATCGTTGCTGTGGGCGATGCTCGCCAGCGCTTCAGCGTGCGATTCTACCTGGTCGCAGTTTTGTTCATCCTGTTCGACGTGGAAGCGGTCTTCATGATGCCGTGGGCCGTGGTTTATCGAAAACTTCCCCAGATCACCGGTTCTCCGCTCTTCGGGTTCTGGGAGATGGTCGTCTACCTGGGTTTTGTTGCCGTCGGCCTCTATTACATCGTGCGCAAGGGTATCCTGAACTGGAGCCAGGACAAGGCGGACCTCTAGGATGAGCGCACAAGACAGATTCATCGGCAAGGGAGCTGTGCTCGCGGGTATCCCCGAGCACCCTGCCATCAAAGCCATTCTTGCCTGGAACCCGCAGGCACTTAGCGATGCATGCTTTGACCGAAGCGAATTGACGCTGACCATCGTTGCGGATGAGATTCGCGGTGCCGCAGCCACCGTCCAGGCAGCTGGGTACAACTTTTTTGAAGACATGACGGCGGTCGACTGGTTCCCTTCCTCACCACGCTTTCAATTGAGCTACCACATCCTTTCCCACTCCTTGAAGGAACGCATCCGTCTGCGTGTTCTGGTTGACGAACAACGCTCTTCCGTCGATTCCATTACTCAGGTCTGGCCCTCAGCCAATTACTACGAGCGCGAAGTCTTTGATCTCTTCGGCCTGCGCTTTGAGGAGCATCCGAATTTGCGCCGGATCATGATGCCCGATGAATGGGTGGGACATCCGCTGCGCAAGGACTATCCGGTGGAGGGATACCGCTAAATGACGGACGTGATCGGTACACCTATCCTTGAAGCCCCCGTTGCCCAGGGCGCCAAAGACCAGCACATGGTCCTGAATATGGGCCCGCAACATCCCGCAACACACGGTGTTCTGCGCCTGGTGCTTGAAATCGACGGCGAGATTGTGGTCCGGATCTATCCAGAAGTTGGATACCTGCACACCGGCATTGAGAAGACCTGCGAGGCCAAGTTCTATCAGCAAGTCGTGCCCATGACCGACCGGATCAACTACCTTGACCCTCTGTCAAACAACTTGTGTTACGCGCTTGCGGTCGAGAAGTTGCTGGACCTTCAGATTCCAGAAAAGGCGCAATGGCTCAGGGTTTTGCTGGCCGAGTTGAGCCGTCTGAATTCACATCTGATCTGGCTTGGGACCCACGCCATGGATATTGGCGCGCTCACTGTGTTTCTCTACACGTTCCGCGAGCGCGAAGACATTCTGAGGCTTTTTGAAGCGGTGGCCGGTCAGCGCATGATGACCAGCTATATCCGTATTGGCGGCCTGGCCATGGAGCCGCCACTCGACTTTCTTGACCGCGTGCAGGCCTTCGTCCGGACTTTCCCTGAAAAGATCGATGAATACGCCAACCTGCTCACCGGCAATCCGATCTTCAAGGGCAGGTTGAAGGGTGTGGGCTATCTTTCGGGTGCAGATGCCATTGCACTCGGCGTTACCGGCCCCCCGATGCGCGCCTCAGGCGTCGATTTCGACACGCGCAGGGATATGCCCTATTCCAGCTACGAGAAGTTTCAATTTCAGGTGCCGATTTCGACTTATGGAGATTGTTGGGCTCGTTACGAGGTCAGGCTCATCGAGATGCGCGAAAGCGTCAAGATCATCCAGCAGGCGCTGGACGGAATGCCGGAGGGACCGGTCAAGGCGGATGCTCCCAAGATAGTCTTGCCGGACCGGGAAAAGATGAAGACGCAGATGGAAGCGCTGATCCATCATTTCAAAATTGTCACGGAAGGATTTGAAGTGCCGGCTGGCGAGGTTTACCAGGGCATTGAAGCGGGCCATGGACAGACCGGCTACTATGTGGTTTCAGACGGCACTGCCAAGCCATACAGGGTGCATATGCGTTATCCGTCCTTTGCAACTTTGCAGGCGCTTGAAACCATGTGCAAGGGCAGGATGCTGGCTGACGTGGTTGCCGTGATCGGGTCCATCGATATTGTGCTTGGAGAGATTGACCGTTGAGCGGTGTTGGCGGAGATGTATTTGCAGAGCTCTGGGTTTCGCTTGCTTCTCTGCTCCGCAGCTACACTGCGGCGCACGGGCTGAACGGCAAACGGCAGGCAACGGTCGAATTGGGCGCAGAGCATATTCTTGTGCGGCGCGGAGACGAATGGCTGGATTTGCGTCGCAGCGGCCCGGTAGTGAACTGGAAACGAGAAGATGGCAGGGCTGGAAAACTGGAATTTACTCAACACGGGCAATTGCAGGGCGAGGCAGGCGAGGAAGAGATGGATATTGCGGCAGAAGCGTGGGCGCAGGACCTGATGCGGGAGTTGCCTCGATGAGCCCTGAGACCATGACGCTGTTTTCGCCCAGGCTGGCGGCGCGATTTGACGCGCTGGTCCAGAAGTACCCGCTGAAGCGCTCGGCACTGATTCCCATGCTCCTGTACGCGCAGGACGAGATTGGCTACCTTTCAGACGCGGTTGTGGCCGAAGTAGCCCACCGGATTGGCATCACCGAGCTCGAGGTTCGCAATGTGGCAACCTACTATTCCATGCTGCGCTTCAAGCCGGCGGGCAAATACAACGTGCAGGTATGCACCAACATCAGCTGCATGCTGCGCGGAGCGTACGAGGTGTACGAGCGCTTTCAGGAAGAGTTGGGGATCGGGCACAAAGGCGTCACTGCGGACGGAGTCTTCTCGCTCGAAGAGGTTGAGTGCATCGGAGCCTGTTGCTGGGCTCCGGCCATCCAGGTCAACTACGACTTTCATGACGAGCTCTCTCCTGAGCTTGTGCCGTGCCTGATTGCACGCTATCGCGGCAAGCCGGGCGCAGAGAAGCAGGCTTCCCATGCCTAGGCTGGTTTCACATCCGGATGAAGTCAAGATTGTGACCCGGCGCTTTGGTCTGGGCGCGGCCGAAATCGATCGCTATATCGAGCTGGGCGGCTATGTATCCGCGAAGAAGTGTCTCGACGAAGGGTCTGACTGGATCATCAACGAGATGAAGACAAGTGGGTTGCGCGGCCGCGGCGGCGCCGGCTTCCCGACCGGGATGAAGTGGTCATTCGTTCCCAAGAAATCAGACAAACCCAAGTACGTTCTGGTCAATGGCGACGAAAGCGAGCCTGGAACCTGCAAGGACCACTTGATCTTCCTGCACGATCCGCATGCAGTAATTGAAGGTACCATCATTGCCGGTCTTGCCATTGGTGCGAAAGTGGGATTCATTTACTTGCGGGGAGAATATCGCTATCTGATCGAAATTGTCGAAAAAGCGGTTGCCGATGCCTACGCCAAGGGCTTTCTCGGAAAGAACATTTTCGGTTCCGACACGGAATTCCAGATCATCATCCAGAGTGGCGCCGGCGCGTATGAGGTTGGTGAAGAATCGGCATTGATGGAGTCGCTCGAGGGCAAGCGCGGTATTCCGCGCATCAAGCCACCCTTCCCAGCAGTGGTAGGGCTCTACGGCGGCCCGACGGTGATCAATAATGCCGAGACCATCGCCACCGTGCCCCACATCTTCGAAATGGGCCCGGGGGAATACGCCAAGGTGGGATCGGAACGCAATGGCGGAACGCGGCTCTTCAGCATCAGTGGCCACGTCGAGCGCCCCGGTGTGTATGAATTGCCGATGGGCTACAACCTGAAAAAGATGATCTACGAAGTGGCAGGCGGCGTTCGCGGCGGGCGCAAGTTGAAAGCCGTGGTTCCCGGCGGATCGTCTACTCCCGTACTGCTGCCCGCAGAGATTGAAAACCTGGGGATGGATTTCGACCAGGTCGGCAAGGCGGGCTCCATGCTCGGCTCAGGCGGAGTGGTGGTGATCGATGACCAGACCTGCATCGTCGAGTTTGCGCTGCGCACCGTCAGCTTTTACCAGCACGAGAGCTGCGGTTGGTGCATCCCCTGTCGTGAAGGCACAGACTGGCTGAAGAAGTCATTGACCCGCTTCCACGCAGGGTTTGGAGTGGCCAAGGACATCGATAACATTCAATACCTTGCTGAAAACATGATGGGACGCACCTTCTGCCCGCTTGGTGATGCGGCAGCCATGCCCACGCTGGGGTTTGTGAAGAAATTCCGCAAGGAATTTGAGGATCACCTGAACGGACAGCCATGCCCGTTCGCAAAACACGTAGAACTGGCCGTAATTTAAGGGCTCTGGAGACGAATGGCGGACGTAACCTTCACTGTCGATGGCAAGAAACTCACCGCATCTGCGGGGACGCTGCTGATTGATGCGTGCCGCAAAGCGGGGATTGAGATACCAGCGTTCTGCTATTACCCCGGGCTCAGTCTTCAGGCGGCCTGCCGCATGTGCGTGGTCCGCCAGGAAAAGGTGCCCAAGCTGCAGACCGCGTGCACCACCATCGTCGCCGAGGGCCAGGTCTTTACCACCGAATCGCCGGAAATTGCACAAGCACGCAAGGCGACAATAGAACTCCTGTTGGGCAACCATCCCCTCGACTGCCCCGTCTGCGACGCCGGCGGCGAATGCGAACTGCAGGACATGACCTTCAAGTACGGCGCGGGCGAAAGCCTCTACGCCGAGGCCAAGCAACATCGCGAAGAACAGCAGTGGTCTCCAGCCGTCTTCTACGATCGTCCCCGCTGCATCCTCTGCTACCGGTGCATTCGCATGTGCGGCGAAGGCATGGATGTCTGGGCGCTGGGCGTGCAAAATCGCGGCGTGAGTTCGGAGATTGTCCCCAACGGCCTTACGCCGGACGGCCAGAGTGGCCAGTTGGACTGCGAGCAGTGCGGCATGTGCATCGACGTTTGCCCGGTAGGCGCGCTCACCAGCGGGAGCTACCGCTACAAAACCAGGCCGTGGGAGATGAACCACGTTTCGACCGTTTGTACCCACTGCGCCGACGGATGCAATGTGACATTGGGTGTCCGCCAGGTGAACGACGGCTCAGAGATCGTCCGCGCCGACAATCGTGACAAGAGCGGAATCAATGGCGACTTTCTATGCGCGAAGGGCCGTTTCGCCTTCGACTTTGTTGAAAGCCCAAAGCGTCTTTCCAAGCCTCATGTCCGCAGCGCCGCAGGCAAGTTGGAGCCGGCCACCTGGGAGCACGCATTGCGTTTAGCTGCGGGCAAGCTCAAGGAGATTCTCGACACCCGGGGTGGCGCGGCTATCGGCGTCATTGGCTCCAACCAGACCACGAACGAAGAAAACTACCTGCTGCAGAAATTTGCGCGGACCGTTTTGCAGACCAACAACATTGATCACGAGCGAAGCACGGATTACGCGGCATTCGCCCATGCGCTTGCCGGGCACCCGGACAAGACCGCGGGGCTCCGGGATATCGCATGTGCTCCGGCCATTCTGCTGATCGGCGGAGATCCGACAAACGAGCATCCGCTCCTGGCTTGGAACCTGCGAACCAACGTGCGCCTGAATCGTGCCCGTCTTTACGTGGCAAATGCGAATTCCATCAAGCTCGAGCGCCAGGCCAGGGCCACACAAACGCTGCCCCCGGACGGCTACAAAGACCTGCCCACTTTCCTCGATGCAGGCGCTGGCGAACTTGCCAAGGCGATTCTGGCCGAGGAGTCGCTCGTGGTTATCTTCGGCCAGGAGTATCGCGGCGCAGCGATCGAAACGCTTGTTCAATGGGGACTGAAGCGCGGCAATGTCCGCTTCGCCTTCCTCGGCGACCAGGCAAATTCACGCGGCGCTGCCGACATGGGGCTCTTCCCTGATCTGCTTCCCGGCTATGTGCCTGTTTCCGCTCCCGGAGCCTTTGCGGAATATCCGAACCTGTCCTCGAAGCCGGGCATGGATTGGCGCGAGATGTGCGACGCAGCGGGCATGGGAAAGATGAGCGCATTGCTTATGGTCGGTTCAAATCCTATGGAGAGTCTCGGCCTTGTAAACTCTAATCCGTTCAAAAACACATTCGTCATCGTTCAGGACATCTTTCTCACCGAAACGGCTGCGATTGCTGATGTCATCTTCCCCGCTGCGAGCCTCTATGAAAAGACCGGTACGGTTACCAACACCTACGGTGATGTGCAGTTGGTGAAGAAGGCCGCAGACCGCGCAGGCGTAAAGCCGGATTTTGAGATCCTGGTTCGGCTGGCAGGCGGCATGGGGGCGGACGTGAAAGCATTGGTCCCCTTCGGCAAAGGCAACGTGACCGCTGACCTGGGCCAGTCTCGCGGCGCACAGTCCGGCGAGGCTGACCGGCATTCGGTTTGGCTGGCCGCAAACAATCTTGAACCCAAACTCAGCCCGTTCGATCCGATGGCCCTATTTGACGAGATCGCCCGGCTGGTACCGGGCTATGCCGTTGACAGGATCAACCTATTCGGCGGTAACGAGGTGCGCACGGAGCCAGGATTTGTGCCCGTCGCCGCTCTCGCATCGGCAGCTTCAACATTGCTTACCCCGGCGCACGACGGACTATTCACCTCTGGGACGCTCGGCCACTACAGCCCGGCGCTCCAGGAACTCGAACGGCACCAGGCACATGAATTGACTGAATCCGCAGCCGACTAACGAAGGCTGCGTACGGGAATTGGCAGAGCAAGAGAGGCAGAGAGCAAGTGACGATCTTACAATTCTTTCTTTGGAGCCTGCTGAAAGTTGCCGTGGTGACGGTGGTGATGCTCATGGCCGTCGCGTACACTGTGCTGCTGGAACGCAAACTGGTGGGCCGAATCCAGAATCGGTGGGGACCTACCCGTGTGGGACCCTTTGGGTTGCTGCAGCCGCTGGTGGATGGCGCAAAGTCATTTCTCAAAGAGGACGTGATTCCCAGCGGGGTCTACAAGCCGCTCTATATTCTTGCTCCCATCATCTCGCTCGGTTGTGCGCTTATATCGATTGCGGTGGTCCCTTTCGGTGAACCGAACGCCGGGCAAGCCGCCTTGAAGCTCCCGGCCGGCATGCATCTCTTCGAGATTTCCGATGTCAATATCGGGCTGCTGGTGATTCTGGGAATCACTTCCATTGGGGTTTACGGCGTTGCGCTTGCCGGGTGGTCGTCCAACAACAAGTACTCCCTGCTTGGCTCGCTTCGCTCCTCCGCGCAACTGATCAGTTACGAGCTTGCGCTGGGACTTTCGCTCGTTGGCGTTGTCATCCGTGCCGGCTCCTTTAACTTGCGCGTCATTGTCGAGCAGCAAGCCACCATGGGCATGTTCAGCTGGAACATCTTCGGCGGTCTGCAATTTGTGGCCTTTTTTATCTACCTGACCGCGGCCTATGCTGAGACCAACCGCTCTCCTTTCGACATGGTTGAGGCGGAGAGCGAACTGGCCGGCGGATACAACGTTGAGTACAGTTCGATGAAATTCGCCATGTTCTTCATGGCCGAATACGCAAACATGATCACCGTAGGCTGCGTGGCGACCCTGCTGTTTCTGGGTGGCTGGACCAGCCCCTTCGGCAACCTGATTCCGCCGCCTGAAAACATCCTGGTTCATGCCCTGTTTCCCATCTTCTGGTTTGTCGCCAAGGTCTTTTGCTTTCTTTTTCTTTACGTTTGGGTCAGGGGAACGCTGCCGCGCTTTCGTTATGACCAGCTCATGAACTTTGGCTGGCGTTATTTGATGCCGATTGCCATTTTGAACATTGTGGCCACAAGCCTTTGGTTTGCGTACCACTGATTTACAATCGGGAAGGATTTCAAACTGTTATTCCCGGAATCAGGCACGCAGTTTGTGCGCAATGCTCCGCCGTTCTTCCCATTAACCAGCCGGGTTCTGCATACCGGCTCTAGCCGCTGAACCAGGGAACGATGCACCTGATCCTGTTCTTCCTGTTTGCCGGATTCTGCCTGGCCGGGGCCATCAACCTCCTGCTCCAGAGCCATCCCATCAACAGTGCCTTGTCACTGATTGTTGTCATGACGTCTTTGGCGGTGCTGTATCTGTTGCTGGGCGCGGAATTTCTCGCCGCGGCCCAGGTGATTGTCTATGCCGGCGCCATTATGGTCCTGTTTACATTCGTCGTGATGCTGCTCAATGCGGGCCGGGAAGAGCGCACCATGGGCAGCCGAACAGCCCGCCCTGTCGGCTTTCCCGCTGTCGTGGCCATTCTCGGCGTCATTGCCACCGTCATTCTCAAAGCGCAAGGTTTAGGAGTTGCATCGCTCGGAGACGGTCTTACCACCACCGAGGACCTGAGCCGAATCCTGTTTACCGAACTGCTTCTGCCGTTTGAAGTCACCTCGGTCCTCATCCTTATCGCGATTCTCGGCGCGGTCGCCCTCGCCCGACACGGCCATGGTGACCCGGAAACAGATCGGGAGAGGACGGCAGCCAAGTGAATTCCCTCCTTTCTCAAGATGTTCCCCTGTCCTGGTACCTGATTCTCAGCGCCATGCTGTTTTCGCTCGGCGTCCTCGGCTTCCTCATCAAGCGCAACCTGATCACCGTCTTCATGTCGATTGAGCTGATGCTCAACGGCGTCAATCTCTCCTTTGTGACCTTCGCCCACCAGTGGCACGCGGTGAAAGGCCAGATATTTGTCTTCTTTGTCATGATGGTGGCAGCTGCGGAAGCTGCTGTGGGACTGGCCATCATCATTGCTGTGTTCCGCGCCCGTGCAACCCTGGCCGTCGACCGTATCGACCTGATGAAACTATGAACGGACCTCTTCATCTCTGGCTGATTCCGCTGCTGCCCTTCGCGGGGTTCCTAATCAATGGGCTCCTCGGCCGTCGGCTGCCGAAATGGCTTGTGACCATAATTGCGCTGCTCGCTCCGCTAGGGTCGTTTGTTGCAGTTGTTGGAAATGCCTTCGGCATGTTCAGCGACATGCCGATGCCCGCCTCGTTTCCTGTTGTCGAAACCTTCGGCCAATGGATCAATGTCGGCACCCTCCACATCGACTTCACCTTCGTGCTCGACCAGCTCTCGCTCGTCATGTTGCTCGTGGTCACCGGAGTTGGCTTCCTGATCCACATCTACTCCGTCGGCTACATGCACGATGAAGAAGGCTACGCGCGCTACTTCGCCTACCTCAACCTGTTCCTCTTCTTCATGACCGTGCTGGTGCTGGCCGGCAATGCCCTGCTGATGTTTGTCGGCTGGGAGGGCGTCGGCCTGGCGTCCTACCTGCTGATCGGCTTCTACTTCAAGAAGACCTCTGCGGCCGATGCCGGCAAGAAGGCCTTCATCGTTAATCGCATCGGCGACTTCGGCTTCCTCATCGGCATGTTTCTGCTGCTGGCGAATATCGGCACCCTCACTTTCAGTGAGATCGCTGCCAAACTTGCCGCGAACCCCGGCTGGCAGGGCGGCATTCTCACCACCATCGCCCTCTGCCTGCTGCTTGGCGCTACCGGCAAAAGCGCGCAACTTCCGCTCTACAT
>Ga0181520_10013203_pt1 | contig 10465 bp, 8 predicted proteins | sample PEATcosm2014_Bin_29_FD_132451 | JGI IMG/M metagenome (GOLD analysis project Ga0181520, IMG submission 132451) | Peatland microbial communities from MTU Mesocosm Facility, Houghton, MI, USA - PEATcosm2014_Bin02_30_metaG | ecosystem: Environmental > Terrestrial > Soil > Wetlands > Peat | place... | reverse complement strand
TTAGAGCAGATAGTTATAAATGTATTTTACTAAACATTATCGAGATAGGCTAAATGAATACAATGATAGTGTATTGCAGAATTTAATACCCCAGTACTGTGGCAAGCCATTTCTCGGCTTGTTCAAAGGAAATGCCTTTGCGCAGGGCGTAATCAGTTACCTGCTCTTTATCAATCTTACCTATAGTAAAATATTTAGATTGCGGATGGGCAAAGTACCAGCCGCAAACAGCAGCGGCAGGCTGCATCATAAAAGATTCAGTAAGCGTAATGCCTGTTTTATTTTCGGGATCAAGCAGTTTAAAAAGCGCTGTCTTTTCGCTGTGTTCGGGGCAGGCAGGATAACCGGGAGCAGGACGAATACCAACATATTTCCCAAGATGTATATCTTCCATGTCAAGGTCTTCATCAGGAGCATAAGCCCATAACTCTTTCCTTACCTTTAAATGCAATACTTCTGCAAATGCTTCTGCAAGACGGTCGGCAAGTATCTTCAGCATAATGGAGCTATAATCGTCTTTAGCTTTATTAAATTCTTCTAACTTGCTTTCTATACCAAATCCCGATGTAACAGCAAATCCTCCAAAATAATCCTGAAGTCCTGAATCTTTGGGTGCAACAAAATCGGCAAGGCATAAGTTGGGTTCATTATCTTTAGTTTGCTGGTTCCTTAGAAAGTGAAATACCGCCCTCCCCTGCTTATTTTCACTATGTATTTCTACGTCATCACCAACAGCATTTGCAGGGAAAATGCCTACTACGCCATTTGCGCTTATCCATTTTTCTTTAATAAGCGATTTAAGCATCGCCTGTGCATCATCGAAAAGTTTCTTTGCTTCTTTTCCTTTCACAGGATCGTCAAAGATGGCGGGAAACTTGCCATTCATACGCCATTCAAGGAAGAAGAAAGTCCAGTCTATGTAATCGGCAAGTTCTTCAAGGGGATAATTGTCATAGTATTTAAGTCCTGTGAAATTTGGTTTCGTAATCTTTTCCTTACTCCAATCTATCTTCAAAGCATTCGCCCTTGCTTCTTTCAGCGAAACAAGCTTCTGCTTTTTAGCATTCAGGTGTTCATTCCTGATATTTTCATATTCATCATGCAAGCCGGCAATAAAGCCTTTTGCCATTTCCCTTGAAAGAAGATTTGAAACCACGCCTACACCTTTGGAAGCATCTTTCACATATACCACAGGGGCATGATAATTAGGCGCTATTTTCACAGCCGTGTGTATTTGCGAAGTTGTAGCGCCCCCTATCAGCAAAGGAAGATTCATTCCTGCCCGTTCAAGCTCTTCGGCAACATGCACCATTTCTTCCAGTGAAGGTGTTATCAGTCCGCTTAAGCCAATAATATCAACATTCTCATCTCTAGCTACCTGCAATATCTTATCCGAAGGAACCATAACACCCAGGTCAATCACTTCGTAATTATTGCAAGCCAGCACCACACCTACTATGTTTTTACCTATATCGTGCACATCGCCTTTAACAGTCGCCATCAATATTTTGCCTGCCGATGAATTGCTGCCGGCATCTTTTTCCTGCTCTATATAAGGCAGAAGTTTAGCAACAGCTTTCTTCATCACCCTTGCACTTTTCACCACCTGCGGCAAAAACATTTTACCCGAGCCAAACAAATCCCCTACTACATTCATTCCGTCCATCAAAGGACCTTCAATGATATGCAAGGCTTTTTTATAATGCTGGCGGGCTTCTTCCACATCATCATCAATATAATCAGTGATACCCTTTATCAGAGCATGAGTGAGCCGCTCCTGCACACTGCCCTTACGCCATTCGTCTTCTTTCTCTTCCTTAATTCCCGTGCTTTTATAATTCTCTGCAAAAGCAAGCAATCGTTCAGTTGCATCTTTCCTACGGTTCAGGATAACATCTTCCACCAGCGTTAACAGGTCTTTTGGAATTTCATCATACACTTCCAACTGCGAAGGATTTACTATTCCCATATCCATACCTGCCTGTATGGCATGATAAAGAAATGCAGAATGCATGGCTTCACGCACTTTATCGTTTCCGCGAAATGAAAATGAAAGATTGCTAACACCTCCGCTTATCTTGGCATACGGGAGATTCTCCTTTATCCATTTTACAGCTTTGATATAGTTTACAGCATAATTGTTATGCTCCTCAATACCTGTGGCAATGGCAAGTATATTAGGGTCGAAGATGATGTCTTCGGGAGGAAAACCTACTTTCTCTGTTAATATTTTATATGCCCTGCTGCAAATACCGGTCTTTCTCTCAAAAGTATCAGCCTGCCCTTTTTCATCAAAAGCCATCACAACGGCAGCAGCGCCGAATTTTCTCAACATAGTAGCATGCTCAATAAAAACATCTTCGCCTTCTTTCAGACTGATGGAATTCACTATACATTTACCCTGTGCGCATTTCAAAGCGGCTTCTATCACTGCCCATTTTGAAGAATCTATCATCAAAGGCACTTTAGCAATATCGGGCTCAGATGCAATAAGATGAAAGAATTTAACCATTGCTTTCTCAGCATCTATCATGGCTTCATCCATGCAAATGTCAATCACCTGCGCCCCGCCTTCCACCTGCTGGCGGGCAACAGCCAATGCTTCTTCGTATTTCTCTTCCTTGATAAGTCTTGCAAATTTCTTAGAGCCTGAAACATTTGTACGTTCGCCTATGTTAACAAAGTTGCTCCCTTTATATACCACAAGAGGTTCAAGGCCGCTTAAGCGCAACAGCTTTTCATTCGTCGGAATAACGCGGGGTTTGTATTTAGCAGCGAGTTCTGATAATATCTTTATATGTTCCGGTGTTGTGCCACAACAACCGCCTATGATGTTTACAAGACCATCTTTCATGTAATCTTCAACAATAGCAGCCATCTGTTTAGCTGATTCATCGTATCCGCCAAACTGATTTGGTAAACCGGCATTAGGATACACATGAACATAACAATCTGCCATCTTTGATAAGTCCTGAAGATATGGCTTCAATTGTGCTGCGCCCATAGCACAGTTCAATCCCACACAAAACAAATCAGCATGAGTGATGGAAATATAGAAAGCCTCCAGCGTTTGCCCGCTCAAAGTACGACCGCTTGCATCAGTTATTGTTCCTGAGACAATCAGAGGTAATGTTTTTCCTGTTTTGCTGAATATATCTTTTGCTGCATAAATAGCCGCTTTGCAATTCAGGGTATCGAAGACTGTTTCTATTAACAATAGATCAACGCCTCCGTCAATCAATCCTTTTATCTGATCAGAGTATGCCTTAACAAGGTCATCAAATGATACAGCCCTGAAACCGGGGTCGTTCACATCGGGCGACATAGATGCGGTGCGGTTGGTAGGTCCAATTGAACCAGCCACAAATCTTGGTTTACCCTTTGTAAAATATGCATGTGCGACCTCTTTTGCAATAATAGCCGAGGCTTTGTTTATTTCATAAGCCAGGCTTTCCATGTGGTAATCAGCAAGGGAAACAGCATTTGCATTGAAAGTGTTTGTTTCAATAATATCGGCTCCTGCTTCAAGATAATCCTTATGAATGCTTCGAATAATATCAGGCTGTGTTAAAGAAAGAAGGTCGTTATTGCCTTTAAGGTCTGAGGCATAATCTTTTAACCTATCACCACGATAATCCGATTCCTTCAGCTTGAAATGCTGTATCATGGTTCCCATAGCGCCATCCAGCACAAGGATTCTTTCTTTTATAATATCTTTAATGTTCATATTTTATATCCGCTTCCCCTCTATCAAGAGGGGAAAGAGGGGTGTGTTAATTGTTTATTTTATTTTCTTTTTCAAATTCACCAATGTAATCTTCAATTGTTTGAACAACCTGAAAAACACTAGACATCACTTCTTTATTAGTGAAGCGAAGAACAGTTATTCCCAATTTGTTCAGGAAATCCTGTTTGTTCCTGTCTTTTTGCTGCACTTCATCAAAATCATGCGTACTTCCATCAATTTCAATAACCAATCTTAATTTATTGCAAAAGAAATCTGCAATATAATTCCCTATAGGTTTCTGCCTGTGAAAGTCATAGCCTTGCATTTGCTTTCCTTTTAGCTGCATCCAAAGCTTTATTTCAGCATTAGTGCTGTTATTGCGCAAATGCCTTGCATATTCTTTAAGCTTTGAATCATAAGTAACTTTCATAAATTAGCTATAATACCCATTTACGACACACCCCTGTTGTCCCCTCTTTTTAGAGGGGACGGTAATAAAGTGCAAAGTTCGGAATTTCTATGACATAAATAAAATCTAAATGCAATGGTTGCAGATAAATTTGTTTGCCTTACTTTTGCACTTTTAAGTATAATCTGAATTATCATGAAAGTAATTGAATATCTAAAGTGCAGCAGTTCACCTTATGTAACATTTGAAATATTGCCGCCACTTAAAGGAAAGAGCATTGATTCGCTGTATGACATACTTGATCCTTTGATGGAATTTAAACCTCCATTCATCAATGTTACCTATCATAGTTCTGAATATACATACAAAGAAAGAGCTAACGGTTTCCTTGAAAAAGTAAGTATCCGCAAACGCCCCGGCACTGTTGGTATATGCGCCTCCATCATTCACAGGTATAAGGTGGATGCTGTTGCACATTTAATTTGCGGAGGGTTTTCGCAGAATGAAACCGAAGATGCTCTTATTGATCTTCGCTATCTTGGAATAAAGAATATACTTGTACTTCGTGGCGATCCGCCAAAGAACGAACGGGATTTTAAGCCAGAGAACAATGGGCATACACACGCAGTGGAGCTTGTGAAGCAGGTGTTAAACCTTAACAAGGGCATTTTTATTGAAGACGATGTAAAAGATGAATTTAAAACGGATTTCTGTGTAGGTGTAGCCGGTTACCCTGAAAAACATTTCGAAGCGCCCAATCTTTCTGCCGACCTGAAATACCTGAAAGATAAAGTTGACAGCGGAGCCGATTATATAGTTACCCAAATGTTCTTCGACACTAAAAAGTATCTTGAGTTTGTTGAACATTGCAGGAACAAAGGGATCACTGTTCCCATCATTCCCGGATTAAAACCTATTACTCAAAAGAAACAGGTAAGCCAGATACCTAGCACCTTTCATGTGGATATACCTGAAGACCTTTACAATGCCATTGAAAAGTGCAAGGATGATAAGGAAGCAGCAAAAGTCGGTATAGAATGGACAACACAACAATGCAAAGAACTACTAAAAGCCGGCGCTCCCTGCCTGCATTTCTTTACCATGAGTAATGCAAAACCGATTGTAGAGATAGTGAGGGCGCTGTTTTAAGTCAATAGTTCCACTTTCTTATTAATTGCTTGTTCGATTGCTAATTTATTCTTCGAAATAGCAATAACAAACTACTCTCAGGTAATCCTCATTTCTATCTGTAATTTGAGATTCAAATTGAATGTAATCAATTTTATTACACAAGTAAATAAGGTTTAAAAAGTTTTGTAAGCGGCATATTGTGTTGCGCGAGCCGCATTTTGTGTTGCGCAAGCCGCTTATCGTGTTGCGCAAGCCGCATTTTGTGTTGCGCAAGCCGCTTATCGTGTTGCGTACGCCGCATATCGTGTTGCGCAAGCCGCTTATCGTGTTGCGCGAGCGGCTTATCGTGATGCGCACGTCGCATATCGTGTTGCGCAAGCCGCTTATCGTGTTGCGCGAGCGGCATATCGTGTTGCGCAAGCGGCATATCGTGTTGCGCGAGCGGCATATTAATAGCTGAAAACGCTTTAAGGAGTCTTAAAAACAACAAAATCAATCCCAACCAAGGGCAAGCTGACTATTGAAGTGAAGATTAGCGCTGATTTATTACGCTACGGCTATCAAATACCCGACAGTTACTTAGTAACAGGATCGTCCTTAGGTGTAACAGTCCCCTTTATATTTAAGGTAATATTCGGCTTGGCAGGGTCGTTGCTGATAACAGTAACGGTTTTATGCTGCTCACCTTTCTTTCCAACGGAATTGAACTGTATATCTATCTTGCTGGATTCGCCCTTTTTAAGTGTTGTTTTTTCAGGCGTGGAAGCAGTACATCCGCAACTGGCTTTTGTTTTGTGAATGATAAGGTCACTATTTCCATCGTTCTTAAAATCAAAGCTGAACTTTGCTGTTTCGCCGGCTTTGATAGTACCAAAATCGTACGATTCAGTAGTAAAATCAATTTTAGGCGCATCCTGTTTCTGCTGTGCTGTCAGCTTTGAGAAATCTTCCACAATAATAGCACTTACGGTAATTTGTTTGGCAGCATCGGTGCTGTCATTGGTATTTATATTGATAAAATCATATACCAGACCCCAGTCGTTTTTCTTGGCTGCATCGTAGGTTACCAGTATCATGCCTTTTTTGCCGGGAAGCACAGTTTCAGTTACTGCCTTGCAAGTAATACATGCCGGAAGGTTGGAAAAAGAAATTGTCATTGGTTTATACCATTTATTATAAATTTCCAGCGTATCAGTCTTGACAATGGTGTTCTTAATTTCCATATAAGCAATATGGTTTGTTCTCAGCAAAAGATTGCCTAATGTAACAGGAAATGAATCGGCAACTGTCCTTAAGCGCGGGATCACATCCCCTAATATTGTTAACAATACCGAAGGCACCTTGGCATTAGTGGCAACCATAATTCCCTTTGAAAATTTCCCCGGCTTTCCATATGGGTTAAAATCAACTTTAACAAAACCCTGCTTTCCCGGCAATATAGGCCCGTGGGTCCAATCGCTGGCAATGCACCCTATGGCAGGCCTGATACTTACAATTTTCAGAGTATCTGTACCGGTATTGCTAAAATTAAATGTTGTTGACACCTGTCCTGCTTCTTCCTTTATCTTTCCGAAATGATGAAACAGCGAATCAAACTTTATCACAGCGTTATTCTGTGCCTTAACAACAGTTGATGCAAATATTGCCAAAACTATAGCAACTGAAAAATAAATTTTTGTTTTCATAATGATGATTTGAGAAAGCAAAGATAAGATTTATTTTGCTATAACCTGATGTGCAAGCTCTGAAAAGTCAATGCCATCAAAATTACCGGAACTCATCAGCAGGAGGTTGGTGTATTCCCATTCCATTTTCTGAAGGTCGCTGAACAGTTTGCCGCTATTATTGTAAATCAATATATCCTCCCTGCCAAAAGATAGTTTTATCTGTTCAGTGCTTATAGGAGGAAGTTTTTTATGCGCTATAGTATGAGGGTTGAAATAAACTATGGCAATATCAGCATCATTCATTGCACCCTTATACTCTTTCAGGAATTCAGCAGTAAGGCTGCTGAAAGTATGCAGTTCCAGACAGGCAACAAGTTTCCTTTCGGGAAACTGCTCTTTCACAGCAACAGTAGTGGCTTTTAACTTTGAGGGCGAATGGGCGAAATCCTTATACACGCTTACCGTATCACTTGAATCTACTAATTCCAGTCGCTTTGAAGCTCCCCTGAACTGGCCAATGGCTTCGTAAAACTGCTCATCTGTAACGCCAAGCTTGTTGCAAACGAGCTTGGCCCCGCTCAGATTTAAAAGATTATGATCGCCGAAAACCCTTAAAGGGAAAATAGATCCGCAATCATAAACATAGGTCTTTCCATCGCAGATTTTGAATTCGGGAAGATAATAAGGGATTTTTTCTATCGTTGCTTTCGCCGATTCACAAACATCAGTCACTACTTTATCATCTGCACAATAAATAAGTGCGCCTCCATCAGTAACAAGGTTGGCGAATATCCTGAACTGCTCTACATAGTTCTCAAACGTTGGAAACACATTGATATGATCCCACGCAATACCGCTGATAAGAGCAATATCGGGCATATACACATGGAACTTAGGGCGTTTGTCCAGAGGCGAAGTGAGGTACTCATCACCCTCAAGAATAATGAATGGCGCTTCGTCTGACAGTTTTACCATCACCTCAAAGCCTTCCAATTGCGCGCCTACCATGTAATCACAATCAATGTTATTTGAATGTAGCACATGTAGTATCATGGCAGTAATAGTAGTTTTGCCATGACTGCCACCTATCACCACACGCTTCTTAGACTTTGATTGCTCATAAAGAAATTCTGGGTAAGAGAATATTTTCAGTCCAAGTTGTTGTGCTCTCAAAAGCTCTGGATTATCAGCCCTTGCATGCATGCCAAGAATAACAGCGTCTATCCCTTCATGTATCCTGGCTTCATTCCAGCCTTCTTGTTCAGGAAGTAGTTTGTATTTTGCCAGCCTGCCTTTCGCCGGTTCAAATATTTCATCATCCGAGCCTGTAACAATATAACCTTTCAAATGAAGCGCAATCGCCAGGTTATGCATGGCGCTGCCGCCTATAGCTATAAAATGAACATTCATAAAATAGCGCTGATTGATATTAGATTAGTTGCAATGATAAAATGAAGCAATAGTCTTAAGATTTGTTAACACAAAAATAAGAGTAATCATTTCTTATAATTCGTACCTTTGCACTAATGTTATTAACAATGAATTGTGAATGATGAACCTTCATGTAATACATGCTGAAAATTTTAAATTGGATGGCGGTGCCTGCTTCGGAGTAGTGCCAAAATCAATATGGTCGAAGACAGTGCCTGCTGATGACAACAACCTTATTGAGGTATGCAACAGGTTACTTTTAATTGAGATTGAAGATCATAAAATTCTTATTGATTCAGGTATCGGGAATAAACAGGATGAGAAATACCTCTCTCATTTTCATATTACGGGTAATACTTTAGAACAGGGATTGGCAGAAAAAGGGTTTTCAACAAACGATATTACCGATGTTATACTTACTCATCTCCACTTCGATCACGTTGGCGGGTGCGTGAAGTATAATGATGACAGAACAAAGCTTATACCTATTTTCCCTAAAGCCAATTATTATTGCTCCAAAGCGCAGTGGGACTGGGCAATTGATCCTAATCCCAGAGAAAAAGCATCCTATCATAAAGAAAACTACATTCCACTTTTCGAAAGCGGTTATCTTGAATTCATTCACGAAGAACAGGAACTATTTGATGGTGTTTTCCTGAAAATGTACAATGGACATACAGAGGGGCAAATCATTCCTGAAATGGACTACCATGGAAGGAAATTAGTTTTTATGGCCGATTTCATTGCCACTGTTACTAACATTCCAGTGCCTTATGTGCCTAGTTTTGATGTGCAGCCTTTACTAACGCTTAAAGAAAAAACTGCCTTTTATGAAAGAGCGGTTGCTGAGAATTTCATTCTTTTCTTTGAGCATGATTTTTATAATGAATGCTGCACGGTGCAGATGACGGAGAAAGGCGTTAAGCCTAAGGAAATATTTAAACTAAGTGACCTATCATAAAGATGAATGTTGACGAGCTAAACAATAGGTTTAATAAAGTATCACCTGAAGATGTTTTGAAGTATTTCCTAAATGAATACAAAGGAAAGATTGCATTGTCATCCAGCCTTGGTGCGGAAGACCAGGTGTTGACTGACATGATTTCAAAGATAGATAAAGACACCAGAATTTTCACACTTGATACAGGAAGGCTTTTCCCTGAGACTTATGATTTGATTGACAGAACCAATAAGCATTACGGCATTAATATCGAAATCTTCTTTCCCGACACAGCTCAGGTTGAAAATATGGTGAATGAAAAAGGTGTTGACCTTTTTTACGAAAGTGTTGATAACCGGAAACTCTGCTGCAATATCCGCAAACAACTCCCTTTGAAAAGAGCATTCAAAGGACTTGAAGTATGGATTTGTGGATTGAGGAGAGAGCAATCCATTACCCGTTTCAACACTCCCCTTGTTGAATGGGATGAAGGAAATAAAATGATTAAGCTGAATCCCTTATTCGACTGGACAGAAAAGCAGGTTTGGAACTATATAAAAAAGAACGATGTTCCATATAATGCTTTGCACGACAAAGGATTTCCAAGTATAGGATGTCAATCATGCACACGCGCAGTAGAAGTCGGTGATGACATTCGTTCCGGCAGATGGTGGTGGGAAGAACCGGAGAATAAAGAATGTGGTATTCATAAAAGACCTATAAAGAACACAAATGAATAAAACTTCTTCTGTTAAAGACCTGCAGCGCATTGCCAGAGACATTCGCATCAGTATCATCAGAATGCTTGCAGAAGCCGGTTCAGGGCATACAGGTGGCTCCCTTGGCCTTACAGATATTTTCACAAGCCTTTATTTTAATGTTTTAAATCATGAACCCAAGAAACCTGACTGGGCAGACAGGGACAGGCTTATACTTTCCATCGGTCATGTTGCTCCAGTGCTTTATGCAACTTTAGCTGAAGCAGGATATTTCCCTAAAGAAGAATTAATGACGTTACGCAAATTGAATTCCCGATTACAGGGACATCCCGGAAGAGATCATGGATTACCTGGTATTGAGCTTTCAGCAGGCTCTTTAGGACAGGGATTATCTGTTGCAGTTGGCATGGCACTTGCAGCCAAAGCCGATAAGAAATCCTG
>Ga0181520_10013202_pt1 | contig 10466 bp, 5 predicted proteins | sample PEATcosm2014_Bin_29_FD_132451 | JGI IMG/M metagenome (GOLD analysis project Ga0181520, IMG submission 132451) | Peatland microbial communities from MTU Mesocosm Facility, Houghton, MI, USA - PEATcosm2014_Bin02_30_metaG | ecosystem: Environmental > Terrestrial > Soil > Wetlands > Peat | place... | reverse complement strand
TCTCGTCGAGCTCGCTCATCGGATAGGAAACGTGATGCTGCAAGCTCGGAATATCGGTGAACCGCAGATCCAGTTGCTTGGCATCGTTCTTCTTGGCAAATTCCAAAACTTCTTTCGGAGTCACGGATGAATTTCTCCTTCATGGTGCCCATTGGGCGGAAAACGGCCTTTACGATCCGAATGGATGGTGGGCCATTGTCGATTGTAGGAGGCCGCACGCCGGTTTGCCAATAAAAATAATCGATTGCGCCGATTGGAGTTAGGCAGGAGTGGTGCGCCAGCGCTGCCATTACGACTACTCCAATCTGTAGGTCTTGCCGCTCGGGACAAGCATCGTGCCGTCCGCTTCGAACCGACCAAGCACGAGCCGATATGGCTTCGGACGCGGAGGGCCATAGAAGAGGCCCTGTTGTTTCATGTCGAGGCCAGTCTTCATAAACGCCGCTTTTGGCTCCGCACTAAACGGGCCATTGAGAATAACCAACGCAAAGGCATCGCCGTGTCTCCTGGTATCCAGCACAACGACGGCGATGTCATCGACCCCGTCACCATGGAAATCGCCCGAGACTTTGTACGGATTGTAGTCCGGCACTGCCTTCCACAACCCGCCGTAGCCGGTCCTTATAGCGCGAAGCTCCTCGTCGCACTCACAATCCCGCACCGTCGCTCTCCGGTACTCTGGGTGCTGCGCGAGCCAAGCCGTAATAACGCTCTCCTCGATTTTCGTCAGCGTGTACCTGCCCAGTACCGAGGTCGCAGTCAAGACAATGAGAGCCCCGGCGAGACAGGCTCGCCGTAATGTCCCCAGAGCTTTACGTCTGTTGCGCATATACCGTGTGACCTAATAGTGCGATCTTAACCCGCGGCGTATGTCCGTGAGGTACCAGAGGAACGTGGCGTTAACGGTAGGCGGCGGTATGGACGGTCGAGCGGTTCCGTGACCTTTGGCCGGCGCGCGCGCAAGGCCAGCGCGCCGCGCGGCTACAATAGGATGTGCTTCGTTGCGCAATTCCGACCGTTCTCGCGTTTGCCGCGGGGTTGGCCGCGCAGAGTTCGTTCTTCCCGCTCAAGGACGTCCGCGCGGGCATGTACGGCACCGGTCGCACGGTGTTTACGGGGAACAAAGTCGAGGAGTTCCAGGTAGAGATTCTGGGCGTCCTGGATGGCGTCGGGCCCAAGCAATCGCTGATTCTGGCACGACTTTCCGGCGGGCCGCTCGACCACGCCGGCGTGATGGAGGGCATGAGCGGCAGCCCGATTTACCTCGGCGGCAAACTGGCCGGAGCGGTGGCCATGGCTTTTCCATATGCCAAGGACCCGATTGCCGCTATCCGGCCCATCGAAGATATGGTGCGGCCTTCCGCCACGGCCGCCGCGCGCCCGGCCGGCCGCGTGGCGCTGGCCGACGCCGATCTCACCCATATCTTCGCCAGGCCGTCGGCGGCCATGGCGGGCGACGCACGGATGGTGGACATCGCCACGCCGCTCAGCTTCGGGGGATTCAGCCGGGCCACCCTCGAAGCCTTCGCGCCGCAGTTGCGGCAGCTCGGCCTGGAACCGCGGCAGATGGTTTCGGGCGGCGGTGAAACCGCTGCCGCGATGGGCAATCCGGCGGACTTGCAGCCGGGCTCGATGATCAGCGTGCTGCTGCTGGCGGGCGATTACAGCGTGGGCGCGGAAGGCACGGTGACCCTCATCGACGGTAACCGGCTCTTCGCTTTCGGCCACCGGTTCCTGAATCTGGGCCCAACGGCCCTGCCGTTCGCGCGGGCCGAAGTGATCTCCGTGGTGGCCAGCAACAATACCTCGTTCAAACTGGCCACACCGAAAGAGTGGATGGGGGCCATCCGGCTGGATGGCGACACCGCCATCGCCGGCGATCTAGGTAAACTCCCCGCCATGGTTCCGGTTTCCATTTCCGTTTCGCGCGCAGGCCGCGCCATCGACAGCTATCACATGCAGATGGTGGGCGACCCGCTGCTTTCCCCGTTGCTGCTGCAAATGGCGATTTATTCCTCGATCGATTCGACGGAGCGTTCGGTGGGCCCTTCCAGCATGCGCGTCAGCGGTGAAATCCAGTTTCAGGACGCGCCGGCGCCGCTGCGCATCCAGAACCTGTTTTCCAGCGACACGGGCGTGGCGCAGCAGGTCTCGCTGAGCGCGGCGATTCCTTTGGCGTTCGTGATGCAGAGCGGTTTTAACGCGATGAAGCTCAAGAGCGTGTCGCTGGCCATCGACACCTTCGAGCAGAAAAAGGAATGGACCATCGATTCGGTTTCCGCGTCGCGCCGCGAAGTGCGGCCGGGCGAGGCGGTGCGGCTGCGCGTGTCGCTCGCCGGCGAAAACGGCGCCGAAGCGGTGCGCACCGTCGATTACCGGGTGCCAATCGGAGCGCAAGCCGGACCGCTCTACTTCACCGTGTCGGATGCGGCTACCGCGAACCTGAATGATTTCCGGGCGGCGATCACCGCCAACCAGCACAGCCCGGGCCAGGTGATCGCCACCGCGAACAATCTGCATGCCAACGATAAGGCATACGTGCGGGTTTGGCGGGGCGATGCGGCGTTTCAACTGGAGGGCGCGGACCTGCCCGCCCCGCCCGCTTCAGTGGCCCTGGTGCTGGAGGGCGCGCAGACGAACGTGGCCGGCATCATCCAGGTGCGCAATTCCAAAATCGCCCAAATGGAGATCTACGGTGGCGACATGGTGATTTCCGGCGTCAAAACCATTCAGGTGGAAGTGAAACCATGATCGCCGGAACCGGGTTCAAAGTGGGGCAGGCGCTTCCGCCTGCCAACAGCCGCTTCATCGAAGTGAAGAAATGTCGAGACAACTCTCGACACAGCAGGCTTGACAGCCCCGGATGGTGCACGGGCAAGCTGCGCCACGGCGGCTGCGGAGTTGCCTTTGCGTTGCTCGCCCTCCTGCTTCCCTGGGCTGCCATAGCCAGCAGCACCACGGCCTGGGAAATGGGCTCCTGGAGCGATTTCATCCGCGGCCGGTTTCAGGGCGTGTCGCTCAGCCGGGAGGGCCGCCTGTCGCTGGCGCCGAAGGTGGAAACCGTTTTCACTTCCGATCAACCGGTCATCTGGGCGGTGGCCGAAGCGCCCGATGGCACGCTCTACGCCGCTACCGGCAACCGCGGCCGCGTTTACCGCATCGGCCGCGACGGCGCCTCGAGCCTGCTGTGGACCGCCGATCAGCCCGAGGTGTTCGCCATCGCCGCCGGTCCGGATGGCGCACTTTACGCCGGTTCCTCGCCGGACGGCAAGGTGTACCGCATCCGGAACGGCCAAGCCGCGGAATATTTCGCGCCACACACTCGCTACATCTGGTCTCTCGCCGTCGCGCCGGATGGCGCGCTGTATGTCGGCACCGGCGACCAGGGCAAGATCTTTCGCGTCGAGGCCGCCGGCAAAGGCGAGTTGTACTATGACACCGGGCAGTCGCATGTGACCGGGATGGCGCTCGATGCGCAAGGCCGTTTGCTGGCGGGCACCGAGCCCAACGGCATTCTTTACCGCATTTCCGCCAGGGACAAAGCCTTCGTGCTGTATAACGCGAGCCTGCCGGAAATCCGCGCCATCGTTCCCATGCCGGATGGCTCCGTCTATGCCGCCGCGCTGGGAGGCTCGGTGGCGAAACTGGCGCAGGCCGCCAGCCAGGCCGTGCAGAACACGGGCGCCAGCCAACCGGGAACCGCGGTCACCACAAGCATAACCGTGGAGGCGCAGTCCACCGGGCCGGGCGGTGAAATCAAGCCGCCTACCGCCGCGCCGCCGGGCCAGCCGCAAGCGCCTGCGGCAGCAGCGCCGCAGGTCAGCACGCAATTCACCCCGGCGGTCGATCTCAGCAACGTGGAAAAATCCGCGGTCTACCGCATCAACCCGGACAACACGGTCGAAACGCTGTGGAGCTCGAAGGAAGAGAACGTCTACGATGTGCTGGCGCTCGAAAAGCAGATTCTTTTTTCCACCGACCTGGAGGGCCGCATTTACGGCCTGGCGCCGGACCGCCGCGTCACCCTCGTAACGCAGACCAACGAAGGCGAGACCACGCGCCTGTTGCCTTCGGACCATTCGATTCTCGCCGCCACCGCCAACATGGGCCGCATACTCCGCCTCGGCGATACGCCCGGCGCGGCCGGCGAGTACGAAGCTCCGGTGCACGATGCCGGCACCACCTCGCGCTGGGGCAGTTTGAGCTGGCGCGCCGACCAGCCGGCGGGTTGCGCCCTCGCCTTCCGCACCCGCTCCGGCAACGCGGCCAAACCCGACCGCACCTGGAGCGACTGGTCCGAGCCGCTGCGCGAACCGTCCGGATCGCGCATCAGCAGCCCCAACGCCCGCTACGTGCAATGGAAGGCCGAGATGTCCGGCGGCGCCGGCGCGACACCGGCGATCAACAGCGTCACGCTGGCTTACCTGCCGCAGAATTCGCCGCCGGTGATCCACAGTATTAACGTGGTGACGCAGACGGCACCCGTTTCGCAGAACGCCAAGCCGGCAGCCGCGTCCAGCAACGCGGCATACAGCGTTACCGTCACGGATACGGGCGACACAAGCTCCGCCGCCGCGGCCGGGACCACCACACAAACCCTGTTGCGCGCCGCGCAGCAGCAAATCACGGTGGTGTGGCAGGCCGACGATCCGGATGGCGACAGGCTGGTTTACAGCGTCTATTTCCGCGGTGCGGACGAAACCCAGTGGAAGCTGCTGAAGGCCGACCTGCACGACAATTCCCTCACCTTCGACGCCGACGTGCTGGCCGACGGCCAGTATTACTTCCGCGTCATCGCCTCCGACCGAGAGGTCAACCCACCGGCCAGCGCGCGCGAGGCGCAACTGGTCAGCGCGCCGGTGATGATCGATAACACGCCGCCCACCGTCACAGTGCTCAGCGCCACCCGCGATGGAGCGTCCGCGCACATCGAATGGGAAGCGGTGGATGCCGCGTCGCCGCTGCGGCGCGCCGAGTACTCGGTGGACGCCGCCGGCTGGGTGCCTATGGATGCCGCCGACGGTGTGATCGATTCGCTGCGCGAGAAGTTCTCGCTCGACCTCGCCAACCTCACCCCCGGCGAGCACCTGGTGGTCCTGCGCGCCGCCGACAGCGCCAACAACACGGGAGTCGCCAAGGTGGTGCTGAAGTAGGAGAAAGAAGTAAGAAGTAAGGAGTCAGGAGTCAGGAGTCAAGAGTGCTTCGCGGTTACGACTTCTGTCTTCTCACTTCTGTCTTCTGACTCCTGTCTTCCTTCTCTAACACTAACTCCACGCCATATCCTTTTCCAGCGCGAGATATCCGCAGGCTGTTACCACCAGGAACATCGTCAGCACTTCGCTGTCGCCGAGATTGTATTCGACGAAGCCCTCGGCGAGCACCGCCAGCACCACGGCGATGCCGCCGTGCAAAAGGAAGCGGCGGTCGTCCCGGCCGGGAGGAAGCGCGCGCAGACCGCGCCGGAAATTCACTATGATCTGAATCAGCAACCAAAGCATCACCAGCGTGGTGGGGATGCCGCGCTCGGCGGCGTACTGCAAATACATGTTGTGCAGGTGCCCATAGTAGCCTTCGGGATACGGCGGGTGAATGTCGCTGGGCAGCCATTTCCAGAATTGTATGTGGGGCTGTTCCGGGCCGAGGCCCAGCCACGGGTGAGCCTCAATCATGCGCAGGCCGGTGCGCCAGACGACGATGCGGAACTGGTTGGAGTCCACCTCCTTCGGCTGCAGGATGGACTCGAAGCGTTCCCGGATGGCGGGCGGAGAAGCCACTACCGCCAGCGCGATCAATACCGGCGCCAGCAGCACCAGCTTCCGTTTCCAAACCCACAGCAGGTAGATGCCGGCGGCGGCGGTGGCGAACCAGACGCCGCGCGTCTCGGCCAGCAGCACTGCCAGCGCGATCAGAAACACGCACGCTGCCTTGAGCCAGATCCAGCTTCGCGGCGCGCGCGCGAACAGCAAGAACGCCGCCAGCATGATGAGAGCGAACATTTCCTCGGCGGAAAACGTGTTCCAGTGGCTGGTGAAACCCTTGATGCGCTCCGCCACGTAGAAGTGGTAAAAGTCGTTACTGAAAAAGCTCAGGCCCAGGGCGTGCGCCTCGCGGATTTTTCCGGCGAACTGCACGCATCCCCAAACCGCGGTCAGAGCTGCGATGCCAGCCCAGGTCAGGAACAACCACCGAATCCACTTCGCATTGCGCAGCGAGGAGAACACCACCAGCAATTCCGCGAATACGTAGATCTTCTTGATCTGCGGCATGCCGGCGGCGAGATGGCCCGAGAAGATCCACGCCAGCAGCGTGCCAAACAGGAACAGCGCCAGCAGCCATTTGATGGCGGGCAGGCGCAGGGGCTCGCGGGAGATCAGCAAAGCCGCCAACGATGCGCCGAGCAGAATCTGCGAAACGGCGATGGAGAAGACGATTGATGCGGCGGATCCGAACGCCAGCCAGCCGGCGGCGCGGAAAGCGGCGGCGCGGAAAGTGTGTGATGGCGCGGGGCTCATGGAAACCGACCTTCAGTATGCCAGAGCCCACGCGCCTCGCGCTGCGAACGTCAGTGGCTGACGGCGGGCGGGACCATATCGATGCGTCCATCCCCGCCGACCCGCACACCCATGCTCCAGACCGGAGCAGAACCAGTGACGTAGAGCGTTCCCTTCTGACCCGCAAAGACTGCCATGTTGTTCGACATTGTGACGGTGCCTTGCTGCTGGGCTGGAATGACGATCTGGCCGGTGCCGAGCGTGGTTCCGGCGCCGTTATAGATCGTGAGTCCCAGCGTAGCCGAGCCGGTCGGTGCCGGATTGTAAATATAGAGCGTCGTGGTGGCGCTCGAAGTGGCGTCGAACGGCACGACAAACGGCGGCGTCAGAGCCAGCGACGGCGAGATCAAATCCAAGCCGACCTGCGCCATGGCCGGCACACGCTTGGTTGCATCGCCGGTCTGGACAATGGCGAAGCCTTGTTTTTGCGGGCTCGAGCTTCCGGCAGTAGCGATGATAGCGGCGCCGTAGGCGGGAATCGTCAAGTTCTGCCACGCAGCGGCGGCGGCCGTCGCGGTGGCAATGGAAACCGGCGCTCCCGCCGCGGAGAAGAACGAAAGCGAAGCCGCCGTCGGTGACGCGTAGGGGTTCAGCAGAGTGAAGCTGGTAGCGACACCAGAGCCGTCCTCGATCACGGGAATCAGCGTCGATTGGCCGCCGGTCACCACCGTGGCCGCGGCGGCGACGTTCACTTGCACCGGGATGGAGACGGACACGCCTGTGCCAGTCAACGCGATGTTGCCGCTGTAGGTCCCGGCCGCGGTGAACGATTGGCTGCTCAAGGTTATCGACGAGCTGGCCGGCTTCGATTGGCTCACGCTGAAACTGGTCGCCGAAAGCCCGATCCAGGATTGGCTGGCCTTGGCGGTGAGTGAAACCGCCGCTGCCGATGCAGTGCTCAATTGAATGGTTTGCGCCGCTGGAGCGGAAGTCCCGATGGTCCAGTTCACGGTGAGAGACGCCGGCGCCGCCGTCACGGTTGCGCCGGAGGCGGCGGCGACGTTCACTTGTACGGGGATGGAGACGGACACGCCTGTGCCAGTCAAAGCGATGCTTCCTGCGTAAGTCCCCGCGGCGCTGAAGGATTGGCTGCTCAAGGTTATCGACAAGCTGGCCGGCTTCGATTGGCTCACGCTGAAACTGGTCGCCGAGAGCCCGATCCACGGTTGGCTGGCTTTGGCGGTGAGCGAAACCGCCGCTGCCGATGCAGTGCTCAATTGAATGGTTTGCGCCGCCGGAGCGGAAGTCCCGACGGTCCAATTCACCGTGAGAGACGCCGGCGCCGGCGTCACGGTCGCACCGGAGGCGGCGGCGACGTTCACTTGTGCGGGGATGGAGACGGATACTCCCGCCCCAGTCAAAGCGATGCTCCCTGCGTAATTCCCCGCGGCCGTGAACGATTGGCTGCTCAAAGTTATCGACAAGCTGGCCGGCTTCGATTGGCTCACGCTGAAAGTGGCCGCCGAAAGCCCAATCCACGGTTGGCTGGCTTTGGCGGTGAGCGAAACCGCCGCCGCCGATGCAGTGCTCAATTGAATGATTTGCGCCGCTGGAGCGGGAGTCCCGATGGTCCAATTTACCGTGAGAGACGCCGGCGCTGGCGTTACAGCCACGGCGGGCGTGGCGGCCGGCGAAAGATACTGGCTCAAACTCGGGTAGGCGACGGCGAAGCGGGCATAGCCCGCGGTAAACGGGCTGATCGAACACGCGCTGCCCAACGGGCCATAGGTCAAGGTTCCCACGATGGATTCGTCAGGCGTGAACAGGGGAGAGCCCGAAGATCCCGGCTCGATGACGCCCGCAGTGGCCTGGATCTGATAGAACATGCTGGCCGGTGCGACGTCACTCCCTACCTGAACGGTGGCATCCGGATTGCGCGACCCGAACACGATCCGCGTATAGTCTCCCTCCGGATGGTGCATGCCCACAACCAAGCCTCCCATTGCCAGCGCGGTCGAACTCGCATTCCAGCCGTAAAACGTCAGGCTGGAGTTCGGCAACTGGGAAAGCAGAATCAGGCTGAAGTCGCCGCTCGGGATCGGGGCGCTGGCCAGGTAAGTCGCGCCCAAGGTAGTCGGCACGCTCGATAGACTGGGCGGCGTGCCGTTGCAAGTGGCAGTCTGGTATTTCCAGAACACCTCGACCGTCTGCGCCATGGCTTGGGTGGAGATGCAGTGATTGGCGGTGAGGAAGTAGGGCTTCGAGTCGTTGTTGCTGTTGTTGACCAGGGCTCCGGAACACTGGTAACTGGCGCCGCCGGTCTCGAAAATATACATTCCCATGCCGCTTGCGATCCCGCCCCAGGGCGAGTAGCAGGTCACATCGAGCTCGCAGGTGCCCGCCGACATAGTCTGCTGGGAGGCCATCAGGTGGGCGATCCGGGTGATCGAAAACGGGACCGCGTCCACCCACTGTTCCGCCAGGTATTCGACCACCACCGTATCGGCAAAGATGGCGTGGCTCCAGAAGTCTCCGGTTTCGTCGATCCCGGAACCCGTGTAGGGTCCGAAGACCTGGCTGCGATCCTCGCTGTACACCCAGACGGCGCCACCGGCCACCGCGAAATCGTGAAAATGAACTCGCATGCCGAAAGCGCCATCGGACTGGATCGCCATTCTCCACACCACCTTGCCATCATCCAGCGCAAGCCACTCCCCACGGGCCTGCGGCGCTCGGTCGAGCGATCGCTCAATCCCCACCAGCGGAAGTTGCGGCTGGCGCACCACCGCGTCCAATTCCGCCTGCCGTACGGCGCCGAGCCGGTATGGGGCCGGCGTGGAAGTGCCGAGTCTGAAACTGGCCGGCATCGCCGCGGGCGTTTCGACCGCGGCGCTTGCCTGGCGCTCCAGCGGTCCCAGACGGATTAAGGCCTGGCCGGCGGCCGATCCGCTGAGCAGGGCTGAAAACAGGGCGGATTGCAGGAGAATGTGCTTTGGTCTCATGTCGCTCTCTTGCCTCACATCGGATCGGGGCGGCAAATGGAGAGCGCGCACTCGCATTAGCACTACCGGGTCAACACCTGGGTTTCACGGGCAAAAATACCCGCGCAGTCGCGCGGTACACCGACAAATCCAAGCGGTAACACTGAGGGGATGGAACCGCTGGTCTGGGTCACGGGGTCCAAACCAACGTAACGGAAAGTCTTACTGCTGCTGCGGTTCGCGGGCTATGGTGCCCAGACCGGCGTACTCTTCCTTTACCTTCACCACCTTGTCGCCTTTGAAAGTGACGAAGGTGATTTTCCCGGGCGGGAGGCCGTACACCCAATCTTCCAGTTCCACGCCGTCGGTGATTTCGCGCGACTTGTGGACAGGGCGGCCCAGCGCCAACACCACCTGATCTCGAGTCATGCCTTCCAGCGCGCGCTTGTCCTTGATGGCCGCCTGCACCACGGGCGTCAGCGTTTCCGCATAGATTTCGGTGGCGCTGTGTTTTTCGAAATCCAGCACCGGCGCCAGCATCTTCTTCACCTCGGACGCCTTCATCGGCTCCAGCGGCTTGTGAAACAGCAGCACCAGGTATGTTCCGCTCTTGGCGTTGGAATCGCCCGAGGCGATGGGGGCCATGGTGGGAGTGCTGGAAGGGCCTGCGCCGACCTGCGCATTGCTGTACCAGTGGCGGCCGCCCCCGAAGCCGCCATTGATGTCGAGCACCAGACGGTCGGATTCGATGGTCACCCTGGTGATCTGCACCACGTCTCCCTCGCGCGCCGCGGGGCCGGTCTGCTTGGCGATGGCCGCCCAGGCCTTCTTATCCCAGGTACCATCGGCGTTGAATTCGAGCGGCTTGCGCGAACGCGGCAGCAGCACCTTCACATTGGCATATTCAAAGTCGAGCCCGCGGTCGAGTTCGACGCGATCCTGCCAGGTGAGCTTGTCGGCGGCGCCCAGCGCGGGGGCCAGCGTCAGGATGCCG
>Ga0181520_10013201_pt1 | contig 10468 bp, 9 predicted proteins | sample PEATcosm2014_Bin_29_FD_132451 | JGI IMG/M metagenome (GOLD analysis project Ga0181520, IMG submission 132451) | Peatland microbial communities from MTU Mesocosm Facility, Houghton, MI, USA - PEATcosm2014_Bin02_30_metaG | ecosystem: Environmental > Terrestrial > Soil > Wetlands > Peat | place... | reverse complement strand
TTAGACCTGGGATCAGTGGAGGAATAGATGTTTTTCTCGCAGCTCAGGAAGTAGGTGAAACAGGAAAGGTCATCGGTGTTGACATGACTCTTGAAATGGTTGAAACTGCAGTTAAAAATGCAATTGAAGGTGGATATGAAAATGTTGAATTTAAACTTGGTGAAATAGAAAACCTGCCAGTTGAAGACAACTCCATAGATTTAATTATAAGTAATTGCGTTATAAATCTTACACCAGACAAAATTAAGGCTTATAAGGAAGCATTACGAGTTTTAAAACCTGGCGGGCGGATATTGGTTTCTGATCTAATTACAGATGGCTTCATTCCTGAAGAGATACGTGAAAGCTTCCAGGCATGGTCAAATTGCATTGCAGGGGCATTAGAGAAACAGGAGTACTTTGATGCCATTAAAAGTGCAGGATTTCGAGATGTTGAAATTAAAAGCGAAAGAGTGTTCACTGAACCCGATATGGATGAGAGGCTCGTTGGAAAAATTGTGAGCGTACAAATTAAAGCTCTAAAATAATAGTTTTTAGGTGAATTAATGAAGGATGACCGTACAGTTGAAGTTGCTGCTAAAGTTTGTGAGACTCCCCGGTTGGGGTTTTTAAACCGTTTTTTAACTTTATGGATTTTTTTAGCCATGGCTGTAGGAGTTTCCCTTGGTTATTTCATTCCCGGAGTGGAATTATTTATAAATAGATTTTCTATTGGTACTACTAGCATACCTATTGCTATAGGTTTAATTTTAATGATGTATCCTCCCTTGGCTAAGGTGAAATATGAGGAATTGGGAGAAGTTTTCCGTAACACTCGAATATTAGGTTTATCATTATTCCAGAACTGGATTGTGGGACCTATACTCATGTTCATTCTTGCAGTTGTTTTTTTACGGAATTATCCTGAATTCATGGTTGGTTTGATTTTAATTGGTTTGGCGCGTTGCATTGCTATGGTACTTGTTTGGAATGAGCTTGCCAAAGGGGACAGTGAATATGCGGCTGGTTTAGTGGCTTTTAATAGTGTTTTTCAGGTTTTTTTCTATAGTGTGTATGCCTGGGTATTTATAACTGTTTTACCGCCATTATTAGGGATTCATGGTAGTGTTGTAAATATTAGTATACTGCAAATAGCTGAGAGTGTTTTCATATATCTGGGGATTCCATTTATAGCGGGAATATTGACTAGATACATGTTGGTGAAACGGAAAGGTGAAGAATGGTATGATGAGAAATTTATACCTAAAATTAGTCCTATAACATTGGTGGCATTGCTTTTTACTATAATAGTGATGTTCAGTTTAAAAGGGAGTTATATAGTTCAGATACCGTATTATGTGGTTATAATTGCTATTCCATTATTATTATATTTCGTGATAATGTTTTTCACTACATTTTTATTGGGTTATAAATTGGGTGCGGATTATTCTAAAACTTCGGCATTGTCATTTACTGCTGCTAGTAATAATTTTGAATTAGCTATTGCAGTGGCGATTGCGGTTTTTGGTATAGGATCTGCAGTTGCGTTTGCTACTGTAATTGGACCGTTAATTGAAGTACCAGTATTAATTAGCCTAGTAAATGTAGCTAAGTATTTCCAAAAACGTTACTATGCCACTTAAATAATGAAATTAATATAATTAAATTTAATAGGGAGTGAAAAAATGTTAGAAATTGATTTTAATAAGAAGAATTTGGATAAGTGCCTCTGCTCGAATTGTCCTGTACAACAAGATAATTCTTGTGTGAAGGATCAAGTAGAGGAAATGGAAGAAATTGGTAAAGATATTGATATTGATAGTGGAGTTATGATGGGACCTGATGAAGTGCCTAAACTTTACTGCACCACAGGAAAAACTAAATGTGGAGATTTAGAGAGTCATGAGGAATGTCAATGTCCTAAATGTGATGTGTGGATGGAAAATGATCTTGAAGTTAGAGGAGCTCCTGCTTATTTCTGTATTAATGGACGTGCAGTTGAATGTTGTAAAATAGTTAGTGATGATGATGAGCGTGATTCTAAACTACGGGAATTAAGGCGATCGTATTATACGCCAATATAAAAAAATAATCTTGTATTTAATATTATAGATTCTGGAAGAGTTTAAGGATTTATTCCTGGGTCTTTCTTTCATTAATATGTTAATATTTAAAGAAATTTTTTAATTTTTTTTCTTTAGATAAGAATTATTGCAAGTTTTTTTTTTATTTAATATTTTTTAATCTTGGAGATGTTTTTAAGTCCCATCTTAATTAATATTTACAGGAATCGGAACTTTTTATATTATTAAAACTGTTGAATGAATTTATTTGAACTGTAATAATAGAAATTATAAATTTTAACCAATAATTTTATTAATTTTACTGTATATAATTAGTAATTATGACAAGCGATGTTGATAAAGTATTAATCTTTTTCGTGAAGACTGGTGAGATTAAACTGGTTGATCGTGTTAAGAAGACGGATGAGGAATGGAGGAAGGAGCTTGATCCTGAAACTTATCAAGTAGCTAGGAAGCAGGGCACTGAACAGGCATTTAAGGGTAAGTATCATGATTGTCATGAGGACGGTATTTACCAGTGCGCGTGTTGTGATACTGATTTATTTGATTCAGAGACTAAGTTTGAGTCGGGTACGGGTTGGCCTAGTTTTTGGACACCGATTGCTGAGGAGAATGTTAAAACTAATGTTGATAAAAGTTTTTTCATGGTTAGAAATGAGGTTTTATGTGCTCGGTGTGATGCGCATTTGGGTCATGTTTTTGATGATGGTCCACCACCTACGGGTAAACGTTATTGCATGAATTCCGCAGCTCTTAAGTTAGTTAAAAGAAGTGAACTTTAAAAATTTAATTTCTCTTTTTATTACTTTTCATTTGCTCTCATTAACTTTTTATTTAATTAAAATATATATTAGATCAGTATGATAAAAGGCAAAGCCGCCTACCTTAAGCGTTTAACTAGTAAAATTAAAATGCCATCGGTGGATATTGGCAGAGAATTGGAAGGAAGTACTCCTCCCTCAGTATTTATTGGTAGTTGGAATTATCCTAAAGTATATGCTGGACCAATGATTACTCCAATGCATGGGGATACATCCATTATGGATACTCCTGAAGCTTGGATTCCTGATCAGAAAACTCAGGAGGATATTATTGGTTATCGTTTGAACTTGGTTAGGGGTAAGCAGACTGTTAAGATTACTGATTTGGATAATGTTTTTGTGGAGAAGTTGCAGGAGATTTCACTGGCCTGTAATTCAATTGATAGTGAAGCTGAATTTGGTAGTAAACCACGTGGTATGTCGTTTAATGAGCAGCATGCTCCGCATGGTCCTAGTGCTTTAATTGAGAAGTTTGATATTAATAGTGTTAAATGGGATAGGGAGTTGGAGAAGGCTTTTTATGATAATGATTTGAAGGCTGCTGATGCTGTGATGCATCTTCATCAGAAGGAAGTGCCGTTTAGTAGTATGCAGAAGGCTTTTAGTATGGGTACTATGGGTATTGATGATAATCGTAAATTGGTTCCTACTAGATGGTCTATTACAGCGTGTGACAGTACTATTGGTAATCGATTGTTACGTGAAGTTAAAAATTTTGAAGTGATTGATACTCATCGTGTTTATGAATTCAGTAGTTTGAATAATTATTATGCTATTCTTTTATTACCTCAGGAGTGGATGTTTGAGTGGATGGAGGCTTTTTTACATGTTCTGGGTAGAGAGGAGTTAATATTTAGTGATTATGAACATAATAGTGTTAAAAAAGGTTACAGTAGGGTTGGTGGTTGTTATTACACTTCTAAGATGGCTGTGTTAGAGGCTTTGGCTCGGGAGAAGAAGCAATCTGCAGCGATTATTTTAAGGGAGGCTTATCAGGGTTATATACCTTTAGGGGTGTTTAATGTGCGGGAGAATATTAGAAGTGCTATGAATGAACCTTACCGGGAATTTGAGGATATGAAGACTTCTTTGGATTATATTGCTTCTAATTTAAAGTTGCCTTTGGATAAGTTCGTGAAGCAGAGTGATCTTTTAAGAGAGCTTTTAACATCTAGGCAGACAACCTTGGATTGCTTCCATTAAAAATTAAATTTTTAATATTACACTTTTTCTATTTAATATTATTTATGTTACAATTATTACCACATGGTGACAACCATATCACAGGTTGAGGAGTAAAAAAATTTACTGTAATAATAAATAAATTTTTGTTAATAAATAATTCGGTTTTGGTACAATTATGGTACAGAAATAGTGAATTTTTATCATATAATATTTCATCATAAGATCTTAGAATAGAAAAAATATTAGGGAAATTGAGGTTTAAATTATGGAATTATATTTTAGAAAATCATCTATAGCTGCTAGAAGGGCAATGTGTGAGGCGGCAATGCAGATCGATCATGCTTCTAATCGGGGATTTAATGAAGTTAAGCTTGCTCAGAATATTATAAGTGAAATTACTGGGCATGAATATGTGAGAATTGTTAATAGCGGTAATTCGGCTATTTTATCTGCTATGAGTTCATTTAATGGTAAAATATTAATTCCAGATCAGGGTGGTTGGAGTGGATTTAAGAGTATAGCTGAATACAGGGGTCTTGAAGTGATAGAAGTCCCCACAGAGTTAGGTGTTATTAATCCGCTTGTTCTTGAGGATATTATAGTTAAATATAAGCCGGAAGCTCTTTTTATTACTAGTTTTGCTGGTTATATTGCTGAGCAGCCTGTGAAAAAATTATTTGAATTATGTAATGATAATAATGTTATTTTAGTGGAGGATGCTTCTGGTGGAATTGGTGATAATGAAGGGAAACTGTGTAATGGTAAACATGCGCATGTTATTGTGGCTTCAACGGGTTCTCCTAAAATTGTCAACGTGGGTAATGGTGGATTTATATCTACTGGCGATAATGATTTTTTTAAGAAATCTAAATTTATTTTAAAGACTTTAAAGGCAGATCCTATTACTTGTAAGGGAATTTTTAATGAAATGAGTAATGCATCGAGTATATTATCTAAATCTGTTGAGGCCTGTGAATTTATTAAGAGAGAGTTTAAGTCTAGTATTCATGCTGATAAGAGGGGAGTTAATGTTGCTATAAGGGTTGATGAGCCTAAACGAGCGGGTTATTTACTTAGACAAAAGTTGAATGTGGAAGGTAGAAGTATTGTAACTGTCTGCCCTAGATATGATAGAGCATTAGTTAATGCGATTTGTATAGAGATTAAAAATCTTGATGTACAATGCATGGAAAATGATACTTTAAAAGAAATCATCCAAATTATTAAAGAAGTAAGTGGAGATATTTGATTTATAAAATTAAGAATAAATTGAATGATATAATTTTGTAGAAATAATTGGTAGTAATATATAAAAAAAATAAATATTTTTTTTTTAAGTATCTAATATTAGAATGGTTGTTCTTTCAATCATTACATTGGTAATATTCTTCATTGTTTTAATTTCAGCATCTGAAATATTATAAGTTTTTTTTAAAATGGTTTCATCTGGTTTTAATACTTCATCATCCTTTTTTCCGAGTATAGTTTCTAATTTATCCATTATATTCTCGTTACAGTTAACCGCTACGGCGCAGATGTTAACTTGACCTTCTTCTATTCCTAGAATATTTAGGGCTTTGGATATTTGCCTTTGTGCGGATGCTCGCACGCATATTTCAAGTCCCAGGTCATTTGCAATGTTGTCTTCTCGTTCAAATGCTTTTATTGCATGAATTGTTGCATGGAGAATATGTTCATATCCTGCTATTCCGTCAGCATTTAATAGTTGAATGGTACAGTTTTTGCTTATTTCATTAATATTAATCATTAATTCAGTGAAATTAGTTATATTATGTTTGAAACCTGATATTTGAATGTTATAATCATGATTTGGTTTAAGTTGTATCATAAATTTCATAAACCCCTATTAAAAAAATATTTTTGGTATATTAAAAAAAGTGAACTTGAAATTTTTGGAATAAATAAAATTTTATAAATTAAAAAAAAGTTTAAATTTATTCTTTTTTTATAAGTCTCCTTCTCTTATTTTTTTAACCTGTTTGGAGCCTAATATTTTATTTATTCCACCGAGGTATGCTTCTACACTAGCCATTATAATATCCGGTTGGGTGCTTCTGGCGGTTACAATGTTACCTTCATGCTTGAGTTTAACTACAACATCAATTAAGGCATCTGTCCCTCCAGTTATTGCATCCACATGGTATTCTTCAAGCTCAATATCCGCGAAATCTTTTATACTTTTCCGGATTGCTATTATAGCCGCGTCAACTGGACCTATTCCAATACCCGCCTCAAGTACTTCATTATTATTTATGTTGAGTCTAATGGATGCTGTGGGTGTAACCTTGTTTCCTGAAACTATGGTAAGGTCTTCGAGTTCCACAACTTTTTCGGTGAGTATTCCCAGTACATCCTCGGTTATTGCCTGTAAATCTACATCTGTAACGCATTTACCCATATCACCTAATGCTTTTATACGGCTGAATATTTGTGTGAATTGCTTATCATTTACTCGTAATCCCATTTCTTGGATACGTTTTTGTATGAGGTGACTGCCTACATGTTTACCCATGACAAATCTTCTCTTATGACCTACTAATTCTGGTGTTATGGGTTCATAAGTTTCTGCTTTTTTCATTACTCCATCGGCATGTATTCCTGATTCATGTGCGAATGCGTTTTCTCCTACAATAGCTTTATTTGGTTGTAAATAGACACCAGTTAACCTGGCAACCATTTTAGATAGATCATATAACATTTCATTATGTATACGAGTCTTTATATTGTAAAGTGAGTGTAATGCTATTACTGTTTCCTCTAATGATGCATTTCCGGCTCTTTCACCTATTCCATTTACGGTGACGTGTGCTTGATTGGCTCCTGCTCGTAATCCACTTAGGGAATTAGCTACTGCTAATCCGAAGTCATTGTGACAGTGAACGCTTAAGGGTACACCGAGTTGGGTGAGGGGTTTATAAAAATCGTAAGCTTTCTCCGGTGTGAGCATTCCTACAGTGTCACAGGCGCAAATCCGTTTTGCTCCGGCTTCTATTCCTTCCTTGAATAATTGAGTTAGATACGTATAATCGCTTCTGGTTGAATCTTCAGCTGATAATTCTACGAGTAATCCATGATCTAAAGCATATTCCGTATTTGTGATAGCTAAATCTTTAACTTCTTCACGTGTTTTCCTTAATTTATGTTTAATATGCAGATCTGAGGTAGGAATAACTAGGTGAACGCTTTCTACATCACATTGTAACGCTGCGTCGATATCTATTTTAACTGCACGTGCAAAACTGCATATTTCAGCGGTTAAACCTTCATTAGCTATTTTTTTAATTCCCTCTCTTTCACCTTCGGAGGTTATAGCGGATCCTGCTTCTATGACATCGACTCCTAATTCATCTAATTTGATAGCGATCCTTAATTTCTCATCGGGAGTGAGGGAGACTCCCGGGGTTTGTTCCCCATCTCTAAGTGTAGTATCTAATATTCTAACATCCACAGTTAATCCCCTCTTTAAAATTTTTTTTTAACTTAATAAATTTTAATTAGTTTCTAAATTATTTTTTTTTAGTACAGATATTACTCGTGTTAAACTTTTGTGCATTCTTATGTGATATTGTTCTATTATTTCAAATTTTGTACCTTCAAGTATATTCTGAATATCCATAGTGTGAGGTGTAGCGAGACACATTAAACCTTCATCTTTTATTAAATGTTCAAATGAGTATAATGCTTCCTCGTAGAGTTCACTACTATCTGAACCTCTGGTAGAAGCGGAGATACCATAGGGAGGATCAGTAGCTATACCATCAACTTGATATGCTAACTTTAGTTTTCTAGCATCAGCTTCGAAAATTTCATAATCATTTATTTCACAATGCTTGAGGTTTTCAATGGTTCCTTTCACCATTTTAGGGTCAATATCACTACCCACTACACGTGCACCGATTATACCTGCTTCAATTAATATACCACCGGTACCGCAGAAGGGATCTAATAATCTATCATTACTTTTTATTCGAGTTAGATTAACCATGCAACGAGCTAATTTAGGACTCATAGATCCAGGGTAGAAGAATGGTCTTTTATGAGGTTTTTTTTCAAAAAAGTGTTTTTTAGATATTTTAATTATTCTCAGTCCCATAATTGCAGAATTATTTATTAAAACCGTTCTTAAAAATTTATCTGGATTTTCAAGATTTATTTTAGCTCTGGATCCTAATTTATCCTTTATTAATCCACCAATCTCTTTTTCTAGTTCTAATGTATTAACATCAGATTTTAATCCCATCTTCTTTACTCTTACCGCGTAATCATTTAATATTATATTATTCCAATCTATTTCTTCTATTTCCATCATTAAATGAGAATTATCCGTATTAATTATAATCTGAAATATTTCATGAGTTAATGAAAGTCGTTTTCCAGCGGTTATTAGAGTCTCTAGGAATGTTTGAGGAATTTCTAAAATTAATAATCCCGCGAAATCTTTTTTAATAGTAAATGATATATTCACCGCTTTTAAAACAGCTATTATTTCTGCTTTGGGAAGAGTGGGATGTTCAAGGGATAATATGAAAGCTATTTCCATAAACTAAATATCCTCCTAGACAAAATCTTAGGTAATATGGTAAATAATAGACCAGTTTTAAGTAATTCTTTTATTAATGGTGATTGACTATCCATATCGCCATATTCTGAAATAATCTTCTCTGCACCCTTTTCTTTAAGTTTATTGAACATATAATCCAAATCATTGTCACTTAATGTTTTAAATAAATTTTGCACTCTAAGCTGCATATTAAGCTCTTTTTTAAATTTATTCTGATATTCTGATTCATAATCTGTTAAACTTCCCATATCATCGTTATCTAAAGCTTTGGAGGTAATATCCGCTGCAATCTTTGCACATTTAAAACCCATTATAAGCCCACCACCCGTGGTTGGCTTAACCTGAGCTGCAGCATCACCTAATAAAAAACATTTATTATTAACTAATTTTTTCTTTGAATTATAAACGGGTATTATTCCATAATATTTCTTTAAAATAGAATATTCCCCATAATTAGTATTATGATTTAAAAAATCTTTTAAGATATTATTGAGTTGATGATAATCATTATTTCCGAATAAACCTATCCTAGCGGTGAATTCAGTTAAAGGAATTATCCATATGAATCCGGGGGATAATACAGCATTTACATGTAAATGTACATAATTCGTGTTGAATAAATCTTTTTTAAAGTTAACTAAGAATTGAGCAGCTTGAACTTGTTTTGATGTCTGATTGGATTCATTAGATATTTTTTCGGATATTAATGAATTATAACCATCGGCTCCTACAATGACTTTAGCAGACATCTCCTCTTTACCATTACCCATATAAACTTGGCCTTTTTTAATATCAACATCCTTTACTCGGTGATTTAGAAAGAGTTCAGCACCGGCATCTACTGCTAATTGAGCGAGGAATTTATCATATCCTACTCTATCTAGTACATATGCTTGTGTTTCATTTTTAGAAACTTTTAGTTCATGATTAGAGGGTGAATGTAGATATGCTCCGTAAACTTGATTTATAATAAGTTCATCTGGTAATGGATTAACTTTTTTTAATTGTTTACCTAAGAGTCCTGCACATTGAAGAGGTACACCTATTTCCTTCTTTTTTTCTAGAACACCTACTTTAAACCCGTTTAATGCCATGTATCTGGCAAATGTTGTACCAACGGGACCAGCACCCACTACTAATACATCATAATTTATCATATTAATCAGAGACCATTATTTTTTATTGTTGTAATTTTTAAATGTGACTTGTAAATTAGAAAATGTAGACTTTGAAAAAAATAAACCTCATTAAATTTATAAAAATTTTACAGGGATTTATTTATAAAATAGTTTTTTTATTACTAATTTTATTACTATTAATTATTTTTTTTCTATATATATATTATAATTAAAGGATTAATGTAATTAAAATAGATTTATCATAAAAATTTATATTCGTATTAGGCATCTAAGACATTTAAACCTCCTTTAGGGTAGCTTAAAGTAATATTATTCTAAAATTAAACTTGATTATTGATTTAAATGAATGATTTTTTTTTTAGGCTTGGGAAAAATTTGATAATAATTATACCGAGGTGAAAAAATTGTTAAAAAAAAGATAAATAATTAATAAATGTAGATATTACCTTATTCTGCTAAATTTTGTAGTTACTTAAATATTAATACTATTTTGTCGAATGGATATGGGGAATAAAAGAAAAAAAGAGACGGAATTAAGGATTAAAAAAATCTGTTCGGCTTTTGCCGGCGTAATCTTTATATAGTTGTACTACATTATCTTTACAAACTAAAAAATTAAAGGATAGTGATACAAAGAACAGTAAGATGTATTTAAACATGTATAATCGTTATAAATTA
>Ga0181520_10013200_pt1 | contig 10471 bp, 3 predicted proteins | sample PEATcosm2014_Bin_29_FD_132451 | JGI IMG/M metagenome (GOLD analysis project Ga0181520, IMG submission 132451) | Peatland microbial communities from MTU Mesocosm Facility, Houghton, MI, USA - PEATcosm2014_Bin02_30_metaG | ecosystem: Environmental > Terrestrial > Soil > Wetlands > Peat | place... | reverse complement strand
TTACCCAGACGCAGTTGGGCGCGCTGGCGGGATTGCTCAGTTCCACGCAGATCCAGGCGCTGAACGCGACGCAATTCGGCGGCTTCACGCCGACCGAGATCGGTGCCTTGACCACGGCGCAGATCCGGAGCCTCAGTTCTTCCGACGTCAGCGCGCTGAGCAGCGACCAGGTCGGCGGCCTGACCACCACCCAGCTCGCCACCTTGACGGTGACCCAGGTCAAATACCTGTCCAGCGACGATATGGCCGTCCTGACCACCACCCAGCTGCACGCATTCTCGACGGCCCAATGGGCGGCGTTGACCACGACGCAAATCGTCGGCTTGACCTCCGATGAATTGGCGTCGCTGGGGACGACGCAAGTGATCGTGCTGACGACGACGGATGTCGGCGTGCTGAGCACCGACCAAATCGCCGGGTTGACCACGACGCAAGTCGGGGCCTTGACCACGGCGCAGGTCAAAGCGCTGAGCAGCGATGATGTCGGCGCCTTGACGTCGACGCAGTTCCATTCCTTGACCACCGCGCAGATCGCCAGTCTCAGCACCACCGACGTCGCCGCCTTATCGACCGATCAGGTCGCCGGCCTGACCTCGACCGAGCTGGGCGCGCTCAGCGCGACGCAGATCAAAGTGCTGAACAGCGACGACATCGCGGTCCTGACCACCACCCAGTTGCGCGGTCTGACCACCGCCCAGATGACGGCACTGACCACGACGGATGTCAGCGGGCTGAACTCCACGGAGATCGGCGCGTTGACGACGACGCAGCTTATCGCGCTGACCACCACCAACGTTGTCGTGCTGACCACCGATCAGGTCAGCGGCCTGACCACCACCGAGATCGGTGCCTTGACGTCGGCGCAGGTGAAAAATCTCACCAGCGACGATATCAGCGCCCTGACGACCACCCAGTTGGGCGCGTTGAACGCGGCCGAAGTGTCGGCGCTGAACTCGACCCAGGTCGCCGGGCTGACCATCACCCAGCTGGGCGCCCTGGCGGGCGGCCTCTCCACCGCGCAACTGTCGGCGCTGACCACGACGCAAATCGGCGGCTTCACCCCGACCCAGTTGGGCGCGTTGTCGACGGCGCAGTTGAGGAGCCTCAACACCGCCGACATCGCCGCCTTGACGACCGATCAAATCGGCGGGTTGAGCTCCACCCAGCTCGGCGTAATGACCCTGACGCAGATTCGGGCCCTGGCTACCGACGATGTCGCCGCCTTGACGACGACCCAACTGCGCGGCCTGACCACGGCGCAAATGGCCGTGTTGACGACGACGGAAGTCGGCGCATTGACCTCCGACCAGCTGCGATCGCTGGGGACGACGCAGCTGGTCATGCTGAACGCGACGGATATCGCCGTATTGACAACCGACCAGATCGCCGGTTTGAGCACAACCGAGATGAGCGTCCTGACGACGGCGCAGATCAAGGGACTCGCCAGCGACGATGTCGCCTTCCTGACGACGACCCAGATCGGTGCGTTGAGCGCGGCGCAGATGGCCGGCTTCACCGCGACCGGAATTGGCGCGTTGAATTCGGATGAGATCAGCGGGTTGAGCTCGACCCAGCTGGGCGCCTTGATCGCGACGCAGATCAAAGCGTTGACCAGCGATGACATTTTCATACTGACCACCACCCAGCTTCATGGTCTGACCACGGCGCAAATTCTGGCGCTGACGACGACGGCGATCAGCGGATTGACCTCAACCGAGGTGGGGGCGTTGACGACGACGCAAATGCTCGGGTTGTCGACAACCAACATCAATTTGCTGAACACCGACCAGATCGGCGGTTTGACCTCCACCCAGGTCGGCGGCCTGACGTCGGCCCAGGTCAAGAGCCTGAACAGCGACGATATCGGCGCCCTGACCACCACCCAGTTGGGCGGCTTGACCAACGCCGAGGTGGCGGCGCTGAGCGCGACGCAGGTGGCCGGCCTGACCATGACCGAACTGGGCGCCCTCGCCGGCCTGCTCAGCATCGCGCAGATCACCACCCTGACCACCACTCAGATCGGCGGGTTCTCGTCGACCCAGGTGGCCGCTTTGACCACCGCCCAACTCAAGAGCCTGAGCACCGACGACATCGCCGGTCTCAATACCGATCAGATCAGCGGGTTGAGTTCGACGCAACTCGGCGCCTTGACCACCGCGCAAGTTACGGCGTTGGCGACCGACGACCTCTTCGTGCTGACCACGACGCAGCTTCGCGGCCTGACCACCGGCCAAATCGGCGCGCTGACGACGACCGAGGTCGGCGCGTTGACTTCCACACAGGTCGGTTCGCTCGGCACGACGCAGCTCGTCGCGCTGAATACCGCCAATGTCGCGGTGTTGAATACCGACCAGATCGGCGGCTTGACCACCACCCAAATCGTCTCCTTGACCGCCGGGCAAATTCGCAACCTGAGCAGCGACGACGTCGCCGTCGTCACCTCGACCCAACTCCGCGCCTTGACCACGGCGCAGATCGCCAATCTCAGCACCACCGACATCGGCGTGTTGTCCACCGACCAGATCGCCGGCATGACCTCGACGCAGCTTGCTGTCTTGACCGCGTCGCAGATCCGCGCTCTCAGCACCGACGATGTTTCCGCCCTGACGACGACCCAGTTCCGTATCCTGAGCTCGGCGCAGGTGGGGGCGCTGACCACGACGCAGGTTGTGGGGCTGACCTCCACCCAGGTCGGGTCGTTGGCCACGACCCAGGTCGTTGCCCTATCCACCACCGACGTCGGCGTGTTGAATACCGATCAGGTCAACGGTCTGACCTCCACCCAGATGAGCGCCCTGACCACATTGCAGATCGCCGCTTTGAGCAGCGATAACGTGGCGGCGTTGGCGAGTACCGGGCTGCGCGCCCTGTCCACGGCGCAGATCAGGAGCCTCAGCCCCACCGATATCGCCGCGATGACCACCGACCAAATCGGCGGTTTGAGCTCGACGCAGATCGGCGCGCTGTCGACGGCGCAGGTCAAGGTGTTGAACAGCGACGACATCGCCGTTCTTTCGACGACGCAACTGCGCGGCCTGACCACCGGACAGGTGGCGGTGCTGACGGCGAGCGAAATCGGCGGCCTGACCACCACGCAGGTGGGCGCCCTGGCAACGACGCAACTTGCCGCGTTGAGCGCGACCAATGTCGCCATTCTGACCACCGACCAGGTCACCGGGTTCACCAACACGCAGTTGGCCGCGTTGAATACCGCGCAGATCAAGAGCCTCAGCAGTGACGACATCGGCGTGTTGACGACAACGCAGTTGGGCGCGCTGACCACGGCCGAAGTGGCGGCGCTCGGCACGGCCCAGGTGTCGGCGCTGACCATCACCCAGTTGGGCGCTCTCGCCGGTGGCTTGTCGACCGCGCAATTGGCCTCTTTGACCACCGACCAGATCAGCGGCTTCACGCCGACCCAACTCGGCGCCCTGACCACGGCGCAGCTCCGCAGCATCAGCACGACCGATATCACCGTTCTGACCACCGACCAGGTCGGTGGTTTGACCACCACGCAAATCGGCGCCCTGTCGTCGACTCAGCTGAAGGCCTTGTCCACCGACGATGTTTCCACCTTGTCGACGACCCAGCTGCGCGGCCTGACCACGGCCGAGGTTGCGGAGTTGACGACCTCGGAAGTCGCGGTTCTGACCTCCACCCAGGTGAAATCCCTGACGACGACACAGTTGATCGCCCTGACCAATACCGCCGTCGCGGTGTTGAGCACCGACCAGATTGGCGGGGTCACCACCACTGAAATCGCGGCGTTGACCACGGGGCAGATCAAGTCTCTCAACAGCGACTCGGCGGCCGCGCTGACCACCACCCAGCTTCATGCCCTGTCGACCGCGCAGATCGCCAGCCTCAATTCCACGAACGTCGCCGTGTTGACGTCGGACGAAGTCAGCGGGTTGACCTCCACCCAGCTCGGTGCGCTGACCACGGCGCAAGTCAACGCCCTGACCAGCGACAATATTTCGGTGCTGACCACGACCCAGTTGGTCGGTCTGACCGTCGCCCAGATCGCCGGGATGTCGACCACCGAGGTCAGCGGGCTCACCTCCACCCAGGTCGGAGGCTTGACCAATACGCAGCTCGATGCGCTGACCAACACCAATATCCGGGCCCTGGACACCGACCAGGTCAGCGGGCTGTCCGTCACGCAAATCGGCGCCTTGACGTCGGCCCAGTTCAAGAACCTCAACAGCGACGATATCGGCGTGTTGACCACCACCCAGATCAATGGCCTGAAATCCGCCGAGGTGTCGGCGTTGAGCGTGACCCAGGTGGCCGGTCTTACCGTGACCCAATTGGGCGCGCTGGCTGGTCTGTTGAGCACCGTGCAGATCGAGGCGCTGACGCCGACCCAGTTCGCCGGCTTCGATTCGACCCAGATCGGCGCGCTGACCACGATCCAGCTCAAGAGCCTCAACATCGCCGATATCAATGCCTTGACCACCGATCAGATCGGCGGGTTGAGCTCCACCCAGCTCGGCGCACTGACCACGTCGCAGATTCAGGCGCTGGCGACCGACGACATTTCCGCCTTGACCACCACCCAGTTGCGCGGCCTGAGCACCGCCCAGTTGGCGGCGTTCACCACGTCGGAGATCGGTGGGCTGACCACCACCGAGATACGGTCATTGGCCACCACCCAGATCGTCGCCTTCAATGCGACCGACATCGCGGCATTGACCACCGACCAGGTGTCGGCGCTGACCAGCACGCAATTGGGCGCCCTGACCTCGGCGCAGATCGGCGGTCTCAACAGCGACGATGTCGTGGCGCTGACCACCACCCAGCTGCGCGGCCTGAGCACGGCGCAGATCGCCGCGCTCGCCACGACCAATGTCAACGCTCTGATGTCGGATCAGGTCGACGGTCTCACCACCACCGAATTCGCCGCCCTGACCACCGGGCAAATCAAGGCGTTGTCCACCGACGCCATCTCCGCCCTGACCACGACGCAGATGCGCGCCATGAGCAACGCCCAGCTGGCGGCATTGCTGACGTCGGAAGTCGCGTCGCTGACCTCCACCCAGGTTGGCGCCTTGACCACGACGCAGGTCGTGGCCCTGTCGACGACATCGATGGCCGTGTTGAACACCGATCAGGTCGGTGGATTGACCTCGACCGAATTTGCCGCCTTGACCACCGCGCAGATCAAGAATCTCAGTTCCGACGATTTGGCCGTGCTGACCACCACTCAACTTCTCGGCTTGACCACGGCGCAGATTCAGGCGCTCAGCGCCACTGACGTCAAGGCGCTGGCGACCGACCAGATTGGCGGGTTCACCACCACCCAGCTGGACGCCCTGACCACGGCACAAATCAAGTCCCTGTCCTCCGACGATATCGCCGTCCTGTCGACGACGCAGATCCGCGCCTTGACCAACGCCCAGCTGGCGGCGTTCGCCACGACGCAGCTCGGTGGCCTGACCTCCACCGAGGTCGGCGCGTTGACCACGACGCAGATCGTCGCCCTGACCGCGACCACCATGGGGGCCATATCGACCGACCAGATCGGCGGCATGACCACCACATTGATCGGCGCTCTGACCTCGGCCCAGTTCGGTCATCTCAGCAGCGATGTTCTGATCGCCCTGACCCACACCCAGTTCGGCGCCTTGACCACGGCGCAAATCGTCAGCCTCAGCACCACCGACGTCAATGCGTTGACGACGGACGAGATCGCCGGATTGACCACCACGCAAAGCGGCGCCTTGTCGACCGCCCAGGTGAAATCCCTGTCGACCGACGATATCGCGGTGCTCTCGACGACACAGATGCGCAGCCTGACCACCGCGCAGATGGCGGTCATCACCACGACGCAAGTCGTCGGACTGACCTCGACCCAGGTAGGATCGCTGACGACGACGCAAATCATCGCGCTGACGGCGACCGACATCGGAACGATCACCACCGACCAGAGCGGCGGATTGACCGCCACGCTGATCGGCGCCCTGACCACCGCGCAGTTCAGCCGCCTCAGCAGCGACGTCCTGGTCGCCCTGACCTCGACCCAGCTTGGCGCCCTGACCACGGCGCAGATCGTCAACCTCAACACCACCGACGTCGGCGCCCTGACGACCGATGAGATCGCCGGCTTGAGCACCACCCAGATCGGCGCCTTGACCACCGCCCAGGTCAAGGCCCTGTCGACCGACGATATCGTGGCGATCACCACGACGCAGATCAAAAGCCTGACCACGGCGCAGCTCGCGGCGTTGACCACGACTCAGGTCGGCGGCCTGACCTCGACCCAGGTGAAATCGTTGACGACGACGCAAATCATCGCGATGACCGCCACCGATATCGGCGCGTTGAACACCGACCAGATCGGCGGGCTGACCGCCACCCTGATTGGCGCCCTGACCACCGCGCAGTTCAGCCGGTTCACCAGCGACGACCTGATCGTCCTGACCACGACCCAGCTCGGCGCGCTCAGCACGGCGCAGATCGTCAGCCTCAACAGCACCGACATCAATGCCCTGACCACCGACGAAATCGTCGGCCTGACCTCGACCCAGTTCGGCGTGTTGACCACCGCCCAGTTCAAGGCCTTGTCGACCGACGACATCGCCGTGCTGACCACGACGCAGATCAAGAGCCTGAGCTCGGCGCAGGTCTCCGTCCTGACGACCACCGAATTCGGCAGTCTGACCAGCACCCAGGTGGGCGCGTTCACCACCACCCAGGCGGCAACCCTGAGCTCCACTGAAGTCAGCGCCTTGACCGCGCCGCAGATCGGCGGGTTGTTGCCGGCGCAATTGGGCGCCCTGACCACCAAGGCATTCCTCGGGTTGAGTTCCGACGTGCTGAGCGCGTTGACCACGACGCAGATCGCCGGCCTGACGTCGAATGAGATCGCGATCATGACCACCACGCAGTTCGCCGCGATGACCTCCGACAATATCGGGGTGTTGTCGGTGACGCAGATCGCCGGACTGACCTACACCGAGATCTCCAACATGACGACCGACCAGTTGAGCGGCCTCACGACGACAGAGATCGGCGAATTCACCACGGGGGCCAATTCGCAGTCTTTGGCCTATCTCTTCAACCCCAACAAACCGCCTTCGTAGACTGGGGTCGCGGCGTCAGGACTGAATGAGCTTCAACAGGTCGTGCGGCAACTGCGCGGCCTGGGTCAGGGCGGCGACGGCGGCGTTGGACTTCACCTCATCGCTGCTCAACCGGGCTTTGACGCCGGCGACATCGACGTCCATCATCACCGAAGCCGACGCATCGACCGCCTGCAGGCTTGTCGCAATGTTGTCGCCGGCATAGCGCAATTGCGATTCATAGCCGGCGATGTTGGCGCGCTCGGTGGTGACCGTCTGCAGCGCCACCGACAAGGTTCCCATCGTCGCCAAGGCGGCCGAGACGGTCGAGACATTGGAGAAGGTTGAGTCGATCGACGTCGAAACCTCGCCCGGCAAGTTGCCCGTCGGATTCTGCGCCAGCCAGGTTGCCGCCGAAACCACTCCGGAGATCTGATTGTGCGGGGGAAGCGGGTTGGTGACCAGGCCGACCGCCGTCGTCTGTGGCGAATCGCTGTAGCTGACCACATCGCGTTCCATGTTCAGCGTGATGGTGTTGATCGGGTCGAGGCTGACGCTGATGGTGGCGGATGCGTTGGTGCCCACCAGGAAGGTCACCGGCCCGAACGGCGAGCCGTTGTCACCTTCGTAAGGCGTCGCGTTGAAGGTGCCGCTGGTCCCCGCCGGAAGACCGTCGGCGCCGCTGGTGTATTTGCCAACCTGTCCGGTGTCGGAGACATCGCCGATCCCGGCGATGGCGACTTCGCCATTGTTGGCCGCGCCGTACTGGGTGTTGCGCAGGACCTGCGCCTCGTAGAACCCGGCCAAAACGCTGTTGCTGGCCCAGGAGAAGGCGCCGGCGGTGGTATTGGGAAACGTCAACAACGTGGTCCCGGCATAAGTCGTCGACGAGGCGATGGAATTGATTTCCTGGGACAGCAGCTGATACTCGGTTTCGATGTCCTGGGACCGCTGGGTATCGGTGACTTGCCCGGACGCGGCCTCGGTGGCCAAGGCCATCATGCGCTGGAGGACGGCGGTAATCTGCGCAAGTCCAGCATCGGCGGTCTCAAGAAGAGATGTTCCTTGCTGAACATTCACCTTGTCCTGGGTTAAGACTACGCCGCTTGCCTGAAGTTGAGTGCCAATCGCCAATCCAGACGGATCATCCGACGCATCGACAATACGGGACCCACTCGCCAACTTTGACGTGTTTTTTGCCTCATCTGCGACATTATTATTTAAAAACAATAGTGCCGAGTTGGCTGCTATATTGTCAGAAACGATGGGCACTCGTATTCTTTCTAGCTCACGCTGCGGCAACCTCAGAGTAATTCTTCAATCCAACAACTTGACCAAGCAAGGCCTGTGCCACGGATATACCCCGCAATTCTTGGCCGATTCTTCGCCCGACGTGGCGAACGGCCAGCAAATTCTGCCGGGTATAAGGCAGCACTACGGTTATACGGATGAGAGCCGCATTAACGGTCTTTAACTTGCCAAGCCCCCTGCCGTCGACGATCATGCCGCGTCATGAGCAGATCGATCGACCGTCTCCTCCACATCATGGCGCGCCTTCGTCATCCCGCGGCCGGCTGCCCGTGGGATCTCGCTCAGACCTTCGCCACCATCGCGCCGCATACGGTTGAGGAGGCCTACGAGGTGGTGGAGGCCATCGAGGTCGACGACCGTCTGGCTTTGCGCGACGAACTGGGCGATCTGCTGTTTCAGGTGGTGTTCTATGCCCAGATGGCGAGCGAGGAAGGCAGCTTCGATTTCGACGCCGTCGCCGCCGCGATCTGCGACAAGATGGAGCGCCGCCATCCGCATGTCTTCGGCGAGGTGAAAATCGCCGATTCGGCCAGCCAGACGCGTCATTGGGAGGCGCAGAAAGCGGCCGAACGCGCGGCGAAACCGACGCGGGGGGAGCCGGTCGGCGCGCTTGACGGTATCGCCATCGCCCTGCCCGCCATGACCCGCGCCGTCAAGCTTCAATCGCGCGCCGGCCGCGTCGGCTTCGACTGGCCGGAGGCGGCCCAGGTGCTCGACAAGATCGAAGAGGAGATCGGCGAGGTCCGGGCCGAACTGACCGACGGCGGGCCGATCGAACGGATCGAGGACGAGGTCGGCGATCTGCTCTTCGCCTGCGTCAATCTGGCCCGCAAGCTCAACGTCGACGCGGAAACCGCGTTGCGGCGCACCAACCGCAAGTTCGAGCGCCGTTTCCGCGCCATCGAAGCCGGACTGCGCACCCAGGGACGGACACCGTCGGAGGCCACCCTGGCGGAGATGGAGGCGCTGTGGGTCGAGGCCAAACTCCGGGAGAAGGCGTCGAACGATGGCTAGGCACACCGCCATGTGCCGATGGCCCGTGATCGTCGCCGCGCTGGCGATGGTGTTCAGCCTCGCCTCCTGCTATGTGCCCGATAAATTCGTCGCGGAAATTCGCCTTGGCGGCAATGGCGATTATGCCCTCACCTATATCGGTCAGTTGATTTGGGCGCCGCTTTTTCGTGACATCCGTCTCAACAAGGTCGCCGCCGCCGACATTCCGGTGAAGATCGAGGAAATCAGCCGCGACATGGTTCGCGATCCCGGTTTCAAACAGGTCGAATCGCTGGGCGACGGGCGATTCAAGGTGCGCTATGAGCATGAGGGCCGGTTGAAGCCGAGCGATCTCTACGCGTTCGTCCGGCGCAACTCGATCATCCTCGAACTCCACGCCTCGCCCGACGGCAAGGTGGCGATCGATGGCAGAACCCTGAAACCGTCCGACGCTGTCGAGGCCACCACCATGGGCCTCAGCGTCACCGGCGAATTCCGCGTCATCACCGACGGCAAGGTGATCGAGCACAACGCCACCCGTGTCGTGTCGCGTGGCCCCTATCTCCTTTACATCTGGACCATCGACAACGTCTTTTCGCCCTCGCCGCATCTGGTGATGATGCGGAAGGGCGGTTGACCGTGGGCGCGTTGGCGGATGCCGTCGTCTTCATCACCGGCGCCACCTCCGGGTTCGGCGCCGCCGCGGCGCGACGGTTCGCCGCCGATGGCGCCCGGCTGGTGCTGTGCGGCCGTCGTGCCGACCGCCTGGCCCAGTTGCAGGCGGACCTCAACTCGCCCACCCTCGCCCTGACCTTCGATGTCCGCGACCGGGCAGCGGTGTCTGCCGCCGTCGAAGCGCTGCCGGAGCCCTACCGGGCGGTCGACATCCTGATCAACAGCGCCGGGCTGGCGCTCGGCCTCGGGCCGGCGGCGCAGGCCGACATCGACGATTGGGAGACGATGATCGACACCAACATCAAGGGTCTCGCCTATTGCACCCGCGCTCTGCTGCCCGGCATGGTCGAGCGCCGGCGTGGCCATGTGATCAATCTTGGCTCGGTGGCGGGGCGCTATCCCTATGCCGGGGGCAATGTCTATGGCGG
>Ga0181520_10013199_pt1 | contig 10471 bp, 7 predicted proteins | sample PEATcosm2014_Bin_29_FD_132451 | JGI IMG/M metagenome (GOLD analysis project Ga0181520, IMG submission 132451) | Peatland microbial communities from MTU Mesocosm Facility, Houghton, MI, USA - PEATcosm2014_Bin02_30_metaG | ecosystem: Environmental > Terrestrial > Soil > Wetlands > Peat | place... | reverse complement strand
CCGGCGGGCTTGTTGCGGCGCTTGTTTCCGGGGGACGCAATGGGGAAAATGACCAATCCGTTGACCGCGGCCGAAGGCCGCCATTTGGTTGCGGCCCGAAGGGCCGCGCTAAGCCTCTGTGGTGGAAGATAAACAATCATTCTTCGATTTTTCTTTGCGTTGCGGTCAATTCGTCGCGGCATTTGGCCAGCCGTTGCTCGACAAGCGGCCAGTCGGTCTCCCATTTGCCGACTTCCTCGGCCGCGCCGGTCAATTTCGCCAGCACGCCCTGAAACCGCCGCTCCAGCGTTTCGTTCATTTCCTTGAGCCGACCGTGCAGCGCCGGAAACAGCGGGTCGACGCCGTCGGTCTCCAGCGCCGTGCCGCGCCGGCCTTCCAGATACAGCCGGCGCCAGTGCGCTAGGTCGGCCGCGCGCCCGTGTTCGTCGATCTCGCGCAACGAGGCCGCGAAACGGTCCAGCAATTTTTGCGCATCGGTCAACGACTTGAGATGCCGTTGCAGGGAAAGCTGCTCGTCGGCTGCGGCGCCGAGCCGAAACGACGCCTCGCGCCGAATTTCCCAGCCGTCCGCGTCCTCGCGAACGACCAGGCCGCGATCGCGGAACTTGTACGGTTTTTTCGGCAGGGCGCCGCGCGGATTGAACGCCGGCGACAGCACCATTTGCAGGCGATACGAAAGCGGCTCGAAGAGGCCGAGGTCCGCGTAAAAACGCCTCTTGACGACGGGCGTCAGGATGGTCGATTCGAGTTGCGCGCCGACGTTCTCGCCGCCGCGCGCCTGGATCAGCAGCAGCGTGCCGTCCGGAACCGCGCATTCGCCGTAGGCGAGCAGCGAGCCGGACGGCCCGGCGGCCGCGTGAACGGCGAACGATGACAGATCCGGCGCGAGCCAACAGCCGGACGCCGCGGCGCAGAGTGCGAGGCAGCAGCCGAGCCGCACGCGAAAAAACGACGTAACATTTCTCATTTCCGGCATTTATAGAACGTTTTCCCGCCGGGGAAAAGTCGGCGCCGGCGGCGCCGGGTCAGGATAATCCTGACTATCCGCCCGCCGCGCGGCATGCCATGCTCGCGCGGCAAGATGGCTGTCCGCAGCCGAGGAGTGACGCTCGCGATGAACGAGAAGGACGGTTTTTACCGAGAAATCCTGCACCAGTTGCACGATGGCGTGTATTTCGTCGATTGCGACCGGCGCATCACCTTTTGGAACCTGGGCGCCGAACGGTTGACCGGCTACACGGCGGCCGAGGTCGTCGGCAAGTCGTGCGCCGACAACCTGCTGATGCACGTCGACGAACACGGCCGGGAATTGTGCAAAGCCGGCTGCCCGGTCTCGCAAACGCTGCGCGACGGCCAACGGCGCGAGGCCGATGTCTTCCTGCATCACAAAGAGGGCCACCGCGTGCCGGTCAATGTACGGGTGGCGCCGTTCCAGGACGACGACGGCGCGGTGATCGGCGCAGTCGAGGTCTTCAACGACAATTCGGCCAAAACCGCGGCGACGCGCGAGAAGCTGCGGCTCGAAAAATTGGCGCTGCTTGATTCGCTGACCCAGGTCGGCAACCGCCGCCACGCCGAGCGCCAGTTGGATATCGCGTCCAACGAGGTCGATCGCTATCAGGCGGCGGTCGGCGCGCTGTTCATCGACGTCGACCGTTTCAAAGGGGTCAATGACGCCTACGGCCACGCGGCCGGCGACGTCGTGCTGAAAACCGTCGCCCGCACGCTCACCGGCAGCGTGCGCTCGTACGACACCGTCTGCCGCTGGGGCGGCGACGAGTTTCTCTGCATCGTCCGTCACGTGGGGCGGGACGAGTTGCTGACGGTCGCCGAAAATGCGCGCAATCTGATCGAACGGTCGTTTTCGGATTTTGAAGGGGGGCTGTTGGCCGTGACGGTTTCCGTCGGCGCGGCGATGGCGCGGCCGGGCGAACCGTGGCCGACGCTGGTGCAAAGGGCCGACGCGCTGATGTATGCGAGCAAGCAAAACGGCGGCAACCGCGTCACGGTCGAAACCCCGTAAACTTTGCGCGCGTCCTTAGTTCGCCTTGGGCGCGGCGCCGTTGCGCGGTAGAAAGATCGCCATGCCGGCGCGCGCATCGCGTTCGGCGTACCCGTACATGCCGTGTTCGTAAAAGCCCTTGTCTTTGAGATAGCCGTAGACGGTCGACGACTGCGGGCAATTCCAACACGGCCCCTTCGCGACCAGGATCAGCGGCGGGCGCCGCGTGCGGATATCCTGCGCGAGTTGCTCGAGATAGCGCGCTTCGAGTTGAGCCGCGTTCGCCCCGGGCAGCCCGACGCCCTGCTGCACCATCGGAATCCAATAAAACCAGAAGAAGCGCGATCCCGGCGGCCGGCGCATCTGCGCGAGCATGGGGTACGCTGGAACCACCTCCGTCGAAATCATCAGCACCGGGTCGCCTTCCCGCGAATGCTCGTCGATGATTTTCGCGAGCACGGAATTGTCCGCCAGCAGTTTGAATTGCCGCGACAAGTTTGTCTCGAAGGCGAAACGGAGGCCCGCGAGGCACGCCAGCGCCGTCAGCGCGCCGATCGTTTGCAGGACAAAACGGCGGGGGATCCGCAGCCGCAACACGGCGCCGTCCGCCGCGTCGGCCGCGAAAGCCAGCGGGTGAAGCTGCGCGCCGAGCATCGCCAGCACCGCGACCAGCGCAAAGTCGCCCGGAATGGCGTGATACGGCCAGCCCTTCGACTGCAATAGAAAAACGAACGTCGCGCCCAGGCCTGCGGCGCCGAAGGCGCGGATCACGCGCCACGCGGCGGCGGCGCGTTGCGGCGCCAGCAGAAACGCTGCGGCGAACGCGAGGATGCCCGGCCAAATATAGACGTTCGCCAGCAGGCTGGCGAGCGGTCGGCTGTAGGTTCCGTAGCCGCGCGCCGTCAGAGGCAGCACCTCGTGCAGGAACGCGCTCTTCATCGGCTCGGGCAGGAACAGGAAATGCGCGCCGTAGACGACGGCGGTCGCGCACAGCGCAATCGTTTCGGGCGCGAGCAAGGTCCGCCGGCGGCGATAGATCGCCAGCCAATAGATTTCCGGCGCGGCGACGATCAGGAAGAAATGCGGCTTGAGGCAGGCGAACAGACCGGCGACGACGCCCGCAGCCACGGCCGCGCCCCGCGGCACGGCGGCTCCTTCCCAGCGGCGAAACCGCAGGGCGACGAACGGCAAGAACCCGAGGAGAAACAGATGCTCCCGCTGGCCGAACGAGGTTGTCAGAAACAGACCCGCCGAGCCCGCCGCCAGCGCCGCGGCAAGCCATTCGACAAAGACGTGCTCCTGCGGCGGCAGCGTCGCCAGCAGCATCCGGCGCGTCGCCAGCACGGAAGCCAGGGTCAGCGCCCAGACCAGCAGCAGGAATGTCGTGATCGCCGGAAACGGCAGCAGGCGCCCGAGCAGCACCGGGATGGCGCTCAAATACAGGATCAACGGCGGATTGATGTCGATGAAATCGACGTAGGGCGTCTTGCCGACGAGCAGCAATTCACCCGCCTGCACATACATCCCACCGTCGTGGCTGACGTGCAGCGGCCTGTGCAAAATGGCCGCGAGTTGTGCCGCGAACAGCAATAGCAACAGCAGCCGCCAGAAGCGCCGATCAGACACGCGAACCCCCCACACGTCGTCGGATGACGACTTAGTACAGGCTACCGAATGCCGGCCGCACGCTCAAGACCGCAACTGCCGTCCCGCGCCTGCGTCGAGAAAGTTGGTTAGCGGCAGCCTGGCGTACATCGTCAGCGCGTGGGCCGCCCAGAACCGACTGCCCCTCGGCCAGGTCAAGGTGGACGACAAAAGCAGCGAAATCACCGCCATCCCCGAGTTGCTGCGCGTGTTGGACATGACTGGCTGCATCGTCACGATCGACGCGATGGGCTGCCAAAAGAAGATCGCGCACGAGATCGTCGCGCGAGGCGCCGACTGCCTCTTCTCTCTCAAGAACAATCAGGGAAACATGCTCACCGAAGTGGCGGAGTTGTTCGCCGCGATGCCCTTGGAAAAAATCGCCGCGGGACAAGCGCCCCCCGACCTGACGTGCGCCTTTCACCAAACGGTGGACGCCGATCACGGCCGCGTCGAAACCCGGCGCTGTTGGTGCACCTCGGACATCGTCTGTTTCGCGGACCGCCGCCGCTGGAAAGGATTGGCCAGCTTTGGCATGGTCGAAACCCAACGGGATACCAAAGGCAAGATCTCCACCCAACGCCGCTGTCTTATCAGCAAAAGGCTCATGGCCGGATGGGAACGAGCATGGTCTTCCCCTTCAGGCGAAGAAGTTGCAATAGTAACAACCTAAATGCCTGAAAAGACCATGCTTTTCAATAGGGCAGTCGTACGCCGGCTTTGCAGATTCTGGTGAGGAGCCTAAAAAGCCGGCGGGCGATCAAACGTCGCGAAGCGACGTTATCGCACGTGCCCCGGGCACGAGCGAAAGTAGCCCAGGGCTTCGGCCCTGGGAACGGTCGGGCGTTTATCATACATCATCACCCGACATTTTCGGACATGGCGCGCCTAGCCAAAATATCCTAGATCCCTCAGCCGCTGCAAAATGACCTCGCGTTCCGCCGCGGTCATGGCGGACGGCTGCGCCGTGCGTTCCGGCGTCGGCGGGCCGTAGCGGATTTCACGGCAAGCCGGGCGGAAGATTTCCGTCAACGGCCGGCCGTCGAGATCGCTGGGGATCGGCCAGCCCGCGGCGTGGAAGAGCGTGGGCAAAACATCATAAATATGGGCGCCGGCGACCGGGCCGGGCGCGATCTGCGGCCCGGCGGCGAGGAACACGCCGTGCAACCGGTGGTTGCCGGTGTGGCCGACGACGACCGGCCCGACCGCGGTGCGGCCCCAGAACTCGGTCGCGCCGCGGGTGGTGTACGCGTAATCGCGCATCACGACCAGGAGGTCCGGCGCGTCGGCGAGCGACGGCCCGTGGTAGATTTCTTCTTTTTCGATAAGGCGATCGACCAGCGGCCGGCCTTCGTCCGGATCGACAATCGCCAGTAGCGCCTTTTTCACGCGCTCGCGCGTCCGCGCTTCGTCGACCGGCCGCACGCAGCCTTCGGGCTCGCGGCCTTCGAGATTGAGCCAGACGTTGCCGCACAGCCCGCGCGAAAAGGCGACCGTCGCGCCCCAATCGACCGTGGAAAAATTCAAGCGCCGCGGATCGCCCAGGCCGAGCGCCAGCGTTTCATCGTCGTCGGCGCTCGACCCGCCGGTCGGCTCTCGCTCGCGCACCCACGCGTGCTGCGGATCGGCGTGCGGCGCCGGCGGCGGCGCGAACGCGCGAATCTTTGCAGGGTCGAAGCGCAGCAGGCCGGCGTCGATCAGGGCGCGATTGAGATAAACATCGCGCCGCAAATCGCCGAAACCGTGGTCGCTGACGACCAGCAGCGAATCGTCCGGCCCGAGCCGCGCCAGCCAATCGCCAAGCGCGCGGTCCATCGCGAAATACGTTTCGAAAATCGCGTCGCCGAGATCGCCGTGCGCGCGCGGCTCTGCGACGTGCGCCGGCGTCATCGCGCCCCAGAGCGCGTGCTGCGCACGGTCGGCGGCGACGTACACGAAAAACCCGAGGTCCGGCAAGTGGTGATCCCACAGGCGCAAGAATGCGGCGTGGCGGGCGTCGTGCATCGCAAACAGATCGGACAAAAACCGCGCGCTGCCGCCGTACCAGTGCGACATAACGTCGACGCGATAGCCGTCGCCGAGTTCGCCGAGAATCTCCGGCGGCCAGACGGCCTCGGCCGCGCTCGGCGCGTGCATGCCGGCCACCATGAAGCCGGGCAAAGGCTCGGGGGGCCAGGTGAGCGGCACGTTCGCCACGCCGAGCCGCACGCCGGCGGGCGCGAATTGCCAGAACGCCGGCGCGCGACGATCGCGGCTGTCGACCAGTTCGATGTCGTAGCTGTGCGCGGCGCGTTTGCCGAAATCGAATATGCCGTGCCGGCCCGGATTGACGCCGGTAACCATGCTTGTCCAAGCCTGCGGCGTCAGCGGATGAATCGTGCTGGCCAGCGGCCCGTGCGCGCCGCGCGCCATCAGCCCGGCGAAATTCGGCAGCAACCCGGCGCCGGCCCAGCGGAAAAGCAACGTCGGCTCCGCCCCGTCGATGCCGAGCAGCAATATGCGCGCCACGATTCACCTCCGCGACGGCAGTCTATCATTTTGGTCGGAAAAAATCGGCGTCGTGAAGGGGATGGGCGTGCGCAACGGGGCGGGCGTTGCACCGCGAAGGGATTGTCGTTGTTGAGACGACTGCCGCAAGCAGCCGGCCAAAAACGACAATCCTCTTGGGGGTTGCAAGGGCCGTCGGCCCTTGACCGGGGGTCGCGGGGGCAGCGCCCCCGCAATGGCGTCGGCGCCGCTATTTCGTCACATGCAACGTCGCGCGTTCCGGCGCGGCGCCCGGCGGCAACAAAACCAGGCCGTCGGCCTGCGCGGCGATGGCGAGCGGATTCGAACCGCCGGTCAGGATCTGCACCATCGGCGCGGCGCCGCGGATGATTTTCGCCCACGCCAAGCGCCAGCCGTCGCTGGCTGGCGGCGGCGCGGCGAACGGCGCCTCCAGGGTCGGCAGGTCGAAATCGCGGTGGCCGGCGAGTTTGCGCGCCAACGGGCGAACGTAGAATTCGAAGCACACCAGCGCCTCGCCCGGCGCCGCGGGCAGGCCGAACCACCAGCCGTCGTCGAGCGCCGCGAAGGCCAATTCGCCGCCCGGCGTCTGCGCGACGCCGGCAAATTTCACCTCGCCGCCGAGCCGGGCCGCGACCATCGCCGCATCGCCGGGCCGTGCGCCGAGCGTGCAGGCGATCTCGGCCATCTCGAAAATCCGGCCGAGCGCGGCGGCGTGCAGTTCGTCGTCCGGCGGCGTCGAGCCGACGTCGACCGGAATTTGCCCGGCGCGATTGATCGCCGCGGCGAGCCCCGCGGCGGCGGCCGCCGGCGTCTTCGCTTCGCCGTCGAACTCCGGGTCGATGGTCACGAGGCCCACGCCGGCCGGCGGGTGGGTCGGGATCGGTTCGAGGCGCCGCTCGGCCAGCAGCGCCAGCCGCGGCGGCGTCAGCGTCGCGCCGTCGACGAGCCCGAGCGCCGCGTCGACGTCGGCGGCCAGCGCGCGGCCGAACGCGAGGTGCGCCGGCGCCGATTGGACGGCGGTCTTCTCATCGACGGCCAACACGACCGCCCGCGCTTCGTTTGGCGTCAACATCGCGGCGCCCCCCGCGGTCACTTTTTGCCGGTCTTCTTGGCGATCACCTTGTCGATGATGCCGTACGTCTTCGCCTCGTCGGCGCTCATGAAATAGTCGCGATCGGTGTCGGCGGCGATTTTCTTGATGTCCTGCCCGGTGTGGTGCACGAGGATTTCGTTCAGCCGTTTTTTCAATCGCAGGATTTCCTGGGTCTGGATTTGCACGTCGGTCGCGACGCCGTACGCGCCGCCGAGCGGCTGATGAATGAGCACCCGCGCGTTGGGCAGCGCGTAGCGTTTCTTCGCAGCGCCGGCCGCCAGCAGCAGCGCGCCCATGCTCGCCGCCTGCCCGATGCACACGGTCGAGACGTCAGAGTGGATGTATTGCATGACGTCGTAAATCGCCATGCCGCCGGTGACCAGGCCGCCGGGGCTGTTGATGTACAGGCAGATGTCCTCGCCCGGATCGGCGCTGTCGAGGTACAGCAATTGCGCGACGATCGCGTCGGCCATTTTCTCGTCGATTTCGCCGTTCAAAAACACGATCCGGTCTTTGAGCAGACGCGAGAAGATGTCGAAGGCGATCTGGTTTTCCTGTTCTTTCGAAATCACGAACGGCAGCATGCCGACCTCCGGTTTTTTTGACGCCGGCGATCCTACCGTTTTTGTCCGGAGCGCGCAAACACGCGCCGCCGGCGGCCTTTCAACGCGCCGCCGCCCCCGCTATATTAATCGCAACCTCCAAGGGGGAACGGCATGCGTTTTCGCGGACTTCGCGTCGTTGCTTTGCTGTCGGCGCTGGCGCTGACCTCCTGCGCCGGGGCGCTCACGTGGATGGCGTACCGGCACGATCCGCGGGGGCCGCAGACCGCGGGGACCATCGAATTGCCCGGTTTGACCGCGGCGGTCGAGGTGATCCGCGACAAGTGGGGCATCCCGCACATCTTCGCCGAGCACGAACTCGACTTGATCCGCACGATGGGTTACGTGCAGGCGCAAGACCGCCTCTTCCAGATGGATGCGATGCGGCGCGCGGTCAATGGCCATCTGGCGGAGGTCGTCGGCGATCGGCCACTGCAAAAATCGTACTGTTTCGGCGCCCGCAGCATTCGCGAGCAGGACATCGGCATGCGCATCCTCGGCTTCGAGCACCTGGCGACGCTGGCCGCCGAACTGCTGCCGCCGTATTCCAAAGCGATGTTGGAAGCCTACGCCCAGGGCGTGAACGCTTACATCGCGCAGAACACGGGTCGCCTGCCGGTCGAGTTCGGGCTGCTCGGCTACGAACCGGCCTTGTGGGAGCCGAAAGACACGATCGCCCTGCAGCGCTTCCTCGGCTGGATGCTGTCGACCAACGCCCGCACCGAATTGCTGCAGGCCGCCGCCGACGCCGTGCTCGGCCCCGAAAAGGCCGCGATGTTGCTGCCGGCGTTTCAAGACGCCAAGTCGCCGCGCATCCTGCCCGATTACAAGTTCCCCTTCAAACGGCCATCGCTCGCGTTCGACCCGAAGCCGCTGGCGCCGCTGGACAAGAAACAAGTTTCGCTGGCGACGGTGTACCGTATGCTCGACATCGCCGTCGCCTCCGATGACGCGGAGGCCAGCAACAATTGGGTCGTCTCCGGCGCGCGCGCGGCGAAGGGCAAACCGATCCTGGCCAACGACCCGCATCTGCCGCACATGGTCCCGTCGGTGTTCCACCTGATTCATCTGTCGGGCGACGGCTTCGACGCGATCGGCGCCAGTTTCCCCGGCGTGCCGTTGATCGTGCTCGGCCACAATCGCCACGTGGCGTGGGCCGCGACCAACAACCAGGCGGACGTGCAGGACTTCTACCTGCACAACGTCGACGCGAATCATCCGGACCGTTATATGCGCGGCGACACGTGGGAAGACTTCGTGCAACGCGAAGAGACGATCAACGTCAAAGAGGGCCCGGCGATGCGCCCCGAAAAATTCGTGGTCCGGGTCAGCCGCTTCGGCCCGGTGGTCACGGATCTGTTCGCGCGCGACCGCGCTAGCAACGTCCTGTCGCTACGCTGGACGGGGATGGATTTTCTCCCGAATCCGGAGGCGTTTTGGGCGCTGGAAAAGGCCGCGACCCCCGCCGAACGGCAGGCCATCGTCGATAAATATCGCGGGAACGGCCGCGGCGACGACACCGAAGCCTTCCGCCTCGTCAACCGTTCGGCGAGCTGTGACGAATATTTCCGGGCGATGAGCCTGTTCGGCTGCCCGCGGCAAAACTGGATCTGCGGCGACGACGCCGGCCACATCGGCTACGCGGCCGCCGGCTTCGTGCCCGTGCGCAACCACGGCAACGGCCGGCGCTTTGCGCGCGCCTGGAAAGACGAGGGCCGCTGGACGGCGTTCATCCCCTACGAGGAGCTGCCGCAGCGGCGCGACCCGCGCAGCGGCTTCATCGCCACGGCCAACAACATCACGATGGATCTAGACGCGTATCCGTATCCGTGGGCGTATCAGTACGCCGGGCGCTATCGCGCCGAACGCATCGTCGCGCTGCTGGCCGCCGAGCCGAAGGCGGATGCGGCGACGATGAAACGCATCCAGGGCGACGTGCACAGCAACATGGGCGAGGAATTCGCGCCCTGGTTCATCGCCGCCGCGAAGGGCGACGAATCGCTGACCGACGCCCGCATCGTGCTCGAACAGTGGGACCGGGAAGCCGCCGCCGACAGCGCCGGCGCCGCGTTGTTCTACGCCGCGATGGACGAATTGCTGCACAAGCTGCTCGCCGAGCACCTCGGGCCCGATTTGTACAAAGCCTTCGTGAATTGCAATCAGGCCGGTTACGCCGCGCTGCAAATCGCCGCCGACAAAAACAGCTATTTCCACAGCCTGCCGCGCAGCAAAGCGACCGGCGCCTGGGACCTCACCTACCGGCGGGCGCTGTCGGCGGCCTACGCGCGATTGCAGCGCGAATACGGGGCCGATCCGAAAAAATGGCGCTGGGGCGAAATGCACCGGCTGACCATCGCCCACCCGCTGGGCGGCGAAGCCAAGATCGCGGCGTCGTTGAACATCGGTCCGACGGAGGCGAGCGGCGCCACGGACACGGTTTGGGCCAGCCATTTCGAAATGGGCGACGGCGGCTTCACGCCGCGCAGCGGGCCGGCGTATCGTCATATCGTCGATCTGGCGTCGCCGGAACGCTCGTGGATCGTCCTGGACACGGGCGAGTGGGGCCAGCCGCTGACCGAACACTACGCCGACTTGCACGAACTCTGGCAACGCAACGACCTG
>Ga0181520_10013197_pt1 | contig 10472 bp, 7 predicted proteins | sample PEATcosm2014_Bin_29_FD_132451 | JGI IMG/M metagenome (GOLD analysis project Ga0181520, IMG submission 132451) | Peatland microbial communities from MTU Mesocosm Facility, Houghton, MI, USA - PEATcosm2014_Bin02_30_metaG | ecosystem: Environmental > Terrestrial > Soil > Wetlands > Peat | place... | reverse complement strand
GCTTGGGCGGCTGCGCCGCCACCCGTCCTGCGGACGGAAACGGCCCTAACTACCGGCCTTGAACCGGACGCTGAAGCATCCGGCTGAGGGGCGCTTTGCGCCGGGCGTCCTGCGGACGCAACGACAACGGCTTCGTCTACGCCCTGATATAAGACCCCGGCCAAGACCAATTCGAGGTCACTACCCATACACATTGAGGAAGAGCCTCGTGGAGGGCGGGGGGCGTGAGGCAGGGAATATAACAGGTGTGCCGGAGCATCGCTCGCCTTCAGTCGCATGGATCGCGGGATCAGATCAGCGGTTGGGACCACGAAGACACGAATCACGAAACGACGGGGAAGCTGCGCGGCAATGATCTGGCCGTTTCGTGCCCTTGTGCTTTGGTGGCAAACCCTTTCTGCGGCTCCGGTTGCGCCTGAACAGGGATGCTACCCACTTTGCGTGAGAAAGGTCAGTGACCGCCATGACTGATAGAGAGCGCTTCGTCGCCTGTGTACTTGGGCAGCCTGTGGACCGTGTGCCGTACTGGCTTATCTGGGGGCCGTGGGGGCGGGCCTGGCAGCGGTGGATCGAGGAGGGCAAGCCCGAGGAGATTACCGACGCCCGCAGCTTCATGAACCCCGACTGCCCGCCGATCGGGGTGCCCGTCAAGTGCGGGCCCTGCCCGGCGTTCGGGCGCGAGGTGCTGTCGGAGGATGACGATTACGTCACCGCAACCGATAGCTGGGGCATCGTGCGCCGGGACTACAAGCGCGGGGAGTCGATGTCGGAGTTCGTCAAGTTCCCGGTGGCGGGCCGCGATGACTGGGAGCGGTACAAGGCCGAGCGCCTCGACCCGGCCAACCCTGACCGCCTCGCCGGGCCGTGGCTGGAGCAGTGCCGCGACTGGATGGCGCGCGGCTGGCCGATCCAACTTGGCGGCTTCCCCGACTCCACCGTGTTCGGCGGGGTGCGCTGGCTGCTGGGCGACGAGGAGTGCCTGATCGCCTTCTACGAGGCCCCCGACCTGGTCCATGACATCATGAACCATCTGACGGACGTGTGCCTCGCCGTCTTCGCGAAGGTCGCGGAGCAGGTGCAGGTGGATGTGATCCACATCTGGGAGGACATGTGCGGCAAGCAGGGGCCGCTGATCTCGCCGAAGCACTGGCGGGAGTTCATGGGGCCGTGCTACCGGCGGATCAAGCGATTTGCGGATGAGAACGGAATCCCGATCATCTCCGTGGACACCGACGGCAAGCCGGACGACATCGTGCCCCCGATGATGGAGGCAGGCGTCAACTTCCTGTGGCCGATGGAAGTGGCGGCGGGGACGGACGTGAACGACTATCGCAAGCGCTGGCCGGAGCTGGCCCTGATGGGCGGAATCGACAAGCGGGCGCTGGCGAAGGGGCCTGAGGAGATCGATGCCGAACTGGACCGCGTCTGGCCCGCGGTGGCGACCGGGCGGTATATCCCCGAACTCGATCACCTGATCCCGGATGATGTGTCGTGGGCGAACTACCGATACTACGCCGAGGCCCTCAAAGCGCGCGTGATAGGGGAGTAGTATGACTACGCCGGTTGCGCGGCCCTGCTTGACAATGAGATGCGATGCGGAGAAAGGGACGGCGATGGACCACAGAGACACAGAGGACACAGAGAACGGCAACGTCCCTTAACGCCTATCGCGGGGCAGGCCGTTTCCCAGCCGTTCTCTGTGCCCTCTGTGTCTCTGTGGTTCAACGCCGTTCGCCTTTCATCTTAATGGTCAGCATCTGACAAGATCTCAAACGCTTCGCCCGCTGGTTGTCAAAATGGGTAGTGATGGTAGGGGCTACCCATTCCGGCGTCACCAGTTGGCGGCAATCGCTAGATGGCGACATGACCCTCGGTGGGTAATGGGGAGAAACCATGGAAGAGATCGTCAGCGCCGTTGTAACTGATGCTGCGGAGATCCTCGAACTGCAGAAGCTCGCCTACCAAAGCGAGGCCGCCCTCTGTGGTGATTGGTCCATCCCGCCTCTCACCCAAACGCTGGACGAGATACGCGAGGAGTTCGACCGGCTGACGTTCCTGAAAGCGTGCGTGGCCGGCAGGCTGATCGGTTCGGTAAGGATGTCGGTGCGCGACGGCGCCTGCCACATCGGTCGCCTGATGGTTCATCCTGAGTTCCAACGCCAGGGCGTGGGCACGCGGTTGATGCTCGCAGTGGAGGCGGAACTGCCGTCCGTGAGGCGGTTCGAATTGTTCACCGGCAGCAGGAGCGAAGGCAACATCCGCCTGTATGAAAGGCTTGGTTACCGGGCTTTTCGCACCGAACGGCTATCGCCGCAGGTTGACCTCGTGTTCATGGAAAAGCTGCGGTGATGACCGTCCGGTAGGGCCACCCGGTTTCGGATGGCGTGCCATAGGTGAACTACCGATACTACGCCGAAACGCTCAAGTGACGCGTGATAGGAGCAGCAAAATGAGACGATCTAGCATCGCCATGATTGCGCTGGGCCTTGCGGCTGTGATGGCATTCGCGGCGGCAACCGCGTGCGCGCAGGGAGGCGGTCCGCAGAAGATGGCGTTCCAGATCGAGACCGATGCTCTGCGGTATGCTGTGGCCGCCGATGGGCACAACGCGCACTTCATCGACAAGGCCGCGAAGACCGACTACTGCGCCCAGCCCGGCACGCCTTTCGCGCTCATCCACAAAGCGGGGAAGGAGTACGCCTCGACGTCCGTCGTCGCGACCGGCGGCAAGGTGACCGTCGGCTTCGGCGACAGTGGCGTGAGCGCTGTGTTGCGCGTCACAGCGGCGCAGCGGTATTTGACGGTGGAGGTCGTCTCGGTCAGCGATCAGCAGATCGAGGAGTTTGTCTTCCTCAACGTACAACTCACCCTCAAGGGCGTCTCCACCGAGCCTTTCACGGGCTGTGCCCTGGCATTGAACCTGAAGACCAACGTGGAGCCATACCCCGGCCCGATGAGTCAGCTTCGAGCCATGTGTTACCCCAAGTTCGGTCTCGCGGGGGCGAAGGTGGCGGTCATCGGGTGTCCGCAGAGATTGCTCCGCAAGGTGATACAGGATGCTGTGAGCGTCGCGCCCGACCTGCCGCACTCTCCGGTGGGCGGGCCGTGGGCCATGGATGCGGACATCTGCAACGGGTCGTATCTGTTCAACTTCGGCGACATGTCGGAGGACAAAGTCGATAGCTGGATCAAGGTCGCCAAGTCCATTGGCTTCAACCAGATCGACTTCCACGGCGGCAGTTCCTTCCGTTTCGGCGACTTCCGGCCCAATCCGGTCACTTACCCGAAAGGCTACGCAAGCCTGAAAGCGGTCATCGACAAGCTGCACGCGGCAGGCATCAAGGCGGGCCTGCACACTTACGCGTTCTTCATCGACAAACACTGCCCGTACGTGACGCCGGTGCCCGATCCACGGCTCGCGAAGAGCGCCACCTTTACCCTCGCGCAGGACCTCCCGGCGGACGCGACGACTGTGCCCGTGGTCGAGTCGACGAAGGATGAGTCGGCGCTGACCGGCTTCTTCGTGCAGAACAGCGCCACGATTCAGGTCGACGACGAGCTGATCGTGTTCAGCGGCGTCTCGAAGCAGCCGCCATACGCCTACACGGGCTGCACGCGCGGAGCCTGCGGCACGAAGGTCGCCGCGCACAAGCAAGGCGCTAAGGTACAGCACCTCAAGGAGTGCTTCGGCCTCTTCGTTCCCGACCCCGAGACCACAATGCTCGACGAGATCGCCGCGAACACGGCGCGGATTTACAACGAGTGCGGGTTTGACATGATGTACCTCGACGCGCTCGACGGTGAGGCTGTGCTCGGCGGGTGGCAGAACGCGTGGCACTACGGCTCGGAGTTCGTGTTCGACATCTACAAGCGGGTGAACAAGCCGCCGCTGATGGAGATGAGCACCTTCCACCATCATCTGTGGTATGTGCGGTCGCGGCTGGGGGCGTGGGACGTCCCGATGCGGAGCCACAAGCGGTTCATCGATCTCCACGTCGCCGGCAATGAGGACTGCCGCCGGATCTTCATGCCCGCGAACCTCGGCTGGTGGGCGCTGTTCACCTGGTCGGGGGCGCAGGGCGAGCCGACATTCTCGGACGACATCGAGTACCTGTGCTGCAAGGCCATCGGGTACGACTACAGCCTGTCGCTGATGGGCATCAACCCCGACAACTACGACAAGCCGGGGGCGATGAAGGAATTAGCGCCGATCTTCCAGCGGTACGAGACGCTGCGTCACGCGAGATACTTCCCGGAGAGCGTCAAGGCGAAGTTGAGGCAACCGGGCGCGGAGTTCACGCTCGTGCAAGACTCCCGCAAGCAGTGGCAGCTTCAGCCGGTCGAGTACACGAAGCACCGCGTCGAGGGGGTAGGGGAGAAGGGGGACACCTGGGAGACAAGCAACAGCTTTGATGCCCAGCCGCTGCAGCTTCGCCTCCAGGCGCTTCTCTCGGCCGGGCCCTATGAGGCCCCCGGCAACGTTACTCTCGCCGGCTTCACCGCCACCGACGCGCTCCCCGACCAGGCGGCTGCAGGGGGCGTGACGGCGAAGCTGGAGATGGGGGCGGCGGCCCCGCCGACGGCAGCGGGCGAGACGCCCGCTCCACGCGCACCCGGCTTCGCGAAGCTCACGGCGACCAGCGCGCTGGCCGCCCGCGCGGGTTCATGGGCGAAGTTCGGCAAGACGTTCAGCCCCCCGCTGAACCTGTCTGCCCAGCAGGCGATGGGAGTGTGGGTGTACGGTGACGGCAAGGGCGAAGTGCTGAACGTTCAGCTCAAGAGCCCCGAAAACCTCACCGGCATGGCCGATCACTACATCATCGTCGACTTCACCGGATGGCGGTATTTCGAGATGATCGAGCCGGAGGGCGAGCGGCACGCGCTCTACGGCTGGCCGTATGGTGACGCGTATTCGATCTACCGCGAGCCCGTCAACTACGGCAGCGTCGAGTCCTTCAGCCTGTGGGTGAACAACCTCCCGCCGAAGGGCGATGCCACCGTCTACATCAGTCCGGTGCGGGCCATGCCGCTGGCCGATAGCAAGCTCATCAACCCATCGGTAAGCATCGGCGGCAAGACAGTCACCTTCCCGGTCGAGATTCCCACCGGCAGCTACCTGGAGTTCCGCTCGATGACAGACTGCAAGCTGTACGGCCCGCAAGGGGCAGTCGCGGCGAGTGTGGAACCGAAGGGCGACGTGCCCGCGTTGCCCGCGGGCAAGGGGCAGGCGACGTTCAACTGCACAACACCGGCGGGCCTGAGCGGAAGGGCATACTTGACGCTCAGCGCGCGAGGGCAGGCGCTACCCAACAAGTGAACGAGGCGCGATATGCCTGAGATGATGGACGCTGTGTTCTTCGACGGACCCGGGAAACTGGCGATCAGACAGATCGAAGCGCCCGTGCCGGGGCCGGGCGACGTGATCGTGGATGTACAGGCGAGCGGAATCTGCGGCAGCGATGTGCACCAGCTCGAGGGCCGCTGGCCGCAACCGCCGTTCGTGTTGGGGCATGAGATCGCCGGCGCCGTCTCGATGGTGGGAGAGGGTATCTCGGAGGCTCTCCTGGGGACCGCTGTCTGTGTGGAGCCGTTCCTGTACTGCGGCAAGTGCCGGTTCTGTCGCGCCGGCAGGTACCTGCTGTGCCCGCAGATGGGCTTCCTGACGCTGACGGAACACGGCGGGTTCGCGGCCAAGGTTCGCACCCCGGCGTATAGCGTCTACGCGCTGCCAGGCAATGTGAGCATGGAAGTCGGGGCGCTCGCCGAGCCGCTGGCGGTTGCCGTACATGGGGCGCGGCTGGCATCGGTGTCGAGCGCGGATGATGTGCTCGTGATCGGCGCGGGGACGATCGGACTGATGGCGGTAGCGGTCGCGCGTCATTTCGGCGCCCGCCGGGTGCGGGTTACGGCTCGTCACTCGCACCAGGCCGAGGCGGCGAGGATGCTTGGCGCGGATGAAGTGCTGGGTTCCGGTGGCCCCTTCGACGGCGATGACGCACCGGACGTGGTCATCGAAACCGTGGGCAGCGCCGCGAGCACCTTCCAGACGGCGATCAACGCGGCGGGGAAGCTAGGGCGGGTCGTGCTCATCGGCGGGAACACCGGCACGATGGACGGCGTGGACCTCAAGCCAATCGTGGACAAGGAACTGACTTTGTACGGCTCGGGCGCTTATGGGCAGATCGGCCTCCGTGCCGACTTCGAGCTGGCGCGGGACATCCTTCGGGCGCGGCCCGAAGTGTTCGAGCGGCTCATCACGCACCGCTTCCCCCTCGCGCAGATCGAGGCCGCGTTCGATGCGATGCTGCACAAGAAAGACAGCGGGGCGATCAAGGTGATGATCGTCAGCTAGAAGGAAGAGCGCGATATGGCCGGGGCAGAGAAGAAGACACAGCGCATGAGAGATGCCCTCTCTCATCGGCAGCCGGACCGCATCCCTGCCGGGGAGTTCTTCTGGACGGGATTCCTAAAGCGCGCCAGGGCCGAGTGGGGCGAGGACTTCGACCCCTATCGCGCCTTCGACCTGGACTACACCGTCATCGGCCCGAACATGGATCCCCGGATCAGGGAGTTCGAGGTGGTCTCGCAGTCGGGCGAGGACATCGTCGTGAAGACCGGATTCGGGGCAACGATTCGCCGGTCGGGCGACAAGCCGATGCCGCACTTCGAGGCCTTCTCGATCGCCGAGCCGGAGCAGATGGCCGACTTCGACTTCGACGCGCCGGACGACCCGCGGCGGTTCTTCCAGGGCGGAGACGATCAGCTCAACTGCGTCGGCGATGCCCTCGCGCGGGACATTCCCTCCTGGGACGAGCGCCTCGCGCCGTATGTCGGCGACCTGGCTGTCTTCGGGGGCGTCTGCGAGCCGTACGAGTACCTCTGGCGGATCGTCGGCAGCGAGAATGCGCTCATCTGGATGGCCGCCGAGACCGCGCGTCTGGTGGAGTTCGTCGACCGGATCGGCGAGTTCATGGCCGCTTTGTGCCGGGCGCAGATCGAGGCGGGGAAGGGGCGTCTCGCCGGCATGTACATCTGGGGCGACGTGGCCTACCGTAACGGCATGTTCTTCAGTCCGAAGCAGTGGCGCGCGATCTTCAAGCCGCACGTGAAAGCGCTCATCGACATCTGCCACGAGCATGGCCTGATGGTCATCTACCACGGCTGCGGGAACGCGACCGCCATCTTCGACGACATGGTTGAGATCGGTCTCGACGGCTACAACCCGTTGGAGGCGAAGGCGGACCTCGATGTCGTGGAGCTGAAGCGCGAGTACGCCGGGAAGCTGGCTTTCGTCGGCAACATCGACGTGCGGGTGCTTGAAAGCGGCGACCCGGACGCGATTCGGCGAGAGGTTGAATACAAGTCGCAGGCCGGCAAGGGCGGCGGGTGGGTGTTCCAGTCCGACCACTCGATCAGCAGCGGCGTGGCGCCGGAGAGTTACAAGGTGGCGATTGAGGCGTTGCGGGGGTGAAGGCGACCCTCCGCCCCTTTGCCGACGGGAACGGCAACCTCACCCCCGGCCCCTCTCCGCAGGCGGAGAGGGGAGAACGACAACAGCAACGGCGAACGGCTTCCTACCCCCTCGGCCGCCTGCGGCGGCCACTCCCCCTCCCTCGGAGGGAGGGGGAGAACGGCAGACGGCACCTCACCCCCGGCCCCTCTCCGCAGGCGGAGAGGGGAGAACGGCCACGACGAACGGCAACGGCGGCCTATAGTATGCGATGTCACAACAGGAGGCGTTCACCATGAAACGCTATGGCTCAGTTATCAAGGTGCGACCCGAGAAGGTGGCGGAGTATAAGAAGCTGCACGCGGCTGTCTGGCCTGATGTGCTGGCGATGATCGGCGCGTGCGGTATCCGCAACTACTCGATCTACTATAAGGACGGGTATCTGTTCAGCTATTTCGAGTACGTCGGCAACGACTTCGAGGCCGACATGGCGAAGATGGCTGCCGACCCCACAACCCAGAAGTGGTGGGATGTGTGCAAACCGTGTCAGGAGCCGCTGGAAACTCGTGCGGAAGGCGAGTGGTGGGCGGACATGGAAGAGGTCTTTCACTGCGCGTGAGAGGCAACGCTGAACTCTTAACGCTGAACGCAGAATCAACGGCAAAAACGACAACAACGGCAAGAACGGCAAAGACGGCAAGAGCGGCCACGGCACGGAAGCCTGCTGATGGGCAGGGGAGGCTTGCATGACCAGTCGGGAACGAGTTCTGACTACCTTTGAGCACCGGGAGCCGGATCGGGTGCCGGCTTGGTGCGGGGCGTCGCCGGAGTTTTGGGAGAAGGCCAAACGGGCGCTCGGCCTTGAGGATGAGGAGTTGAGAGTGCGGCTTGGGGACGACTTCCGGCGTGTCTATGCGAAGTACCCGGAATCGGCAGAGCCGCTGTCGCCGGGGGCGCAGTCGCGGACCGTGTTCGGCGTTGAGCGGCACGGCTACGGATATGGGCAGCCGACCGCGCATTCGCTCTTGCATGCGAGCCTGACGCAGATCGAGGCCTATCCGTGGCCCGATCCGTCACTCGTCGAGGTGTCGCACATCCGCGCCGATGCGCAAGCCTGGGGCGGGCAATACGCCATTCTGGGCGGCGACTGGTCGCCCTTCTGGCATGACGTGATCGACCTCCTCGGCATGGAGCCGATGCTCCTCGCGATGTACGATACGCCCGAGGTCGTCGACGCCGTCTTCAAGCACACGGTTGACTACTACGCTGAGGTCAGCCGGCGCATCTTCGAGGCAGCCGGCGACGCGATCGACATCTTCTTCATCGGTAACGATCTGGGCGGGCAAACAGGACCGTTGATCGGCGAAGGCCTGTTCCGCCGCTTTGTCCTGCCGCACATCGCGCGGCTCGTGAACCTCGGCCATGACTACGGGCTAAAGGTGATGATGCACTGTTGCGGCGGGTTTGCCCCGCTGATCCCCGCGCTGATCGAAGTCGGCCTTGATGGCGTGCACGCCGTGCAGCCGTGCTGTGCGGGGATGGCCCTGCCGGAACTGAAGGCAGCTTTCGGTGATAAGATCGTCTTCAACGGGGCCATCGACTCTCACCACGTCCTCATCGAAGGCACAGCGGATTTCGTCCGCGAGAAGACGCGCGAGGCCCTGCGCATTATGATGCCGGGCGGCGGCTTCATCGCCGGTCCGAGCCACGACTACGTCCTGGAGGAGACGCCGGTCGAGAACATCCTGGCGCTCTTCGACACCGTCAGAGAGGCCGGGGTCTACTGCTGAGACACTTGCTGTAGCACTGAAGAAAGGCGCCCCCGCAACCATGAGCAAGCCTACAGTTACCGCCGTCATCGTCGGCGCCGGACACCGCGGCGTCGGATATAGCACTTACTCCTTCAGCCATCCTGACGAGCTGAAGATCGTCGGCGTCGCGGACCCCGATGACGTCCGTCGCAGCAAAGCACAGCAGCGTTTCGGCATCCCCGCCGAGAACTGTTTCCGCACCGCCGAGGAACTTGCGGAGCGGCCGCGGTTCGCCGATGCCGCCATCAACGGCACGATGGACCGCCAGCACGTCCCGACGACGCTGCCGCTGCTGGATGCGGGGTACGACATCCTTCTGGAGAAGCCGATCTGCCCGTCGGAGGAGGGGTTGACGGAGCTTCTCATCGCCGTGCGCCGGACGGGACGTAAGCTGATGATCGGACACGTCCTGCGGTATGCGCCTTTCTACGTGGCGATCAAGAAGCTGCTGCTCGCCGGTGAAGTAGGCGAGATCATGAGTATCGACACCACTGAGCGAGTCAGCTACCACCATACGGCGGCGGCCTTTGTGAGAGGCAAGTGGAATAAGCGCGAGATCAACCCGATGTTGCTCGCCAAATGCTGCCACGATCTCGACCTCGTTGCCTGGTTCAAAAGCGGGATCGCGCCGAAGCGCGTGTCGAGCTTTGGCAAGCTCATGTACTTTCGCCGCGAGAAAGCCCCGCAGGGAGCCGGCACGCGGTGTCTGGTCGATTGCTTGATCGAACCGGAGTGCCGATATTCGGCCAGGAAGCACTATATGGAGCAGAAACTGTGGGGAGAGTACGCCTGGGAGTGCATCGAGCATTTCGGCGAAGCCACGGAGGAGCAGAAGCTGGAGTCTCTGCGGACCACCAACCCCTACGGGCGGTGCGTGTGGCACTGCGACAATGACGTGGTCGACCACCAGTCGGTCATCACCGAATTCGCCGACGGCAGCACCGCGGTGCATACGATGGTCTGCGGCACCGCGAAACCCTGTCGCACGGTCCACATCGTCGGGACCCACGGTGAGATTGAGGGCGAGATGGAGGCGGGGAGGTTTGTTGTCCGACACCCGGACGCCCGAGCCGGGCACGAGTACGCGGAGGAACTCACCGACCTGAGCCTGACGGGCGACGGGCACGGCGGGGGAGACATGCGGCTGGTGGAGGATTTCGTGAGCGTGGTGCGCGGCGATGAACCCTCGATTTCGACCACGACCATCGCGG
>Ga0181520_10013193_pt1 | contig 10473 bp, 6 predicted proteins | sample PEATcosm2014_Bin_29_FD_132451 | JGI IMG/M metagenome (GOLD analysis project Ga0181520, IMG submission 132451) | Peatland microbial communities from MTU Mesocosm Facility, Houghton, MI, USA - PEATcosm2014_Bin02_30_metaG | ecosystem: Environmental > Terrestrial > Soil > Wetlands > Peat | place... | reverse complement strand
GGCTTACGCCCCCGGCTAAATTCCGACGACCCCTCCGGGGTCTGACGGCAACGGCACGAACCAGATCATTGCGTCCCACGCGCGGAAATGTGGGTAAAGCATAGCCACACGTGGAGAGGGGGAGAACGGCTAACGGCCCCCTAACCCCCCGCCCCTTCCCTCGTAGGGAAGGGGGAGAACGGCAACGTCCCTGCCCCCGACATCACTCCATGAGAGAAGGGGTCATGGCGAATCGCGGGGAATAGGCTAGCGTCAGTCGCTTTTCGCTCGCCTAGCGGCGGAGGTGCACGAATGTCACAGCGATTCCGCAAATCCTACAAGGGCTACCTGATCGACCATCATTCCCCCGACCCGCCGGTGATCACGTTCGAGAAGCTCGACGTCGCCGAGTGGGAGCGGATGTTCAAGCTTGCCAGGATCGACAACTATCTGCTGTATTGTAAGGACCACTGGGGATCCGCCTATTATGACACGGCGGTGGGTAAGAAGCATCCCGCACTGAAGACCGACTGGATTCGCGAAGTCAGCGATATGCTGAAGCGCAACAATATCGAGTTCATCGCCTACTACAGCGTGGGATTCGATGCCTATGCGGCGGCGACTCACCCCGACTGGGCTTCGCGCACGGAGACCGGAGAGGTGCAGCGCGTCGGGCAGAAGTGGCCATACGTCTGCACCGAGACTGCCTATCGCGACTACTGCAAGGCGCAGCTTCGGGAGATCGTCGCGGGGTACGAGCCGGACGCGGTGTTTCTCGACATCGTGAGCTTCCCGCTATGCTACTGCCCGGTGTGCCAGGAGCGGTTCAAGTCGCGGTACGGCTTCGACATCCCCAAAGGCGACGAGAAGGCGGCGCACTGGCGGGAGTTGACCGACTGGCAGCATAACCATCTCGAGTACGGCGCGCTGACCGATCTCGCCGACGAGGTTCGCGAGGTCAACGCGGACGTTGCGGTGGCCATCAACGGCGGTCATGCGCACCTTTGTAAGAACCTGCTGGACTACATGGACTTCACCTACGCGGAGCCGTGGGCGGGCAACTTCGTTTCGGCGGGCTTCGCGCGCGGGACCGGGTACTGCCCGGTGATCGGGCCGGGCGGGGTATCGCAAGTCTTCGACCCGCAGAAGGAGACCATCTTCGTCTCCGAGGCCGCCAACATCGCCGCCCAGGGCTGCCGGGTGTTCATGTTCAGCGGCTCGCAGCACCCCGACGGGCGCCTCGACGAGCAGGAGTTCCGCAGCCTCGGCGCGGCCTACGGAGAGATCGACCGCGTGATGCCGTTTCTCAAGAACCGCGAGCCGATCACCAGCATCGCGGTCGGATATAGCGAGGCCTCTCGCCTGTGGATGAATGACGCGGGCTACATGGATGGCCTCGCCGGGGCGCTGGACCTCGCCTATCAGACGAACCTCCCGGTGGACACGCTCCCGGAGTGGGAGATGACCATCGACGTGTTGCAGGATTTCCAGGCGGTGATTCTGCCGAACATGGCGTGCATGGCGGACGATGTGGCGCAGGCACTAAGAGAGTATGTGAAGGGCGGCGGGACACTCATCTCAACCCACCGAACCGGCCTGCTAAATCAAGATGGCGAGGAGCGGGGCAACTTCGCGCTCAACGACGTGTTCGGGCTCGAATTCGGGCGCATCAATGACCAGTACATCACCAACCCCTGGGGCAGCTTCCTGAAGCGCAACGACGATTCGATCTGGAAGTCCACGCAAGATACGCAACTGGCTTGCAGCGCGCCGTTCATCGAGACGACCGTGAGCGCCGGAGAGACGTGGGCCACGCACATCCTGCCGGTCGTGGCGCTCAGCGAGAACTCGTGGGTGAACTGGTGGTCGCCGCCGCCGCAGGAGGAGACGGCCTTCCCGGCGGTGCAGGTGAATCCGTTCGGGAGGGGGCAGTCGATCTACCTGTCCTTCGACTTCTTCAAGATGGCGCGCACCGGGTTCAACTGGCCGCAGTCGTTCCTGCGGGGCCTGTTAGGGAAGCTCGTGCCGCAGCCGAAGATCGCCGTGCGCACGAGCGCCCCGGCATCCCTGGGCACCACGTTCTTCTGGCAGGCGAAGAAGAAGCGGGCCGTCGTGCACATCCTCAACCACACCCTGCAGGCGACGGGGGGCGATGTGGTTAAGGTGCCCGCGGGCACGCTGTTCGTAAGCCGCGAGTTGGGTAAGCCGAAACGGGCGAGTATCGCCTACCCGAAGGAGCGCGGTCTGTCGATTGTCAAGACCGGCGACGGGTACGAGATCAGCCTGCCGCGGGTGGCGGTACATAGCGTAGTGACGGTGGAGTTGTAAGCCAACTGAGACAGTGGCCGCGACAATCCTGTCGCGGCGTCTCTACGGCCTTCCCCGACAAGATTGTCGGGGCCACTGGATCCTGGAGGCCGCCCCCTACAGGATTGTCGGGGCCACTGGATCCTGGAGGCCGTCCCCTACAGGATTGTCGGGGCCGCTGGATTACGGGCACTTTCCCTTACAGGGTTGTCGGTCGGGTCCACAGCAAGAACAGGGAGCTTAAGCACAATGTACAGAAGCATACGGATGGTGATCGTCTTGGCAATCGCAGCAATCGTGGCAAGTTCGGCCGGCGCCGCTCCGCCGGAATATGTGCAGCAACCGTCGAAGGTCGCGGTCAAGCGCCGGGGGCTCGACAACGTTTTCGCCAAGCTTCAAGCGGGCAAGGAAGTCCGCATCGCCTACTTCGGCGGGAGCATTACGGCGGCCAACGGCTGGCGTGTGAAGACGCTCAAGTGGTTCCAGGACCGCTACCCAAAAGCGAAGGTCGTCGAGATCAACGCCGCCATCGGCGGAACGGGTTCGGACCTCGGCGTGTATCGCTGCCGGCAGGATGTGCTGAGCCACAAGCCCGATCTCATCTTCGTTGAGTTCGCGGTGAACGACGGCGGGGCTGAGCCGATCAACATCTGGCGCTCGATGGAAGGGATCGTTCGGCAGGCGTGGGCGCAAGACCCCAACATCGACATCTGCTACATCTACACGATGGTCACCGGCTTCACCGGAGACTATGACAAAGGCATGTTCCCGCGCGCGACCAGCGCCGACGAGATGCTGGCCGAGTACTACGGCATCCCGGCGGTCAGCGTCGCATACCCCACCGCACAGCTCGCGCGTGAGGGGAAACTGTGGTACACGCCGAAGAAGGACGACCAGGGCAAGGAGATCGCGCCGCCACCGGGAGTGATCGTCTGGTCGGATGACGGCGTCCATCCGCGCGACGCCGGACACGAGATCTACGCCCAGTGCATTGAAGACCAACTCGTAAGCTGGGAGACCGGCGCGAAGCCGCAAGCGCACGAGCTCAAGGCGCCGTTCATCGCCGACAACTGGGAGCACGCAAAGCTCGTCCCGCTCCAGCCGTCGATGCTCACCCCCGGCTGGAAGCAACTCAGCCCGACCGAGGGCCTCGGCGCGGCGTTCCACGGCTTCATGCCGGTCATCTGGAGCGCCGACAAGCCCGGCGAGAAGATCACGTTCAAGTTCAAGGGCACCGCGGTCAAGCTCTACGACCTCATGGGGCCGACCATTGCCAAGGCCATCGTCACGCTCGATGGCAAGACCAGCACCGTCACCCAATTCGACCAGTGGTGCAACTACTGGCGGCTGGCCACGCTGAACATCGCCGACGGTCTGCCCAATGACGTTCACACGGTCACGGTCGAGATCTCGCCCGATCAGCCCGACCGCAAAGCCGTCACCGATCAGTTCAAGAACGACCCCAAGTTCGACCCGAAAGCATACGATGGCACCGTTATGAACATCGGCAGCATCATGCTTATTGGCGAGGTAAACGCTGAACGCTGAACGCTGAAAACGGAATCAACAGCAAAACGGCAGCGACAACGGCCATGCACGTTTTGCGCGTTGTCGCCGTTGCGGCGTTCCGCCGTTTTTCCGTTTTGCCGTTGATTCTGCGTTCAGCGTTCTGAGTTCAGCATTTCCGGAGGTTTGTTTTGCCAGAGCTTTCTTTTTTTGACGCTCATTGCTATATCGGACGCTACAAGCACCTTCGGCCCGGCGGGTTCTACACCAAGGCCGATCTGCTCGCGCAGATGGACCACTTCGGCATCGCGCAGGCGCTGGTGCTCGATGCGGTCTCGCGCGAGAACCACCCGGACACCGGGAACTTGCGCGTGCTTGAGGCCACCCACGGCGAGCAGCGGCTTTACCCGGCCTGGGCGCTGCTGCCGGCTCGGGGGGGCGAGATCGGGGAGCCGGGGCTTTTGGTGCCGCGACTGCGGACGGCGGGCGTTGGAGCGGTGTGGATGTTTCCGGGCACCTACACTTTCGCTTTGGAGCAATGGTGCATCGGGGATGTGCTGGCTGCGCTGGAGGAGGGGCGTGTGCCGCTGTTCATCGACCCGAATACGGAGTTTGCCGGCTGGGGGATGGACGAGACCGACTGGGACGCCCTGGTGCGGCTGTGTCGAACCTTCCCGAACCTGTCGATCGTCGCCGCCGAGGGGCGAATGCGCAGCGGCAACCGGATGATCTACCAGGCGCTCGAGGCCTGCCCGAATCTGCACATCGAGCTTTCCGGCTTCTGGGCGCACCACGGAATCGAGTTCGTCACGCGCGAGTTCGGCAGCCACCGCCTGCTATTCGGCACGCGGATGCCGGTGCGCGAGGTCGGCGGCACGATGATGCAGGTGAAGTACGCCGACATCCCAGAAGCCGACCAGCGCAATATCGCCGGCGAGAACTTGCGTCGGCTGCTGTCGCGGGCGTTTGGCAACGAGGAACCCGAGCAGGGGGCGCTGCGGCTGGTCGAGGATCACGAGCCGCCGGTGCAGTTCGCGAGCGAGCCGATTGCCCTGCCGAGGCCTTCCGGCGGCGAACTACACGAAAAAGTCGTCGATGCCGCGTCGCTGGAGGGCGAAACGATCATCGACTTCCACGGGCATCTGGGCTCCTCGAAGTGGTATCACATCGCCGACGGCGATATGGACAGCGTCTATTATGAGGTGAAGCGCTTCAACGTCAACCGGTCGGTCGTGTTCTCGTTCACCGTGGCCGCAGGCGACCCCGAGCCCGGAAACGACCTCATCACTGCGGCGATGATGCGCTATCCCCGGCACTTCGTCGGCTTGTGCGGCGTGAACCCGTGGCATCCGGGGGAGATGATCGCGGAATTGGAGCGCTGCTGGCCGCTGGGCTTCAGCGGCATCAAGCTCATCCCCCATTACCAGCAGTACCCAGAGACGGGCGAGGGCATCCGGCAGGCGGTCGAGTGGGCGAACGAGCGCAACGCCATCGTGCTGAACCACTTCTGGGGGCCGAATGATTGGCTGGACGAATTAGCGCGCGACTACCCGAACGCGACGCTGGTCACCGGGCATCTGAATATCGAGCACGCCGAGGTCATCAACCGGCGGGGGAATGTGTACCTGTGCACCTGCGAGCCGCTGATGTACGGGCAGGTCGAGAACATGGTGACACAGGTGAATGTGGAGAAGATCCTGTTCGGGTCGGACATCTCGGACTTGCCAATCGCGCTGGGATTGGGGCCGATCCTCCACGCGCGGATCAGCGACGAGGACAAGAGGAAGATCATCGGGGGGAATGCGGAGAGGTTGTTGGAGCGGGTGCTGCCGGGGATCAGGCGCTGAACGGCCCCACCCCGCCTCGCCGGGAGGGGGACGGCTAACGGCGCCTCACCCCCGGCCCCGTACTTGTTTAGCGACTATCTCCTTCAGACCATGTGGCGGCGCGATTTATCGCGCCAAATACGGGCCGAACTGCCCTCCGCCCATTACGCCGTCGGCTGCGAGCAAGCATCCCGTCGAAGCTGAGATGTTGGTAGCCATACGACGTGATCTGCGCGATAAATCGCGCTGCCACATGGTCTGAGAGAGGTGTCGCTAAACACATACAAGCGGAGAGGGAGGAACGGCGGCAAGCCGCCACATGCTGTACCGATGACTTCCATGCCCCTCCCGCCGTTGCTCGCCGTTTTGCCGTTGATTCAGCGCTCAGCGTTCCGAGTTCAGCGTTTCCCTTCAGCCCCACTGCTCTTTCGTCGCCCGGTTCAGCTCGTCCCCGAGGGCGACGAACATCGCCTCAATCTGCTTGTCAGTGAGGTGGCCGCCGATCTCCGCGCTGATAGTGGCGTGGAAGTCTTTGGGGTGCTGGGCGACCATGCACGAGTCTTTCACGATAGGCAGAAGCTCGTCCCAGATGCCGTGGAACTGCGTCACCACGGGCGGGGTGTTGAGCTTGAGGTTGGCCAGCTCCGAGTGCATGTCCTGTTCCTGCTTCACTGATTCCACGCTCGTCTGCAGCTTCTCCAGGCCCGACGCGATGCCGCCCATCAAGCCGATCAGCTCCGCGCTGTCGCCGATGCCCTGAGTCGCGTCGGCGATCTGGACGCGCAGGCCGAGCAGTTCGCGGATCGCGAGGTCGGCGTCGCTGATCCCGGTGGGCTGCGGCTCCTTCAGGTCGGCGAGGATCGCGGTGAGGGCCTCGCGGCGGCACACCCCGTCGAAATCGTCTTCCAGCTTCTGCGATTCCTCGGTGCAGCGGGCGATGTCGGCGGTGCGGAAGCGCCAGGCTTTCTGCAGGCGGCTTTCAGAATCCACAGTCTGGTCGTGCTGCTTCTGCCACTGGGTGCGAAGCTCCATGAGGCGCGCCTGCGTGCCATACAGGGCTGTGGACCAGCGGTGATGCAGTTCGCGCAGTTCGCGGATCTTGCCGAAGCGCACCAGCCAGCCGAGGCCTGCGCGCGCCTGATTGAGTTGGGCATCGACTTTCCCAATCTCCCCTTTCTGCCGGGCCTCCTCCGCCTTGAGTTCCTCCTCCCGTTGGTTGACCACGGGGTTTAGTTTGTGCAGTTGACCAAGCTCGTCGGCGCTCTGCTTCTCGATCTCCCCCCGCTGATCCGTAAGCTGCTTGAGCTGCTCCTGAAGCTCCGCGCGCCGCTGGGTCTTCGCCTTCGTGACCTCGGGGAGGCGCTTGCTCAACTCGGCGGCCAGCCACGGAGCTGCCGAGCCGAGGCCTGCCTCGATGGCGGCAAGAGAGGCCGTCTGAGCATCATCGGCTTTCTGCTGGACGGCGACGAGCGCGGTGGTGAACGCTTTCTGGCATTCACTCATCTCGGCGACAACGGCCGCGATTCGCGTGCGCTGGGCCTCGAGGTAGGCGATCATGCCGTTGAGGTCGCCGAAGCCGCGCTTCGATGTCTCACAAGCGCTCTGCAGGTCGACGTCCGACACGCCCTGGTCCGCCATAGTGCCCTCCAAAGACTCCAGTCGATTTGTCGACGCGCGGGTGGTCGCGCTACCGCACATTGATGCCCTTGACGCGTCCGATGAATCGCCGCTTGAGCCGCCACTGCATCTGCGCTAGGCTCCCCGCTCTCGCGGCATCCGGCAGTTCGGCGAAGCCGCGCTGCTCATCCCAGTACAGCGGGCACGCGCCGCAACACAGATGCTTCATGTCGCAATCCGCACATGCCGGCGGCAGGAACTCCTTATTGCGCCAGTATCGCGCCGTCCGGCGGTTCCATATCCTGTCGAAAGGCTCGTGCAGCAGGTTCCCGATGCCGGTCTCGAAGGACGAACACGGCAATACCTGACCGTCAGGCGCGATCGACAGCAGCCCATCGGCGGCCGCGCAGGAATTGCCGCCCAGGCCGTGCACGATCGGGTTGAACAAACAGTACGGGACGGGCGAGTACCACACGAACCGCAGGCCCTTGAGCTTGGCGCGCGCGATGATCGGGAGGACGACGGATTCGATCTCGCTATAGCCGATCACATCGGTCCCCAGAGACGGCGATTCACCCATCGCCTCCCTAACGGCAACCTCACCCCCCCTGCCCCCCTCTCCGCAAGCGGAGAGGGGGGTGAACGGCGTGAGGTCAGCAGGGAGCTGTGATGCTATACAGTTGAGGACACCCTGTAGGTCGCGCTTCACGTCAACGGCCCTGACCCGGCACAAGCGCAAGCCGCGTGCGGTTAGCTCTTTGTCGCGGATGGCGTCATACTGGTGCTGCCGGGTATCATCATGTACGCCGCCATCCACCTCAACGACCAACCGGGCATCACGGCAATAGAAGTCAGCGACGTAGCGACCGAGCGGGTGTTGCCTACGGAACCGCCAACCCCCAAACCGGCGATCACGCAAAGCCTCCCAAAGGATAGCTTCAGTAGGAGTACCCTCCCGCCGCAGTTTTCGACTTAAATCGTAGATGTACCCGGGCACCGGCGCATGCAGCACCCCTCCTGCCGCGGAATTAGCGCCGTTCTCCCCCCTCTCCGCCTGCGGAGAGGGGGGCCGGGGGGGTGAGGTGCCGTCGCCGCCGGTGGAGAGGGGGTCGGGGGGTGAGGTGCCGTCCCTCCCTGTGGAGAGGGGGTCGGGGGGTGAGGCGCCGTCGCCGGTGGGGTAGGAAGCCGTCACCGCCGTCCCCGTCCGTATCACCATGTTCATCGACAAGTACTCATGCCGAAGGTCGTCCGCAACGAAGTCCACCAGTTCCAGCAGGTGGTCGCGATTCTCCGGGCAGATCGTTGTGTTCGTGTGCGTGTGGATGCCGTGCTTACGCAGGTTGCGGATGCCCTGCACGCACTTATCGAATGAACCGGCATTCCTCGTGATCGCATCGTGGACTTCCGCGCGGGCGGCCTCGAGCGAGACCTGCGCGGAGTCGAGGCCCGCATCCTTCAGCTCGCACACGAGCTTCTCATCCGCGCAGCGCACACCGTTGGTGATGAGGTTCGTGCGCATCCCGAGAGACTTCGCGTACGCGACCACTTCGGGCAAGTCCAGCCGCAGCGTCGGCTCGCCGCCGGTGAAGGAGACGGTGGGGGCCTTCGCCTGGTTCCAGATGCGGTCGATGACCGTCTTCACCTGCGCGGTGGTCATCTCGTCCTCGCTGCGGCCCCGGCGGGGGGCATCGGCGTAGCAGAACGAGCACTTGTTTTGGCAGCGGTAGGTCAGCGCGATCTCCGACAGCACCGGGTACTTGATCTCGTGCGTGCCGAACGGCGTCTGCTTTACCGCGGTCGCGCCGCAGGGAGCGTTCTTGAGGAGCGCGGCGAGAGTCTTGAGCAGCTCTTCCAGGTCCTTCTCGATGCGTTCCGGGGCGGCTCCAAACTTCGCCGCGAAGTGCGCCACGAGCGCGGGCACATCGACTTCCGGCTGATCGTACAGCCTCCGGAGCATCTCGCACGCAGTCGCGTTGAGATGATGCGTCTTGTTGGGACGCATGATGAGGAGGCGGTCCTCCGGCCGGATGAAGATGTACTCGCGCGTGGAGTTGACGAACTCCGCGGCGAAGCGTTGGAGGCGTTCCATGTGTGTGTTGGGCAGCCGCGTGGCGCAGGCGTCCCGCCTGCGAGGGCGTTGGCAGGGAAGGCGTGTGTTGCCATTTACCTGCGAACGGCCCGGCGGGCGAGACGCCCGCCCCACGCGGTCCTCCTCACCCTATGCGGTTATTTCACCTGCGCCAGCAGCTTGTCGTAGCCTTCCTTGACGCGCTTGGCGCTGTCGAACGGCGGCATCTCGCGCAGTTCCTGGCTGAAAATCTCGACGCCCATGTAACCATCGTAGCCCACGTCTTTCAAGGCCTGCAGGAAGCCGACGAGGTCGATGATGCCCTCGCCCGGTGCGAGGCGCTCGAAGTCCTGCTGCTCGGACAGCGGGCGGTCCGGGGCATCGTTGAGGTGCACGTGGACGATCTTCTCAGCGGGCACCTTGACCAGGTCGTCGTAGGTGTGCCCGGCGTTGAACCAGTGGAAACTGTCCAGGAGCAGGCCCAGGTTCGGCTCGCCGATGTCACTTTCGAGGTCGAGCAGTTGGTCCATGCGATACAGCGTCACGCTCTTGCCGCGCCGGATGTGCTCGGGGCCGACGAATTCCAGGCCGAAGCGGTGGCCAAAGTCGCCGAGGACCTTCGCGATCTCGCCCCAGCGCCGCGCCCACACCTTCAGTGTGCCCTGGCCGTCGTCATCCACGGCAGGCGGAATCCAGGTGCAGGCGCGCGGGCAGTTGATCCCCGCGGCAAGCTTGGCCTGTTCGGGGAGGGCCTTCATGCCCTCGTTGAAGGCCGCCTCGTCGGTGCGATATTCAACCGACGGGCCCCAACAGGCGGGGTAGACGTTGTACTTCGCGCACATCTCGTTGAGTGCGGGCGCGCCGATCTGAGCAGCCATGCCCAGGCCGTCGTCGATGCCCTCGTAGCCGAGGTCGGCTGCGAGTTTGAGCTGGTCTTCGAACGACAGATTGCCGCCAAGGATTACGGAATGGAGAGACAGTTTCATGTGTGGTGGGTCCTTTCAGGTGTGTGTACGGACGGGAACTGCGGACTGCTGGGTTGACCACGAAGACTCGAAAGAACTAACGCCCCTGCGGGGCGACCTTGGCGTCAGCGCCCTCGCGGTGTCCTTCCTCAAACCACCACGTCGGGTACATGATGCCGGGACATCTTTGGCAAGCGAACGTTGC